>Ga0209290_1000021_pt1 | contig 177302 bp, 179 predicted proteins | sample EN1Hudsemesocosm_2_FD_184632 | JGI IMG/M metagenome (GOLD analysis project Ga0209290, IMG submission 184632) | Methane-oxidizing microbial communities from mesocosms in the Hudson Canyon - EN10B Hudson Canyon (SPAdes) (version 2) | ecosystem: Environmental > Aquatic > Marine > Cold seeps...
TCACGAACTTTACTATGCCGCAATTCTAATGTCTTTTTTTGTTCGGAGGTGAGTGTGATTTTCATACCTTGTATAGCTTGACTTGATTTTTCTCATTTATCAAGCATCTTCAATGATTACGGGTATAGTTTTTGTTGTAGAGTGTTGATTTCTTGATCGGTGGAGGTAAGGACTGAGGCAATTTTTTTTTGTTCTTGAAGTGATGGTAAATTAATTTTAATATTTTTTATTATTGATGCATTGAAATTTGGCTGACCACCTTGAACAAGGTTTAATGCTCTATTCATTTCCTTCTCAAGTAAATAAAACATAAAAATATTTGAACAACCATCGTGAGGTATTAAAGCCAGTATTGCTTGATTAATTGCTGCATTATCAATCATATTGATGGCTACTTTTCCAGCCGTAGCACCGTACATAGCAACAAGTATATTATCTTTTTTTACAAGTTTGGCGGAGGAATTATGTAAACCTTCTTCGGTAATATGCTCTGACACTGAATAAATAAAGCGATTATTTACTTCACCTGATTTAATCCATGGAATGGCTCCTCCATAGTATTGAGGTTTAGATCTTGAAGGTGTGCCTCCTGAAAATGAGGTGCATACTGAGCCGATAGGAATTAACTTCCATCCGCCTTCAAATTCAGCAAAGCGTTTTTTGCCTGTGAGCAATTGCTGCATCAAAGATTTTTTCTGCTGTTGGCTGTTGGCAATTAGGGATTCAGTGGCACTAATCGCCTTATCCCATGTGCTAAGAATTTGGGCGATTTTTCGTTGTTCTGGAAGTGGAGGAACTGGTACAGGTAATTCTTTACAAAGTTGGATTGTTAAATTCTGTTGTCCAGATGTTTTTTTTGACCTTGATTGTAACCATTGTTGGGCAATTGAACTCTTTAAATAAGCAAGAAAAAACAAATGTGAAAAATTAGATTTGACGATTCGATATATAACTATAGCTTGATTCATATTGTATTCAGGAAATGAATCATCAAGTAATGATATTTTACCTAAAGGTGGGCCTACAATATTCATTAAAATATCGTTAGGGTATGCAATAGATCTTGAAAGAAAACCATTATGTGTATCTTCATTAACAAAAATCATCTCACTGTTTGGTTTTAATACTCCATCAAATGAAAGATTATTTACACGAAGAAATGGAATTCTTTGGTTTTTTGTAATATCCGTTTTCTTAGGAGTTGTCCCCTTTGTGATTTTTGAGCACAATTGGTCGGCAGTTGAGTAGTCCCAATTTAAAGGTATAAGGCCTATCCCGTTTATAACTTGAAAACCACTAGGAAGCATAACTCAACTCCTTTAAATTTAAACACTTAATTTTCATTATCCTCACTGCAATACCCACTCGCCATCACGTTTAATCGCTTGATACATCGCATCTGGAGCAAGGTCAATTTCATTCGACCAGCTAACAAAGCCATCCGACACGCTTAACTGATTAAAAAAATCTGGATCTTTCAAGGCAGTAAAAACACCGTATAAGTGACTGGGTAGCATTTTTACTCCCCCCGTCAGTCCATCGGCAAAGGTTACGCTAAATTCAAGATGGCGTGTTATATGGGCTTCAATTACGTCAAAGTACATGATATTTACCTCAAAGGATTAATTTTAATGGGTTGCTGATGTTGTTCGCATAACTCCCAATCACTGAGTAATTCGTTTTGGTGCAGTTCTGCCCAATCAAGTACCAGGTTTAATGCCCGTCGCGGTAATTTTCCTTCCTTAATTCCAATGACTGGATATTGATACTTGCCTTGTACTCGCCATATTGCGCATGAAAATGCGGTGGGGCATGTTCGTTAAAAAACATGCGAATGATAATACCGTAAAATGTGCTAATTGTTGGCATACTTTAACTCCTTTAAATTTATCCTCGTTCCCATGCTCTGCGTGGGAATGCAGTTTGTGACGCTCTGCGTCACGGAACGCAGAGCGTTCCTGTATGAATTCCCACGGAGACCGTGGGAACTAGGAAACATAAGCACTGGCACCAACAAGAGATTCAGTGTTGCTGCGGCTAATTATTATTTCGCCAGCTTTAGGGTTTGTTTTGGCTCTGACTAATTCACTGGGGTTAATTACTTTGCAAGCAGTTGGATCAAAATACCCATAAGATACAGCACTTACTTTGAGGACAGCCTTCTCATTTATTGCTTTTTTACGATCTTCACCATTAACACTAACACCGGATTCTAAACCAATAATTAATTCTTGAATTCGGGTATCTTCCCATTCATCAGGAACCATAACTAACCTCCTTAAAAGTAGACCTATCCATTTTTCGAGTTGCCTTTAGTTAGCTTATTTTGCTCTCGTTCCAATTGCTTAATATTTTTATCAGGCACAGGTAAATCTTCAGGCATTGTTCCACCTAATTCTTCAATAGTCTGACGTACTTTTTGTCCTACTTCATGGTGTGTCTGATTGGCTTGACGTTTTTCTTGTACCGCATCACGTTTTAATTTTTCTTCAGTTTGTGTTGCGCGGAATAAATTGGCGGCAAGTTCCGTGCTACCCATATGATCTAAAATCTTATGGCTTTTTTTAAGCCCTTTACGTTGATGTATTGCTTTATTATCCAGTCCACCATATAGACCTTTATAACCGTGATTTTGAAATATGGCGTAATCTAAGCTTGTTTCAACACCTGCATCTTTAGCAGCTGCAGCAAGGTGTTTATTATGGGTTGCTAGTTCGTTTCGTAACATCAACCTTTTCTGGTCTTCGGATAATTGTTGAAACCCTGTATCATCCTCTAGCTCTTTTCTACGTGTCTGAATGGCAAAATAAGTTTGACCATTGGCAATAATGGGTTTGCTGGAATCGGCATTTTGTACAATAAGGTAGCAGGCATAGCGTGAAAGCTTATAATCTTTGGTTTTCCTTTGTGCACCTGAGCCAATTTCGACCATTTTTCCCACTTGGGAAAAATGGTCATTTTCTGGCTGTTCTGAATTTATAGCTGCAATAATTGCTTTTTGAATAACACGTTCAAATTTATCCCAAGTGGCATAAGCAAGCACTAACTGTAGATCTCTGGCATACCAAAACTCATTACCGTTATTATCTATGTTTTTTATGGCTTCAAAGGTTTGATTTTGGTTCAATTCATTATTCATACCCCAACTCCTCCAAATACCCAGCCATCTCTGTTTCCAATTCAGCTAATTGCTTTTGCAAATCCAACCGCTCAGCACGTATCGCCATTAAATCCAGTTCTTCCTCTTCTTCAAAGGTATCAACATAACGAGGTATATTCAGATTAAAGTCATTTTCTGCAATCTCTTCTAAGCTGGCAAGATAGGCATATTTATCAACAGTTTCCCGTGCTTTATACGTTGCAATGATTTTCTCAATATTTTCTAAACTTAGAATGTTTTGATTTTTACCTGATTTAAATTCACCACTGGCATCAATAAAGAACACCGTGTTATCGGATTTTTGCTTTTTAAAGATTAAAATAGCGGCAGGAATCCCTGTACCAAAAAATAGTTTTTCAGGTAAACCAATCACGGTATCCAGTAGGTTTTCTTCAATCAGTTGTTTGCGGATTTTACCTTCTGATGCCCCCCGAAATAATACCCCATGCGGCACCACCACACCCATACGCCCTGTTTTAGGTTTAAGCGTCTCAATCATATGGCTGATAAAGGCATAATCACCTTTAGTTTTAGGCGGTGTACCTCGACGAAAACGTCCATAGGGATCATCAGCTGCTCCATCATGCCCCCATTTATCCAGAGAAAAGGGCGGATTCGCGGTGACAATATCAAAATGTAATAAACCGTTACCACTGGCATCTTTTAATAAAGGGTTACGAATAGTATCGCCCCATTCAATACGATGGTTATCTTCACCATGCAGAAACATATTCATTTTAGCTAATGACCAAGTGGAACCAATCGATTCTTGACCAAAAAGTGCGTATTTTTTAGAACCATTAAAGTTCTCACGCACTCTACGTCCACATTTCATTAATAAAGAACCCGAACCACAGGCAGGGTCACAAATTTCATCACCTTCTTGTGGGTCTAATAAAATAGCGAGTAAGTCAGATACTTCGGGTGGGGTATAAAACTCGCCAGCAGTACGACCACTACCCGCAGCAAAGTGTTTTATTAAATATTCATAGGCATTACCGATAATATCTAAGGTGCCAACACGACTAGGGCGTAAGTTAAGTATGTCTTTTGCAAAGTCTTCTAACAAGTGGCGCAAAATCTCATTTTTTTGCTTTTCTGCACCCAAATTACTGGTGTTGAAACTAATATCCTGGAACACATTTTTCAATTTGGAACCATTGGCTTCTTCCAATGCATGTAATGCCATATCAATCCGCTGACCATTACCTGCTTCATGACGTTGCTCATATAAGTCCCAGAAACTAGCGTCTTTAGGCAATACAAAACGTTGTTTGGCTATCATGGCATTAATCAATTCGGGTTGGTCGCCATACTGCTCAACTAACTTGTCATATTCATCTTTATAGACATCTGAGATGTATTTTAAAAATAACATGGTCAGAATAAAGTCTTTATAAATATCTGGGCTAATCGTGCCACGAAAAGTGTCACAGGCACCCCAGACTGCTTTATTGATGTCGTCTTGGTTAATTTGACTGTTTGGCATACGGTGTCTCTTTTTTAATATCTGTGTAAGTGTTAATTACTGAATAATTCGCTGGCAACGGCATTAAGCTGTTGCTGTCTGTTATTTATCAGTTGGCGTAGTATTTTTTGTTCTTTTATCGCTGCGCGATGTAAGGCGACGATTTTTTGTTGGGTTGCTATCGGTGGCAAGGTAATGGGGGTGTCTTCGAGTATTTTCCGTCGAATACTGACATGTAAACTGCCTTCTGCACTGATTTTAAAATACTTTTGTACTGGACGTTGGTTAAGTTGCCAATAAATAAATTCGGGTAATACGGTGCTTTTCTGCTCTGTATTAATGCGAATAATAAAAAAGTACGGTGAGCAAACGGTCTGTTCAGGTAATTGTTGCACAAAGCTCGCAAAGTGCCGTGCGCCTTTAGCAATAAATAAAATATCTTGCGTCTGTAGCCAGTCAGGATTTTTTCGTCCTATTAATTTAGTGGTAATTAATTTTTTTATATTAATTTCACCAAATTCATTCACATCACGTACTTGCACAACATGTGTTTCTGCCTTAGAAATTGGCCTGATCGTCCCACGGAATGGGTGTCCTGAGCGTATGTTTGCAATTTCACAGAGCTTATTTTTCATGGTTTACACATATTGATATTATTTATTTTTATGCGAATGAGGCATTAATTTAGTGTGTTAAATAGATAGTAATAACACATAAAAAAGTACAGGGCTGATATTGAGGTATAGAGAAGTAATAGTCAAGTTTTATGCGGTAACAAGATGATGCAGTTTTTAAGTTGACATTAGCTGCTGTTCGATTTATTCTTTTTCCATGCATTCTCGATTAAAAATTTCGGGAATGACGGCTATTACAATGATTATTTATTGGGATTGGTATTTATTGTAAGGCCTAACCCTATTTCGCATTACTAGGAGAGATTTTTGAAGCAATCCTTTTATGATTTAAATTATTCTGATTTAGAAAAAGTTCTAAATCAGAATAATTTAAACTGTTCAGCAGCGGCAGTCCTTTTTAATTGGCATTATAAGAAAAAAGAAAAGACTCAGTGCTATGAGAACATTGCAAAAAGTTCATTGGCCTTTTTTCAAAATAATTTCGACTTCTCTCTACCTGAAATTGATACGGTTCATGAATCAAAAGATCGAACAGTAAAATTTCTTTTTAAGCTTAAAGACGGGCACAAAATTGAAACCGTGCTTATTCCATTTCATAATAAATATTCTATTTGCCTTTCATCACAGGTTGGCTGTGCAATGAATTGTTCTTTTTGTTTTACTGGAAAACAAGGATTTAAAAGAAATTTGACGACAAGTGAAATTGTTGGCCAGTTTCTACAGGCTTGGCGTTGGTTAGCGAAAAATAGGCCTGGGGAAGAGAGGGTTTTAAATATTGTTTTTATGGGGCAAGGCGAACCTTTACATAATTTTGATGCTGTCAAAAAAGCGTGCGAAATATTTTTATCACAACACGGAACTTCAATTGGTGTTCAAAAAATCACTATTTCAACGGCTGGTTATATTCCTGGACTTAAAAGATGGAGCAAGGAAATTCCCGGAGTGAACCTTGCGTTATCTCTTCATTCGCCTTTTGAAGCAAAGAGAAATGAACTTATTCCCATTAATGTTAAATATCCGCTAGATGAAGTGTTGGCATATATTGATAAGATACCTTTAAATAAAAAGCAGTTTGTTACTTATGAATATATTCTGATAAAAGATTTTAATGATTCTTCAGATGATGCTAAGGAATTAGGGGTGATTTTGGCTGGTAAAAGTGCTTATATAAATTTAATTCCTTTTAACTCATTCCCAGGCTCGCATTACAAGAGTCCTGATTTGGACAAAATTGAAAAGTTTAAAGAAGTTTTAGATACTTTTAAAATTCCGACTTTAATAAGAGGCGCTAAAGGTGATGATGTATTAGCCGCATGTGGACAACTCAACTCTAAAGATTAAATAGCTACCAAGTGCCAGTGAATGAGGCTGAACTAAGGCAACAAAAAACTACCTGATGAACTGGTGATTTTCATGTAGCTTCTTTTAGAGGTAGTTTATCGATTGACTGGTTAGGTTAGTTAGGAACAAGATTTCAATAAAACCCAAAACTTTATGTGAGCCCGTATGAAACTTGTGGAATACGGGAAGTTGAATGCACTATGCTCCCTGTATTCCGTAAACTCCGTACAGGCTACATTAGAGCGTAAACTTTCGGATCTTATTAAGACCGCATTCCTTAGGGGGGCGTTAATTTCAATTTAAGTTGGGTGCTCGTCCCTCGGTGTTAAACGGATGGCGACTGTGTCGTTTTGTTTAGTAGGTCAGATGCTAGTACATAGCGATTTTTGCCTAACCTCTTTGCTTCATACATAGCGGTGTCAGCATATTTTATTAATAAATCAGCCTCGTGATGGTCTTTAGGGTATAGGCTGATACCAATGCTGGCACTGATATGGACGATTTTATCCTGTATTAAAAAGTCATCACTCAGTTTTTGTAAAATAGAATTAGCAATTTTTTCGGCTGCCTTTATATGTGTAATAGAAGAAAGTATTAGCGTAAATTCATCGCCGCCCATTCGGGCAACGGTATCCTCTTCACGGCAGGATTTGGTAAGGCGATGACTGACGAGCTTGAGTAGTTGATCGCCAGCATCATGACCCAAGTTATCATTGACTGCTTTGAAACCATCTAAGTCTATAAATAACACGGCCAAAGTTTTGAGGTGACGTTTGTTGTGCAAGATTTCTTGTGTTAATCGTTCCTGAAAGAGTAAGCGATTAGCTAGCCCGGTAAGTGAGTCATGAAAGGCTATTTTCCTCAGGTTTTCTTCTTTTTCTATTTGTTTAGTTGCATCGTAAATAGTGCAAATAACACAAGCTATTCCTTTGAATTCGTTTTTTTGGCACTCTATGTTTACTGGAAAGGATTTTCCATTTCTAGTTCGACCTATGGTTGACGATTTATGAAAAGTAAGTATGTTGTTGACTAATAAGCTACTAGGTATGCCATCTGGGTATTGAAAAAGTCGGTTGGCTGCTTGATTACTAAAGATGATTTTCTGCGATTTATTATAAATAATGATACTTGTTTCTATGGAGTTGAATATGGCATTCAGCGCTTGATTATTTTTAGAGGCTACATGTCTGTCTTTAACTAAGCTCTGGGTAATATAAATAAAATTAAGTAAGGCTAAGATGAGTAAAGCGGATTGAATCAAGCGTAATAATCGAATTTGTTCGTTTGCTTCTTGTTCAAGCGTTAAGGTTAGCTGGTTCATTGTTCTTAATAAAGCAAGGTTGTGCTGACTTGTGTTTTTAATTGCTTGGTCAAGTAATGCTGGTGTTGGTGTGGCTAAGGCGAGTGAAATAGGTGTTTGAAAAACAGCCCAAAGCTGGCGGCCTTGAGTGAGGTGTTGACGTGCCTGAATAGATTTAATTGCGGGGATATAAACTGGTTTATGGTCGCCATCTAAGGTATTGCCGCCTTCCCAGAATGCATTAAGCGTATTGTCAAATAGTTGCAGTGCAGTTTCTAGTTGGGCTTTAGTCTCTTGTTGTTCCGTGTTAGTTGGACTTAGCTTTAGTAGTAATAATGATTTACTAATGCGTTGCGATAGCATACGTTGACGCCCAGCTAAGTTGATGGCGAGTGTGCTCCTGCTAAGGCTATCAGATATCCAGTAGTTTAATGAGAGCGCAGAAATATCAAAAACTATAAAAAGAATAATGGGAAAGAAAATAGCGTACTTTTGGTTGCCCATAAACTGACCTAAATAAAAGTGAGGTGATACTGGATATTTTAGTTAGCTAAACACGGTGCTTTAGGCATTATCATCAAATAAAGCAGGTTTATCAAGGTTTGATGGTGCTTGGGATTTGCTTGATGTTTGTTGAGCCGCATTCATATTGCCTGGGGTTAAACCCTCTTCTTCAAAGCGAGTAGTTAAATAGCCTAAATTATCTTGTATTAGTTTGGTGGTTTTAGCGTCTTCGCTCCAGAAATTGGTATGTACCGCATCATCAAAATACGAAACCTTACAGTGCAGTGTATCTAAGTGGGGCGGAGATAGGGTAATCGTTGCTGACCAGTTTTTTTGCTCGGTTTGTTGAGTTTTTTTATGATTTTTTTCGATCTCAATTCTGACGGCAGTGGCTTGTTTTTTTTCAGTAAACGGTAAGTCTATTACCCATACTTGTTTATTTTGATCTTCTTGAGGTAATGATTTGAGTTGATTGAGCATCAGCCGTGCTAAGGCGCCTTCTGATTTGTTTTGTAGGTCTTTCAGTAGGTTCTTAAGCTGGTCATCACTGGCTAAGTTGTTTTTGTCTACTTGAGATTCGTGCTGTAGTGCTTGGGCAAATTTTAATAGCACCGCTTTAAAGTCTGAGTTAAATGTTAGTTCTGTTTTTTGTTTTGTGTGAGCTAACTTGGCTTCCAGATAAAGGCCGCTATTATCCAGTGACTTTTTGAGTTGTGTGCCTTCTGTTAGCTGCTGTGGTTTGGGTAAATCGCGTAGTATTTCTTGAGCAAGGCGTTTAAGTGTTTCTGAGATTTTTTCATTGCTGGCAATTTGTGGGAAGGCGCGAATTAATTGATTGAGTAATTCGGGGGCAGCAATTTCTTTAGGTAGGTGATTTTTGATTGCAGTGGTAATGGTTTGTTCTGGGCTTTGCTGTGGGAGAATTTGAAGCTGTACTTGTGGCTCAGTTTTTATGACTTGTAGCGTAAGGGCTTGCTGAAAGCTGAGCGCTGGCAGAGGTGTTGATTTTGATATTGGAAAATCAATGTTAATGAGTGTTTTAGGAATGGCGGGAGTGGTATTTTTAGTCGTTTCAATAGTGCTGCTGGAAGCTAGAGTATTTTGTGTTGCTGTTGATAAAGCAGGAGCTGGTTTTGGAGTGATAAAGCTATGTGTTTTGAGGGGTTCGATCGTGTTTTGCATGATCGTAGCTTTAGTCGGCGGCTCTGACTGTAATACTGCTGATTTAGGTTCTAAAAAGCGTTGTGTTTTTGTGCTTTTGTCTGTGTCGCTTGATAAGCTGGAAGAAGGAATAAGTAGACGTAGCTTAAGGCTTTTAGTATTACTATCAATAACGGTTGCACTCAGTAATTGCTGAGGTTTTAATGTGGATAAAATTGCGCTATGCGTGGTGTTCTTAGGCGATTGTAGTATGTGTACTGCAATACGGAGGTCGGTACGGGGTATGTTAGTTTTAGCGGCTTCTGTCTGTGAGGCGTTTAAGTTAGTTTGTAACACGAGTGTTGGCGCATTGCGATTAATATCGGCAGGGACTGAAGTATTATTTGTTTTGCTCGATTGTAAGAGCTGCTCAGGAACTAAAACTTTGACCTCGGGTTGAGGTTGTAATTTTATGACTACTAATTTTACAGCTTGCCCTGATTGTAATGGTAACGCTTGTTGTTTGCTTTCGGGCGGTTCATTCTTGAGGAAGGCGGCAATTTTCTTATTTTCGATGCTCAGTTGAATGTTTTTTTTGTCTTGGCTAACCTGTACGATGTTGGCATCAATTTGTTGACCTATTTTTAAATTTTCCGTGCCGCTCTTCGTTGGGGTAAGCGTGTTGAGTAAGTGTTGAGCTTGGGGAGGGATAGGCAGGTTAATCATGATTAAAGCAACAGTTTTTGAATGTCGTTGATTTCATCTTTGGCTTGATCCAATATATTAATACTAAGATCGACATCTAAATTCCCTGAGACTAATTTTTTATAAGCAGGAAGTTCATCCAATTTAGGCATTTTTTTCGGATCAACTTTACCTATATAGCTATGTAATTGAGAAATCATCACGATATCTGCATAATCAGCTTTTTCATTGTCGTTTCTATACCAATTCTCCGAATTGATAATCACGTCTTCAAAGTCTTCGTGGAAATCCCATTTACGTAAAATTTGTACGCCAATTTCCACGCGTAATTTACGTACGGTTTCAGTTAAATCTTTTGGGCTAGCTAAAATATCTGGCTGTTTGTCGGCATAAGCAAGAATGGGCACAATGCCGATATCATGAATTAAGCCGGCTAACATAGCTTTATCTGGGTCAAAACCAGGGGTTTTATGTGCTAATACAGCGGAAATCGAGGCAACATAGCTGCTATGTTGCCAAAGTTCGTGCATCTTTTTGCGAATCACTGTTGAGCTTGCATTAAAAACACCCTTTAAGGCAAAGGTTGTAATGATTTGTTGCGAGCTTTGTAGACCTAAACGAGTCAGTGCTTCAGGGCAACTTTCGATTTTACGTCGGCCACGGTACAGCGGACTATTAGATATTTTTATTAGCCGTGCAGTAATGGAAGGATCAATTTGGACTACGCGGGCAATTTTATTATTATTGGCTGAGCTGTCATTAATGGCTTTTTTGATTTTAAATGAGACATCAGGGATCGTAGGTAAATCGAGTGAATCTGACTGCATAAATTTATAGCAGTCAGCATAAAGTCGATTTTTTGCTAAGCTTGAGCGTGTTTCTTCTGGGGAGATAGCTGAGTTTTTTTGGTCCATAACGACTATTTTACTGAATGTTATCCAGATACACGCATAATTAGTTTAAAATTACTGTCTTTACGCGTTATTCTTACACTATTCATATTTTATGCAACAAACATCTGCAGAAACAATTCAAACGCTAATGACCGTAAGGGATTATATTCGTTGGGCGGCTAGTCGTTTTGCTGAAGCAAAGCTTTTTCATGGTCATGGTACTGCAACTGCTTTGGATGATGCTGCTGCCTTAGTTTTACATAGTTTGCATCTTCCTTATAACTTATCTGAAAGTTATTTTAGTGCGCGTCTCACTGAAGTTGAGCGACATAAAATTGCTGATTTAGTAGAGCGACGTATTAGCACACGTATTCCTTCTGCTTATTTAATGCATGAAGCGATTTTTGCAGGCCTGCCATTTCATGTGGATGAACGTGTGTTAGTGCCGCGCTCTCCAATCGCTGAACTTATTCACGAGCAATTTACGCCCTGGGTTGACCCTGACAATATTGAACGTGTTTTGGATCTATGTACTGGCAGTGCCTGTATCGCTATTGCCTGTGCTTATGCCTTTCCTGATGCTTTGGTGGATGCGGTTGATTTATCGGAAGATGCTCTGGAGGTTGCTAAAATTAATCTCGCTAAGCATGAGCTGGGAGAGCAATTAACGTTATATCATTCTGATTTGTTTGATGCTTTACCTGCACAGAAATATGATTTAATTGTTTCTAATCCACCGTATGTAGCCATTGCTGAATGGGAGCAATTGCCCGCTGAATTTCATGCTGAGCCAGAAATGGGATTTACCGGTGGCGAGTCGGGGTTGGATTTAGTGATTAAGATTTTAGTTGATGCCGCTGATTACTTGTCTGAACAAGGTATTTTGGTTATTGAAGTAGGTAGTAGCGCGGAAACTTTGCAGGAAAAATTTCCGGATATACCGTTTTATTGGTTGAATTTTGAAAACGGTGGCGATGGGGTATTTTTACTGACTGCAGAGCAAGTTTTTGCATTTAATGAACAATTTAAAGAAGCATTGGGGTAAGTATGTCGGGTAATAGTATAGGAAAGTTATTTACAGTGACGACTTTTGGAGAAAGTCACGGTATTGCATTGGGTGCAACGATTGATGGTTGTCCGCCGGGTTTGGAATTATCTGAAGCAGATTTACAAGGTGATTTAGATCGTCGTCGCCCAGGTACATCAAGACATACCACGCAACGGCGTGAAGCAGATCAGGTAGAGATTTTATCTGGCGTATTTGAAGGGAAAACCACAGGCACGCCGATTGGCTTGTTAATAAAAAATACCGATCAGCGCTCTAAAGATTATGCCAATATTGCTGAGACTTATCGTCCAGGCCATGCTGATTATGTTTATGATCATAAATATGGTTTTAGAGATTATCGTGGTGGTGGACGTTCTTCCGCTAGAGAAACGGCGATGCGCGTTGCTGCGGGCGGGATTGCTAAAAAATATTTAAAGCAACAGTATGGTATTGAAATTCGCGGTTATCTATCGCAATTAGGGCCGGTTAAAGTCGAAATGGTTGATTGGGCCGCGATGGATAATAGTGAGTTCTTTTGCCCTGATGCCAGTAAAGAAGCTGAATTAGTGACGTATATGGATGCTTTGCGTAAAGAAGGCGATTCAATTGGCGCGAAAGTCAATGTCATGGCGACTAATGTACCGCCAGGATTAGGTGAACCTATTTTTGATCGCTTAGATGCTGATTTAGCACATGCCTTAATGAGTATTAATGCAGTCAAAGGTGTAGAGATTGGCGATGGCTTTGATTGTGTTAATAGTAAAGGCACAGACTTTAGAGATGAAATGACGCCAGAAGGTTTTTTGAGTAATCATGCTGGTGGTGTTTTGGGTGGGATTTCTAGTGGCCAAGACATTGTCGCTAGCATTGCCTTGAAACCAACTTCTAGCTTGCATTTGCCGGGACGCAGCATTAATCGTAAGGGTGAAGCAATTGAAGTTGTGACGAAAGGGCGGCATGATCCTTGCGTCGGCATACGCGCGACACCTATTGCTGAAGCAATGATGGCGATTGTATTGATGGATCATATGCTACGCCATAGAGCGCAAAATTATGATGTGCAATCTACGCTGCCTGTATTGCGTTAATTAGATGGTGCAAACTAAAATTCCTTATTGGCGCTTATCCGGATTTTATTTTTTTTATTTTGCAACCTTAGGCGGCTTTTTACCTTATTGGAGTTTGTACCTTAAAGACAGTGGCTTTAATGCGGCTGAGATTGGCGAATTAACTGCTTTACTGGTGGGCACAAAAATTATTGCCCCCAATCTTTGGGGGTGGATTGCAGATCATACCGGCAAAAGTCTGCGCGTGATTCGCATTGCCTCTTTTTTTGCGATGGTTTTGTTTGCTGGTTTTTTATATCAGCGATCGTATCAATGGTTTGCTTTGGTAACCATAGGCTTTAGTTTTTTTTGGAATGCAGCATTGCCGCAATTTGAAGCGGCAACCTTGCACCATTTGAAAATGGAACCGCATCGATACAGTAATATACGCTTATGGGGTTCAATAGGCTTTATTGTGACGGTCTTGGGGGTAGGGTATCTGCTGGATATATACCCTATCGATTTGTTGCCTTTGTTTATAGTTGTGTTATTGGCTTTGATTTGGTTAATTTCTTTAGTCACACCGGAAGTCACGGTTGCTAAAGCCAGTCATGCCTTGATCGGTATAGGGCAAATTATTAAGCAGCCTGAAGTTATTGCTTTCTTGTTTGTCTATATGTTGTTACAGGCATCACATGGTCCGTATTATGTGTTTTTTTCTATCTATTTAAAGCAATATGAGTATTCGGCCACGACGATAGGTTTACTTTGGTCGCTTGGTGCCTGTGCAGAGATTGTCGTTTTTGTCTTTATGCGCCAGTTACTCAAATCTAATTCACTACGCCATATATTGTTAGTCAGTTGTTTACTGGCGGTATTAAGGTGGTTATTAATTGCTTGGTATGCCGGTAATATGTGGATATTGTTGGGCGCTCAACTATTGCATGCCGCGACCTTTGGTTCGGCACATGTGGCGGCAATGCATTTAGTGCAAAATTATTTTGGTCAACATCATCAAGGTAAAGGTCAAGCGCTTTATAGCAGCCTGAGCTTTGGTTTAGGTGGCATGGTTGGTGGCTTGTATAGTGGTTACGGTTGGGATCTCTATGGGGCGCAATGGGTGTTTAGTTTTGCTGCGATTTTAAGTTTTTTGGCTTATATTATTGCGGCAATTTGGGTGGGCAAAGGTAAAGCTGTTGTTCATCAGGAAGTTTAAGTTAAAGGTATAAAATTATCAGGTGTTATTAGGGCAACTTTTCATTATCAAGAGGTATAGGTTATTTTTCTGCTTGTCATCCTGCATGTTGTTAGCAGGAATCCACGTTTAGCGTAGATTCCCGACAAAGCTTGTGCCCACGCTTGACTGGGTAGACTTCGGTAATGACGATATTTTTATAGGCATTTGCCTGTAACTAATGAGAAGTTACGTCTTAGGCGATAAGTTGTTTGAACGAGCCTATATGTAGGGCGGGCCAAAGCTAGGACCTACCACCTATATTTGTTTAAGTATTAATGGGTTATTTAAAAAAAGGAAAAATCGGTGTTTGAGTTAATTCAAAGTGGGGGATTATTAATGATCCCTATTTTATTTTGTTCTGTTTTAGCCATGGGCATTATTGGTGAGCGTTTTTTAAACTTACAAAAAAAGAAAATTTTACCGCCCGAGTTGGTGGATCAAGTCTGGGAATTAGCTAAGGCTAGAAAACTAGATGCTAAGACGATAAAGCGTTTAAAGGAGAGCTCCCCCTTAGGAATGATTCTTGCCAGTGGACTAATGAGTCGTAGTTTAGGTCGGGATGTTATGAAAGAGGCGGTCGTTGACTCTGGAAGGCACGTCGCGCATAAATTGGAACGGTTTTTAAATACCTTAGGTACGATTGCCACAATTACACCTTTACTCGGTTTACTGGGTACTGTTTTAGGCATGATTAAGGTTTTTGCTGCTATTGTGAGTCATGGTGTTGGTGATCCAACGGTTTTAGCCGGTGGGATTTCTGAGGCTTTAATTACTACAGCAGCGGGTTTAGCTGTCGCCATACCTTGTGTGATTTTTCATCGTTATTTCGATGGCTTAGTCGACGTATATGTTTTAAATATGGAAGAGGAATCTTTGAAATTAATTGAAGTGATTCATGGCACGCATGAAGGCGTAGAATGAATTTCCGTAATAAAAAAAATAAACCCTTAGAGGTTTCTTTAACACCAATGATTGATGTGGTGTTTTTGTTATTGATCTTTTTTATGGTGACGACCACTTTCAGCAAAGAGACATCAATCAAAATTCAATTACCGCAAGCCGAAGGGCAAGAAGTAGAGCGGCATAAACAAGTGTTGTTGCTGGTTATTGATAAGTCGGGACAGTTTTTTATTAATGATCGTGCTTTAGCTGATAAAAGTTTAGCTACTTTAACCAAAGAGTTAACTGCTGTTGGTGGTAATAAAAAAATACCTTTAGTCATTCATGCCGATGCTAGTGCTCCGGTGCAGGCAGCTATTTCAGTGTTAGATGTTGCTAAAAATGTAGGCTTTAAAAATATTAGTTTCACTACTCAAAAAGACTAGAATATATGAAAAAAATAGTAGCTAAATGCTTGGATGAGATTTGGTACAAAGATCATTTTGTTGGAACCTGGCTTTCGGGATTGTCATTTCTTTATATTGATATAGTCAAATTTAGACGAAAAATGTATCAAAAAGGACATAAAAAGGTGACTAAACTAGCTGTCCCGGTCATTATTGTTGGTAATATTACGGTAGGCGGTACAGGTAAAACACCGCTAGTGATTTATTTGGTAGAAAAATTAAAAGCAGAGGGTTTTAAGCCAGGTGTTATTAGTCGCGGATACGGTGGTCAAGCCGAGACGTGGCCGCAAGTAGTTACTGCGGATAGTAAGCCAAGTTTGATTGGTGACGAGCCATTATTAATTGCGCAGCAGGCGAACTGTCCAGTAGCAGTAGGTCCGATAAGAGCAGACTCGGCTAAGTTATTATTAGATAACAATGATTGTGATGTCATTATTTCCGATGATGGCCTACAACATTATGCTTTGCACCGAGATATAGAGATTTGTGTCGTTGATGGCGTGCGCCGTTTTGGTAATAATTTTTATTTACCATCAGGGCCATTACGTGAACCACAAGAACGCTTGAAGGAAGTAGATTTTGTTGTTTGTAATGGTGGTGAGCCTGAGGAAGGTGAGATTTTAATGCGCCTAGAAGGAGATTTTGCCATTAATATGCAAACTAAGGAACGTAAATCATTAGCTGAATTTAAAGGTCAAGCAGGCTGTCATGCTTTTGCGGGAATTGGTAATCCTCAGCGCTTTTTTGATTTATTAGCGAAAGCGGGTATTGAGTGCGCCACACATAGTTTTCCTGATCATTATGCTTATGTAGCAAAAGATATACAGTTTAAGGATGCACAAGCAATATTGATGACTGAAAAAGATGCGGTTAAGTGCGCAGATATTGCAACGGATCAACACTGGTATGTGCCGGTACAAGCGAAACTGGAATCTGGGTTTACTAATAACCTGATGACTTTATTACGCAAGGCATAGGACGTAGGGCGGACTTCAGTCCGCCTTTAGGAATGCACATTAAATAAAACCCGAATCTTTAGGTTATGAAGCACTGTCAGTCCCCGAAGGACTGGCAGTGCTTTCGGATGTTATTGAATTTTGATTCCTTAACGTAACTGCTGAGGTATTGGCGAGTTAAAGCTCCGTAGCTTGCGAACCCCAAGCTACGGCTTGAAATAGTCGAAGCGTGTTATGCTCGTTACTTAATTACAAGATCGACAAGCAATATCATCTATCAGGATATCTTGGTAATCATTTATATTGTCAAGAATAGCTACGCCTCGGAATAGTTCATTATTAGAAATATTACGCAGCAATAAATCAGCTTTACTAACACACAGATTAAGGTGTGCAAGCGTCTTTTCTGTTAGCGATTCTTTGATGTTTTCTTGTTTTACTGCATAAACGGCATTATCCTTTAGAATGACCGTGTCACCTGAGTGAATACTTTCTAAGAAAGAGTGCTGAAGAGGGAAGTTATCGATAATATGTAACATAGGATTGCCTAGGTCGTTTTTTATAAGAAATCTACATTAAGTAGTCTTTGTAAGCCTATAAAATATAAAGAATTTAAGGTCATAGTAATACACTTTGAAAGTGATGCCAAATAGTTTTTGAGAAATCTCATGTAATAGTTGAGGTTTTATAAGTTAATTGATTGAATTTATTGATATAAAGAGATTTTAAGTGAATAGAGAAATAATTATTGACAGGCTGCAACAGTATTGGTTATTGGCACGATTTGATAAGCCGATAGGTATTTTAATTTTATTGTGGCCAGCTTTATGGGCGCTCTGGCTAGCTAGTTCAGGTTCGCCAGATTTATTGGTATTAACCGTGATTTGTTGTGGCGTAGTATTAATGCGTGCGGCTGGTTGCGTTATTAATGATTATGCGGACAGAAACCTTGATCCGCATGTAGAGCGCACCAAGCTAAGACCTATGGCTGCAGGTAAAGTACAGCCTAAAGAGGCACTGGTTGTATTTGCTGTTTTATCTCTAACGGCTTTTGCCATGGTTCTGTTGCTTAATACTTACACCATTTTACTGTCTTTTGGTGGCGTTTTCTTGGCAGCAAGTTATCCCTTTATGAAGCGCTATACACAATTACCTCAAGCTTATTTAGGGATTGCTTTTGGCTGGGCAGTCCCTATGTCTTTTGCAGCACAAAGCAATGAAATTCCGCTAGTTGCTTGGCTAATGTATTTAGCGACAGCACTTTGGGCTTTGGTCTACGATACGATGTATGCGATGGTGGATAAAGATGATGATTTGAAAATTGGCATAAAATCAACGGCTATTTTATTCGGTGATAAAGACCGTGAAATTATGGCGGTTTTGCAAGTGATCATTATGTTGTTAATGATCCAGATAGGGCGTTTACAAGATTTATCATGGATTTATTATGTGACATTAGCGTGCGCTAGCCTATTCTTTGTTTATCAGCAAAAGTTGATTTTTTATCGCGATAAAAAAGACTGTTTTAAAGCCTTTTTAAATAGTAATTGGTTTGGCCTGACTATTTTTGTCGGTCTGGTATTGGAGTTTGCTCTAAAGCTTTAGTTGTTCACAGCAATTTTAAAATAGCGATAACGTTGTTAATGAGCATGCGGTATTTCACAGCCGTCAGTATAAATAAGTAAAGCATCGGCATCAGGTATTACATCAAGTGTTAGTGATGTTTTTGCTTCAAATACTTGAATATCCTTAGTGACTAGATCGGTAAATAATAGAGCGAATGATCTCGCTTGCTGTGCTTGGCTCTGATTTTTATTTGGGCTATTTTCCGCCATTTTAAAGTCAAAAATATTTACCGATTGCTGTAATGCATGCATGGAAAAATCTTGAATACTTAATTCAAAACCTGCGAAAACTTCAGCGCCTTGCGTTTGTTTAATGCGTTCAATATCATCTAAATTTGCATAAAGTTTAAATAAGCCGAATGCGCCTTGCTGACTATTTTTACAGGCCCCACCTTCCATAATCCTAACGAGTTGTAAGGTTTTCCCCATTTTTAATTTTGATAAACCAGAGGTTCCTAGCAGCTCCTGTTGTATAAGTGGATCAATTGCTAGCTTAGGCGTTACTGGTTTAATATCACTAGTGGCCGGTTGAGTTGTCAGTGTTGAGCAGGCAGTGAGTAAAGGCAATAAAACGCCTAACATGAGTAGTGATTTATTCATAAGCTGTTGTCAATTGTTGTAACTTTTAAGTAATATTGACTATATTAAATGCTCGATGGCTTTACAAGTTGTTATTTTACTAAACTAAACAGCGATATACTGAGGCGCGGGTATATTGCACTTCCTGTATTCCGCAAGCTTCATACAGGCTTTGAAAGTCTTATTAAACCTGCACTCCTTAGTGTGCTTAAGCAAGTTCAGCTTAACTGTGAATTTACCAAACAACCCCGATAGCTAAAACAACAACGATTAAAACAAGACTAGTTACATCATCTGCAGCTTGCTTAATCTCTTGATATTGTTCCCCCATCAACATCTGAATACGATTAGTGACTTGGTCCTGCATGTGGATTTTTTGTTGCATGGTCATTCTCCTAGTGTTTAACGTAACTGCGCATTTGTCCAACTAATACGCCTTGTATTTCAACCTGTTCAGGTTTGAAGTGCATAGCGGACATATTCGAATTAGCGGGGATTAATAAGGTTTCGTGCGGGTACTGCTCAATAAATTTTAGGGTGGCTTCAGCTTTATCGATGAGAGCAACAACAATCTCACCATTACGTGCAGTGCTGCGCTGCTCAATGACAACCCAGTCGCCATCAAAGATACCTTCTTCAATCATGGAATCCCCTTTGACCTGCAAAATATAACAGCTGTTTTCTGTTTTAATTTGCTCAGGTATCGCCATATAGCTGATGCTTTGTATGGCTTCTATAGGTTTTCCAGCGGCAATATAACCAACAAAGGGAATACTTCCTGATTCTTCTGTTGCTAAGTAGTTTTTAGCTTTTTCAGTTAAACGCACGCCCTTTTGCTTACGATCAGAGGCTTCAACTAACCCTGCTTCGATTAAGGCTTGAATATGTTTATGCAGAGATCCTCGCGAGCTTAATCCTAACGCCTGGCATACTTCGTCGAGGGTGGGTGGGTATGAAAATTTTTGTTGATTGCTCAATAAGAATTCGAAAATTTCTTTTTGTTTGCGGGTTAAATCAATCAATACAGTTCTCCTTTTGTTTTGTTAATAATACCAAGAGAACAAAAAAAGAACAATGTTTTTGTTAGTCTATGTAAAAGTTAAAACTATATCCTCTACGTAGTCAGATTTATTTATGATTTACAAGGTAGTAATATAGGAGTGTGGACCATAAATATGCACTAGGGATCATATCGTTTTTAAAACCCAGTATCACTTTGTATTTGTTGCTAAATATAGGTATAAAATTTTGACAGGTGACGTTGGCTTGAAAATTCACTAATTAATTAGTCAAACGTGTAAGGTGCATATTCGCACTGTAATGGTTAAGTGAAGTAGGACATATTCTTAGGCCTATTTCTTATGAAATCACAATAACCTTATTGACTAGAATAGATTAAAATGAGCCTATATTGTTACGGGTCTTGCTAAACATTTAAGTCTAGTAACTCACATCCTAGCTCGGCTTTGTAAAGTGAACCTAACACCTTACTCAAGATTATTTTTGCTTCTAAATGCAATAAGTTTGAAACACAAATTGGTTATTAATTCTGTTGTTCTGAGTGGGTAGCTAAGTCATTTTTCTCTTTCTCCGTTGACAGTTTGAATGGATGCTTTAGGAAGAAGTTATTTGAGTAATCAACTTTGGTTTTCTTTTTGAATTATAATGTCACGATATGTCATTTAAGCGCATGATTCGTGTGTACCAAAAGGTATACCAATAACTTCTAAAATAGCTTGTATCATTTGTAATAGATACGTAAATCAATAATATATGAAAATACTGAACGTTTATTTTAAAAATATTAATTCGCTTGAGGGTGAAAATCGGATTGATTTTGATAAAGCGCCGATTGTTGATGCGGGCGTGTTTGCTATTACTGGACCGAATGGTTCAGGGAAATCCAGTATTTTAGATGCGATTACTTTGGCTTTGTATGGGGAGACGTTCCGTTTTCCTAAACCAGCTGAAAACGTGATGACTAACAATACGGCAGGATGTTTTGCGCAGGTCGAATTTGTTATTGATGGTGAAAAATATCGTTCAAGTTGGCAGGTAAAGCGTGCTGATGGTGAGTTAATGGCGGTGGAAATGCGCTTGACTCGAGTTAATGATGAAGAGCAAATATTAGCGAGTGAGCCACATAAGGTGTTGGCTCAGAATACTGAGTTGACTGGGATGGATTTTCGTCGTTTCACGCGTTCTATTATGTTGGCGCAGGGTGATTTTGCGGCTTTTTTAAAGGCTTTAGATGTTGAGCGTTTAGATATTTTAGAGCGTATTATTAATAAAGATATTTATGCAGATTATAAGCAGAATGCCTATGCTGCAGTTGAGCAAACACAAAGTAAATTAGTTGAATTACAAGCGCGCTTAGCTGATATTGCGCTGATGAATGATGAGCAGTTGCAAGTGGCTGAGTTAGATTTAGCGGATCAAAAGCTGTCATTTACTGAATTAAAGCAGGAAAAGACTAGTTTATTGCAGTTGCAAGCGAGTTTGCAAAATTTACAGGAGCTTGAGCAGCGTATTGCTCAGTTAGAAAAAGTTCATGCAAGTGAGCAGCAGCAGTTGGCTTCGGTTGAGGCAGATTTAGCGACTATTGCTAAATCTCAGGATGTTTTGGCATTTGGGGACGGATTACATAAGGTAGCTGAAAAGAAAGCGGCTATTGAGCAATTAGACAAGGACAGTGCGGCAAAACAAGCGATGCTGCAGAAAGCTCAAGAGCAGTTGTCGCTGGCTGATATGGATGAAAGCTATTTTGCTAGCTTGCCTCGTCAAGATGCTCAAGTTCAACAGCAAGCGTTGGAGGCGCTACAAGGTCAATTAACGCAAACGGCAACGGATAAATATTCTGAAGCATCGCTCAAGAGTGTTTTGGAAACGCAACTACCAGAAAAGCAGCAAACTTTAGCAACGGTTGATGCATGGCTTTCTGAGCATGAAAAAGATCATTTTCTTGTGGAAAATATGCCTGAATTAGGGCGCTTAAGAACTTTACGTCAACGCAGTCAGGATATGCAAAAGGCGATGAAGAGTTTTAATAAGACACATAAAAATGCTTCAGCTGCATCAACTAAGAATCAAGCGGGCATGCGCGCGCTGGAAAAAGAAATAGAAGATTCTAAAAAAGCTTTAGAGTTATTGAATGAAGAATTGGAATTCATTGCTGACGGCCATAGTCTTGATGAAATGTTGGCGTTACGAGGAGAACAAAAACAACGGGTAGCGGATTTTGGTGAGTTATTAAATCTGGCTAAGGTGCATAAGCGCTTTGTCAAAAAAGGAATTTCTAAGCGCTTTTTAGGTTTAGATAAAACGCAATTGGATGATCAGTTAAGGGATAAAAGCGATCAAATTGAATCGGCGCAAATTATTCATCGAATCTTAGAAAAAGCGGTTTACCGAGAGGAGCTAGCTCGTCGTCTGGCTGATGATAGAGTGAAGCTGGAGGATAATGTTCCTTGTCCTTTATGTGGCTCTGAAGAACATCCTTATGTAAGAGCATTGCCTGTTGTTAATGATTCTAAAGATGCTTTGGCGGAGCAAGCTAGATTACTCCGATCACTGCAAGCAGAAGAGAAAAAAATCAACCAACAACTAACTGCATATAATAGAGTGGTGGATGGCAATACTGAGCATGTTGAGCGAATTAATAGAATTCAAGCAGAATGGCTGACTTTGTGTACGCGTCTTAATGCCGTGAGTGATGAGTTAGAAATTGATAGTTTTCGAGTTATGCGTTTGCGCATAAAAGTAGAAAAGAAAGAGTTAAAAGAAATTAGTGCGTTAATAAAGCGTTTTCAGTCGAAAAAGAAGGAGATTGCTAAGCAGGAAGTTTTTTCAATTAAAAAGGAAGCTGGGCTTGCTAAGCTAAAAGCTAAGCAAGAGGCACTTGATGAAAGTGGCCAAGGGCGTCCGCATGAGATGGTCGTGTTGGAAACTGAGTTAGCAGAAAATATGCAAGAGGAAAGTGCGCTGATGAAGTTGGTTAGCTCGCAGTTACAGGAAGTAGATGAAAAATTACCTAACTTAGGTAGAGAGAACGCTTTGTATGATGTTCTAAGTAAACGTAGGCAAGATTATCAAGGTTATAGTATGCGCCAGAATTCTATGACTGCAGAAATAAAGCAGATGACTGATAAAGTCAGCGTGTGCGAGCAAAATGTTCAGGAGTACGATAAGAAATTGCAGGCGTTGGAAACGCAGATGAGCGAGCAGCAGTTGTCGCAGTTATATTTTTCTGTGCAAGATCAGCAGGCTGAGTTAGCTAAATTAAAGAGTGCCAATAGCTTGTTGTTGGCTGAGTTAAATAAGCAAAGTGATGCGTTAACATTGCAGTTGCAGGGTTCTCCTTATGAGTCTTTAGAGCAAGTTCAAGCCTTGCTTGATTTATCTGAGCGCCAGGGTGAAATACAATCTTCATTTGATCGTTTACAGCAAAACTTAGTTAAATATCCCGCGGATCTTGAGGCTCTTGATAAGCAGAAAAGTGCAGAGCGAGCGCATATTCCTGCGACTGAGACTCTGGAGGGCGCTGTTATACAATTAAGGGATAAGACGGTAAAAATGGAGATCGTTGCTCAAGAAATTGCGACTTTGGAAAGGCAGTTAGGTGAGCAGCAGCAATTAAAGCAAAATAATGCGCAATTATTAAAAACTATTGAACAGCAGGAAATAGCATTAAAACAAGCACAAGAAAAGCAAATAGCGATGGATGCTGAGCCAGAAAATATTTTCAGGCGACGTGTGCAGGCTGGAGTAGCAGGTAAATTGTTAAGCTCTGCAAATAGTTTTTTGGATAAGATTGGTGGGCGATACCAAGTGGCTAGTATGACCAGTGAGGCTGGTTTAGCATTAGAAATTGTTGACACTCAACAGCAAAATATAAGGCGCGCAGTGAGCTCTTTGTCGGGTGGAGAGGCTTTTGTAGTCAGTCTAGCTATGGCTTTAGGCTTGTCTGAGACTGCAAATAATGGGCGGGCGATTGATTCTTTATTTATTGATGAAGGATTTGGTAATTTAGATGCGAAAACGCTTTATACCGTTGTTACGACATTAAAAAGCTTAAAAGCACATGGTAAAACAGTGGGGATTATTTCTCATATTGAAGGGATAAAACAGCAAATTCCAACACAGGCAGAATTGATTAGACAAGAGAATGGCGTGTATAAGGTAGTAGTACACGGCGCAGTGGTTGAGACAGCCGAGTTGGCTGAGGATGTTGCTTAGGAATACACATTCAATAAAACCCGAAACTTTAGGTTATGTAGCACTGCCAGTTCTCAAAAGCACTGGCAGTGCTTGCGGATATTATTAAATTTTTATTCCTTAAGGTGTAAGGGGGATTTTGAAACCTACCCTTTATATTGAGAAAAGGGTAGGTTTAGGCGCATCGTAACTTCTCATTATCAATGAGGTATAGATAATTTTTTTGCTCGTCATCCTGCGCGCTGTTAGCAGGAATCTATGCACAACGTAGATTCCCTATAAAAGCATTCGGGAATGACGATATTTTTATTGGTATTTGCCCAAGAATAATGAGAAGTTACCTCTCCCTCCAGAGGCATAGGTATCTACATAACTTTTTTCTGGTTACGTATAACTGTTAGCTTAAAACTAAAGTCTCTTGTAGCCCGATATGGAGCTTGCGGAATACGGGAGGTTTTGGGAGCGGCTATCCCCGCATTCCGTAAACTACATGCGGGCTACAGTTGAAGAGAATCAAAGCTTTATCTATTTTTTCTCATTCGACCTTCTCCCGCTGGAGAAGGCTTTAAGACTTGTGTAGATACTTATGGATTTAGGAGGCGTGATTTTTTTAGCTATTAAAAATCAGTGTCGAAAAGGTCGCCATAGGCGGTGTCAACTTCTAAGTAGTTATCCCAAGGGTGAATGGGTTGAACGATAGGTTTAGTTGCTAAAGGAAAAGTAACGAGATCTAGTGTTCCGACACTTAAACGCCCTAGTGTATTCAGTATTCCAAGTCCTACTCCACCCGTTAGGCCATAGATTACATTAGTGTCGTTAGTCACTATGATCATATTTTTTGGGATTTCAAAAAAGCTAAGAGAGATGTTTGTGAAGCCTCTTAACGCTTTATCACCTATTTTTTTGCCGTAAGATTCTTCTGCTATGCTTAAGGAGGAAAAAGACAAGAAAGTGCTGGCTAATAAAGCTAATAGTATTGTTTTATTGAATTTCATCAGATGACCTTAAATATGTTTTTTGTTATTAGATTTAGTATAGCAGAACTTTTTGAGAACTAGAGTTGAGAATAAAATAAACGATAAAAATTAAACGCTGTCATTGTTCAGGGTGTGATTGTTTCTTGGTGAAAAGCTGGTAAAGCTTTGCGTTTTCTTTATACTTTTAATGTTAGCATAAGCTTGTTTAAGTTCATTCGTCTGTTCTTACTCTAAGTGCATAGGTATCTATACAAGTCTAAAAGCTCTCCAGCAGGAGAGGGCGCTATTATGGGTAGCTTCTCATTATTTATAAGGGTACAAGCTGTTTTTTCAGCTTGTCATTCCTGCATGCTGTTAGCAGGAATCTATGTTTAGCGTGGATTCCCGATAAAGCTTGTGCCCACGCTTGACGGGTAGACTTCGGGAATGACGATATTTTTATATGTATTTGCCCGTGAATAATGAGAAGTTACTGTTATGATTTGCAACTTGTTGTATTTTAAAGTCAAGAAGTTGTGTAGATACCTATGCTCTAAGTGTAGGAAGTTTTAAGTTTCAATTAATTGGGGTTTTATGTCTGAATATTACGATCCAAAAACCTACCCAAAGCAATGGAATTATTTGCAAACGGGAACTATTGTTGATGACTATATTATTGAGCGTGAATTGGCTCATGGCGGATTTAGCTCGGTATATTTAGCTAGGCAGCGATCTGACCAAGTGCAAGTTGCAATAAAAGAGTATTTACCGCGTAAATTAGCCCACCGCACTTGGAATAATGAAGTTGTCGCTAACGATGATGAATCCAAGAAATTATTCGCTCATGGGCGAGCGCTATTTATAGAAGAAGCTAAAGTACTGGCAACACTTAAGCATCCCAATATAGTTGAGGTTATTAATTTCTTTCAGGCTAATTCGACAGTTTATTTAGTGATGACCTATGATTATGGTGTAACTTTAGATAAGGTATTAAAAAATAAAGAAATTAAGGTGACTGAGCAATGGATGTTGGATGTTTTTGGTTCTTTATTAACAGGCTTAAAGTTAATTCATGAACATAATATTTTGCACTTAGATATAAAGCCAGCTAATTTGTTGATCCGACCTGATAATGATGCTTTGTTATTAGATTTTGGTGCAATACAAGCTTATCCTCTTAATAAGAGTAAGCATAAAGCGTATATCTTGACTAAAGGCTTTTCGCCTATTGAGCAATACTCAGCTACTGGGATTTTAGGGCCTTATTCGGATATTTATGCTGTCGGTGTTTGCATGCGTGCTTGTTTGGATTTTAGTGTGCCACCGCAAGCACCTGACCGCATTGGCAGTGATGAATTTCCACTGGCACAAAAAGCTTATGCCAAGAAGTTAAGTAAGCGCTTGTTAGAGATTATTGACTGGTCTATGGAAGTAACGCCGGCAAACCGCCCACAGACGGTGCAAGAATTACAGGATGCGTTGGCTGGATTGTAGTGTAGGAGAACATTTATAGTTAAGGAACCGCGATTACATAAAATGGAATTATGCCACACAATGTGGGAGCGGCTTTAGTCGCGTTGCGTGGCTAAAGCCACTCCCGCAGAATGCAAGGTTCGCATATTATTTACCTCTTATTCCTAAATGTTGTATATACTTTTTTATACAACTGCGCTCAGTGTCTATAAATGATAATATAGCGTTTTTGCTTAATAACAATTGAATGCAACTAATTCGCGGAATTAATCAGTTACAATCCTTTGCTCAGGGCTGTGTGCTGACTATTGGTAACTTTGATGGCGTACATATAGGCCATAGTATTGTTATTAATAAATTAGCTGAAAAAGGGCGCTTATTAGGTTTGCCTGTTGTGGTTATGGTTTTTGAGCCGCAACCTTTAGAGTTTTTCCTTAAAGATAATGCGCCTTCACGACTAACTCGTCTAAGAGAAAAAATAATACATTTTGAGCATTTGCCTGTCGATAATTTGTTGATTGTTAATTTTAATCAGCGATTTGCCAATATGGACCCTGATTATTTTATTGAGCAAGTATTGGTTGAGCGCTTAAATGTAAAGTATTTAGTTGTTGGCGATGACTTTCATTTTGGCAAAGCACGGCGCGGCAACTTTTCTTTATTACAAGAAGCGGGGCAACAATACGGATTTAATGTGACCGATACGGTTTCTTATTTAATAAAAGGAACTCGGGTCAGTAGTACTTTAATTCGCGATGCTTTGAATGAAGGGGATTTAGCGACTGCAGAGTCTATGTTAGGACGCAACTATTCTGTCTGTGGCAGAGTGGTACATGGCGAAAAATTAGGCAGGAAAATTGGTTTTCCGACCGCTAATATACAAATGTTACGCAAGAATACACCGATAGCAGGCGTGTTTGCTGTCACCATGACAGGTATCGCTAATCAGCCTGTTAATGGTGTGGCAAATGTAGGGACACGGCCAACAATTGATGGCGGATCAAAGGTGTTATTGGAAACACATTTGTTTAATTTTGACCAAGATATTTATGGAAAGTATGTAGAAGTACATTTTAAACACAAAATAAGAAGTGAAATGCGCTTCCAATCAGTGGAAGATTTAAAACGGCAGATTCAATTGGATACTGCTCAAGCGAAGACTTTATTGCAGATTTAATACAACATGACCATCGACTATAAAAGTACACTAAATTTACCGAAAACGGCCTTTCCAATGAAAGGTAACTTGGCGCAGCGCGAACCTGAACGTTTGAAAAAATGGACAGAAGCTGACTTATATCAAAAGATTCGTACAGAATTTGCTGGCAAGCCGCAATTTATTTTGCATGATGGCCCTCCGTATGCAAATGGCGCGATTCATATTGGTCATGCCGTGAATAAAGTTCTAAAAGATATTATTCTTAAATCTAAAACCTTAGCGGGTTTTGATGCGCCGTACGTTCCAGGTTGGGATTGTCATGGTTTGCCAATTGAATTAATGGTCGAAAAGAAAGTCGGTAAAGCAGGCGGGAAAGTGTCGGCTGAAGTGTTTCGTAAAGCGTGCCGTGAGTACGCAACGAAACAAGTTAAAATGCAAAAAGATGAGTTTATTCGTCTGGGGGTTTTAGGCGATTGGAGTAATCCTTATCTGACGATGGATTATAAGTTTGAGGCGAATATTATTCGTTCTTTAGGCAAAATTAATACCAAAGGTCATTTAAGTAAAGGATCTAAGCCAGTACATTGGTGTACTGATTGTGGTTCTGCTTTGGCTGAAGCGGAAGTCGAGTATGAAGATAAGCATTCGCCAGCGATTGATGTACGTTTTGAAGTATTAGACGAAGAGCAGTTTTTTGCTAGCTGTGAACGTATGCCAGCGAATAAAGGGGAAGGTCCTTTATCAGTGGTTATTTGGACAACGACACCTTGGACGTTGCCTGCTAACCAAGCTGTCAGTGTAAACCCTAAATACGAATATGTGATTGTCCAATGTGAAAAAGACGGTCAAAAAGAACGATTAGTTTTAGTTAACCAATTATGGGTTGATGCGGCTGAGCGCTATGGTATGGAAAATTGCCATGTTTTGGCGCATTGCTTGGGTAGTTCACTGGAAAATCAACTATTGATGCACCCTTTTTATCATCGTAAAGTGCCGATTATTTTAGGTGACCATGTCACTGCAGAGGCGGGAACAGGTGCTGTGCATACTGCTCCTGGTCATGGTCAAGACGATTATGTAGTTGGCCAGCGTTATGGCTTACCTGTAGATAATCCAGTCGGTGATAATGGTGTCTTTTTACCTAATACTGAATTCTTTGCTGGCGAGCATGTATTCTCGGCTAATGATCATGTGATTGAAGTGTTAGCGAGCAAACATAAGCTTTTACACCATGAAGCTTTATTCCATAGCTATCCGCATTGCTGGCGTCATAAAACGCCGATTATTTTTCGGGCAACGCCGCAGTGGTTTATCTCTATGGAGCAAGCTGAACTGCGTAAAAAAGCATTAGCAGAAATTAAAAAAGTGCAGTGGCTACCAGAATGGGGGCAAGCGCGGATTGAAGGCATGATAGAAAATCGCCCTGATTGGTGTATTTCTAGGCAACGTACTTGGGGTGTACCAATTCCTTTCTTTGTGCATAAAGAAACGGGCGCATTGCATCCAGAAACGGATAGGTTGGTTGAAGATATTGCTCTGCATGTAGAGCAAAAAGGCATTGAAGCTTGGTTTGCTTTGGATAAGGCAGAGTGGTTAGGGGCAGAAGCTGAGCATTACGAAAAAATGCAAGATACCTTGGATGTTTGGTTTGATTCTGGTGTAACGCACGAAGCTGTTTTAAATCAGCGTGAGCAATTACGTTTTCCTGCAGATTTATATTTAGAAGGCTCTGATCAACATCGCGGTTGGTTTCAATCCTCTTTATTGTCATCGGTGGCAATGAATGGCGTTGCGCCTTATAAAGCAGTATTAACACATGGTTTTACTGTGGATGCTGAAGGCAAGAAAATGTCTAAATCACGTGGTAATGTGGTTGCACCGCAAACGGTGATGAAATCATTAGGCGCTGATGTATTGCGCTTGTGGGTTTCTGGTACGGATTATCGTGGTGAAATGACGGTTTCTGATGAGATTTTAAAACGTACCTCTGATGTTTATCGTCGACTAAGAAATACCTCACGCTTTTTATTATCTAATTTAGATGGCTTTGACCCTAAGCTACACAGTGTTGATGCAAAAGATATGCTAGCTTTAGATCGCTGGATTGTGGATCGTGCGTTTAATTTACAAGAAGAAGTCAAGCAAGCCTATGATCAGTATCAATTCCATATTATTAATCAAAAAGTGCATCATTTTTGTGCGATGGATTTAGGTGGTTTTTATTTGGATATTATTAAAGACCGTCAATATACCGCTAAAGCTGATGGTCTTGCTCGTCGTTCGGCACAAACAGCGATGTATCACGTAATGGAAGCATTGGTGCGCTGGTTAGCGCCGATTACTTGTTATACGGCTGATGAGATTTGGCAATATATGCCAGGTGAGCGTAGTGAGTCGGTATTATTAGAGACTTGGTATGAAGGCTTGTTTGCTTTAAACGATGATGCGCTTATGTCTAATGCCGATTGGGAATGTGTGATGTCGGTACGCGAAGCAGTCAGTAAAGAATTAGAGCAAATGCGTAAATCAGGTGTAATAGGTGCTTCTTTAAATGCAGAAGTGACTTTATATTGTGATGCTGAATATACTGCTGTTTTGGATAAAATAGCAGAAGAATTACATTTTGTACTTATTACTTCACAGGCTGTTGTTTTACCTATGCAAGATGCGGGTAGTGATGCTGCAATAACTGAGCTAGAAGGGCTGAAAGTCAAAGTGCTCGCTTCAGAGCATGATAAGTGTGTGCGTTGTTGGCATTATAAAGAAGATGTGGGCAGTCATGCTGAGCACCCAGAATTATGTGGTCGTTGCGTGGGAAATATTGAAGGTGATGGTGAAGTTAGGCAGTTTGCATAATCAAATAAGCTATCTACCTAAGTGGGAGTGACTTTAGTCATGATTGATCATGGCTAAAGTCACTCCCACAATTTTATGTAAGGTAACGCGCAATACATAACCCATCCATTAAAAAAGGCAAGTAACGCTTGGTTTATCCTTATTATTTTGGATGGTTTATTTAGTGCGGGTTACCTAAGTTTTAGTTTATATTTTTAGCTACGTATTTAACACTGGACGTTCATCCTAGTTGTAGGGAGGACTTCAGTCCGCTTTTTTAGCAATGGCGGACTGAAGTCCGCCCTACGAGTTATCAGTTGTCTCGTTTTAAGTACGTAGCCATATTTTTTAAGAGTAAATATTTATGATGAAATGGCTATGGCTATCAGGGTTGGTCTTAATACTTGATCAGCTCAGTAAAATATGGATTGATACCAGTATGAGTTTATATCAATCTATTCCAGTCTTTCCTAGTTTTAGCATTACTTATGCACGTAATTATGGTGCGGCATTTAGTTTTTTAAGTGATGCGGGTGGTTGGCAGCGCTGGTTTTTTGCCGCTCTCGCCGCTGGAATCAGTGTGGGGCTGGTGATTTATTTAAAAAGCCTTAAAAAAGACGAAACATTGCTCGCCGTTTCTTTAAGTTTGATTCTCGGTGGCGCGGTAGGTAATTTAATTGATCGTGTTATCTATGGGTATGTCATCGACTTTTTAGATGTTTATTATCAGGCTTATCATTGGCCTGTTTTTAATATTGCCGATTCGGCGATTACCATCGGTGTAGTGTTTATGCTGTATGAATCCTTTGTAGTAAAAGATAAGCATGAGTGAGTTATGTGAAGCATTTAGAGTTTGATCTGAAGAATTACCTGAATAGTTCACAGATTTAGTTTAGTAAGGTATTTATCCTTATACACATCTTATAGTTAAAAGCACAAGGAATATAATAATGTCTGATTTAGCCCGAGAACGTATTAAATTTATTACAGAGCTACATGAGGTTTTTTTGGTGAACAAGGGTTTTGGCGCCTTTGCTTATGTCTCTATTAATGACGTATTAGCATTGTTTGAGCACTATTTAGCTTCAGATGAGCCAGCGAAAAAAATTATTAATCGTTATGTGCACTCCATTTAATAGCTAAGAGCATTGCCATTGTTAAGAGATCCTTGAAAATGGCTGTGTGTTTTATTGATAGGAAAAAATTAAGCTGAGTTTTTCCGTATATTATTTTTAGACAAATATTATTTACAGATTTAAATGTACCTTAGTTCTACATATTAGTTATATCTACCACGCCTAAATACTTATTTTACTGCTCTTTTATCCTTGTTTTTATCGCGATAAATATGCCCTGTAAGTTATTTTTCACTTGTATGTACTAAGGTTAGTGAAGTTTGGTTCTGTACGGACCCACAGCCAATTAAGCGTTGTGGGTCTGCTATGATTACATTTGTGATTGTAGATAATTTTCAATACCCACTTTTTCTATCAGTTCGAGTTGAGTTTCCAGCCAGTCTACGTGTTCTTCTTCGCTTTCTAATATATGAGTAAATAGATCGCGAGAAACGAAATCTTTGACGCTTTCACAATATTCAATAGCTTCGCGTAGCAGGGGAATAGCAATTAATTCTAGTTGCAGATCACAGCGGAGCATTTCTAGCGGCTTTTCACCAATTAGAATTTTGCCAATATTTTGTAAGTTAGGCAGTCCTTCAAGAAATAAAATACGCTCAATTAATAAATCGGCATGCTTCATTTCATCAATAGATTCGTGATATTCCTTTTCATTGAGTTTGCTAAATCCCCAATTTTTATACATTCGGGCATGTAAAAAATACTGGTTAATTGCTGTTAGTTCATTTTCGAGTGCTTGATTTAAAAACGCAATAACTTTGGTGTCGCCTTTCATAATGTAATCCAAACTGTGTTGATAAAATTAGATCATAACGGGTATTGCCATGTTTGACACATTATTTTTATTAATAAGTTCACGGACATGACGATTGCATTTACCGCAATCTGAGCCTACACCAAGACATTGATGTAAAGCTTTACGCGTGTTGATGCCATCATCAATAGCGGTTTGAATTTGTGAGTCAGTGACAGCTTTACAAATACAGATATACATACGTGCCTCTTTTCTTGTTATATATGCTAATGATAACAATTCTTATTTGTATGTAAAGTATTTTTTTAGAGTTGCATGTTCTTAAAAACCTGAAAGCACAGCAGGTCATTAGATGACTTGCTGTGCTGGTGCTTGTCAGGGCGCTAGATTACTTAAAAGCTGAAGCGAACCGAACCATAAACATTATTATTTTTTTCAAATTGCCCAAAGAAGGAGCTTTGATTTTTGCCAACAAAGAAGTTACCACCCGCTGTAACCGTCCAAAAATCATTTACTTTATAGCTGACATCAGGCCTAAAATAAGCGTCGACATCGGAAGGTGAGAAGAAGGTGAATAATGACCAAGTGACATTTTGTTGGTGGGTCATTAAGGTAAGGCGGTTAGTTAATAAGTGCCTAACTTCATCGCGTGTCGCCTGTGCACCTATTTGTTCCTGACTAGATACATAGTGATTATAATCCTGCATCCATTCGACATAGTATTGCACGCCGATTGAGAAGTTTTTCACGACTTCTTGTTCGTAGCCGATTAGAAACCTTGCTTCACTATTAGGTACGAAAGGATTGCTGCTACTGTCTTTTTCATAGGAATCATAATAACCTACTTCGATATTAGCAATCCCTTGCCAAAATGGCCTACGCAAACTGGCTCCTAATGAGCGCATTTTTGGATAATAAGCACGGCCAGTATCGGTTGCGGTAGTCGGTGGGATGAAGCCCATAGGGCTTTTCCAAAAGCCGTGATAACCATATAGCGCTAATTCATTGGCACCGATATTTTTATACAAGCGTAAGGCGAACTCACCGTCTGATGGCCTTTCTGGGTCGATAATAGCATTCTGGCCAGCTAATGAGCCAGTCATTGGGTTGTAGTAAGATAGTTTTTCACCGGTAATACCTCGGTCAGCATCAAACCAAGGGGTATAAACAAAATCTAAATTGCCGTAGTCGGTAAAAAAAGATGTCTTTAGCGAGTCGGAAGGGGCTTTTAAATATTCTAAATCTCGACCTATAAAAAAAGCCTGCCAATCTTTAGGAAACAAGTCATTAATAAAGATTAAGTCGCCGGTTCCCCATGTTAATATTTGTCGTCCAACTTTGATGTCCAGGAAGGATAAAGGGCTAAAAGCAATGTTCGCCTCTCTTAAATCAATCCAGCCTTTACCGGTATTCAAATTAATGTCGTAAGAATCAACTTGGGCATCATAAAGAAAATCAGTGACTAGATTGAGCGAAAAAGGACCAACGTCTTTTTGTAGGGCAAGTTGTAAGCGAATTTCTCCTAAAGACATTTGATCTTCATAAGGATCATTTTGTGTGCGAATACCACCACGTGCATCTAGGAACCCGCTAACATTGATAAAGGGTTCGTCTTGATCAAATAGGTTAAAGGGTTCTGAGGTTTGTTCTGTGATCTCGGTTGGTTCTATCCCAGTGGGTAATGCGGGAGATTTTTTCAAACCTGATGGTAAGATTGGAGCCGGGCTCGGCGTTAGGCCGCTAGGTAGTGCCGGCGCTGTGTTTAAGCCAGACGGAAGAGCAGGTACGCTTGACTTTGAAGCAGCAAGTCCAGAAGGTAAGCTGGGGGAGGAGCTTAAGCCTGGCGGTAGTGTGGGCGTATTTGTTGCAGGAGCAAGCCCAGTAGGTAAAGGCGGAGCTGCTTGAGCTATTCCTTGACTTGAAATAACAGCGATGGCAAGTGATAAAGAAGGTAGACGCATGATGTTATGGTTTGTGTAGAAAGGCTTATTTTTTGATATGACCGTTAAATGAGTAATATATTTGTGGGAGGGACTTTTAGCCGCGACTTTCTATAAGCCGCGGCTAAAAGTCCCTCCCACAGGGATTAAATCTAACGTAAATATTTTCTAGGTGCTTTTCTTAAAAAACGCTCACTAAAAATCTCGTCCGGTAAACCCACGTCATATTCAACTTTACTATATTCCATGACGGTATTTCCACCTGTTTTCAGGTTTTTTGCTTCTGATTTGGTGATCGTTGGGTGGCCGTTAATAGTATCGACAGCTAAAGCTGTATAAGACTTATATTTCTCACCTTGTTTGTCGTAGTATTCGGTTGAAATCGGCAAGAAAGTAGTTTTGTGGATATACATGACATATTTTGAAAACTCTACATCATCAGCGTTAACAGGTGTATTTTCAACAATATAATAATTGTCATCCGTACCGATTAAAGCATGCTTATCCGCGCTTAAACTACGACCAGAAACGTCTTCATAAAGAAAGTCAGAACCAACAAAACTTGTGCGTTTGTCTGAAGCCGCGATACGTTTTACTAAGTCTAAAGCAGGTAAATATAACCAACGGTCATCGTCTGCCGTGATTTTCTTTAATACCATAAACACCATTTTGTTTACGTCCGCTGGGCGGCTGAAGTAAACATACATTTTTTGTTCGCCTTCATAAGCGCGGCTAGCAACATCGTCGGACGTTGGAACGTCTTTACGTAAAATTACAAATTCGCGTGTACGGGTACGATTTTGTGCGTCGCTAATGGTCATTTTTACTTTAGCTTTACCATCTTGCCCCTGGTAATAGCTGGTGTAGTTGGTGTGATGAATAATATCTTCAACACTAGGTGCTTCAGCAAAAACAGCACTACAAGCTAGCGCTGTGCTAATACCTAAGAATAATTGTTTAAAGGTCATAAGTATCTCCTGTTGATACAGATTAGAGCATGAGTAAAAAATGTTAAATAAAGCTAACGATACAAATCGTAGGGCGGACTAAAGTCCGCCCTACATCTTAATGATAAATATTAATTAACTAATCGTTATGCAGATTTAGTTAGGTTTTTAAAAAACAGCTTTGGCATCAGCGTAATCAATGCCGGTAATATTAACAATGAACTTACGCCTGCCATAAATAGAATGGCAGCAATAAAGACACCGACCGTTTGATAAGGCACTAAAGGAGCTGCTAATAACGGTAAAAAGCCAACGCCGACGACAATCGCATTACGTGAAATCGCCATGGCAGGTTCGCTAAATAAAGGCCCAATAGCCGCTTCCCATGAACCATAACGTGCCGTATATTCGCGTGCACGGCTTAAAAAGTGAATCGCATAGTCTACCGCTAAACCGATACTGAGTGAACTCAATACAGCGACAGGCATATCATAATCTTTACCAATTAAACCGATGATGCCGTAGATTAAGCCCACCGTAACGGTTAAGGGGATCATTGATAATAAGCCCCAAGCAAAAGATCTAAATAGCAGCACCATCATAAATAATACGACCAGAAAGCTACCGGCAAAAGATTCCAGCATACCCGAGACCATTTTATCTTGCCAAACAACATTGATATGGGTCAAACCAAACCAATTTGTTTGCAGGTTATGTGGCATTGGATGACTGGCAATATATTGCGCCACTTCCTTCTCGACAAACGCCATATCCTGGTTATCACCACTTTTTAGCTGTACCCAAAGACTTGTTTTACGGTAATCAGGGGTAACAAAATGCCATAAATCATGTGGTCTGTGGCTGTTTTGATAAGTAATTAAAGTTTGTGCAATAGCGTTAGAGGAATCAGGGATTCTGAACTCTTCTGCTTTACCCAGTAATAATTCTCTGTGTACCGTTTTAACCACATCCGAAAGGCTGTTAGATTTCCCAACGACCTCTAGGCTGTTTATAAAGCTTTGTAAATCCGCTAAATAAGTTAAGGCATCAGGTTGTTTGAAAATTTCGTTAAGTTGACGCTCTCTATCAACAAATAACTGGACTTGATCCCAAGTATCAAATTCATCATCAGCTGAATTATCCATGCCTTTATTAATGGCATCACTTAAAGCAAGCTCAAGGCTGGTTTTATCGCCCGTATGGTTTGTTATCGTAGTTTGTACGGTGGTAAAAATTTTCTCACTATTCGTGTACTTATCATTAATAGCCTCTTGTTGTGCTTGTGCTAAGCGCGTTAATAAAGGTGTTTTAAAATCTGCATCAATAACAGCATCTGGATTTACCTCTAAAGCAAGATAGGCCATATAAGTACCGCCAAAATGCTCATTTAAAACGCGATCAGCGACACGAATAATATGCGAAGGTGCAAACCATTTAATCGGGTTATCGTTGACGTTGATTTTGCTAATGCCGTAGCCTGCGATACCTACTGAGGTTAAGGTAAATAGTAAGATAAATAAGGCGTGGTTATAAGTAAATTGCCCCGTTTTAGCCAATAGCTTTGCCATCGGCGTTTTAGTTTCTTCGACTTTAGCATCTTCTGTGGTGATAAAGCCGGCTAATTTTTCATCAGAAATTGACACAATAAAGGCTGGAATAAACGTCACTGACCAGATCCAAGCTAAAAATACGCCAATCGCGATATAAATACCAAAGACTTGTACGGGCGGAATAGGTGTCAATGCCAATGATGCGAAACCGGCAATGGTTGTTAAAGTAGTAATTAACATTGGTGTAAACAGCTCGTTCATTACGTGAATTATAGTCTTGCGTTTATCACGAATGGTATTATAGCGGTCGAAAAAATCCGACAAAATATGCACCGCATCCAAAATAGCTATAGGCATGATGAAGATTGGAATCATCGAGCTCATAATATGGATAGTATTGCCGGTAATAATTAATACGCCCATGGTTGAAAGCGCGCAGACCATAGCGACAATCATCGGTGAGGTAACAAAAATCAAGTGCTTAAAAAACCACCACAGTAGCAAAAAGATCACTAGCATCGCTAAGGGTGCAGAAATAGCCATTTGCTTAAACATTTCGACACCAAAGGTGTCTTGAGCGACAGGTAAGCCAGTAATATAGTATTCTTCTTCGGTCACACCTAATTCAGCAATTTTGGCTAATAGCTGCTCACGTACTTGATAGCTGACATTTTTATTGGTAATCGGTAAATATAAAGCAATGGCCTTGCCGTCATCACTGACTAATGTGCCGTTTAAGAAAGGGATGTTCATAGCACGATCACGTACTGCGATGGCGTCTGCTTCTGATTTAGGTGGCTCTGGCATTAGCCAGTTAAAATTCACCGTACCTAAGCCACCTTGTTCGATACTATCGACCATAGACGGCGCTAAAATATCGACGGCAATCACGCCGGCCATTTTGTCGGGATTTTTCTCATCCACCCATTTAATACCACGGGAGAACTGTGTTAGTGCATAGATATTTGCCAGTGATTTGCTGTTAAAAACACCGTTGGCATTTTGCTTATTGGTAATCCCGACGACCACAATATCGCTTAAGCTAAACTCAGTTTTCATCTGATGATTGTAAACGCGCACAGGTTCATCATCAGAGAGCATATTCTCAGGATCAGTATCAACTTTTATGGTGGGCAAAAAAGACAGTTGCTCAGGATAAAAATTAGGCAAAGCCGCCATAGAGACAATAATGACGGTAATAAGTGTCATTAACCAAGTGATTAACTTGGGGTGGTTGATCGAAAACAAGACAATCGGGTTGACTGTTTCGGTATCGTGGTTGGGTTGGGTCATTTGAGCTCCAGTAAAAACGGTGTCACAAGAATCTTGTGTAGGAATAAAATTTAGTAAATAAGTTGATCCTTATTTTAGAGAATGCTAATATAAAAGCAAGTGATATTTGTTGAGTGTCAATTTGCCAGTTTTGGTTTAGAATCGATACAGTCTAGTTTCTCATATAAGGGGGAAAGTTGGAGTGTATCAACTATATTACTAGATTCAAGTGTATGTCAAAGAAAAATAATAATAGATAAAATTGATATATTATTTTAAATAAACGCGGAGATTGTTATGGCTAGAATAGTTGTCCTAGGTGCTGGAATTGGCGGTGTGCCAATGGCGTATGAAATGAAAGAAAGTGTCAATAATGATCATGAGGTTCTGGTTATCTCAGATTCGCCTACCTTTCATTTTGTTCCTTCTAATCCGTGGGTGCCGCCTAAATGGCGTACACCTGAAGAGCTTAAAATTGAGCTTGCTCCTGTTTTTGAGAAAAAAGGTATTACCTTTATTCAAAAAGCAGCTACTTTAGTTGACCCAGAAAATAACCAAGTCCAGTTAGATGACGGTTCTGCTGTTGATTACGATTACCTAGTTATTGCAACTGGCCCACGTTTGGCTTTTGATGAGGTTGAAGGTTTAGGACCAGAAGGACATACAACTTCGGTTTGTCATGTTGATCACGCTGCTTTAGCAGCTGATGATTGGGAAAAATTCATGGAAAATCCTGGGCCAATTATCGTTGGTGCAGTGCAAGGGGCTTCTTGTTTTGGGCCGGCTTATGAATATTTAATGATTTTGGAAGCTGAATTGCGTAAACGTAAAGTGCGCGACCAAGTGCCAATGACTTTTGTAACCTCTGAACCTTATATTGGGCACTTAGGTTTGGGTGGGGTAGGTGATACTAAAAGCTTAATGGAAAGTGCTTTACGTGATAAAACCATTAAATGGGTAACGAATGCCAAAGTCGATAAAATCGAAGAAGGCATGATGTTTGTTACTGAAGTGGATGAAGACGGCCAAGAAAAGAAAAAACACGAATTGCCGTTTAAACACTCGATGATGTTACCAGCGTTTACTGGGATTGATGCAGTACGAAATGTAAAAGCAGAAGGGTTAATTAACCCACGCGGCTTTATTATTGTTGATGAGCATCAGCGTAACCCAACTTTTAAAAATATTTATTCGGTAGGGGTTTGTGTCGCACTGCCTCCAGTAGAAAAAACACCTGTACCAGTCGGTACCCCGAAAACAGGTTATATGATCGAGTCAATGGTGACAGCGACAGCACATAATATTGCGGGTGAGTTAGCAGGTAAAGAGCCACATGAAAAACCAAGTCTCAATGCATTATGTCTAGCAGATATGGGTGATAGTGGTATTGCTTTCTTAGCTGTGCCGCAAATTCCACCACGGAATACGACTTGGGCTCAACAGGGTAAGTGGGTACATTTAGCGAAAATTGGCTTTGAAAAATACTTTATGCGCAAAATCGCTAAAGGCATTAGTGAGCCATATTATGAAAAAATGATTCTTAAATTTATGGGCGTTGTCCGCTTAAAATAGGTAAAAAAATGAGTATAGATCGTATTGTGTTTGCTGTTGCAGGTGCGTTTATTTTAATTAGTTTAGCATTGTCTCAGTATCATGCTATTGAGTGGTTATGGTTTACTGCTTTTGTTGGTGCTAATTTATTTCAATCGGCCTTTACAGGTTTTTGCCCTATGGCAATTATTTTGAAAAAATTCGGTGTTAAACCAGGCTGTGCGTTTTAAATGATTTAGTCTTTACTCGTTAATTGTATGTAACGACTTAAAGGGGCTTTTACTTGAATGTAAAAGCCCCTTTTTTTGTAGCAAGTTGTTCGAGAAGTTGATTTTACGGTTTTAGGTGGTAATATATTTTTTTAATGCCTAGTGAGTGTTTAAGCAAAATAGGAGCTTAAACGCAATGGACTTTTTACTAGGCATTAATTGAATATCATGCATTTTACATTTTTTAAAAAAACAACATCATGTTGACACCGGAATTAAGCGAGAGATTTAAGATACTTTTTGCCCCTATTGATAGTTTGTCAGGAGGATATTTTTCAGAGGATGAATTAGACGGTTTTATGCACGCCTTAGTGATTATTCCAGACCCAATAAAATCTAGCGAATGGTTGCCCGCCCCTTTTTATGGTGATATATCCATCTTTGATGATGCAGAAATAGCGACTCCTTTAGCTGAGTTTTTGCTTGAGTGTTATGAGTATTATTGTGTCATGAGAAATAAGGGAGAGCTTAAATATACGTATGACCTAAAAGATCTTAATGAAGGCATATTTAATACGATTTATGGGTGGGCGAGAGGATTTTGGTATGGTTTATCTTTGCGCATGTCACTATGGAAAAGTCCGTATGTAACCAAGAAAGACGCAAAAACTGACCCTGTTGTTGTTAGTATGGAGGTCTTTAGGGGATTAGGTGACGATACTTTTGATACAGCGCCTATGCTGAAGAAAATTAAAAAAAATAGTAAGGAGGATATTGCTGACGAGGAGTGGGAGTCTCGCTTAATTGTGAACCTTATGGATGCAATACCTGTCTCCTTGCATACTTTGCAGGAATTTAGTCGCTATATGATTGAAAAGAAAACCAAAGAACTTACTTTGGCAGAAGAAGTCGATAGCTCCAATAAAGTAGGCCGTAATGAAGATTGCCCTTGCGGTAGTGGCAAGAAATCTAAGCTTTGCTGTGCCTTAGAAAATTAAATTGATAGAGTAACGAGTCCTTTTGTTAAGTATATAAGTGACTTTTTCCTCTAAAGGGACTTTTACTTGAATGTAAAAGTCCCTTTTTTATTTCTGAGTTAATATTTCTACATTTGATGGTCTTATCTTTATAATAGGTGAATAGTAGAGTAACCGTTAATATACCCCCTAAATTTCATATAAAAATATCGTCATCCCCGAAGTCTTTTATCGGGGATCCATGTTAAACGTAGATTCCTGCTAAGAGAATGCAGGAATGACGAGCTGAAAATAGCTTACACCCTCTTGTTCTATTTTTCATAAGGGGGGCGTGAATGGTTACATGTTAGAGAAGGTAGGCAATAGTTGTCTTATTGTGCTACATTTTTTCTACCAAAAAAGTATTGATTTTGAGTTAATTGATTAGTGGCAAGTTATTTGCTTAGTTTTAATAAAGGATAAAATAATGGCAGAAGCAGCAGTTGAAGAAGGTACTGAGAAAAAATCCTCAAAAATGATGATTATTATTATCGCGCTGGTAGTTCTACTCGCTGGCGGTGGGGGGGCTTATTATTTTATGTTTATGGGTGATGAAGCTGTTGTAGAGGAGGGAACTGAAGGCGCAGAAGAAAAGGAAGTTGAGGCCGAACCTGAAGATGAGAACGTTGATACTGCTTTGGTTTATTTTGAAATGGATAAGCCTTTTGTGGTTAATTTTCCTAAAAGCTCGGGAGTCAGCTTGCTTCAGATTTCAATTGCTTTAAGCGTTGAGAGTGTGACTGCCGTTGAATTATTAAAAAAACATGAGCCGATGATACGTAATAATTTTTTAATGTTGATTAGCGGACAAGTTCCACAAGGCTTAAAAACAGTAGAAGGTAAAGAAAAGCTCATAGAGCTTATGCATGAGGAAGTCGATAAAGTGATGAAAAAAATGGGTAGCAAGAATAAAGTGCAAGATGTGTTTTTTACTTCGTTTGTTATGCAATAGCCATGTCTACAGCTGATTTACTTTCCCAAGATGAAATTGATGCGCTTTTACATGGCGTAGATGATGGTGATGTCGAAACGGACGATGAGGTTGATGAGGGTGTTGCAGGTGATGCGCGCCAATATGACTTTAATAGCCAAGAGAGAATTGTACGCGGCAGAATGCCGACACTGGAAATGGTTAATGAGCGTTTTGCGCGTTATTTCCGAATCTCACTGTTTAACTTTTTGCGTCGCTCAGCGGAAATTTCAATTTCCGGTATTCAAATTCAGAAATTTTCCGAATATGTACAGGGTCTTTTTGTGCCTACCAATCTAAATATAGTTCGTTTTGCGCCTTTACGTGGGCGAGCTTTAATTGTTATGGAGCCTAGATTGGTTTTTACTGCTGTGGATAACTTTTTTGGTGGCGATGGTCAATTCTACAATAAAGTAGAAGGGCGCGAATTTACGCCAACTGAAATGCGTATTATTCGCTTGATTATTGATTTGATTTTTAAAGATTTGAAAGAAGCTTGGAAACCTGTTTTAGAGCTTGATTTTGAGTATATGAACTCTGAAGTGAATCCGGCCTTTGCTAATATTGTCAGTCCTGCTGAAATTGTTGTTGTTTCGACGGTACATATTGAGCTAGAAGGCGGTGGCGGTGATATTAATATTGCTATGCCTTACTCTATGATTGAGCCGATTAGGGATTTATTAGATGCCGGTATTTCCAGTGACCAGGGAGAATCGGATAATAATCGTTGGCAGGTTTCATTACGTAATGAAGTAATGCGCTCAAAGGTTAATGTCAATAGTATGTTGGTTGAAAAGCAAATGAAATTGAGTGATGTTTTACACTTTAAAAAAGGCGATGTTATCCCGATTGATTTACCCAAAGAGGTGATGTTACGTGCCGAATCTATTCCTATTTTTACTGGAGAGGTGGGTTTATCTGATGGGAATTATGCAGTAAAAATCAGTGAAAAAATAGCACCAGATAGTTTGTGATTTTTTAAATAAATAGAAAAATTATTGTGCAGTACTAAAGTATTGGCACTCTAAGGAGAGGATAGCAAAATGAGTGAAGACGAAAACGGCGAATTAGGCGATGATTGGGCTGCAGCAATGAGTGAGCAAGGCGAAGGCAGTTCTGATGATGCAGCTGCGGATTGGGGCGATGCTATGGAGGAGCAAAGCAATGCAGAAAGCAAGGAGAAAGGGGAAGCTGCAGCAATGTCCTTTCAGGAGCTGGAAGATGATGCTAAGAGCATTGATGGCGAAGACATTAATTTAGATGTTATTTTGGATGTGCCCGTTACCATTTCAATGGAAATTGGGCGTACACAAATTAATATTCGTAATTTGTTACAGCTAAATCAAGGTTCAGTCGTTGAGTTGGATCGTTTAGCGGGTGAGCCTATGGATGTGCTCGTAAATGGAACTTTAGTCGCACACGGCGAAGTGGTGGTGGTTAATGATAAATTTGGTATACGCTTAACCGATGTTATTAGTGCTTCAGAAAGAATTAAGCGACTCGCGTGATACGTTTATCCGCATTACTAGTTAGCCTAAGCGTTTATAGCAATGCTATTTTTGCTGCTTCTGTAGAGTCTGGTACTCCTAGAACCTTAATGGCAGCGGATTTTATGCGCTGGGGTGGTGGTTTGATTTTGGTTTTAGGCGTTTTTTTTCTATGTGTTTGGATGGTGCGTAAAGCCGGTGGCTTAACTTCTACTACAGCAGGCCAAATGCGCGTATTGGGCGGGCTTTCGCTAGGGGCTAAGGAGCGAGTTGTTTTATTACAGCTTGGTAATAAACAAGTATTACTCGGAGTCAGCCCGGGTCGAGTTGAAGCACTGCATACCTTGGAAGGAGAGGACTGTTTGATTTTCGAGGATGCGCGCTTAAATAGCGTAGGAGAAAATCAATTTGCGCAAAAACTAATGCAAGTGATGAAAGGACAGAGCAGTGATTAAAAGGAGTGTGTATGGCGCATTATTGGCGTTAAGTTTGCTACAACCGGCTATTGCAGCGCAAGGCATCGAAGCTATTAGTGTGACTACTAATGCTGAAGGTGGGCAGACTTACACGGTAACGATTCAGATATTAGCTTTGATGACAATAATGACCTTATTGCCTTCTATTTTGCTAACGATGACATCGTTTACGCGCATTATGATTGTTTTGGGTTTATTAAGGCAGGCATTGGGAACCGCACAGGCACCGAGTAATCAAGTGTTATTGGGATTGTCTTTATTTTTGACGGTGTTTATCATGATGCCTGTTTTAGATAAAGTGAATACTGAAGCAGTGCAGCCTTATCTTGAAGAAAAAATAGACCCAGTAACTGCGATAGAAAGGGCTTCCGGCCCTTTTCGTGAGTTTATGTTAAAGCAAACGCGTGAAGCAGATTTAGAACTTTTTATGCGCATTGCCAATAGAGATGATATTGCTAGTCCTGAAGAAGTGCCGTTCTCTTTACTATTACCTGCTTATGTCACTAGTGAGCTAAAAACAGCCTTTCAAATTGGTTTTTTAATTTTCCTGCCTTTTTTAGTTATTGATTTAGTGGTTGCTAGTGTCTTAATGTCGATGGGGATGATGATGTTATCACCGATGATTATTTCTTTACCTTTTAAGCTGATGCTGTTTGTTTTAGCTGATGGTTGGTCGCTAGTTTTAGAAATGTTAGCAGCTAGCTTCTATGTGTAGAGGATTTAAATAATGACGCCTGATGTTATTTCTATGATTGCACAGGAAACGGTAATTGTTGCCGTTAAATTAGTTGCACCTATTTTATTGTCCTCGCTTGTAGTGGGGTTGATTATTTCTATGTTTCAAGCAGCAACCTCTATTAATGAGCAGACTCTTACATTTATCCCTAAGCTAGCGACCATTATTATCGTTTTGATGATTTTGGGGCCTTGGATGTTGCAAGTGATTGTGGATTTCTTTCAGGATCTTATGTTACGAATTCCCCTGCTCATAGGCTAAGTTTTGAACTTTACTGAGCAGGAATTATTAGCAAAAATAGCCTTATTTTTCTGGCCTTTTGTGCGTATTAGTTCTTTGTTTATGATAGTTCCAGTTTTTAGCTCCAAATCTACCCCGGTTAAATTCCGACTACTTATTTCTTTTTTGATCACTTGGGTGGTTATACCTTTTATTCCCCCGTTGCCTGATGTACCTTTGATGAGTTATGAGGGTGTCATGGTGACTATTCAGCAAATGGCCATTGGTTTAGTCTCCGCTTTTATTTTGCAAATGGTCTTTGCGGTTATGCTGGTTGGTGGTCAATCTATTGCTTACAGTATGGGGCTGGGTTTTGCTTCTATGGTTGACCCCGCATCTGGCGTGCAAGTGCCTGTCGTTGCGCAAATTCTTGTTATTTCAGGCAGCTTATTTTTTCTGAGTGTTAATGGCCATCTTTTGTTGATTGAGTTGCTCGTAGAAAGCTTTAAGACTTTACCTATTGATGTGATTGGTTTAACCAAAGCTGATTTATGGGTCATTATTATTTGGAGTGGACAAATGTTTGCAGGTGGGGTGCTATTGGCTTTGCCTATTATGTCTACGGTTTTATTTGTGAATGTTAGCTTTGGTGTTGCATCAAAGGCTGCGCCACAGTTACAGATTTTCGGTGTAGGTTTTCCGATTACTATTATGATGGGTTTGATTTTGATTTGGATTCTAATGCCTAATGTGATTGATTCCTTTTCGCTGGTACTGTCTGAGGGCTTTCAATTAATTAAACAAGTTTTACGCGTTTAAATGGCTGAAGACTCAGGGCAAGATAAAAGCGAAGAGCCCACGGAAAAGCGCATTACTGATGCGCGTAAAAAAGGCCAAATTCCTCGCTCTAAAGAATTAGACACCTTTGTTTCATTAATGACTGGTGCTATTATGCTGATGTTTTTAGGCGAAGGTATAGCTTTAGGCATAATGGATCTTATGAAACAGCAGTTTCAGATAAGCAGAGAGCTTATTTTTGATCCAAAAAGTACAGTTTATCTTTTTAATCAAGTGCTATTAGATGGCATATTATTGGTTTTTCCTTTTGGGATAGTCATGTTGGTCATGGCTTTAATACGGCCGATGATGATGGGGGGCTGGAATGTCAGTATGGAGGCGATGCAGCCCAAGCTGTCTAAATTCAACCCGATGAAAGGCTTAAAGCGAATGTTCGGCCTGCAAGGTGTGGTCGAATTACTCAAAGCCTTATTGAAAACCAGTTTGATTTTATTTGTCGCTAAAATTTTATATGATATTTATTTACCTGAATTTATGGGTTTAAGTAATGAATCTGTTAAAAGTGCTATTTATCACACTGCGGATATTTTGATTTATTGTTTGTTGATTTTAAGTTCAACTTTATTTTTGTTGGTCATGATAGATGTTCCCTATCAGCTATGGAAATATAAAAAAGACATGATGATGACCAAGCAAGAGGTCAAAGATGAGAATAAAGACTCAGATGGAAATCCGCAAGTAAAAGGGCGTATTCGTCAATTACAAATGGCAATGGCACAAGGCCGAATGATGAATGATGTACCTGAAGCTGATGTTATCGTTACTAATCCCGCGCATTTTGCTGTGGCACTCAAGTATGACCCTAACGGTTCTGGTGCTCCCGTTTTAGTGGCAAAAGGAACAGACTTAATTGCTGCACAAATCCGTAATATTGCCACAGGTTCTGATGTCCCTTTGGTTGCTGTACCACCTTTAGCGCGAGCGTTGTACTACTCGACAGAAATAGGTGAAGAGATTCCTGCTGGCTTATTTTTGGTGGTTGCGCAGGTTTTAGCTTATGTCTTTCAATTAAAGGCAGCTACAACAGGTTTTGGAGAAAAGCCGAGTATGCCGACTAACTTAAAAGTGCCTGAGGAGTTTAGGCAGAGTTAAATGGATTGCCACCGAGTTAAGACGTATTTCAAGAAGCAACATATGAAATTAATCAAATGAAACTATTAAAAGTCATCGTTATTATTTTAGCCACCAGTTTAATGGCTTGTACAAAACAGAAAGTCGTTAAACCTGCTTGCTTGTTTTCTGTTCAGAAAATAGCGCCAAGTTGGATTTGTGATGAGCCTTATTCTGATTTAGCTATTCAGGCAGCGGGTAAGTTTGAGCAGTCATTTGGCGGGCGTAACTATATGCTGGATATGGCTGAAATTGCGGCAAGAGATCAGTTAACTGAGCGGTTTACATTTGAAGTCGCAGGTAGAATTAGCTTGTATGCTGGGAAATCAGAGTTAAGCGGTAAGGCCATTGACGCATTAATTGTTAGTGCTAATAAACATATCGATAGTACCAACTTAACTGGAGCTAAAGTCTATCTAACTGAGGTAGGGCCGGAAGGTGAAGTTTATGTTTTGGTCGGTCTGGATCGATCTACAACGAAAGCTTTAATAGAGCAGGTGATTGTGAATAGTGTGCAGAGCGAAAAAGAGCTATGGCAGGTTTTTAAAACTCAAAAGTTAGATACGCAATTAGCTATTGCTATAGCGACAATTAAAGATTAATTATTCTTCTAGCCCGCTTAAATTTTACGGTATGCGAGAAATGGTTACTCCGAATTTCCCGTATTCTGAAAGCTCCATAACGGGCTGCAAGAGATCTTGTTTATAGGCTGAAAGTTATACGTAATCAGGAAAAAATAAGGGAAGCATTGCGCTTCCCTTTTTATTGTTTAGAATATCTTATCAGAGCAGTAAATACAGCGGCTACAAAGTCCACTTTATATAAAGTGTTTTTAATTTTTTTAAAAGATATGGATTGATGAATATTTCAAATTCAAACTCACGGCAACCTGATTTAGACTGGAGCCAAGTACGAGAAACGGTTAAATTGTTAACACTATCTGCTACACAAGTGCAATCTAGTATGCGCGAAGGTGAGCAGTCTGTGACTACGCTAACAGAATCGTTTACCAGCATGGTTGATAACTTGTCAGAAATAAATAAGGCTCTCGCTGACATAGAGGATAGCCCAGCAAAAGAGAAAATTTTGCAACACTATAGGCTGACCAATGAAAAAGTGCAGTCTTCTATTATTGCCTTTCAATTTTATGACCGCATGCAACAATGCTTGCAGCATGTAACAGAAAACCTAAGCGGTTTATCGGAAATAGTTGATAGTCCGCAATTACTTTATAACCCAATGGAGTGGGGCAAGTTACAAGATAAAATCCGGGATGGCTATACTATGGAATCTGAAAAAATCATGTTTGATGCGATTTTACAGGGAAAAACGGTAGAGCAAGCTATGCAGTTAGCCGCGGAGCATGTTAATAGTGATGAAGGCGACGATGATATTGAGTTGTTTTAATGTAACCCACTTTTTTAGCACCTTTGGTTATGTGAGTATTTATGGGAGGGGCTTTTCCTCAACTTGTATGAAATCGCGGCTAAAAGCCCCTCCCACGGCATAAATTATTTTATAATGATAATTCGTTAACTTAGGAATGCACATTAAATAAAACCCGAAACTTTAGGTTATGAAGCACCGCCAGTCCTTCGAGGACTGGCGGTGCTTTCGGATATTATTGAATTTTGATTCCTTAATGGCAGTAATCTAAAACCTACATTGTAAAAAAATGATAAAAAAAATCGGAATATTAATTTGTAGCACAAGCTTATTGGTGGGTTGTAGTAGCTTTAGTAGTAAGCAAAAACCTGCGCCTGTTTATGGTCAAGTTGACTCATCTGGAAAGACAGCTAGCAAGGATAATAATGCTGTGATAAGTACAGCCGTTACCACTAAACCAATAACCGTACAAGATTCGACTATTCTTCATCAGCAGGATGTAGTCGCAAATACACCAGCTAAATCATCTAATGTCGTTGTTGCTTTGCTTGCTGATGCTGATAACTCGTACCAGCAGGGTAATGTAGATAAATCTGTTGCTACCATTGAGCGCGCCTTGCGTATAGAGCCCAGAAATGCACAGTTATTGTATAAATTAGCTGTGTTTAAATGGGAGCAAGACGAGCCTGAACTGGCAATCAATTTGGCTAAGAAATCTGCTTTATTAGCGGAAGGTAATGCTGGGTTAAAAAAGAAAAATTGGCGATTGATTGCTGATATATACGAGCAGCAAGGTGACCTCGCTAATGCTAATTCAGCAAGACAGAAAGCCAATCAGTTTTGAACTGCGAGTGAGTTGATTAATGAAATCTTGGGCAGCAGTTGTTAGCAGTATAGAACAAGCAACGGATCAGTCTTTTGACTTGCAAAAAGTTGAAGAGATGCACGGCGGCGATATTAATCGTGTCTATCGTTTACAAGGGCAAACGCAAAGTTATTTTGTAAAGCTAAATAAGGCTAGCTTATTAACTATGTTTGAAGTCGAGGCCTTAGGCTTACGTGACTTAGCGAAAGTTCATTGCTTACGTATTCCTGAGCCAATTTGCTATGGCATAGCAGGTGAAAATGCATTTTTAGTATTGGAATATGTGGCTTTACAATCTTTATCTAGTCGTTCTCAGCAGCAATTAGGTGAGCAATTGGCTCGACTACATCAGGTGCGGCAAGACTATTTTGGCTGGCATCATGATAATTATATCGGTAGTAACCTACAGAAGAATGCTCGTGAAAATGACTGGGTGCATTTTTGGCAAGAACAGCGCTTAGCAGTACAACTTAAATTAGCGTTGCAAAATGGTTATGCGGGAAGGTTACAGGCTTTAGGTGCTGAATTGAATGACTTAGTGCCATTGTTCTTTTCTAGCTATCAGCCTCAAGCATCTTTATTGCATGGAGATTTATGGTCGGGTAATGCATCAGCAGATGAACAAGGGCAGGCAATTATTTATGATCCTGCTTGTTATTATGGTGATCGGGAAGCCGATATTGCGATGACTGAATTATTTGGCGGTTATAGTCATGATTTTTATGCCGCTTATGCAAGTGTTTGGCCTTTAGATTCGGATTATAAGGCACGAAAAAATTTGTACAACCTCTACCATATTCTCAATCATTTGAATTTATTTGGCAGTGGATATTTGCATCAGGCAGAAGCCATGATGCAAACACTAATAGCCAAAGTAAAATAGCACGATAGGCTCTCAATCAGCGAGAGCCTACACATCACTAATAATTACTTAGTAGGCTCGGCTACTTCAACAGCCTCAGCTGTTTCGCCATCAGTAGGCTCTACTACTTCAACAACCTCAGTTGTTTTCCCGTCAGCAGGATCAATGACTTTAACAGGCTCTGTTTGTCCGATCACTGGGGCAACTACTGCAACCGGTGCTGCTTCAGTTAAAGGAACTAAAATTTCAACTTGTGCGCCTTTACGTAGTGCATCAAGGTAATCAGTTAGTTTTTGTCTCTGAACCATTGGCTCTAGTTGTGCTTTTACAGCCTCAAATGGAGGTGGTGTTTGCTGTCTAGAGTCTTCACGCAAAATAACGTGCCAGCCAAATTGAGTTTTTACTGGAGCAGTCGTATATTTACCATTCTCTAGTTTTGCAACGGCTGCTGAAAAAGGAGCAACCATTTGTTTAGCGCCAAACCAACCTAAATCACCACCTTGTGCTTTTGATGGGCCTGTTGATTTAGTTGTAGCGAGCTCAGCAAAGTCTGAACCTTTATCTAATTCAGCGATAATAGCAATTGCTTCACTTTCTTCTTTAACTAAAATATGGCGCGCTTTAAATTCTGCGCCGCCTGCTACATTGCCAATTTGCTTGTCATATTCTGCTTGTAAATCAGCATCAGTGACAGGGTTTGCTTTGATGTAATCTTCAACTGCGGCTTGTGAAAGTAGCGCACCTTTCATCATTTCTAAGCGTTCTATGATTTCAGCTGATTTGTCTAAGCCTTTGCTTTTAGCTTCTTGTACCAATAATTCGCGCTTAACCAATTCATCGATTAGTTTATCTTTAGGGACGACTTGGCCTTGAGCACGCGCACTAACTTCTTTAGTTAGAGTTTCTAGTGCTGCTTTGCTGATAAATTGGCCATTAACACTCGCTGCCGCATCTTCTTTTAAGATGCTAGGTGCAGCTACAGTATTGGCATTTTGTTGGCAACCTGCAACTAAAGCAGTACCTGCAAGTAAAAAAGGGATTAATTTTAATTTCATCAATGTTATTCCTATTAGTTTGGTTCAGTTGGGGTAAAGGCTTCGATACTTAAGGCGTGAATTTCATGCTTCATAAGATCGCCTAAGGCTTTATAAATTAATTGATGACGTTGTACCATAGACTTGCCGTCAAAGGTGCTAGCAACAATGCGTACATGATAATGACCGCCGCCACTTTGCGCACCGGCATGCCCAGCATGGGCATGACTATTGTCACCGAGCTCAAGGCTTTCTGGTGCTAAGGCATCAGTCAATAGTGTTTTAATTAAATCAATGGTCATTATGGAAATACCTGTTTAAAAGGTTTAACGGATACAGAGGAATAAACCCCTGCAATTAAATAGGGGTCTGAATCGGCCCAGCTTTGAGCGTCGGCTAAACAATCAAAGTCAGCAATTACTAAGCTGCCGGTAAAACCAGCTTCGCCTGGATTATTACTATCGATTGCAGGGTGTGGGCCGGCAATAATTAAACGTGCTTCATCTTGTAAGGCTTGTAGGCGTTCTAAATGAGCGGGACGAGCGGCCATTCTTTTTTCTAGGCTGTTAGCTACGTCTACACTGAGAATGGCATATAACATAATTTATTCCTCTGAATCAACGGGTTCTGGCATGTATTTATATAAAAACACAAGTTGCAATAGGATAAAGACAGCCATGCATGCAGGTACGCCAAAGGTTTTAAAATTAACCCAAGTTTCAGTATCATAATTAAACATAACATAGATATTGATGGCGCCGACGCTGATAAAAAATAAGGCCCAGGCAGTATTTAAAGTGCTCCATGCTTTTTTAGGTAATTCTAAATTAGCGCCCATCATTTTTTCCATAATGGTTTTTTTGCCAATAAACTGGCTACCTAATAAGACAGCGCCAAATAACCATTCAATAATGGTTAACTTCCATTTGATAAATTGTTCGTCTTGTAAATATAGTGTTGCACCGCCCATAACAACCATTAATCCTAAAGTCACCCATTGCATGGTTTCTACTTTGCGCAATTTAAACCAGCTATAAGCGACTTGTACAAAAGTTGCACCGATAACAACAGCTGTTGCAACATAAAGGTCGTAGTTTTTATAGGCGATAAAAAAAAGGACGATAGGAAAGAAATCAAAAAGTATTTTATTCATGAAAGTAGATGTGGGGCGTTATGCGTAAAAATCAATGCCTGTAATGGTCGAGGCGATTTGTTGTTGCGGAATTTGATTGTAAGTACTGGCATAAGTACCGAGCGCTTTTGCAGTACGTGTATCGAGAGGTTCCTTACTGGTATCGGGTGGAGCTAAGACAGCTAACTGTTGAGCTTGTCTTTTTTGTGCTGCCGCGGCAAATTCATCGCTACTTGATAAAGGTGAGTTATCACGCTGCTGGGCATTATTAGATTTGTTTAAGGCATCATTCGACTGCGCGGTGTTGCTAGAGCTATTGGTGTTCTGGCCGCTAGGCGCAATATAAAGTGATGAGTTATGAATTTCCACAATAAAGTCTAAGCCGAAAAGGGAGGCAAATGATTGTTCAATTGTAGGTGCTTTTTCTACTTTTGTACATGAGCCAAGGGGGCTTTCTGCTAGAATACTTAAATTTTGGGGAAACTGATGGATACTAAAACACAAACTGAGCTTGAAGCAGCAGCTTTTAGACAATTATTAGCGCATTTACAAGCACACACTGAAGTACAAAATATAGATTTAATGAATCTCGCTGATTTTTGTCGTAATTGTTTGGCTAAATGGTATCTGGCCGCAGCCGAAGAGCAGGGCGTAGAAATGGACTATGAGACAGCGCGTACTTATGTTTATGGTATGCCTTATAGTGAATGGAAAACTCAGTTCCAATTAAAAGCAACGGCTGAACAAATGGCTTTATTTGAGAGTAAAAAAGCGGCGAAAGCACAAGCATAAATTATGGATGATAAACAATTAGAAGCGATGTTTTCTGGCGTGATTGGCCAGGAATATGACACGCTGAAGTTAATTTGCCCCTTAGCGGCTAAAATGTCCCAGCTAGTTGGTTCAGGGGTTGAACGTCATGCACAAGCCCAACCGCATCAAGCTTTATCTGTTTTAGAGTTAGGTGGAGGTACAGGGATTACTACTTTAGCTATTCTATTAGCTCATGAGTCAATCAATGTGCTTTCAGTCGATAGCGAGCCGACGATGCAAGACCAAGCAAAGCAAAGTTTGCAAAAATGGGCAGAGCAGGGGCGCTTGAGTTTTGATGGCCGCGATGCCTTGACGGTTTTACAAAATACCGCAACAGCGAGTATGGATATTGTTGCTTCTGCTTATACGCTACATAATTTCTTAGACAGCTACCGTGCTCAAGTCATTGCTGAAATTTATCGTGTATTAAAGCCAGGCGGGCAATTTATTAATGGTGATCGTTACGGCTTAGATGATATTTCTATGCATACGCGAGTGATTCAAAAAGAAGTCAGCGGTTATTTTAAAGCCTTGACCACAGTCAACAAACTTGATGTGTTAGAGCATTGGATCGTACATTTATTTTCTGATGAGTCAGAAAATCATGTGATGCGTGAATCATTTTCACTACAACAATTACAACAAGCCGGTTTTTCGGTAGTGCATTTAAGTGATCGTTGTGAGGTGAATGCTTTGGTTATAGCGGAGAAATAGCCCGATTGTGAGATGTTGAGTTGATACGGGGGGGGAGTTAAATGATTAATTGAGTGTTGTATAAGAGCCCAAAGCGAGCATTCAAGTACTGATGTTATTAATATATCCATTTATCTTGTGGTAATGCATGTTGGCGCGTTTAGTTTTAGTTTCTACCAGTCTCTTGTTGCTAGCGGGAAGGCGGGCGTTAGAGCGCATGATATCTAGACCGGACAATATTTGTTTTCAGGATGTTTCACTGCATGAAACGTTTTGAGAACGGCCGAGAGAGTATTTACTTATAAAGCAAGTCACTGTATATTCTGCCATCTGAAGTTACAAGCTTCAGTTACCTATAATGGGTAATATTTTTTAATAATAAATAAGGAAAATTTATGATTTTAATGATTGCTGCATTTTGCGCATTTACAATAACCGCTGTTTTAGGCTTAATGATTGCGTTTAATTTATTTCGCGGAAAATTTGTTGCGCGTTCTTCTAGTATTTTACACGGCGCATCAGCGCTGTTAGGGTCTGCTCTTGCTATTGGTGCAGCGCTACTAGGTGAAACAGCCATCTACATCAATATTGTTATGGCTGTGGTTATTATTGCACTTGGTGTGCTTGCTGCAATAAAGCGTCACAAAACAGGTATTGTTCCTAAAGGAATTTTACTTGTGCATATTTTATTGGCAGTGACTTGTTACCTAATGTTAGGTGCAACTGTATTTCTAGGAATTGATACAGCTGCAATGCTAGGCGTTAACTTAGCATAGACACACAAAATCAAGGAAGAGGTCAGTCAACTTGAAATGTGTAATCAAGCTGGCTTGACCCCCTTGATTGCTTGATTGTCCTCTTGATTGTCTAGAGCCTTATTTTTTTTGGAAACCTCAGGGCTTCCCCCTATTATTCTGCTATGTATTTTGTCTATTAAACTGTTATAAAAGAAAATGGATGCCTAAAATGAGAAATCAATTATATGCTTTATGCACGAGTCTAAGTTTATTGTCACTTGCATTGACAGGACAGGCTTGTGCTCAATCACCATCGCTTCCTAATATGGATTATTTGCAGGCACTTTCTACAGTAGTCAGCATATTGCCGCCTGGAGGGAAAACTATAGGCGGACCAGGCTATGCAAACCTAGTAGTTGGTCAGCAATATAACATTACAGCTGGTGGTTTTGGAAATGATTCAAACATCTGTGTAACAATTACGAATGTGGGTGATATCCAAGTTAAATTATCTATGGCTCATTCCACACATGGCATTGAAGCCAATATCAAACCGTATACCACCAAAACGCTGTGCTCTTTTATCTATCCTTTTGTCTACAGCAGTATCAGTTGCGGGATTCCCCGTCCTCTAGTGCCGGGGAAGACTTGTAAGGTTGTGTGGCGTATAGATAGAACGTGATTTGTCCTTAAAAGATTGTGAAAATTTGTAAGGCAGAGCCGTAGGTTAGACTGGAAGGAAACAGGGAACAAGACCGCGTTTATTTGTATTTAATCGTGCTCTGTCTCTTATTATTCGCTCTAACAATATAACCCAGGAACATCAAGGGGTTTGCAGCCGAGCAAGGTCGATAATTCCAGTGGGTGAAAGTCCCGCTCTGGTAAGGTAAGTCAACCATCAGATAGTAAACATCGGGCTGGCGGAGGTGACTCCAAATGTTAAGTGACAAGCCATGGGGCCAGTCAACTTGAAATATGCAATAAAATCACTTGTCCCCCCCCTTGATTTAATTGTTTTTAATATTTTTAAATAGACAGTTTGTTTCTATTTCTCATCATACAAGTGCGTGATTTTGGTGTTCACGCCTTTTAATATCTTAATTAGCTTCTGGATGGTTGCTTGTTGTCTGTCCTGAACTTCAGCTAAGGATTGAATTTTTTCTTCTGCTTCTGATAGTTGTTGTGTCAGTGTAATTACCTGTTGTTGTAACTGTTCATTGTCTGCACTAACTCGTGTGAGTTCGCTTTGAATATTGGCTTTTAAGTGGTCAGATTTAACAACTAGCTTATCCATTTGAAGTTGAATTTCAGATTCAAGTTCAGAGACTTCACTTTCTAATACTTCAATAGAATCGAGCGGCACTAACTCCTCAGGCGGTGTGTTATGATCTGTCGTTTCTGTTGGCATGCTGTCTAGATCGGTATCCTCGAGGTTTGTATTTTCACTTAGTTCTATAAGCTCTGCTGCCTCCTGAATATCAGCTTCAGGCGCTGATTCAAGGTCTTGTACAGCTGCAGGTTCACCTAGGTCAAAGTCATCAGCTATTTCTTCTAGCTCGGCGACATTAACTTGTTCTTCAGAAGTTACAGACGATTCAGTTGGAGATTCAACTGTTTCTTCTACAGGCGTAACAGGTTCCTCTAATAGTTCTTCTTGTATATCAGGTGCGGATTCTAGTACTGGTTTAATATCTAGTGCATCTTCTGGCTCATCTAAATTAAACTCTTCCGTAAGGTCTGATTCAGATACTTCTTCTTTCGCGGCTATAACCTTTTCCTCGGTTGCAGAAGATTCCATTAGTACTTCTTCAGCTGCGATATCAAGGCTTGAATTAACTAGGTCTTCAATGCTCGTTGTATTAATGTTTTTTGCGTCGTTAGGCATGTCGGTCTCCATTTAACCAAATTTGTGCGCTTAACTTATTACATCGTCCAATTTAAGTAAATCTTTATTCTTAAGAAGAAATGAGCGATATTTTTGAAATTAAAGACATGAGAATAGCTGATATAATTAATTGTTGTAAGTATTAGTTAATGGGTTTGTTTTTAGCTTTCTCTGTCGTACTGTACCCCGTTGGTTTTGAGTTAAACTCGATAAATGAAAAATAAGAGGTTGGTAATGAAAATTTTATTTCTCCTAAGTGGTCTTTTTTTACTCACTGCATGTACTAACCCATCAACTCCTGCTGGGAATGAGGGTTATGTAAAAGAAGATCCAAGAGTGTGGGGGACGGGAGGATTTAGAGGTGAATTAATAGGCCCAGCCAATTATGGGGTGTCATTATGGCGCAATGAAGTTGAAAATGTAGATTTTCGGCCTCAAACCTATGCTGAAGCTTTTAATATTCTTGCAAAAGATGAGCTAAATATTGCTTTCCGTTTTCAAACTATTATCAAAGTAAAATCAGGCAGCATAAAAATAGTTGTTGAAGAGTATGCGGGTTCTCAGTTTTATAACCGATATATTAAAGAACCATTACGAGCAATGGTAAGAAATAATGTTCAGGCGCTTAATAGTCGACAAGTTAAAGAAAAAAGATCAGAAATTGCCGCAACAGTAATGAATGAATTGACTGAATACCTTGCTAACACGCCGTTTATTGCTATTTCAGGGGTTGTGGGGAATATTGATTATCCCAAAGTAGTGACAGAGGCGGTAGAAAAAAAGCTGGCAGCAAAACAGCTACTGGATGAAAAAGAAACGCAACGTGAAATTGCTATAAAAGATGCTGAAATTAGAGTTGAGGAAGCTAAGGGTATCGCTGAAGCTCAGAAGATAATTAACTCTACTTTAACCGCAAATTATTTGCAGCATGAGGCCATTAATGCACAATTAAAAATGGCTGACTCTCCTAACCATACAACGGTTTATATTCCGTCTGGAACAAATGGAATCCCTCTTGTTGGGACACTTAGGCAAAAATAGTATAAGCGAAAAAACCTAACTGACAATTAATACTTATCATACAGATATGATTATTTTATGGACCGATGCACTGATCTTTATCTTGATTTCAGTGCTTATTCTCGCCGTTTTTAACGTGCGTAAAAAAGAACAATTTATTCGTCCGTGGAAAAAAGTAACCCATAGCCGAACCGCAATGGTTTCCTTGGTTGTTCTACTGTGTTTTATGTTTATTGGCTTATTGGACTCTGTGCATTTTAAGCCGAGTGACAGTAAGCAAAATGAAATGATTAGCGCTTTAGATTACTGGGCGAATCCTATACGATTAAATCAAGAGAAAAGTTATTCCGCGCCGTTTTCTGCTTATTTATATAGTAAAGAATTAATTGTGGCTGAGAATCAAACACGTTCTTGGAGTTATCCTCGCTTAGAGTATGGTGTAAGTCACTTACAGGATGTTGAAGCTGATAAAACAGGCGATATTATAGGCAAAGCCGCGTTGGGTTTTGTTAAAGGTGCAGGTATTATTTTGCTTATTTTTTGCGCTTATCACTACTTAAAAAAGTTACCATTCTTTAGCAATAAAGCGGTTAATACGGTTTTTGCGACGCTCTTTTTGATCAGTACGATTAGCTATATGCTGGTCGATTTATCCTCTTATTATCATGTGTTGGGTACGGATAAAGTTGGGGAAGATGTTTTTTATCAAGCGATTAAAAGTATTCGCACGGGCTTAGTGATTGGCTCGTTGACTACGTTGATTATGCTACCCATGGCGATTATCTTCGGCATTTTAGCTGGATTTTTTCGCGGCTGGGTGGATGATGTTATTCAGTATATTTATACAACCTTAAACTCTATTCCTGGCGTGTTACTCATTGCGGCTTCTATCCTTATGGTGCAAGTGTATATGGCTAATCATCAAGAGCAGTTTACGAGTCTAGTAGCGCGTGCGGATATGCGTTTATTATTTCTTTGTTTGATTTTAGGAGTAACCAGTTGGACAGGCTTATGCCGATTATTGAGAGCAGAAACGTTGAAATTACGCGAAATGGAATATGTACAAGCCGCTCAAGCTTTAGGTGTACCTCGTTATCTTATTTTGTATCGGCATATTTTGCCGAATGTCATGCATATCGTGTTGATCTCTGTGGTGCTAGATTTTAGTTCCTTGGTATTAGCCGAAGCCGTACTGTCTTATGTGAATATTGGTGTGGATCCGACGACTTATAGCTGGGGGAATATGATTAATGGCGCGCGCTTAGAAATGGCGAGAGAGCCTATTGTTTGGTGGTCATTAGCCGCTTCATTTGTGTTTATGTTTGGCTTGGTGCTAGCGGCTAATTTATTTGCTGATACGGTGCGCGATGCCTTTGATCCTAGAAGAGCAGAGTCATGATTGAGACATTACTCACGGTAGAAAATTTACAACTGAGTTTTGCGGGTCAGTCGGTTATCAATGGCATCAGTTTTCAAATTAATAAAGGTGAAACCTTTGCCTTAGTTGGCGAGTCAGGTTCGGGAAAATCTTTAGCCGCCTTATCGGTTTTACGCTTACACCCAACGCAAGCTTATTTGCAGGCTGATACGATACAGTTGGCTGATGTTGATATTTTGCGTACGCCAGAATCTGAGTTGTGTCAGGTGCGCGGGCGGCGTGTTGCCATGATCTTTCAAGACCCTATGAGTTCGTTGAACCCAGTTATGACGATTGGTCAGCAAATAGCAGAAACCATACAGCTGCATTTTGTTTTGAATAAGGTGCAATGTACTGAAAAAGTCTTGGCTTTATTGGAGAAAGTTGGTATTCCTGATGTACAGCGCCGTATTAACGAATACCCGCATCAATTATCCGGCGGTCAACGGCAACGCGTGATGATTGCTATTGCCTTAGCAGGTGAGCCTGATTTATTAATCGCTGATGAACCCACTACAGCTTTGGATGTTACGATTCAAGCGCAAATATTAGACTTATTAAAAAACATTCAAAAACAAAATGGCATGGCTTTATGGCTCATTAGCCATGATTTGGCTTTAGTTTCAACTATGGCTGATCGAGTGGCTGTTATGCAGTCGGGAAATATAGTCGAAACAGCCGATAATAAGGCGATTTTTAGCCGTCCACAGCACAGCTACACGCAAAAATTATTACAGGCTTTACCTGATATAAATTATAAAGCAGAACAGCAAAAGACTGATTCTGTAGTTCTTTTAAAGCTAACTGATTTTAAAGTGCATTATCCGATTAGAAAAGGTTTTCTGAAGCGCGTAGTGGATCATGTTAAAGCGGTTGATGGCGTTAGTTTTACTTTAGAAGCGGGTAAAACACTGGCTTTAGTGGGCGAGTCTGGTTGTGGTAAAACAACGCTGGGTAAGGGTTTGTTAAGTTTAATTGCTAGTACATCAGGGCGAGTGGATTTTCAGGGCGTAGATTTAGCAACATTATCACGAGAACAACTACGAGTTCAGCGTGCTGCGATGCAAATTGTCTTTCAAGACCCGTTTTCAGCAATGAACCCGCGTATGTATGTGCTAGATATTATTGCTGAAGGTATACGCACTTTACATCCTAAGACAAAGGTGCAAGAAATAGTCGTGCAGGTCACGGAGTTGTTAAAGCAAGTAGACTTGGATGAAACTGCTTTATATAGGTTCCCCCATGAGTTTTCAGGTGGGCAAAGGCAACGAATTTGCATTGCTCGTGCTTTAGCAGTTAAGCCAAAATTAATTGTTTGTGATGAGCCGACTTCTGCACTAGATGTCTCGGTACAAAAGCAAATTATTGAGTTATTGAAATCTTTACAAAAAACACAAAATATTAGTTATTTGTTTATTACTCACGACCTCGCTGTTGTCGCTGAAATAGCCGATGATGTTGCTGTTATGTATGAGGGGCAGATTGTCGAGCAGGGTAGTGTAGATCAAATATTAAGGAATGCTCAGCATCCGTATACGCAAAAACTGTTAAGTGCTGTGCCTATTTTGATGAAGTAGACTTAAATGACAGTGCTATTATTAGATCTATATCTGACAATAAGGTTAATTCATTATGAAATACATCCAACTTATTCCGGAACATGTTTTTTTCGCACTACGTTTTTTTCTTGCTCCATTTTTTACTCTTATTTTAGCGAAAACCTTATTTGAATTGTTAGCTTTCAATTTTCTCGATTTAAACCAAGTTTTAATTCAGCAAGTTTCTGGAGTTCAAGAAATTTCTGGTGTAATTCAGACAAATGAAATCAAAGCACGATTATTATGGGCTACCAGTGTCATGGTGTATTTTTTTATTATGGTAGGTTTTGGTGCCTTTATATGGAATTTACTAAAGAGTTCAGAAACAAAATTAACATTATTGATTTTTGTCATCATAGCAAGTGCCATTTCTGTAGTTGAAACAAGTTATTTACTTAATGTAGAGTCCGCAGAAAGTCCAATAGCTAGTATTTTTAGATTTACATTTGACGCTTTATCGGGTTCAGGGCTCTTTACTGCAAATCAGTTATTTATTGTGCACACTACTTTAGATATTATTAACCTGATAGGATTTTTAGTCGTCCCCTTTGGCATAGTGGCAGGCTGTTGCATTATGCATGAAATTCCGCTAACTTCGCATAAAGACGCAGAGTATTTTTTAGGTCGATCAGTGCAGTTAAAGAAATTAATTACTGGAGGCTCTGCTGTTATGGTGATTGGTGTTATTCATATGCAGTTGTGGTTAAACTGGCCGCTCGCATTTCTTGGGGGAGCTGAAGACATAATTCAGTTGAAATCTATTACGCTATTAATATGTCAATATTGGGGGGTAAGTTATTCTTTGATAATTGCCGCTTTATACGTTCCTTCTGTCAGTTATTTAAGCAATCAAGCAAAGTTGGCTCTTCAGCAAGGAGGTGATAGAGAGCAAAGAAAAGATCCTTCTAAATGGCTTATTGAGAATCATATGATGTTTTCACCTATAGCCTCGCTACCACAAATTCTTACAGTTATAGCGCCAATGTTAGTTGGCACATTTGGTTCTACATTATCGGATCTTGTGTTTTATTAATAATTGATATTACCCATTCGTTTTTCAAAAGCGGTCCATGACCAACGCAAGACCCGATCCCTTGTTACATTCAAAATTCTCAAATCTAAATGGCAAAATTAATTCTTCTTAATAAACCTTTTGATGTACTGACGCAGTTTACTGACGAATCAGGCAGGCAAACACTAAAAGACTATATCAATATAACGGGTATCTATCCTGCCGGGCGTTTAGATCGTGATAGTGAAGGGCTTGTTTTGCTTACTGATTCAGGCCCATTGCAACATCAAATCAGCGACCCTCAATATAAACTTGAAAAGACCTATTGGGTTCAAGTTGAGAATATTCCAAATGAAGAAGCATTAAACAAGCTGCGAAAGGGTGTACAACTTAAAGATGGTCTTACGCGTCCAGCAAAAGCAAAGTTGATTGACGCTCCTGAAGTATGGGAGCGCATTCCGCCAATACGTGAACGTAAAATGATTCCAACTCAGTGGCTTGAGCTTAAAATAACAGAAGGTAAAAATAGACAAATTCGCCGCATGACTGCTGCAATTGGTCATCCGACTTTACGTTTAATTCGCTATGCGATAGGTGGTTGGACGCTAGATTCACTTGAGTCTGGGCAATGGAGGGAAGTTCCGCCGCCGACTGTGATAAAGGTATCAGATGATAAAGGTTCTCAGAATCACCCTCGCCGTACTAATCAAACAGGAAAACATAGCCCTAGCGGTCGAAGAAAAAATCAGCGGCAGGGTGAAACTCAACCAGTGAGCAGGGCATCTCGAATCAGGAGAAAGCCTGATTGAAAGGGGGATTCGTGGAGTGTAATCAAATGGTGTGGATCTAGTAAATGCAAATAATTAATTAAACTATGTTATATAACTAAAAATATTAGTCATATGACCTATTTTTTTATATACTCTCAAATAACCGCACAAACATAGTATTAGTTTGGAGTTAATAAAGATAATGTTTATTGATATACAAAATAAAAGTATAAGCTGCGTGACCTTTCACAGTATGACTGTGTTTTTATAGTGACAATACATTAACATTTTTGTGTTATGGAGTCAGATCATGAGTTTATCATTACAAATTTTCCCTTCTTTTTTTTCTCAAATTAAACACAGTGGCAATTTAGCCTCTGCTTTATTGAGTGGGCATGACGAAGAGAGCAAACAAGAAGCGCTAGAGGCTATTGATATATTAGTAAAATATAAAACAACCGTTCATGACTTTACAGATGGGATTGTTGATTTTTGGCCATTGCCTCGAAGAGTGATGGATCGTTATCAATTTAGTGATGTTGATCAGCTTAATGAATGGCTAGACGACCAACGTTAAGATGTCCGCTTAACAGTTATGTCATTAAATTACCGAAATCTCCTGCAGATAAAGCAGGGCTATATAAGTAGCCTTGATAAGCATGGCAATTAACCATGTTAAGGTGTGCGAGTTGAGCGATATTTTCTACCCCTTCGGCAATAATGTGAGCATCTAGCATAGTTGCTAAATCTATAATGGTTTTTACGATGGCGCGACTGGCTTTATCTTTTTCTATATCATCAATAAAACACTTATCGATCTTTAGCACATCTACTGGGAAATGTTTTAAATATTGTAGTGATGAATAGCCTGTACCAAAATCATCAATAGAAATGCGGCAACCTAGTTTCTTTATGTCGTGTAAACGTGAACAGACCGTTGAAAAATCATCAATCAAGGCAGTTTCTGTTAGCTCTATATCGAGATGAGCCGGATTAATCCCCGTTTTCTGAATAATGGCGGATAAGTCGTTTATAAAGGAATCGTGTGCAAATTGTTTGGAGCTAACATTGACAGAAATGGTATTAATACTTGAAAAATAGCCTTCCTCTTCCCATTGTTTGATTTTCTGGCAGGACGTATTTAAGACCCATAATCCGACATCAATAATTAAACTAGAATGTTCCGCGATGGGAATAAACTCGGCTGGGGAAACATATCCAAGTTGCTCATCAGTCCATCGTAATAAGGCCTCACCGCCCATTATTTTATTGCCGTTTATGTTAAGCTGAGGTTGGTAATGTAGCTCTAATTGATTATGGGTAATTGCCTTGCGCAACGCATTTTCAATATCCAGTTTTTTGCGTGCAGACTGCTCCATTTCTGTTTGAAAAAATGCATGCTGATTAAGCCCTTGCAGTTTGGCTCTATGCATCGCAGTATCGGCTTTTCTTAATAACTCGGCTAAGTTGTCATTATCGTAGGGGTAGAGTGCAACGCCTATGCTTTTAGTGATCAGAAAATCTATGCCATCAATTACGATAGCTTCTGCAAAAAGGCTGTCGATTCTTTGAATGACCTTTGTAGTGATATGGACTACTTCATCTTTATCGGCTTCTAGATCATCCACCCAAATGGTAAATTCATCGCCTTCAAAGCGAGAGGTGATGGCATCATGGCGCACGGCAATTTGCAGCTTTTTAGAAAATTCGAGTAGTAATTGATCACCAAAGTGATGACCTAAGGTATCGTTGTATTTTTTTAAATCATTAATATTTAGATACAGCAAAATACCGGCTTTCTTATTTCTTGCTAACTTGGCTAAGGACAGCTCTACCTGTGCTTTAAATAAAGTTTTATTGGGTAGTTTGGTTAAAACATCGTAGTGAGTCAGGTAATCAATCAACGCTTCATGTTCTTTGATATTGCTAATGTCACTAAAGGTCGAAATATAATGATGAATTGTATTGTTTTTTTTGACTACTGTAATTGTTTGCCATTGCGGATAAATTATTCCATTTTTACGTTTATTCCATATTTCGCCTGACCAACGACCATGCTTTTGCAGGGAGTGCCACATCTGGTCATAGAATGCTCTGTTTTGTCTGCCAGAAGAAAGAATTTTAGGGTTTTTACCTAATACATCCTGTTCTTTATAGCCAGTTACTTTGGTGAATGCAGGATTAACGCGAATTATTTCTTTTTTGTTATTAGTAATTAAAATCGCTGCTGCTCCTTCATTAAAGGCTGCTGAAGTGATTAAGAGTTCTTGTTCAATTTGCTTTTTATGGGATATTTCTGTTTCTAGCTCTTGGTTGCGCTGTTTTAATTGCTTTGCTTGCTGGGTTATTTTTAGGAGTAGCCTCGCTTTATCGGCTAAGACTTGCTTGTTTATAGGCTGTTTTATGTAATTTATAGCATTTATGTTTAAGCCTTTTAGTAAACTTGAATAGGCGCTGTTAATGTCGGTAACAAAGATAATTTGAGTGTGCTGCGTCGCTACTTTATTTCTGAGTAAAGTGGTTAGCTCGGGGGTATTTATTTCAGATCTGTTGAGATTTAATAAAAGTAAATCGAACTCATGGAGCTCACATAGCTGAAGTGCTTCTTTCGTTGATTCAACAGAAAAAATCGTTTGCTTTAGTGAGGCAATCCCCTTTTCTAGTAAGCGATTATTATTTGCCATATCATCGACAATTAAAATATTACTTTCGAATGGGTGAAGTTGCATCTGATTTTATAGGGAATATTGACTAATAATATTTATATTAGTTTATTTATGGTTTTTTAGCATGCTATGAAATCGGTCTAAATGTGATGAAAACTGACATTTCTTGCTAAAGGTGTTATTAATCATAATAATTGTTAGTTTTACTCATTAGTATATTGATAACTAATTTTTTGTTGAAAGCGCTCTTTAATGACTGAAATAAAGGTAATTCTTGTGGAGGATGATGATGACTTAAGAGAAAGTCTGGCTGAAGTGCTAGAGCTTTCCGGTTTTCATGTCGATACGGTGAACTGTGCGATGGCATTTTATCAAACACTCAATATTATTAATTATGATGTTGCGCTTGTGGATATTGGTTTGCCAGATCAATCGGGGCTGAAAATTGTCGAATTCTTACGTGAGAAAACGGGACTAGGCATCATCTTGTTAACTGCTAAAAGTGCGGTAGCAGATCGTGTTTTAGGATATGAAAGTGGTGCCGACCATTATTTTGTCAAACCTGTAGATAGTTTTGAGTTAATGGCTGCCATCAGAAGTTTGCATGGGCGCATGAGGGGGCAGCTGCGAACAGTTGCTGAAATGATTCATTGGCGTTTGGAGCGATCTACTTGGAAACTGGTCTGCCCAGAAGGTAAAGACATAAAATTAACCGCAAAAGAAATGACATTTCTCAATATGCTGATGCAGCAACCGGGTGAATGTGTGGCTCGAAGTCATTTATTAGGCGAACTAGGCTATTTCGATGATGAATTTGGAAATAGATCGATGGATTCTTTATTGCGCCGATTACGTAAAAAAGTGAAGGATGAAATACATAAGGAGTTACCTGTACAGACTATCCGTGCATCAGGCTATTGTTTCTCCGCAATGTCAGTGATTTTAAGTGGTGGATAAAGTTTTAACATTGAAAACCTACCTACAGGTATATGGCTACTTAGTCTTATTTATTTTTAGCCTACCTGTTAATGCAGAGCTGCATGCTTCTAGTCAGGTGAATGGAGTTCAAATGGAAGAGCGACGGCCTGAGGAGGTTAGGTTATGCACTAATCTAGACTCAATGCCTTATGAAGGCATTGATGAACAAGGGCAATATACAGGGATTATTGCGGATTTTATCCGGCTATTAGCTGAAAAAATACATAAACAGCTGGTCTTGGTTGAAACGCTGAATACCGAGCAAGCGCAAGAATTCCTTAAACAACAGCAGTGCGACATCTTTGCCACTGCAACACCAAGCAAAGAAAGAGAGAGTTATTTAGGTTTTACTCTTCCATTACTGCAACACCCCATTGGTTTAGCAACCTTGGCTGATAGTGAGTTTTTGGGCGATATAAGTAAGGCGTTAGATCATCGTTTTGCGGTTGTGCAAGAAACTGCTGTTTATGAGACATTAAGGAGCAAATATCCCAGCATTAAAATAACACCCGTTGAAAGCGCTAAAATAGGTCTCGCTATGGTTGCTTCAGGAAAGTTATTTGCTTATATCGATAGTGTAGCGGTAATTGCTTATCAAGTGCAGAAACAGGGTATTTTAAATGTAAAAATTGCTAATGAGTTAGAGTTTAAACACCCGATAGCTATTGCAATTAGAAAAGATAATCCCTTATTACTCGTGGAATTTAATCGAGCTATTTCTGAACTTAGCGAACAAGAAAAATTGACGATTCTAAATAAGTGGTTATCTATAAACTACCAGAGAAACTTTAGCTATAAACACCTGAGTAAGTATTTAGGGCCTATTTTTCTTATGTTACTGGCTTTGTTAGTGCACTATGTTGTTTTAATCCGTAATAATAAAAAATTACAGACATCATATAATAGGTTATTGTCCGACAATGCGTGCATTAGTTCTGTGCTAGAGCAAGAGCAACAAGCGGTTAATCAAAGTATTCAGTTCGCGGAAATGATTTCTCATGAATATCGAACGCCCGTGTCAATTATCAGTATCAATTTAGATATTTTAGAATTGAAGAATCAGCAGAAAGCTTTGGCGATTGATTCCCAGCTTACTAAAATGCGCGAATCTGTTGCTAAGTTAATTGCTTTAGTTGAAACTTCTTTGAGTCGAGAAAAACTATTAACTGGGAAACTAGTTGCGCATAAAGTCAGGATGGATTTTTACCATACTGTCGAGCAAGTACTGTTTGAGCTAAAAAATAGTTATCCACACCGACAAGTAATACTCCATTGTGAGCAAACCAAACTTCCTTTTTTGGGCGACCCTGAGTTGCTTATTTTATTATTAAAAAATTTGCTAGAAAATGCGTTTAAGTATTCTGCCTCTGACAAAGTTGTTACTTTGAACTTAGTGCGGAGTGCCTCGGAGTTAATAATTGAAGTCGCGGATCAAGGTATTGGCATTATGCATACGGATATGGAGCATATTTTTGAGAAATACCATCGCGCAGCAAATAGCGCTAATACTTCTGGAATCGGTTTGGGTTTATTTATGGCAAAGCTCGTGGTGGTGCAACACGGTGGGGAGATTTCTTTGGTGTGTCCATCAGCAGGTGGAGCGGTGGTGCGTATTTTATTCCCTGTCACATTTGGCAACGATTAAACGATAGGTGTCTTGTTAGTGAATATTACTCAGAAACTTAGGTTTAAAATGGCTGGTTATAGTCGCATGCTAATGTATATGCCTAGCTTAATTTTATTAGTGTCGACATTAAGTTTGTTTCTTTATGTCCAAGATCGTGAGCGAGCCTATATAGAGGTTCTTTTACAAGATAAAGTCAAAAGTGTGAGTTATCTATTTCAAAAGGAATTGCAAAGTTATATAGATGTAGCGGAACAATTTAGAGAGGGTGTGTCGAGTAGGGGAGGTGTTACGAAGGAAAATTTTAGGAAGTTTGCCCGTGACCTAGTGACTGAAAATCCGGATATGCAAAGTATTGAATGGGGTACATTGGTTGATGCTAAAGATCGTGCTGCCTTTGAGAAAAAAATGCAGAAATTCTATGGTACGAAGATATTAATAACAGAATATAACAGTCAGAATGAGCTTGTCCCTTCATCGAGTAAAGAGGAATACTTGCCTATTACTTATGTCTACCCAGTAGTAGAGAATAAAAGTGCCTTGGGGTTTGAGGTAAATAGTGGGCTAAGTCAATTTCACGCTTTAAACCGGGCAAGGGTAACGGGTAAGGCGATGCTTCAGGTGTCGGGCGTCTCTGTCCCCTTAAAAAATCATACTGAAAACCAGGATAATTTTTATGTTATCAGCTATGTTCCTTTTTATCGCTCAGTAAGTGGCGAGCGAGAGCACAAAAATGCGTTTATTGGTTATCTTGCACAAGTCATTAGTATTAAATATTTTGTTGAAAAGCTTCTAGCTCAAAGCCAGTTGGAAAATATCAATTTGAGCTTGTTAGATACGACTGAAGAGCAAGCAGTGTTAATTTATCAGCAATTAGGAAGTGAAGATACAGATAACATTGCACATACAGTGACACAAGAAGTAACATTAGCTAATAAGGTCTGGACTATAAATTTACATGCGACGCCTACTTTTATTGCAGAGATTCAATCTTCTGCTTCTTGGTGGGTTTTGTTATTGGGTTTGCTATGTACGGCTATTGTTATGGTCATGCAGCGGGTTTATATTCAAAGTAATATAAGTTTAAAGCAACAGTTAGCTAATGATGCGGAAGGTTTGCATGCATCAGAAATTAATACGAATTTGTTGGCAGTCACTTTTGAGACGCATCAAGCTATTTTAATCACTGATCCAGATGCTAAAATTTTAAGAGTAAATAAGGCTTTTACCGAAATTACTGGTTATGCAGAGCATGAGGTTATTGGTCAGAACCCACGTATTTTATCTTCTGGAAGACAAAATTCTGAATTTTATCGCGATATGTGGAGTACATTATTAGCGACCGGTAAGTTTGAAAGTGAGATATGGAACCGCAATAAAGGTGGTGCAATTTTTTTAGAGCGACAAACGATAACAGCAGTTAAAGATGCTATGGGACACACTGCTTATTTTGTCTCGGTATTTGCTGATATTACCCAGCAAAAGCAAGCAGAAGAAAGGATTAAGTATTTTGCTTTTTATGATCCTTTAACCTTATTACCGAATAGAAGACTGTTGTTAGATAGGTTGGAACAGGCGTTAATACAGGCAGCAAGATCACAAACCAGTGGTGCTGTGATCTCTATAGACCTAGATAATTTTAAAGAGATTAATGATAATTTAGGCCACCAATGTGGTGATGAGGTGTTGATGCAGTTTGCTCAGCGACTGACTCAATTGTTACGCAAATCAGATACAGTTGCGCGCTTAGAAGGAGATAATTTCGTACTTATTTTACCTGCAGAGAAAATAGGTCAAAGAATAACGATAGAGCACGCTATTAGTGTTATAGACAGAATATTACTTGATGGTAAACAGCCTTTTATCCTTAAAGAGAGCGAGCATTATATAACGGTCAGTATCGGGGTTAGTATGATGGAAGCTGAAGGATTGAGTGCAACGGATATTTTAAGGCAGGCAGATGCAGCTATGTATAAGGCTAAAGCCAAAGGTAAGCGTGGTTTTTGTTTTTACCAAGATGCTATTCAACTATTGGTTGAGAAAAGACTATCCGGAAATAAGTAATTAAAAAGCTAACCCAATAATCATGCCTGACTTATAAGTATAGGTATCTACATAAGTCTACCTGATTACCCATGAGTCTCCGCCACGTTAGAATAAAGAAATGGCAACACTTTATAACACCATTCCAGAAGTCTTGTATCGGGAATCTATGTAGTAAAATTTTAGATTCCTGCTAAGAGAATGTAGGAGTGACGAGGTGTTTACCCCATGCTTAAATAACGCTCACCGGTATCATGCATTATCGTGACAACTGTTTTGCCTGAACCGAGATTTTTAGCGACACGTAATGCGGCGCAAACACTTGCTCCTGTTGAAATTCCCGCTAAAATCCCTTCCTCTTCAACAAGGCGTTTACGCATCGCAAAAGCTTCTTCGGTGCTGACTAGTTCAACGCCATCAATTAAATCGAGATCTAGATTTTTAGGAATAAATCCCGCACCTATGCCTTGTATTTTATGTGGGCTATGTTGACCACCCGAGATTACCGGTGATTCTTCGGGTTCGACAGCAATGGCTATAAAATCATCTTTTCTTGACTTAATGATCTCAGAAACACCAGAGATAGTTCCGCCAGTACCGACGCCACAAACAAAAGCATCAATATTGCCATCAGTTGCCGACCAAATTTCTTGGGCTGTTGTTTTGCGATGTGTATCTGGGTTAGCAGGGTTTTCAAATTGCTGTGGTATAAAGGCATTATCAGTTTGCGCTACAAGTTCTTTGGCTTTATTTATTGCCCCAGTCATGCCCTCTGGTCCAGGTGTTAACACAAGCTCTGCACCATATAGAGCCAATAATTGACGTCGTTCTATAGACATAGTCTCGGGCATGGTTAAGATGCATTTATAACCACGTGCTGCAGCAACCATCGCTAAAGCAATGCCGGTATTACCTGAGGTAGGTTCAATAATAGTACCGCCCTCTAATAATTCTCCTGATTTTTCTGCTGCGATAACCATAGCTAGGCCGATGCGATCTTTTACAGAGCCGCCGGGATTACTGGCTTCAACCTTTAAAAAAACATCCGCAGAACCAGAAGGGACGAGGCGATTTAATTTAACTAACGGAGTATTGCCGATGAGTTGTGTGACATCATGTGCTGTAGTCATATTTTACCTTTATATTTCTGATAGTTAATATGGAATTCCTTACTATACAATTTTATACGCTTAAATGCTTGATTAGTCATTTTTTCATTGGCAATTGGTGTATGGGTTGCTAATATAGATCAATTATTTGATGGATCATTTAATGCCAATGCTGCTAACTATAAAATTACACCCATTTAGGTATAAATACACTGTGATCGGTATCAAGCTAAATTAATTCTGGATTCTATGCAGAAATAAGGTTTGCCAAGGAGAGCTACGTAGCAATACGGGCTTTTTTTTTGTCTGAAACCTTATTTTGAAAATATATTACAAACTTTTTATCGAGGAACGAGCTTATGCAAGACTACTTACCTGAAATTCAAGCACTTCTTTCCGACTGGTATTTACTGACGTTAAGCAACCCCTTGTATGCAGGGGCATTAGTGTTAACTGTTTGGTTGTGCTTGGTGTTTTTTTATAATATCAAAGTTCTTTTCTTGAAAAAGAAACAAAAAGTAAGTGAGCAGGGGCGTATTGAATTACAAAGTCAGTTAGACACTACTCAGCAAGACTTAAAGCAAAGTGAAGCAAAGTTAGCTGATAGCGTACAACAAGCAGAACAAAATAAGCAAGCGACAAGCGATTTTGCTGAGCAAGTGAAAGAGCGAAATCTTACGATTGTTGCTGCAATCAGGTCATTAGCGGCAAAATTTGATTTGAATGAGCAACTAGTTGGTTCTGATAGTGATATGAAAGCTGAATTTATTTGGCAGCAACAAGATAATATTGTGGCCCAGGTGACTGAGCGTTTAGAGTCTGCGCAGAAAATTAATAATGAGCGTGAAGCAACCCATCAGCAAGAAATTGGTCAATTGAAGGAAAAAGAAGCTTTAATTAACTCGCTGCATGCAACATTAGATGCACAAACCAAACAATTTGCGCAATTAGAGCAAGCAGTAGAAACGCAAAAATTAAGACAGCAAGAACAGCAAAATGAAGCGCAACAGTTATTAGCCAGTACTTTAGAAAAGCATCAATTAGATTTCACTCGACTTCTTAACGACCTAAAGAATCAAACAAGTGTACAAACTCAAGTTGCTCAAGAAGCACCGATTGTAGAGTCTGAAAAACCAGAACCTGTTGTCGCAGATAAGATAGAACTTCCAAGTGAGCCAGAAATCATTATCCCAGAGCCTATGCAGCCAGCTATTGTAGCTAGTCCTATTAACACTGATACTAAGGTTGATGTTGCGATACCAGAGACAGTGGCAGAGCCGGTCGTTGTTGAAGCATCGGAAGTCATCATTCCTGAAGCAAGCCCTAGTTCAGAGAATACAGAAGATTTACAAGTGCCAACAATTGAGCCTGTTGTTCCATCTGAGCCTGTTGAAGCTATAAGTGAGCGGGAAATTGTTCAGCCAGACATCGTTAATATTATAAAAAAGGAAGTGCCTGTTGACGAAATAGAGGTTAAAGATACAGATTATAATGCTTCTAGCCTACATTTAGGTGATACTTTTAAAGGGCTATTGGGGAAAATGTCAGCTAAGAAAAAAGCTAATGATAAGCCAGTGGTAGAAAAAAGTGAGCCAGCTGAGAAGAAAGCTAAAAAGTCCCCTTTTAAATTAAAGGGGCTTTATAGTAACTTAAAGTCTAAAGGTAAATAGCTGTCTTATTTTTATTGATGATCTATTTGAAGAGAATAGATCATCAATATAGTTAAAACCCCATTATTTAAAGCGCACTATGTCACGCTGGAAAGCCCCTCTCCCTAAATCCTCACCTTATATTACGCCTGCAGGCTATCAACGGTTAGAGCTGGAATTAAAGAATCTCTGGATTAAACGCAAAGACGTTGTTGATGCTTTGTCAGCTGCCGCTGCGGAAGGCGATCGCTCAGAAAATGCTGAATATATTTATCGAAAAAAAGAGCTGCGTGGTCTTGATCGACGGATACACTTTTTACAAAGGCGTATGCCGGGATTGAATATTATTGCTGATAATCCTGCTGATCAGGATAGAATATTTTTTGCCGCTTGGATATTATTGGAAAATGATAAAGGTGATGAATTGCTTTACCGTATTGTTGGAGCAGATGAATTTGAAGTGGATAAGCGCTACATCAGTTTAGACTCGCCATTAGCGAAAGCTTTATTGAAGAAAACTTTTGATGATGAAGTGCTGATTCGTAATGAGTATCAGGAAGTGCGTTATTCAGTATTGGATATTCAATATGGTACTGAATTTGTTGTGGATTAATTTTGTCTGGTAGTTGGGAAGGAGTATTCAATAATACCCTTACTCCTTACCTGTTTTTTTGAATCATTTTTTATAAAAGTAATGAATAAGATATTTAACAAAAGTTTTATCACTAATTTTTTGGCATCACTCTTAATTGCAGCAGGCTATTTTTCACCGGTTTATCCCGAATTAATTAAAGCTATTGGTTTTTTTGCTTTATCCGGTGCTTTGACCAACTGGATAGCCATTCATATGCTGTTTGAAAAAGTACCTTTACTTTATGGCTCCGGCATTATTCCTAATCGTTTTGAAGAGTTTAAAGGGTCTATTAAGCACTTGATGATGCATCAGTTTTTTACTTTAGAAAATGTCGAACAGTTTATTGAAAGTGAAGAGCAAGAAGGAGAAAAGATTTTGAATCTTGATCCTTTGTTGGCAGCGGTCGATTATGATCGTATCTTTGAGGGATTGATTTCTTCGATTATGGAATCATCTTTTGGTGGTATGTTGCAAATGATGGGAGGGCAGGAGGCGTTAATTCCTCTAAAAGAACCCTTTACTGAAAAGATGAAAGTGACCTTAACGGAGATGGTTGAATCAGATAAATTTAAGGCAGCCTTAAAACAAGGGTTAAATGCGCATCAAATTGGCGAAGATATTCTGACTAAAATTGAAACAGTAATTGATAAGCGCCTAGCAGAATTAACTCCGCAATTGGTTAAAGAAATGGTGCAGGCTATTATCCGTGAACATTTAGGTTGGTTAGTTGTTTGGGGCGGATTCTTCGGTGGTGCGATGGGAGCAGGTTTTTACTTCGTTTAAAGGAGTAGGGCGGACTAAAGTCCGCCCTACGGCAAGACTTTGGTTTAATTTACCAATTCGTCATGCTCGTTATGGGTGTGTCTTTAATAAAAATCCCATCAAGAAGCTTAATACTTTTAAATACACAGAATTTAAAGCCTAATTTATTCATTTGCGCACGAAAGATGGTGTAATCCTTATAGCGCTCAAATCTAACGATTCGGTAGGGTATATTTTTGTTATGACGAATACCAATAATAGACGGCGTATTAATGAATTTGTGAGGATGTTGTTTATATATTAGCTGTTCTGCTTCTGTGAGTGCATATAGCTTGTTAATAAGAGCAATTAATTGAGTGATGGTTGGATCATCTGCATGCTGTTCATGCTCGGGTACGTAAGTGCTTGATACAGGATTAAATGCTTTGTGTTTGCCGTTGATATTATCTAAACGTCTTACTGAGCGACTTACAGACGTTGGATTTAGGTTTAATGAGTGATGCATTGTTATTCATTAGCAGAGTGAGCCGTTATTATATGTTTAAAAAACAATAAGTAAAGCGAACGAGTTAATGAATAAAATTAGCTTTTATAGTGAGTGGCTGTGGTATATTTTCTATGCTCAGAGTTGTCCACATTTTTTGTGGATAACTCTGTTGATAGCTTGCAGAGAACTGGTTTAAATAGGCGAAAAATCAAGTGCTTTGTTAGATTGGGTGAAAATAAGTCATTCTTATCTGGATTTATATAATTCAATGACTTATAGGGGGATTAGCGTATTTAATAAATTGGTGGTTTTTACTGTAGGTACCTTTTTATAACAAAGCTGTGTTATGTGGGTAAAAGCGCAACACAGTATTGATGTTAGATTTTTTAGTCTTGGCTTTTTAATTTTACCGCTGTTCCATAAGCTAATATTTCTGACGCATTCGCCATAATCGCGCTGGTGGTAAAGCGTACATTAACAATAGCATCCGCACCGCGCTTTTTAGCTTCGTCAACCATTCTTTCGATAGCAGTATCGCGAGCGTCAGCAAGCATTTCTGTATAGCCCGCTATTTCACCACCAACGATACTTTTTAAACCAGCCATTAAATCACGGCCTACGTGTTTAGATTGCACGACGTTGCCAGCGACAATGCCTAAATTTTCGGCGATAACTTTACCAGATATGTCAGGTGTTGTTGAGAATTGCATAGTGTTTTCCTTGAGTGAGATAAATTTATTTTGCTGTTTCGGGCTGCATTAATTCGGGAACAAATAAAGCAGGATCTACTTTAGTTTTATTTAAATAAACATTCCAGTGTAAATGCGGACCAGTGACACGGCCCGTTTCCCCAATTTCGCCGAGTTTAGTGCCCGTTTCTACTAATTGTCCTACTTGCACCGTTATTTTCGACATATGGAAATATCCCGTTACTAAGCCTTGGCCATGATCTAAGAACACGGTATTGCCATTGTAATAGTAATTCCCAGTATTGATAACTAGGCCGGGGGCTGGCGCAGTAATTGCTGTGCCGGTTGGCGCAGCAATATCTAAGCCGCTGTGTGGGTTTTTGGGTTGATTATTAAAAAAGCGCTTTAGACCAAAAGGACTGCTTAATCGACCTTGCACGGGCAAACTAAAAGATAAATCATCGACTGGTTGTTCAGTCCAAGTATTTAAGGCTTTATTAATAGCAGGGCGCTCGCTACTAATGCGTTTAATATCGTCTGGGTTGGGGTTAACCATCCGTTTATTTTTAATTGTGATGTATTGCGCGGGATAGTCTTTAGCGCCAACCTCAAAATTGCTTTGCGTTTTTTGTTTGTTTGATTGTATGGTAATTGAATGTTGGCCTACTTTGCTATTAAGAGGAATACCAACGACAGCGAACCATTTATTGTCACTTTCTAAGACTAGGACGCGTTTTTTTTGAAAAAAGACTTCAGGCGCTGGTGTTGCTACAGAGCCTAGTTCTATATTAATAATGCCACCAGGGACGGCTAATTGTTTGGGTAATGGGCTGCTGAGTGCTAATTGAGGAATAAGTAATAAGCAGGCTAATAGAGCTTTATTCATGATTAACTTCCTGTATTTGACTGATAATTTCACCGCTAGAGAAGCGCGTTTTAATGGTCTGTCCCACTTTTAGTTGCCCGCTTGAGCTAAGTAATATGTTTTGTTCGCTACTGGTTAATGTGTAGCCGCGATGCAAAGTAGCTAGTGGGCTGACGACGTTAAGTGTTTGGCTAAGTAAGGTGAATTTTTGTTGATGCTCATGCAATTTATTTTGTATGCTACTGTTTAATCGGCTATTAAGGTTTGTATAGCGATTTTTGAGCTGCTGTACTTTATGTGTTGGATTGAACTGCCAAAGCTGAGCTTGATGCGTTTTAAGGTCTGATTTTGCTTGGTTGAGCTGATTTTGCAAAGTGGATTTTAGGCGTAACTCTAGTTCATCTAAGCGTTGAGCTTGTATTTCTAGCTGCTTACCTGGGTGCTGTTGGTTTAGGTTTTTAGTAACCCAGTCTAAGTGGCGCGTATGTTGCTGCAATTTATTTTGCACAAGTTGAGCAAGCTGATATTCATAGGCTTGAAATTGTCTCAGCCATTGTTGAGCATCAGGAGTGCAGTGCTCTGCTGCGGCAGTCGGTGTTGCCGCGCGTAAATCACTGACATAATCCGCTATTGTGGTGTCGGTTTCATGGCCAATACCACTAATAATCGGAATGCGACTTTTAAAAATAGCATTGGCGACCATTTCTTCATTAAAGGCCCATAAATCTTCTAAGGAGCCGCCGCCACGGGCTAAAATTAAGACATCACATTCTTTGCGCTGATTGGCATTAATAATCGCTTGGTTAATGGCATATTTGGCTTCGTTGCCTTGCACCAGAACCGGGTAAATAATCAGGGGAATTGTTGGGAAGCGGCGCTTAAGTACTGAGAGTATATCTCGTATTGCCGCACCAGAAGGCGAGGTGATAATCCCTATGCTAGTCGGTATCAATGGCAGTGCTTTTTTATGCTCAGAGGCAAACAGGCCTTTAGCTTCGAGCTTGTCTTTAAGTTGTTCGAACGCACGGCGTAACGCGCCATCGCCGGCTTCTTGTAACTGATTAATAATTAACTGATAGTCGCCACGCGCCTCGTATAAACTGACATTGGCGCTGGCTTGAATTTGTAAGCCATTTTCGGGTTGAAATTTAAGGCGCTGTACTTGGCTACGAAACATTGCACAACGGACTTGGGCGCGCTCATCTTTTAAGGTGAAGTAAATATGTCCTGATGAAGGGCGGCTTAAATTAGAAATTTCGCCACTGACTTGTATGGCGAAGAAATTCTGTTCTAAGAGGGACTTTACGCTGCTATTAAGTTGCGAAACGCTAAAAACTTTTGTTTCTGAATTACCAAAGGAGTCCATTGATTTAGCTTTTCTTCCTATTTTCTCGTTCGACAAGCTGCATATAACGCTGAATTTTTGCTTCAATAGCGGGAGAGGCATCAATAAGTTGTACGCCTATCAGTTGAGTTTTATCTTCTCTATCGAGAGTTAATGAGCGCTGATTACGAATTTCTATGCTGCCATAAAAATCACCTATTTCAGGTAGCTCTATAAAACAGTTGTCTAGCGTGGTATTCATTTGCCAGTTATCTGTTAAATCTTCGGGTTCTATTTGTAAGCATAAACCAGAAATACTTATATCCTGGATTTTTAAATTTAGTTCTTTCGTTTCTTCTTGATCATCTAGGGTTATTTTTACTTTAATCGTACACAAAGCTGGGTTAGACATGGGCGATCTGACTCGATAGAACTTACGGTGTTCAACCCAATAGAGTGTTTCAGGGATAGAGAGTAAAAATGCAGCAGTGCCCTTTACGTTGGTTGTAGCTATGTTCTTATGCGAAAACTGTACTTGTATGCCAGAAACGACGCTGTTAAACGTCACTTCACTGGCAGCAAGTAATTGTTTATTAATATAGTCTTTAGGGGCGCAATCTAAAGTAAAAGTTTGCTTTTCTTTGTTTACATCAGTAATCGCTGTAATAAACGATTCTTTAGCTTCACCAAAGTGTGCGGTAATTAAGCAACCTTGTTTCCACATAAGAGTAAGTTTGCGAATAATGTCGGCACTGTTTCTGATAGCAAAGCTGGGTTCTGAAGACATAAGCAAATAAATAATTAATCAATGGATAGGCTATTGTAGAATAATCCGTATTATCTGTATATTGATTGGGAGAGAAGATGGGTTGGCTGTATTTAACGGGTGCAAGTATTGCGGAAATATTTTTTGCCTTGAGCCTCAAATATAACGAAGGATTTACAAAGTTAATTCCTTCGATTGTTACTGCTGTATCGGGTGCGGGAAGCTTTGGCTTATTAATGTTATCGATTAAAACTTTGCCTTTAGGGACTGCCTATGCTATCTGGACTGGAGTAGGTGCAGCGGGTATCGCTATCGCGGGTATTTTTCTATTTAAGGAGTCCGTCGATATTTATCGTTTATCGTCTATTTCACTTATTATTATGGGCGTAGTTGGTTTGAAATTATTTGCGGGTGAATAATGCTGCATATCCTTAATAAGCGTGTTGAACACGATGTGTTTTTTCAGCGGATTGCGCAAGGTGATGCGTTAATTTTTGTAGGTAGTGCCGTCTTAGCTTTGCATAGCAAAGCGCAAACTGCTGATCAATTAAAGCAATATTGTCAGAATTTCCAATGTTATGTTTTAGAGCCAGATTTATTGGCAAGAGGTCTTGCGCATGATGAGATCATAGTTGACATAAAACCAATTGATTATTCTGGGTTTGTTACCTTAACAACTGAGCATGAAGTGATAAAAACATGGAATTAGAGGTTAATAGTCAGAGCATTGTAGTAACGGATCAAGGTTTTCTCTGCGATATGAATCAATGGAATGATGATGTGGCGATGCATCTTGCCCAGCTAGAAGGAATCGTTTTAAGTGCTGAGCACCGAGAAATTTTATTATTCTTTCGTCAGTTTTATCAGGACTATAAATATTTACCGAATGCGCGCGTTTTTGCTAAAGCCATTAAGAATACATTAGGTGAAGAGAAAGCGAGTAGCCGATATTTGCTGAGATTATTTCCTGAAGGGCCGTTAAAGTATGCGGCTAAGATAGCTGGTTTGCCTAAGCCGCCTAGTTGTTTATAGCTGGTTTTATTTAGCTTTCGCTTTGCTTAAAGCGATGAATCTGGCGACGTTGTTTTTTGTTCGGGCGTTGTGCGGCTTCATCAGGCATTAGCAAGCGCTCAGCACGTTTTTGTGCGACATCTTGCGCGCGTTTTAAACTGCTGGCTTCTGATTCTGAATATAATAAAACGGCTTCTGCAGCGGGTCTGCGCTGAGCGTTTATGCCTAATACGGTAATATCCCAGCTGTATTGGTCTTTATGAATCTCTAAATCATCAGTGACCTTAACGTCTTTACTTGGTTTTGTGCGTTGCCCATTCAAGTGAACCTTTCCGCCCGATACCGCATCGGATGCGAGTTTGCGCGTTTTAAAAAAACGCGCAGCCCAGAGCCATTTATCGAGTCGAATGGATTCGAGTTGTTGCATGTTTAGCTTTCAGACCATGTTTTATAACCGCCCGCTAAACTAACAGCGTTGGTGTAACCTAGTTTATGTAAAGACTCGGTTGCTAATGCAGAGCGGCCACCTGATTGACAGCAAACAATAATTTTGACGGCGTGTTGGCCTGCAAAAGTAGGGTGGTTGTTAATTTGGAATTCAAGTAAGCCGCGAGGAATGTTGACGGCATTAGGTAGTTGTCCCGCAGCAAATTCAGCTGGTTCTCTGACATCTAAAATAAGATGTTCGGATAAAGCTTGTTTTGCTTCAGCTATAGATATTTCAGAAATATTTTGTTTAGCGCTTGCCACTAAGTCCATTGCTGTCATTTTCATAATAAGCCTCTTTGCTAAGTTGTTTGAATTTATATATTAGCAAACAATAATATTTAAAGTCTAGTTTTTTCATGAGTTACTGCTATTTTAAGGTAAAATAAAAGTTTATTTGTGCTTTATTATTGAGGGTCTCCCGTGAATTTTGAGAAAGTTATTTTCGGTTTTTTCATTGTTTTATCATTAACACTAAATGTCGGATTTTTTCTGGGTGAATATGATAATGCAGCCCATCACAGTGTTTTTGAGCTGTTTGCTGTCGTTGTTGTTAACTTAATTGCAACAGGTTTGAAATTGGGTGACCGCTCGCAAATTGGGGCAATTTTATTAGCTACCAGTTTAGTTGCTGATTTTGAATTAATTGCTGCGGCATTGCGTTGGACTTTTGCAGTGCATATTGTTGGTACAGGCGTGACACCTGATGTGATGGCGAGCATTATTGCGCTTGCAGGCGGTGCGTTGGTGGCCAATATTATTTCGGTAGTCATTTTGGTTTCCGAAACCTTAATGTCAAGATTGTAAGCAAAAAAATTCTCAATAGAACTCATCACTTTTAGAAAATATGAATGCAAGTCAAGATATAAGCCGCGTTAGTTTTATTGTAATGCGTGAGATGCGCACCCCTCTAATGGCTATATTGATAGTTTATGCCACTGCTATTTTAGTAATGGTGTTTATTCCTGGTCCTGAGTTAAATGGGGAAGCGCAATATTTAAGTATTTTTCATGCTTTCTATTTTATGACTTATACGGCGACAACAACGGGTTTTGGGGAGATTCCTTTTACCTTTAGTGATGGGCAGCGTTTGTGGGCTATTGTTTGTCTATATGTCAGTGTGGTGACTTGGTTTTATGCGCTGGGTAGTATCGTGCGTTTATTGCAAAACCCCTTTTTTTTACGTGCACTTGAAGAGTGGCGATTTTCTAAGAATGTAAATCGCATTGTTGGGCCTTTTTATATTGTGTGTGGTTTTGGCGATACTGGGAGTGTCTTAGTCAGAGGGATGAATGATGCAGGCTTAAGGGTAATCGTTATCGATCAAAGTGAAGAGCGTATTCAAGCATTAAAATTACGTAACTATAAAACAGCGGTTCCGGGTCTATGTGCAAATGCCAGTATTCCTCGATATTTGTTGGAAGCTGGGGTGCAGAATGAAAGGTGTCAAGCTGTTGTTTGTATTACTAATAATGAAGAGGCAAACCTGAAAATATCAGCCATGGTGCGCTTACTCAATCCTAAAGCTGGGATTATTACTATGTCTAAAGTAGATGATTTTGAAGAGACTTTATCGACTTTAGGGGGGGAGGTGCATATTGTTGATCCGTTTAAGACATTTGCGCGAGTGCTCAATGCCAGTATTAATAATCCTGCTTTTTATGCTTTAAATAATTGGTTGGTAGGGGATAAAGGGGCAACTTTAGATAGTTATGTGCAGCCGCCTGTTGGAGGCTGGATTATTTGTGGCTATGGGCGCATGGGTCTTGAAGCAAATCGGGTGTTGACAAAAAATGGCATTAAAACAGCTGTTATTGATCCGCACTCTAGGCGTAAAGAAGAAGAGATTGATACTTATGTTATTGGTCATGTTAATGCAAAAACATTAAGTCAGGCGGGTATTCATGAGGCGGTAGGATTATTGGCCGCTGATGCCGATGATGGGCATAATTTGGGGGCCTTATTAAATGCTCGCTGTTTGAATACGAATCTATTTACTATTGTGCGTCAAAACAGCCATGAAAATGAGGTGGCATTTTCTGAGGCGAATGCCGATATGATTATGCAGCCTACTTTGGTAACGGCAAGAAAAATATTATTATTATTAATTGCTCCTTTATTAAAGCCTTTTTTCCGGTATTTATTAGCTAAAGATCCTAGGAGAGAGGAAATCCTCAAGGATTTGTTGGTTGTATTAAGAGAGAAAATTGGTGATAAAAAACCCTCTTTGGCTACCATAGATTTTACTTCTGAAAAAAGCAGTGCTGTTATTCGGGCTTTGGATGTAGGGGAGGAGGTGTTGTTGGGTCATATTATTTCTGATCCGCGTAACCGTGATGTTGAGCTGGATTTGATTCCCTTTGTTATTAAATCATGTGGTAAAGAGGTCGTTTTACCAGCTAAAGATTATAAAATTCTAGAAGGGGATCAATTGCTTTTTTGTGGTACTGCAGCATCTAAACACTTACTGAAAGCTTCCATTAATAGTGAGTACACGCTCCATTATTTGCGTACTGGGAAGCATAAGCCGATGGGTTATTTTATGCAATGGTATGAGCGCCGATTCAGTAAAGCGTAATTATTGCCTACAGAAAGGAGAAAGTAATATGAAGGAAACTAAGGTTAATTGTGCTTTGTGTGGACTCCCTGTCGAGATTGACGGTTTTACCACCAATACTACAGAGGGGTTAAAGTTATTTTGTTGTGCTGGTTGTGTGTCAGTTTATCGTTTATTAAATGGCGATAAATTGCTCGACTAGATCATTTCTTGTGTGTATCCCGAGGCAGTCCAAACTAAAATGCTGGCACTGTCTTTTTTCCATTCAGCAAGTACGAAACGTTGCCCACTTAAATTGTTAATTTTTAGTTCGTGTACTGCTGGGCGGTGAGTATGTCCATGGATTAGGCGTGTTGTTTGATGTTTGCTCATAACATCCACTACGGTGTCTCGATTCACATCCATAATATCTTGAGATTTTTTACGTTTATGGAAAAAACTGCGTAAACGGTACCAACGCGCATAAAGTATTCTTAAGATTAATGGTTTGGATAAAACGTTTTCTTGCCAAGCTTTGCTATGCGATTTTAAACGGAACTCTTGGTAAGGTAAATCGTCGGTACATAATAAGTCACCATGAGTTAGTAAAGTCGGTGTGCCATATAAATCAATCACGCTGTACTCATCTAATAAAGTAACGCCACTTTCTTGACTAAAGCGTTGGCCAATTAAAAAATCACGATTACCATGTATATAGAAAACAGGCGTGCCTTGTGCTGTTAGTGCTTTTAAATGCTTTTTTACAGTTTTAATGGGTGGGCTAAAATCATCATCACCAATCCAAGTATCAAATAAGTCACCTAAAATATAGAGTGCCTTTGCTTTTGTAGCGCGGCCTTTTAATAACTTAAGAAACTTTTGCGTTACTTCGGGGCGCTCAACGGTCAGGTGTAGATCTGAAATAAAAAGCGTTTCGTTACACATTAGTATTCATCCTAAGGAGTGAGGGTTTAATAATTCGCTTAAAAGCCTGTATGAAGCTTGCGGAATGCAGGAAAAGCAGCAGATTTTCTTTTCAGTATTTCGCTATAGTTTCGGGTCTTATTAAAAATCGAATCCTAAATCATAATAAAGAAAAAGAAACGGCTCATAAATGAGCCGTTTATCGTAACCTCTCAGTATTAAAAGGGTGCAAACAGTTTTGCGCAGTTTATCATTCCTGCATGCTGTTAGCAGGAGTCTATTGTTGAGCATAGGTTCCCGATAAAAGACTTCGGGATGACGAGCCCCTGTAGGCCTTTGCCCATGAATAATGAGAACTTACCGTTTATCGGTATTGCTTACTGAACGATTTCAGCTTTTTCTATAATGATGTCTGTTGTAGGTACATCTTGATGGCCGTTTTTGTTGCCCGTTGCTTGATTTGCCATTTCATCAACAATGTCCATGCCTTCAACAACTTTAGCAAATACTGCATAACCCCAGCCATTTTGTGTTGGAGCGCTGTAGTTTAAAAAGTCATTGTCTTTATAGTTAATGAAAAATTGTGCGGTTGCAGAATCTGGTGCTGGTGTACGTGCCATAGCTAATGTGCCGCGATCATTTTTTAAGCCATTATCAGCTTCATTTTTGATCATGCCATGCGTTTCTTTTTGTGCGAAGCTAGTATCAAAACCACCGCCTTGCGCCATAAATCCAGGAATGATACGGTGAAAAATTGTACCGTTAAAAAAGCCTTCTTCGACGTAAGTAATGAAATTCTTTACCGTAATAGGCGCTTTTTCAGCGTCTAATTCAATAATGAAATCACCCAGTGTAGTTTGGAATTTAACTTTAGTTTGTGTCTCTGACATTTTGTTTTCCGTTGAAAAAGAATAAGTTGAAGTAAAGGATAGCATCAAAAAAAGAATTAAAGAACGCATAATACCCACTATAAAAAGATGCAAACGGTAAATTCTATGTGTTTTTATCTTGAAAGAGAAGCGTTAATCTTGGAAAATTGATTAGTTAAGCTCGTATACTACGAGCAATTAAGATTAATTTATCCTGAGTAACTACGCAAAATGTTAAAAATTTACAATACCTTAAGTAGAGAAAAAGAAGTTTTCACGCCCAAGGTCGAGGGTAAAGTGGGTATGTATGTCTGTGGTATGACTGTTTATGATTACTGTCATATTGGTCATGCACGCGTGATGGTTGTATTTGATATTGTTGCGCGGTACTTGCGTTATTCGGGTTACGACTTGACCTATGTACGTAATGTCACTGATATCGATGATAAAATTATTCAGCGTGCCAATGAAAATAAAGAAGAAATTGGTGCATTAACGGAGCGTTTTATTGATGCTATGCATGAAGATGAGCGTGAGTTAGCAGTATTGCCTCCTGATATCGAACCAAGAGCAACAAAATCGATGGATGATATTATCCTGATGATTACGGCTTTGCTTGAAAAAGGCTTGGCTTACACTGGCAGCAATGGCGACGTTTTTTATGCGGTGGATAAATTTGCCAATTATGGTGCTTTATCAGGTAAGAAGCTGGATGAGCTTCAGGCTGGCGAGCGAGTTGATGTGAATTTGGCCAAAAAGAATCCGTTCGACTTTGTGTTGTGGAAAAAAGCTAAGGCGGATGAGCCCTATTGGAGCTCCCCGTGGGGAAGAGGGCGGCCAGGTTGGCATATAGAATGTTCGGCCATGGCTACGCGCTGTTTAGGGCATCATTTTGATATTCATGGTGGCGGTATGGACTTACAGTTCCCACATCATGAAAATGAGATTGCTCAATCAGAAGGGGCGACTGGCGAAAAATTTGTAAATGTCTGGATGCATAACGGCTTTGTGCGTATTAATGAAGAGAAAATGTCTAAGTCATTAGGTAATTTCTTTACTGTTAGAGAGGTGTTGAAACAATACCGAGCTGAAATTGTGCGCTTTTTTGTGCTTTCCAGTCATTATCGTAGTCCGCTCAATTACTCGGATGAGCAATTAGACGACGCAGGTGCAGCTGTAACACGTTTATATACTGCTTTACGTGGTATTACTGTCGCTACAGAGGCGAGTGCAACGGATTATACGGTTCGATTTAAGCAGGCAATGGATGATGATTTTAATACCGCAGTTGCTGTTGCGGTTTTGTTTGATATGGCGAGAGAATTGAATAAAATAAAGAATAATGATGCTGAACTAGCTGCGCAATTAGCGGGTGAATTAAAAGAATTATCGAGTGTTTTAGGGATTCTGCAAGGCGACCCAGAGGAATTCTTAAAAGCAACGGATGGCGCGCAAGAAGGGAGCTTAACCGAGCAGGATATCGAAGCATTGATAGCGCAACGTGTAGCAGCTAAGCAAAACAAAGAATGGGCATTAGCAGATAAAATTCGTGATGATTTAAAAGCTCAGGGAATCGTTTTAGAAGATGTTGCGGCCGGAACTAGCTGGCGACGAGAATAAGTCTGGTTGAGCGCCATTCGTCAAAGGTATTGCATTTCCCAATATAAATAAAGCCAATGTCATTCCCGAGTTCTTTTATCGGGAATCTATGTTGAATTGCTTGGGTTTTTGTTGCAAGCACCTCAGTAATAAATTTAAGGAGTCACGCATGAGTGAAATAAAAGATAAATCCATAGAAGTTTTTCTTGATGAGTTAGCAAGTCGGTCGGCCACGCCTGGTGGTGGCAGTGTAGCGGCGTTGATGGGCGCACAATCAGCAGCGTTAACCAGTATGGTTTGCAATCTAACGATTGGTAAGCCAAAGTACGCTGAGGTTGATGCAGATATGCAAGCCTTACTAGTTAAGTCAGAAGCGTTACGAGTAAGCTTAACTAAGATGATCAAAGCCGATGTGGATGTTTTTGATCAATTAATGATGACTTATGGGTTACCTAAAGAGACTGATGAGGAAAAAACAGCACGTAGTGAGCAAATCCAGAGCGTTTTAAAGGAGGCAACCCTAGTGCCTTTAGCTTGTGCTAAAGCCTGTGCGGAAGCAATAACACTAAGCCAAGAAGCGGCAGAGAAGGGTAGTGTTAATGTCATTAGTGATGCAGGGGCTGGCGTTATGTCTGCTTATGCAGGTTTAAAAAGCGCAGCGTTGAATGTTTATATCAATACCGCAAGTTTAAAAGATCGTGCATTCGCAGATACGCAACTTATTGAACTTGATGGGATTTTATCTGGCGCCGAGTTAAAGGTAGGGGATGTTTATCAAGTAGTGAAAAATAAATTATAAAAATTGTAAAAAAAAGTTGACCGTTAAGAATTAAGAGCTATAATAGTCAGCTCTTTAGGGAGTTAATTACTACTTAGTGATTCAGCTTAAAGGCTTATAAATAGTTCGGGATATAGCGCAGTTTGGTAGCGCGCCTGCTTTGGGAGCAGGATGTCGGGGGTTCGAATCCCTCTATCCCGACCAATATTTGCGCTTGTAGCTCAGCTGGATAGAGCATCGGCCTTCTAAGCCGAGGGTCACAGGTTCGACTCCTGTCAAGCGCACCATATTCCTTAAAGATCATCATTATGGTGAGCGTAGCTCAGTTGGTAGAGTCCCGGATTGTGATTCCGGTTGTCGCGGGTTCGAGCCCCGTCGTTCACCCCATTGTTTTCTATCTAAACAATAACTTATAGATTTCTCTTGTAAGTAGTTATTTATCTTTTCTCTCTAATTCGATAGCTAATAAAGCTCAAATACTGTCTAAGTACTAGCTAGTTACCGAAGAACAATCATACATTAAAGTTTTCCTTATTATACAAATTACTTTAGCTATTACGCCAAGCTAAACTAACGTATAACTGCTATTTGTAGCTTGTTGTCCTGCATTACCTTCTTTGTTAGATACTCTTTGCTTGTAACCTGTTTAGTCTCTATTTAAAGATATGATTGCTTCGACTGGGTTTGCTGTTTTAAATAGTAAGTCTGATTCGATCAATAGTGATTTCTTTTACATGTTTCTGACGACAGAAGTTAATATTATGACTTTACAAAAAATAGCAGAGTCATCTACTTCAGCTTATCCATCAATCTCTCCAAATGATATATTAAGTTTAAATTGCGCGCTACCAAAGGATAGAAGCCGCATGAAAAATATATGCAAAAAATTTGATTCTATTTTGGCTACAATTTTGATTAAAGGCTCTGAAAACAAACAACTCCGCGACTGGTTATTCCCTATGCTAATGAACGGTCAGGTCACAGTGTAATAAGGATATTCCAATATGAAAGCCAGCTCTGCTAATTTACTTAGTTTGATTAAAGGTCCAAAGCAATTTGTAATCCCTATTTATCAACGCACCTATAGTTGGCATCAAGCCCAGTGCGAACAGTTGTTTAAAGATATTCTAAGGATCAATGAAAACACAGCTGAGTTGAGTGAAAGCCAAGGGCACTTTATTGGTTCAGTAGTGTATTTTCAGGAAAGTATTCATACGGTTTCTGATGTACCACGGTTACTGGTAATTGATGGGCAACAACGCTTAACCACGATTACCTTATTGATTATTGCCTTGTCTGAGTTTATCAGGGAACATACTGACCTGTTGGAAACTAATGCCACTAAACTTAAAAACTATTATCTGCTGAATGCCGAAGAAGAGGGTGATTTAAGATTTAAGTTATTGCTGACCCGTAGAGATAAGCGCACTTTAATCGAACTGCTACAAGGCATTACGCCAAGTGAACCTGCCTCACAACGGTTGTTAGAGAATTATCAATTTTTCCAGTCTAAAATAAATATCGGTAATGTGGTGGCTGCCTACAATGGATTGATGCACCTATTTGTCGTTGATGTGGCTTTAGAGAAAGGCATTGATAACCCTCAACTGATTTTCGAGAGTTTGAACAGTACTGGCCTGGATTTATCACAAGCCGACTTAATCCGTAACTATGTCTTAATGGGACAAGAGCTTGAGCAACAAACCCAGTTGTACGAGCAGTCCTGGTATCCGATGGAGCAGAACTACGGCAACGAATACAGTAAACGCTTCGATAGTTTTATTCGTGATTATTTATCAGTTAAAACAGGGAGTATCGTTAATATAGGTCATGTCTACGAAGCATTTAAACAGTTCGCTAGTGTACAACTTGTCGATAATATTCAGGGTTTAGTCGCCGATGTTGCCCGTTACTCAGGTTTTTATGTCAATATCGTATTACATAAAGAACCTAGCCCCGTATTACTACAAGCCTTTAAACGTATCTCGCGCCTGAAGGTAGAGGTCAGTTATCCATTTCTGTTAGCGGTGTATGCTGATTATGCCGACCAGCAGCTAAGTGAGTCAGAGTTTGAGCAGATTCTAACTCTAGTGGAAAACTATGTGTTTCGCCGAGCTATTTGTGGTATTCCCACCAATAGCTTAAATAAAACCTTCGCTAATTTGTATCCGTCTGTGCGTAAAAAGCAATACTTGGAAAGCGTACAGGCAGCATTCTTATTGTTAGGTAGTTATAAACGCTTTCCTTTAGATGCAGAGTTTAAAGCCGAACTGATGAGTAAGGATGTGTACAATTTCAGAAACCGTAATTACTTGCTGGGTCGTCTGGAAAACCATCAACGCAAGGAGTGGGTCGTTATTGATGAATACACCATCGAACATATCCTGCCACAAAACCCGAACCTTTCAAGTGAGTGGCAAAGTATGCTGGGTGAACACTGGCAGCAGGCTCAGGAAACCTATTTACACACATTAGGTAACCTTACGCTAACAGGCTATAACTCAGAGTTAAGTGATAAGCCGTTTGCAGAAAAGAAATCAATGAACGGTGGTTTCGATCAGTCTCCGATTAAATTAAATGACTCCGTGCGTAGTAATGTAGCGTGGAATGTTGACACCATCGAAGCTAGAGCGAGTATTTTAGCTGACAAGGCATTGGATATCTGGTTTATGCCTAAGCTAAGTGACGAGCTATTGACCACGTATCGCCCGACTAAAATCGCTAATCAGACTTATACTATTGAGCAGTACGCTCATTTAAAAGGCGATATGCTGGCGCTGTATCAAAGCTTAAAACAACGCATTCTGAATATTGATTCTTTGGTAATCGAGGAATACAAAAAGCTCTATATCGCTTATAAATCTACGACTAATTTTGTAGACATCGTGCCACAAAAATCACGTCTGCGTTTATCATTAAATATGGTTTATCCTGATATTGTTGATCCTAAAAATCTATGTAAGGATATATCTAGTCTTGGGCGTTGGGGGAATGGTGATGTGGAAGTGGGCATATCTAGTCATGAGCAATTAGATGATGTGATGGATTTAATCCAGCAAGCGTTTGATAGCCAGAGTGAGTTATGATAATTAAATATGATACTGTTAAATATTGGGAGTCTTTTTAATGCCAGTTTGTTGGATTATTGCTGGACCAAATGGCGCGGGGAAAACAACGTTTGCTTTGGAATATTTGCCTACCGTTGCGCATTGTAATAACTTTATTAATGCAGATTTGATTGCCGCTGGTTTATCGCCATTAGCACCAGAAACACAGCTTATTGCGGCTAGTCGTATATTTCTGAATGAAATTGAAACACGAATCAAAAAACAGCAGGATTTCGCTTTTGAGACAACGTTATCAGGCCGTAGTTATTTAAAATTAATGAAGCGGCTACAAAAAGAAGGCTGGCAAGTTGAACTGGTTTACCTTGCACTTCCTAGTGTCGAAATGTCCAAGTTACGTGTTGCCGAAAGAGTCGCGCATGGAGGACATAATATCCCACTAAAAGATATTATGCGTCGCTTCCCTAAAAGCTTAAACAATTTATTAGGTGATTTTAGTCACCAAGCGGATCGTACTCGCTGTTTTATGAACAGTGGTGATGCGCCAGAGTTAGTATTTGAGCAGAAAAATGATAATCGCATGATTATCCATAAATTGTACTACCACCTTTTGTTAAAGGAGTCTGAATTATGATTACCTCAAGCCAAACACCCTCTCAAGACAGCCAAGCCATGCTAGACACATTGACGATAGCCGTGAGAAAAACCTTAGATAAGAAAAAACGACTGGGGCAATACGCTGTTGTTTGGTCAGATGATAAAGCTGTTTTCATTGGGGCTGATGAGCATAATGAAAATAAGTTACCAATACATCCTAAGTAAGTAATACCTGAATCAGTGCCTTCAATACGGCTAGCTTGTGCTTTGTGTCGGAGTGTGGGTGAATATTTTGATCTGGGATTGATGGAAGTTAATTGCGATAAGGGTGATAGAACTGAATTGTGATCCCGGTTGTCGCGGGTTCGAGCCCCGTCGTTCACCCCATTGATAATAAGGCGTTCAGCCTTTTCTAGTTATTCAAAATACGTCATTACTGACAAGCCTACTGGCAAATAAACCGATTTCAACTACTTTTTCCTGCCGGTTTTACTATGTCTGGTTTAACATCATAAATTTTAGCTGGGATGGTGATCGATGCCCAGGTTCTTCTAATATATTTCCTGTTGTATCAGATACACCTTTTCTTTTTAAGTCATGAAAGACAAAGTGATTGTATTCTTTTTCCAATGCCTTTGCCTTTTTTGCGGCTAGTTTATCTGTTCTATTTTTAGCCGTTTTTACTGATGACACTAAATTAACATCAAAATAAATCAGTAGAACTCATCATTCAAGAGCTAGAAAAATAAGAGCATCACCACTAGTGAAAGCAGCAGCAACCCGAAGTACACCAGCGGAAAAATCCTGCGGCAGCGGTAATCGATGAGGTCGCCAATATCCGACTTTTCTTGCTTATCGTAGGTACCCACTATCAGATTTTCTACAATGCTTGCGCACATTACTAGGAAGCTCAAGTTCACAAAAGCGTTCAACCAGGTAAAATAAGAAATATGCGGCAAAACATCGCCCAGCACGTTCTGATAGGCTACCGCTGTGAGAATCCCTACGAATGAAATGTTGATGCGGTCTCCCAATGATGAGCGCTCCATCCAGAAAACCGACCAGGAAAGTAGTACAATCAAGGTGAGAGGAATAACAACCAGTCGGATTATGTAGAAAGGCTTACGTTGTACTTCCAAGTATACGGCGTATGTGGATGTAGCCCCCCGATTTCCAGCGTAGGGTGCAATCTTCTCAGCGGTTGCGCTGCTAATGTCGGCCAGCTGCCATTGTGAAATCTGCATTTTTTTTCTGGACGCATCAATGGGACCAGGTTCAGCTTCAAAAACAACCTCGCTACTATCGAAGCCAAGCACTTCGAAGACAACTTCCAAACGCTGAGAATCAAATGGATAGTGCGTCAATTTTAAGTTAACCTCTGCGATCGCGTTCACTTTTTCGATAAGTGTACTGGTACCATCAGGCTGCACCCGAAGCAATACTCCATGTTTTTCATACATGTCGGACACATTTTCAAGCACCACCTGAGGGTACCAGGCCGGAGAGATTTCATCAAACTGATAGCCGCCCTGGTAAATTTTTTCCTGTCCCCCTTCTTTATCGGGGTCGAATGCTTGGCGTTTATCCTGCCAGGTGAAGGTAAGTACACCTGTGAATTGAACCGTCTCCGCTTCATCGTCTATTTCATCAATATTCTGTAAATGAAACGCTGCCTTAACGACAGTGGGGCCTTCGTTGCTAGGCGGGCCAAGCGCATTAGTCCTACTCAAGATAACCTGGGAGGGCTCCGGCACTCGCTCACCATTGGACTGAGCCACCAGAGTATTTGCATAGCAAAGGGTTGCTATCAGCAACGTAGTATTACAATTAACAATAGATCGTAAATATTTCCAGGCTACAATCAATAATGACAGAAAGGTTGACGCGAAAAAAAACCAGAACGCAACGACTACAAGCTGGCTCTGTCCTTTGGCGAAATCTACATTCATAATAAAGTGGGTCACAAATTAATGGTCGTCTAATAAAAAGTGTGTTTTATTCTATTATACGAGCTGAATGTAACTATAAACCACAAAATATCAATACATTAGTCAAATTAAGGGAAGAAAAAATAAGGATGACCAGAAAGCAGCAAGCAAACATATAGCTTAAGGCGTTTTTTTCGTCCATTTAAAATCAAGCAGTGCGAGGCAGGCTTAAAGAGGTAGCAAAAATACAAACCGGGCAGAGGTAGAGTTTTCCGCTTTTCAATTACAGCTGCCAGTCTGTACTCGGAAGGCACTTAGCTTGATAGGTTGCACACTCACAATAAATTATTTTGTTTATGGTGGTTCGTTAGGTAATAACGCGGGATTACAGATGGTCAAACAAAGCGGATTACATTTTGTGTCTAAGTTACTTCACGATTCTACTCTCTATTTCCCATTTTCAGGTGAACAGCTCACCATAGATACATTGCGCGAAGATAGCTTGCGTGAATAACGGTAAAAACTACCCCCCCCGCAGAAAGCTATAAACGTAGTTGTGCGCAGTATAGTTCACAGTTAAAACATATGAAATTCCTTACGCCACTTGGCAGGTGCTTTACCTGACCACTGTTTGAAGGCACGACTAAATGCACTGACACTGGAATAACCAAGAGCTAATGAGATATCTACTAGTGATTCATTAGTCTCAGTCAATAATTGCTGGCTTATTGCGTAGCGTGACTGTTCAAGTTCGCTGCGAAAACTTGTACCTAGTAACTTCAGCCGCCGATGTAGTGTGCGTTCATGGATTTCGAGTTGTTTTGCAATGTCTACAGCTGTTATTTTCTTATTTGCCAGTGAATGAACCAATAGTTGTTGAAGTGGCCGGAGAAGGTCAGTAGGTTGCTCTACTGTATGTTGTTTGTCAGCTTCCCGTAAAAGGAGGCTTTGCAGAAAAGGGTCAGCAGAGGGTATGTTATGGTTTAGCCATTTCTTATCGAAAACCAGTGCATTCTCTTGCGAATTAAAACGAATAGGGGCTTGAAAAAACTTTTGGAGATGTAATGAATTATCTGGTTCTTTATGAGTTAAAAGTACTTCATTGGGATCCCATTTTTCACCGCATAAAGACCTCATAACCTTACAAGCCATGACCATAGACAGATCGTATATCTGTCCGGCAGCCTCAACATTAGGCTGATTAATAATATAACCAAACAAGGCAGTATCTTCGGTTATCGTCAATGCAGCCAAGCCACCTTGATCATGCAAGTCTAGGTAGTTAATTAGACGGTTCAGAGCGGAGTTAACATTCGGTGCGCTACTTAGCAGGAATCCGGCAATACCAAGGTGAGAGGGATTGGCATGTTCACCAAGCAAGAAGCCAAAATGATCACAACCAGAAACCTTTACGCAATGTGCGAGCAGTTTACTCGCAGCGAGGAAAGAGACCTTATTCTCAGTGTCTTCAAACTGTGCAGACTCAAAACCAGATGCTGCCAGTATCGGTTCGGGTTCGTATCCAAGAAAACGCAGGATAAAAGGTATGTTTGTCAGAGGTCCAACTCTAAGAGTAGCAGGATAATGCATAAGGTCTGATATTTATAGTAATTTTTGGTTACACATTTAACACAGGACAAATATATTGTTAACTCGTCCGCCGCTTTGCACATCGGAACGCAGAGCGTTCCCGTATGCATTCCCATGCGGAGCATAGGCACGAGAGCCTTAAAGGTATCCCGTGTTAAGTTGGTGGTCTATTTTTTAGCCCACAGCGCATATATCTTATTTAAGGTTTCGGATTAAATTCACGAAGTTTTTTACCAATTGTCCGTAATTGTTATTTTTATGTCAATAAATGGTATTCATACTAATACAATAAATGGTATTTTTACTGTATAAAAATAGGGTTATTGTCATTACCATAGGGTTTCTTGCGTATGAAAATATATTGCAAATGAATGAATATGATTCTTTTGCAGCGCGTATCATGAATACGGTGGCTATTTTCATAAGTCAGCCTGTTAGGGTATAAACATAGTATATGTCGTGGTCGAAAAAACTTTTTAATACAGACCAGTGAAAGCTGTTGAGTAGAAAAATCATGGAAAAGAAAACAGTTCTATTGTTCACCATCATAAGTATTAGTAATATTTTTCTCTAATGCTAGTAAAGGATAAACTTTATTCAATTTTATCCCGCAGCATGAACGGGGCGATTAATAGTGCATGGTTTCCCCAAGTACCGGTGGCTGTGATTACTGCAATAATTGGGTTTCTGCACCTTGTTCCGCTGGTAGGACAAACATTGGGGTGGAACTTTGTCACTCTACTGTCCAGTGAAATTCACCGGGAAATGATTGATCCGTCTTTATGGGGTGTCCCCCAGTCGGCCATTGGTGTCATATTGATGACCATGTCGCTGGGTTTGTTGAGGCGGTCAAGGGTTGCCTGGGTAATTTGTGTTCTTATTGTGGTAACGGGTTTGTTATTGCAGTTGAATACTGAAGAAAAGCAGGTGCACTGGTGGTGGATACTCTTTGAATGTGTTCTATTGTTGATGTTGCTGCCTGCCTATCGTCATTTTGAGCGAGACAAGATTACCTTTACTTCGTTATTCGCTTTTGTTTCACTGCTGGTATTTATCGGTTATGCCGTTTTTGGTACTTATCGTATGGGCAATCAATTTAATCCTCCCATAACAGATTTGACCAGTGCTTTGTATTTTGTAGTGATAACAGTAACCTCAGTTGGCTATGGGGATATAACACCAGTGACTATGGAGGCACGGGTGTTTTTGACTTCCGTGATCCTTCTGGGAATTATTGTGCTAGGTTCTGCATTGGGAGCGACATTGGTTCCTGCGTTCATGAAACATATAGAGAAAATTACTGCGAGGAGACATGCAATCATGAAACGTGTTAATCACTATATTATCGTGGGTCATTCTGCGCTTGCCACTAACACTTATGAAGAATTAGCGGCGCGCGGTGAACAGGTTACTTTTATTCTGAGTAAAGTTCCGGACAATCCGAAATTTGCCGATTTTGATGTGGTCGCCGGGGACGGTAGCGACGTGGATATTTTGAAAAAGGCTGGCGGCGAGGAAGCCAAAGCGATCCTTGCCTTACTGGATGATGATTCGGAAAATACGTTTGTAATTCTAGCTGCAAAGGAACTTGCCGGCAATGCCCAGACGGTTGCGGCAGTCAATGATGTGAATAATCTGAATCGCATTCACAGAGTGGATCCTTCGCTCATTATCGCACCTCAGGTCTTAGGCGGCGAGTTGCTGACCATGGCTCTGACGGGTGAGGATGTTGATTCCTCAAGGATCATGCAGCGCTTATTGGGACAGGCCGAGCGGGTTTCCGAACAGCGACCAAAGCAGCACTCTGACCTGTAATTTGATGAAAGTCAATACTGATGATTGACATGGAAATTAACAAATCATTTCTCATTCCCACGCTTCGCGTGGGAATGCATACGGGAACGCTCTGCGTTCCGAGGTACAAAGCACAGGACCAGTTAACAAGATATTTGTCCTGTGTTAAGCGTGTAGCCGACATTACCTTTTTAAAGCATAGGTTTAATTTATGAGTCATGAAGTTTCCGTAGTGACCTGCCATGACTGTGGTTTATTGCAACGAATCAGCCATATGCCTGAAGATGGAGCGGCTGTATGTAGTCGTTGCGATGCTGAAATACGTAAACGCATGCGCATTAAACCGGCAAAAAGCATTGAGCATACCCTGGCTCTGGTAATCACCGCCCTGGTTCTTTTTACGATAGCCAATGTCTATCCAATTATCGAAATTGAGCCTGAAGGTATTAAATTAGCTGCGACGCTATTTGATAGCGTTAGCTATCTGTTCAGCCACGATATGAAGCTGCTAGCCGGACTGGTCTTTTTAACTAGCATCGGTGCGCCTTTGATACAATTGACCGGCCTTTTCTACATTCTTCTATCGTTAAATTTTAACCATATTCCCTGGCTTGCCCCGCAAGTTTACCGCGTAGTAAGGCTCATGACTTCCTGGAGTATGCTGGAAGTCATGATGCTGGGCATTCTGGTTTCTGTGGTCAAGTTATCAGGTTTGGCCACGGTGATACCCGGTATTGCATTATGGACATTCGGTCTGCTGATATTTATCATTGCTGCAGTTCTGTCCGGTCTGGATACAGAAATGCTTTGGGATTTGATAAGTTCAAAAACTGGCTCCAGAGCTCTTAAAAATTACAGGAACAAGGCGCAATTAACCAATTGTCATAACTGCAATTTGTTATGTGCAGTGACTGATCAACACCAGCACTCAAAAACTACCTGCCCCCGGTGCAATACAGCTGTACATTTGAGGAAGCCTGAAAGCCTGTCCCGTTGTGCCGCATTGTTGATTGCTGCAATTGTCATGTATATCCCCGCTAACTTACTGCCAGTCATGGTAGTCACCAGCATGGGTAAAACCGAAGGAGATACGATCATCGGTGGAGTCATCTATCTGGCCACGTCGGGAGACTGGCCTTTAGCATTGATTGTTTTTATAGCTAGTATATGCGTTCCTTCCATTAAAATAATTATTCTGGGCATGTTGTTGCTAACGGTGCATTTTAAGTCACAATGGCTCCCGAAGGAAAGAACCCGGCTGTATCGTTTTACTGAGGTGGTCGGTCGCTGGTCGATGGTCGATATTTATGTTGACACATTAATGGCCGCGCTAATTCAGATTGAGGGACTGATGGTCATCGAAGTAGGCATTGGCGCGGTCGCATTTGGAGCCGTCGTCGTATTAACCATATTAGCCGCAATGGCATTTGATCCCCGATTGATCTGGGATAACCTGGAGAAAGTAGATGAGTGAACCGATACAGGATGAGCAGTTGGATGAATTACCGGAAAGCAATATTCGGCCCCGGTCAAAATTCTCCATCGTCTGGCTGGTGCCGTTGGTGGCCGTTATTATTGGTTCCTGGATAGGTTATAAAGCCTGGTCTGAAAGAGGCCCAATAATTACTATAACATTCAAGACAGCAAAAGGCTTGGAAGCGGGCAAAACCAAAATAAAATTTAAAGATGTCGAAATAGGCGAGGTTAAAAGCATCTTGGTGAATCAAGACACTTTTAACGTTGAAGTAACCGCCGAATTACATAAGGAGATCAAACCAATGCTCACTGACCAGACCCGGTTTTGGGTCGTTAGAGCCAGGATTGATACCAGTGGTGCTTCCGGATTAGCAACCTTGTTATCTGGCGCTTATATTGATGTTAGCCCGAGCAAAAAAGGGCCGCCAACCACTCGCTTTACCGGCTTAGAAATCCCACCTGTGATTGCTGCAGACACACCGGGAAAACACTTTTTTTTACATACTAAAGACTTAGGGTCTCTGGAAAGGGGGGTGCCTATTTATTACCGCAAATTCAGTGTCGGTCGGGTTGAAGATGTTAAACTTGATGATGACGGTGAGTCAGTCACGGTGCGTATTTTTATCAGTGCCCCTTATGACCAGTGGGTAAATACAAGCACTAAGTTTTGGAATGCTAGTGGTATCGACGTTTCGATGGGCACTGATGGTCTCGAAGTAAATACCGAATCTCTGGTTTCAATATTGGTGGGTGGAATTGCTTTTGAATCGAAAGAGATGGCTGGTGATATATCCGCTGCAGAAAATCTTGCTGAGTTTAAGTTATATGCTGATCATAAAGACTCGCTTAAAAAAGAACTTAAACTAGGTATTAACTATGTTATTAATTTCACCGAGTCCGTGCGTGGTTTGAGCATAGGTGCACCTGTTGAGTTTAGAGGGATACCGCTGGGAAAAGTTACCGATATTCGCTTATCTTACAATGCAAGCAGCAATAAAATTACTATCCCCGTAACAGTCACGCTTGATTATGAACTTATTGCACTTAAAGGCGAGGATGAAACAGCTGAACAAATCTACGCCCAGCATGAAAAGCGAACTGATTACATGGTGAAAAAAGGCCTGAGAGCCCAACTACAGACGGCTAGCTTACTGACTGGACAATTATTTGTTGCCATTGATTTATTTCCTGATGCGCCTGCTTTTGCTATGAACTGGGATGCTAAAACGCCTGAATTTCCTTCGGTCCCCGGAATGTTAGGAGGGCTTGAACTCCATGCTAGCAGCATTCTGAAAAAGGTGGATGCGATGATGACTCAGATTAAAGAATTTAGCTACAAGCTTAATCATCAACTTGAGCCCGAACTGTCGGACACTTTGATAGAAACTAAAAAAACCCTAGTGACAATTCAGGACACACTGCAAAATGATTCACCCCTGCAGCAGGATATGCAAAGTACCTTACGTGAATTGACAAAAGCGGCAAGGTCTATTAAAAACCTCGCGGATTATCTGGAAAGACATCCTGAATCACTTATTAAAGGTAAAAAAGGAGACTGATTGTGAACAAACATACGCTATTATCCTGGAGCCTTGTGGCAATAACATTCGTTTTATCCGCTTGCGGAACGTCACCGAAGGCAAAATTCTATATATTGAATCCAATCGACAGAAATGTGGCTACATCGCCAGGGGTACACAAAGTTGCTGTAAAAGTGGGCCCGGTTTCCATTCCTGGCACCCTGGATCAATCGCAGATTGTCACCCGCTCCGGCTCGAACAGACTGGTACTGAATGAATTTAACCGCTGGGGTGGTGATATTCAGGATAATTTTCAACGCATTCTGGGTGAAAATATTGCCATACTGCTCCCTACGGATCAGGTGATTTTATATCATGACCTTACACTCATACCCGTGGATTTCCAGGTGATTGTTAATGTGCGGGAATTCGAAGGCGAATTGGGTGGCATGGTCACTCTGAATGCTGACTGGAGCGTGGTTCATCACCCAGGCAAAGAAAAAACCGTGACGGCCAGAAAGTCTATCCTTAAGGAGAGTACTGACGGAACCGATTACGAGGCTTATGTCGCTGCACAAAGTCGGCTGTTGGCAAAACTCAGTACAGAAATTGCCGATGAAATCAGGGGGCAGTTGGATGAGTGAATGTTTTAGGCTACAAACTTAAGGCGGGACATTCAATAGACTGGCGCGCCATCCTACCTCATGAAAATCTTGGGACTCCTGTCGCCACTGCGGACTAAAAACCATCACTTCGCTAAGCTCCGTTTCCATGATTTTAAGCGCTTGTAGGGTATGGCTTCAGCCCACCTCTATATATCCTTTGGCATTCGCGGACTGAAGTCATGCCCTGCAGTTTTCAATATGTTCCACGTTAAAATGTTAGTGATAATTTTAGCTTATCGTTTAACCAACTTTGAATAACAATCATTTAGTTAGCTCTCAGTTCATATGCCTTATTAAAGTCACAATTTTTTACCTACTGTCAGTAATTGTTATTTTTCTGTCAAAAAATGGTATTCATAACATTATTATAAATGGTACTTTTGCAGGGAGTTTCATAAATGCGATGGCCGTTATTATATATTCAGCATTTCCAGTCAATAAATTATATACCGTGGTAGAAACTTTTTTATTTAAGACCAGCTGTCAGTTAAATCAATTGCTCAAGGAGAACAAGATGAAAGTATTTAATTTTAGGATAGTTCCCGCATTGTTAGTGTTTAGCACTTGCACATTGTCGGCGTGTGCACCGACTGTAATCGTGGCAGAGGCGCCAACGACACTTGCGGTAGATCCGGCTGCAACGCAAATATTGAAACGTATGACCGCCTATTTGGATAGCTTGGAACAGTTCAGCGTGCATACGCAGGTTACCCTCGAGGACGTGGCTGATTCTGGACATAGAATCGATTTAGACGTTTCGGCAAACATGATCGTCAAACGACCAGACAAGCTGCTTGCTCAACGTAAAGGAGACCCACTTGATCAGACATTCTATTATGATGGTAAGACTCTCACATTATACAATCCAGGCGATAAGGTTTACGCAACAGAGCCGGCACCGGGAACAATTGAGGGAATGCTTGGCTATGCGCGCGAGTCACTAGGCCTCATTGTCCCCGCCGCCGATTTGGTTTACCACAATGCATATGAACTGCTGATGCAGGATGTGGACTTCGCGACAGTGGTTGGCAAAACGGACATCAATGGAAACACATGCAATCACTTACTTTTTAGCCGTCCAGGGGTAGATTTTCAGGTATGGGTTGCTGATGGCACTGAGGCCTTACCGTGTAAATATGTTGTTACTGACACGGAAAATCCTGGACGAGTGAGCGTTACCACAGTCATGAGTGACTGGAATTTTACCTCGCCCATAACTGATGCGGAATTTACTTTCGTGCCTCCTGCAGGGGCCAAGCCGATCACGTTCATGCGTATTGATACTCCTAGCAACCCCATTCATTGATATATTTTAGAGAGAGAAGAAAATGAAACAGATTCTCAAAATTGCACTATTAGTCTCGGCCGCTGGCCTGATGTTTATCGTTGATATTCCTTCCGAGTTATCACCACCCTATCTGCAATTAATTCCTGAAGTGCAGGCAATAACACCTCAAGCGGCAGCCATGACTATGCATCGCCGGAGTCGTCGTAGAGGTGTGGTTGCGGGAGCAGCAATTAGCAAAAATCGATCCCAGCAAGCTGCTGCAAGCTCCCAACAACAGGTAGCAACTCAGCAGCAAGAGTCCGCTATTGCGCAGCAGCAGGCTGCGACCGCTCAGCAACAGGCTGCAATTGCACAGCAACAGGCAGCGACAGCTAAACAACAAGCCGAGACAGCTGAGGCTGTTTTGCTGCCCGAGGGGACAGTCGTGACAACACTTCCCCCTGTTTGTACACCGACGCAGCTTAGTGGGGTTGAATATCAACATTGCGGAGTCAACTACTACCGCACGGCATTTCAAGGAAATAATCTGGTTTATGTGACAACACACCCAAAGTGATTACCAATCGAACAATCGCCTTAAAAGGTAAATATTATGAAAAACAAAACAGTTTTAATATTAGCTATTATTGCGTTACCAGGAATTTACTCTAGTTTATTATATGCACGTGACCGCGGGTTTAACCAGCCTGGGGCTGTGGGTAACACTGGACGTGATCCAGGGATCAATCAGCCCGGGGCTATTGGCAATGTTGGTCGTGATCCGGGAATCAATCAGCCGGGTGCTGTGGGTAATACAGGGGCTCATCACCCCAGCAGAGATCCAGGCATTAATCAGCCCGGGGCTATTGGCAATGTTGGTCGTGACCCGTGGATCAATCAGCCGGGTGCTGTGGGTAATACAGGGGCTCATCACCCCAGCAGAGATCCAGGCATTAATCAGCCCGGGGCTATTGGCAATGTTGGTCGTGACCCGGGGATCAATCAGCCGGGTGCTGTGGGTAATACAGGGGCTCATCACCCCAGCAGAGATCCAGGCATTAATCAGCCCGGGGCTATTGGCAATGTTGGTCGTGACCCGGGGATCAATCAGCCGGGTGCTGTAGGTAATAAAGGGGCTCATCAACCCGGCAGAGATCCAGGCATTAATCAACCTGGCAGACTAGGGAATCATCGTCGATAGAATTGCTAGGAATGTGGATTTAATAACCCCCGAACTTTTATGTTCAAGTACTAAAATATAAAAATATACGGTATGGAGTTTGCGGCATACCGGATAAATGACTACACATTTAAGACGAGATAATTCTCTTGTAAAACAAGTAGGGTGGGCAGAAAAGATTGCCCAGCCTATAAATAATAGACTGTCCCGTCTTAAATCCGTAGCCGGATAAATCATACTTCTGCCGGATGCGCGCAATGCTACGCCTCCACCATACTTTTATGATTCGCCCTGACAAAAGGATTGTCCTATGATAAACATAGACCGTAAAAAACCATTGCATAAGAAACTTAATTACAAACACTCACTTCTGGCCAGTGCATGCCTAGTTAGCGTAGCGCTACCACAAACAGCATTTTCAGGCGGTATAATTCTTTATGAGGTCGCCACACCCGATGTCGAGCTAGCCTCGGCCGACCCGGCATCGGTACGCTAAAGGTGGACGGCAAAGTCGTCGATACCAAGAAGATGGAGAAAACACTGCCGATGATCCTGCAGTGGGACGAAAGTTTCGATATTGGTTCCGATACGCTGACTGGCGTGAACGATGCGGATTACAAACCGCCGTTCCCTCTGACCGCTAAGCTCGATAAGCTAACGCTCAAAGTTAACCGTCCGCAACTGTCATCTGAGGATATTAAAAAACTCGAGTCGGCACAACGCAACAACAAAACGAGCGAATAGGGAGAAGTTCATCCCATAGTTCAATCTTGAACTATGGGTCGAGGGCTTAATAATACCCGAAAGTATGACGTAGGGTTTTGGCTTTACAGGCGTGTTAGAAACACAGGTGCAAGCAGGCTACGGAGCTATTTTTCTGGCGCGGCAGTGGAGTCAAAAAACAAGTCAGATTCGGGTACTATTGAATAGCATTTTTGGTGACAACATGATGACCGTTGCTGCAATCGACCGCCTTGTCCACCATGCTGACATTTACAAAATAGAAGGAGCAAGTTACCGTAAAAAGCACGCATTAAAATCACACCCAATAACCGGCTAAGCTAATTGACGCGAACCGGACAAGTTAGTTGACGTTTGATATAGCGGTCATTTTCATTGCTTTACAAGCCGATAGTCGGCGCTTATCTGACAATGCTTAAGCTTGTTTAATACGATAACCTCGTTTACCTGCATTACGAGAAAGCTCTCTGCTAATGGTCGATTGATTAATGCTTAATTGCTTGGCAATTTTGTTTTGACCCATACCTGTTTTCTTTAAGACATAAATCTGGCATCGTAGTTTATAGGTCAGTTGTTTGTATCTATCTATCTATCTATTCAAGTTTGCCAATAGCATGCAGGATGACGAACTGTCATTATTCTTTAATAATGAGAAGTTACGCTTTTAGTTTTAATTTATTTTCCTCTGCAACGATTTTTCAGCTAGCCGATGAATTATTAGCGTACTCCGCTAAGTGCTCTGGCGCTAAATGTGCATACCGTTGAACCATATCAAAACTGCTCTATCTCCGCTAATTCTTTCAGTAAGTACATATGCATAATTATTTTAACGTTTTTTGTAGGTTCGAATTTATTCGTACCTTGTGCTTAATGGGCTTTTTCGGTACGAATAAATTCGAACCTACGGGCATACCATTTAGCTAATAAATATTAGATGCTCAGCGAGCTCGGGGAGGGTGGATGTTAAATTTTTTCCTCACTGATACGCTTCTGAATACTTTTTCGTTTACTCTTGGGATACTAATGTTATTCTCAATATGCTTTATTTTTGGCGATTTGTTCGGCACAAGCAATATAGATTGGGTGGCTCACGCAGAAACTAATAAAGCGAGTCATATTGCACAAGTCATTTTGAAGTTACCAGTCGTTTACCTAATAATGTCTTTAGGAATGCGCATTAAATAAAACCCGAAACTTTAGCTTATGAAGCACTGCAAGTCTTCGAAGGACTGGCAGTGCTTTCGGATAATATTGAATTTTGATTCCTTACCGTACTAATTTAGCCTAATTCGATGTAATAGCCCCAACAGCTACGTTACGGGGGGACTGAAAAGGGCTATATTGATTCCCTGCTACTCAGCGTTTAAAGTTAGATGATATTATGAAACACAATGAGGTTTAACCTTGAGATTAACCACTATGACCGAACTTAAACAAATCCTACGCCGCTATGAACTTATTTTAAAATCGGCTGGTGAAGGCATATACGGTTTAGATGCCGAGGGTAGGGCAAGCTTTGTTAATCCTGCGGCACTGGAAATGACAGGTTGGATTGAGGAAGACGTGTTGGGCGAGTTGATTCATGTTCAGCATCATCATAGCCGAGCCAATGGGGAACATTACCCGCGTCATGAATGTCCTATTTATGCTGCGTTGAAAGATGGCGAAGTACATCACATCACCGATGAAGTATTCTGGCATAAAGATGGCACTAGTTTTCCCGTGCATTACACGAGTACGCCTATTCGGGAATTTGGAGAAATTGTCGGTGCGGTGGTGGTTTTTCAAGATGTCAGCAAACTGAAACAAGCGGAAACAGAACTCGCCTTATTACAGCGGCGTAGCACTTTAGTCTTAGCAGCTGCTGGAGAAGGTATTTGTGGCTTTGATTGTGAGGGTAACGTGACATTTGTCAACCCAACCGCTTCAGCGATGTTAGCGTGGCCAATAGAATCCCCTAATGCGCAAACTATTCACGATATTTTAGGTAGCAATGAGCTTAATTCAGAAGCATATTGCCCGATTCATCAAGTTATAGGCGGTAAAAGCCTATTCAAAGCCAGTGATAAAGTATTTTGGCGTGCAGATGGTAATAGTTTCCCCGTAGATTTTGTCAGTACGCCGATTATGGACGATGGTAAATTACAGGGCGTGGTGGTCGTGTTCAGCGATATTACGCAACGACAACTTGCAGAGAAAAAGCTTAATCAGGCCTTAGTGGAAATTAAGGACTTAAAAGACCGTTTGCAAGATGAAAATACTTACTTACAAGAGCAAATTAATTACAGCCATCAGTTCATCGATATCCTTGGTCAAAGTAACAGTTTAAAAGCGGCCTTAAAACAAGTGGAACAAGTCGCCCCCACTGAAACCACCGTGTTAATTTTGGGTGAAACGGGTACGGGCAAAGAATTGTTTGCGCGTGCTTTACATGACCTGAGTAGCAGAAATGAGCGACCATTGGTTAAAGTTAATTGTGCTGCCTTGCCGTCTAATTTAATCGAAAGTGAATTATTCGGCCATGAAAAGGGCAGTTTTACAGGCGCTATGGCACGGCGTACAGGGCGATTTGAATTAGCGCATGAAGGCACCATCTTTTTAGATGAAATTGGCGAAATTCCTTTAGAGCTACAAGCGAAGTTATTACGGGTTTTACAAGAAGGAGAAATCGAACGCTTGGGCGATTCTAAAACCATTAAGATAAATGTGCGCGTGATAGCCGCCACGCATCGGGATTTAAAGAAAATGGTTGCTGATGGTGAGTTTCGTGAAGACCTGTATTATCGACTTAGCGTTTTCCCTTTAAGCATTCCGGCTTTGCGCGAGCGGAAAAATGATATTAGCGTCTTAGTCCACTACTTTGTCAATAAATATGCTCAGAAAATGAGTAAGCAGATTAACCAAATTCCGCAATCGGTCATGGACAATTTACGCAGTTATAGCTGGCCAGGCAATGTACGTGAACTAGAAAATGTCATTGAACGTGCGGTGATTTTATCGCCAGAACCGACATTAGAGGTCGCCGCATTAGACAATCCTAAGCAAAATAACACAGCGACAGATCAGGATTTATTATCCCTAGCAGCAATGGAAAAGGCGCATATTATTAAAGTGCTGGAAAGTGTGCGCTGGCAAATTTCAGGCGAAAATGCAGCCGCCGCAATTTTAGAAATGCACCCTAATACATTGCGTTCTAGGATGAATAAGTTGGGGATACGGCGGGCGATAATGGCTTCATGATTGGTATAAAGGACTTTTAAACTTTCAGTCTAGGCGACAATAGGTGACGTAATATGATTGTTTACCATTTCATCATAGGCAATGGATTCAATGGGTGTTTTAAAAACCACTTCGCGGCTCTTTTGCCTAAGTTCTTATGAAAATCAGCATTTGGAAACTGTACTTTAACCTCATTAATAAAGGACTTCGAAATGCCAAATTTAAAGAGTCCAAATGAGAAATCAACTAAATCCCCTTGACGAAAAATTTCAACAAGAGGGTAAGCATCATTGTTGTATTTTAGAACTTTATGATGCTCAATAATCATTAACTGAATTTCTTCCGAGCAGTGTTCAAGGTTTCTACTTTTTAAATACGCAATAGCAGGAGGGATAGAAGGGGGGATATAGTCAACGGTCCCCTCTATCCAAATACCAATATCGTGGAAAGCGCCCGCAATGATGATTTTCTCTCGTTCTTCATCGCTACATTCTCTCAGGGCAAAGCAAAAATGGATAATGCGATAGACGTGATTTCTATAGCCTTGATACTCTGTTCCAATCGTACCTTTCCAATCAGAAAGAATACTTTCTAACAGTGGGATTTCTGTTTCAATATTCATGTGTTTTTTCCATTTATAGTGCATAACCATGAGTTAAGCTACTCGGGTTTCTCTCGTTCCCAAGCTCCAGCTTGGGAATGCCTACCCTCAAGCTCTGCTTGAAGGTTAAGACAACAAAACAATCGGCAACAGTCCCTCCTTCCCCAAATAAGACCGGGCACTCGAATAACGCCAGTCTTCAGGAAAATCAACATAACCACGTTCCACAGGGTTATTGTGAATATACTCTAACCGCTGTTTATACATAGTCTCATTATTCATTTCTTTGGGATGAGAGCCTTCTTGCCAAAATTGATATTGACTTTCAGTTTTATGTTTACGTTTGTAATAGGCAAAATATTTCAGTAGCGTTGTTGCTTTACGTTGCGCTAATAAATCTAGGATTTGCTTTGCTGTAAATGACTTAAACTGCTGAATCCGTTTGCTGTGTTGGCTGGCAGTGGAAATAAAATGCAAGTGATTTTCTAAGATCACATAGGCATGAAGCTTAAAATCTGTGTTTTGTTGTAGCCATATAAAACTGTCAAAAATTATTTGTACACTTTCTTTGCGGGTGAAAATAGGCAGGCCAGCCTGCAACGGTTACTGTGTGAAAGTACGGGTAGGCTTCATTTAAAACTTTATAACGACTGCGTCCCATGACTTTAAACCTGTACTTTTTTAGTATTCTTCAAGCAGAGCTTGAAGGTAGGCGTTCCCAAGCTGGAGCTTGGGAACGAGGGGAAATAGTGAGTGATGATTGATTCATTTTAATATGGAATAAATAATCAACAAATTACAGTGAGTATGCCCATTATTATTCCATTCGGTTAATTGTGAAATATTGATTTTAGTGCCTTTCGAGAAAATAACAAGATTATCTTTTTTATCTGTATCTTATTGAATTTATTAATTAACATACCCTTAAGTAAGCAGTATTAAAGTCTGCCCTCATTGGTTTTATTTTACGGTCAAGTGAATTTGATTGTTAGGGTAATTTTTACTATAAACTACTAACTCGCACATTTCGTTTACCTTTTCTGTTCTCTCGCCATACCTCGACGCGATACTGCTCTGGAATGGGCACTGGCTTTCTTGGTTGAGAAGGTCGAGGTTTTGTTTGTTTTTTACCATCTTGTATTAAACCCTCTCCATTGATGTCCACTAGTGGTAATTGCATTTGCTCTGGGAATAATGGTATCTGTTCTAGTGCTTCTTTGAGCACATTCATGAATTCCGGAGCTTCTTCTGCCTCAGAGCCGAAAATTATTTCTGACTCTCGCATTGCCTCCTCAACAGTTATAGCGCCATGCTGAACTTTATTGAATAAGCTCTGCAATTTTGCTAGAGATTCCCCTCGTTTTCGTACTTTAGACTTTGTATTGCTTAATTCAAATGGGGAGCCTGCTCGCTCACCTAGATAGTCTCCTACTGAGCGAACTTGACTATGTATTGTCTGAAGACCTGAGATAAATGAGCTATATTGCCCAATACCAATATATAAAGCACCGAGAGTAGCTGCGATTTTCCCAACAGCTTTTATTGAGCCTTCTTCTACTTCAAGTGTAAGAGAGTAATCCGGTAATGCTAAGGTGCTTCCAACATGAATTTCCCATTCATCAAATAGTCGTGTTGAGTATTCCTCGAATTCTTCGCGAGGTAAACTAGGCACGCCTATATAGAAATCGGTTGTACCTATATTTGCCATACTTAACCCTTGTGCATTATCTGCACTACCCTAACCAGTTATTATTTCGATCTGAATATCTTACACGCTAACACCGATACTCTGTCAATAAAAATACTCCAGTTCAATAGCTCTAAACTGAAAAACATGAATTTTATACAAAATAAACAGATCTAAAAAACATTCAGAAAAAATAGCCGCGAATGATATAAAAAACCAAGTCACTATATATCGTCACATTAACGATATATAGTGACTTTCGCCTCAAAAATCGAACTCCTTAAATAATCTTTAAATCCCTATCCTAATGATTTAAAACAAATTAAATTACAAACCCTAACTTGGCACGGCTCCTGCAATAGTTATCTTGTCACTAACTAGCAGGATAAATATTATGTCAGCATTTATTGCAATACGAATCATTGAGGTGATGGTATGAATGCCGAGCTAGGCATTCGATTACCTGTGCCGCCTTTTACCTTAGCAACAGCAAGTGAAAAAGTACAACTAGCGGAAAACGGTTGGAACAGTAAAGACCCAGAGAAAGTCGCCAGTGCCTATACGCTAGATTGTGAATGGCGTAATAGGGCGGAAATCTTTACGGGTTGGGAAAAAATCATCGAGTTTTTAACGCGTAAATGGGCAAAAGAACTGGATTATCAACTGAAAAAAGAACTGTGGTGTTTTACCGATAATCGTATCGCAGTGACTTTTCGCTATGAATGGCATGACGACTCAGGGCAATGGTATTTGTCTTATGGTAATGAGCTGTGGGAGTTTGCTCCAAACGGTTTAATGCAGCGCCGTATTGCCAGTATTAATGACCACCCGATTACAGCCTCTGAACGTGAATTTAAATCATAAGGAAACAGCATGAACGATATAACGATATTAACCAGCGCGGCTTGTAGTTATTGTGTCGCTGCCAAAAGCTTATTACTCAAACACCGAATTGCTTATCAAGAAGTTGATTTGCTAAAAGGGGGTGAGCAAGCGCAAACGCTTTTAAAACAGAGTGGTCAAAGAACCGTGCCACAAATTTTCATTAATGCAGAACCGATAGGAGGTTTTACAGAATTAGCACAGCTATTGAGCAATAAAGAATTTGATATTAATCAACTCCCCATACTTTAAATACTACTTTTTATAGGAACACTTATGTCTACTCTTAAATTATACCGTCACCCTTTATCAGGCCATTGTCACCGTGTTGAGCTTTTGCTATCCATTCTAGATTTAGATTATGAGTCTATTGATGTTGATCTAATGACTGGCGCACAAAAACAAGCCGAGTTTTTACAGAAAAATGCCTTTGGTCAAGTACCCGTTTTAGAAGATGGCAATATAACACTGGCCGATTCCAATGCTATTTTGGTGTACCTTGCGAGTCAATATGATCCAGAGCATACGTGGTTGCCGATCGAATCCGCGCAGGCTGCTGAAGTACAGCGCTTTTTATCGGTAGCGGCAGGGCCTGTTGCCAATGGGCCAGCCACTGCACGTTTGATTAATTTATTTGGTGCTCAATTAGACCACTTGAAAGCGATACAGACTGCCAATAATTTGTTTGAAATATTAGATACCCGCTTAGCGGAACAAGAGTGGTTAGTCGGTGATGCGCCAACCATCGCTGATTTAGCGAATTATGGGTATATCGCTCATGCTCCCGAAGGGGATGTATCGCTGAAGGATTATCCTAATATTAAATTATGGTTACAGCGTATCGAACATTACCCTGGATTTGTACCAATGCAAGCGTCTAAAGTGGGTTTAGCCGCTTAATTAAATAGCTTGGATTTGCAGTGTGAAGCGTATCGTTTGATAGGTGCGCTTCGTGCCTCAGATTATCCTATGTGACTTTGTAATAGGAGTGAAATAATGACTACTCATAATTTAAATGAAACCGTATCGCCTTTTCATCAAGGGGAACAACAGCTGCAACAACGCATGGGTGTGCGTGACAAAATGGAACGTTTTGGGCGGCAAGTGATTCGTGATTATATGCCTGAGCAACACCAAGATTTTTACGCGCAATTACCCTTTGTTTTTGTGGGGCATGCCGATGCAGAGGGCTGGCCTTGGGCATCTATTTTATTTAACCCAGCGGGGTTTATCCGTGCGCTAGATGATAAGCACCTAGCGCTTAAGGTGAAACCTGTGACAGGTGATCCATTACACGATGCGCTAACGGTTGGTGAACGCTGGGGTTTATTAGGGATAGAGTTAGAAACACGGCGAAGAAATCGTTTGGCGGCGCGTATTCATCAAGTATCAGAGGACGGCATAGAGCTATCAATTGATCAGGCCTTTGGTAATTGCCCGCAATATATTCAGCAACGGGCGCATTATTCAGTTGATGCTGCAAGCATGCCTGCTGAGGAAGTGAATGAGATGACTACATTTGATCAACAAGCACTGTCGCTTATTGAAAACAGCGATACCTTTTTTGTGGCCAGTTATGTGGCAAATGGCAGTGATACCGCTAGTGAAGGTGCTGATATATCGCATCGTGGTGGTAAACCAGGGTTTATTCGTATTGATGATCATAAAACCTTAACCATTCCCGATTACACAGGCAATTTCCATTTTAATACCTTAGGTAATTTTGTCGAAAACCCACGCGCAGGTCTGCTCTTTATTGATTTTGTTAACGGTCATTTACTGACTTTAACGGGAACGGTAGAAATTCTGTGGGACTCACCCGATACTCAGTTTTTTGCTGGGGCGGAAAGACTGTGGGCGTTTACATTAGATCACGGTCGCTGGTTAAAAAATGTCTTACCACTGCGCTGGGATTTACAAGAATATTCACCTAATACTTACTTAACTGGTAGTTGGCCAGAAGCGGAAGCGGCTAAAAAATCAGAACATCTAAAAAATACTTGGCAGCCGTATCAAGTGATCAGCATGGCGCAAGAAAGTAGTGTGATTAAATCCTTTTATCTGCAAGCGCCTACGGATCAAAAGCCGATCTTTGAAGCAGGGCAATTTTTAACCCTAAAGGCTGAGGTAGAAGGTAAAGAACAGGTTAGAACTTATACTGTCTCTAGCGCACCGAAAGATGAGTTAATCCGCATCAGTATTAAACACGAATTGGCAGCAATGGATAAACCTGAGGGGGTATTTTCAAGTTATATGCATCAGCACATCAAAGTGGGCGATGTCTTGCAAGTAAAATCACCTACGGGCGTTTTTCGTTTTGTGAGTTCATTAGCAAGGCTAATCTTGTTGATTTCCGCAGGTGTAGGCATTACGCCGATGATAGCGATGGTAAGACATGCTTTGCAAGAAGGCTTTAGAACACGCTCAATGCCGAATATCCATATAGTCTGTTCAGCACGAAATAGCGAACAGCGAGCTTTTTATAATGAATTGAGCGAACTTTCCGAGCAATCAGCAGGGCATATTCGTGTTATCTGGATATTAAGCCAGCCTGAAAAGGATTTAATAGTAGGGACGGACTATCAGTATAAAGGACGATTGTCTAAAGCCATATTACAAAGCTTATTACCCGTTAGGGCATGTGATGCGTACCTTTGCGGACCAAATAGTTTTATGCAGACGCAATACAATAGCTTGCGTGAGCTGGGGGTAGAAAATAAACATATCTTTGCCGAAGCTTTTGGTCCAGCATCATTAGTGCGTGATGAAAATGCAGTCAGTTCACTACCTGTTGCAGAAGAAGCAATTATCCATTTTACAGAATCAAAGCTAGAGCAAGCATGGTCAAAAGGTGATGGCACTTTATTAGAATTTTCTGAAGCACATGGGCTTAATCCGGAGTTTGGTTGTCGTAGTGGTCAATGTGGTTCGTGTAAAGCGAAACTCAGCAAAGGGCAGGTGAGCTATCAACAAGAAATCACGGTTGATTTAGATGTAGGTGAAGTTTTATTATGCTGTGCGATGCCAGCGGCAAATTTGATAGAAGAGCCTGTGCAATTAGCTATTCAGTTGTAAAACTAAGTGGCATATCCAAGTGAATCCTAGATTCCCGATAAAAGACAAGGCTGAGCGTTCCTCTATGAATTTTCACGTGGGAACTAGGTCTTCGTGCTACGTAACATTAGTTAATATATGTCGATTAACATCAGCCATTATTGATCCCAATAAGGCGAATCGCCAAAGCGCTCCACTAAGAAATCAATCAGCTTGCGGGTTCGTTGCGATAGATAGCGAGTTTGCGGGTAAACCGCGTAGGCATTAAGTTGCTGCGTGGTATAGTCCGATAAGATCGGAAGTAACTCACCTTTAGCAACCGCTTGCCATAAAATAAAAGTTGGCATCAATACAATGCCGTGGTCTGCAATCGCCATACCCTTTAAAAACTCACCGTTATTAGCAATGATTTTGGCTTTAACGTTAATCGAGTGTTGTTTGCCTTGTGCATCTTTCAGCTGCCAAGTTGAAGAGCTGGATAAATTATAATAAAGCAGGGCATGCTGCTTTAAGTCATCGGCGGTTTTGGGTGTGCCGTGTTTTTGTAAATAAGCGGGACTTGCGCAGATTAAGGTTTTGATCGGGGCTATTCTTCTAGCCATCAAACTTGAATCTTTTAAATCTGCAATGCGCACGGCTAAATCTATGCCTTCTTCGATTAAATTCAATTGCTGGTCTGAGAAATTGATAGTGATGCTGAGCTGTGGGTGGAGCTTTATAAAATCATCAATCGCGGGTGCTAAATGCGCAAGCCCAAATGATAAAGGCAGCGCTAAATTTATTGTCCCTGCTAACGTTGAATTGGATTCGTTAGTTAAGGCGTTCAGCTCAGTAACATCATCAATTATTTTCTTAGAACGTTGATAAAACCTTTTGCCAGCTTCGGTGAGACTGGATATGCGTGTGGTTCGGTTTAATAAACGTACGCCTAAACGAGATTCTAAATCGGCTAATCGTCGGCTAACGGCGGATTTAGCAATGCTCAATTGGTCAGCTGCTTTGCTAATGCCGCCCGCATCGACGACGCGTATAAAAACCTGCATATCTTCTAGTTGTCCCACTGATAGTTCTCCTAATGTGAACAATGATTTGCAATTATTGATGTTTATTCTTTTTAAGTCAACACGTAAACTTAATCCAGCTTTTAACGAATAACTTAACTATCATCTACTTTAGGAAAAACAAAATGAATTTATTACAGACACTTTCAGCACCCATAGGCCGTACTTTATTGGCACTTATTTTCTTTGCCTCAGGAGTTCATAAAGTCTTTTCTTATGCGGGTACGCAAGGGTATATGGAGACATTTAATATTTCAGGCAGTTTGTTGCCTTTGGTTATTATTATTGAAGTTTTAGCTGGTTTAGCGGTTATTGTGGGTTATAAAACTAGGCTCGCCGCATTTATATTGGCGGGTTTTAGTCTGGTCTCAGCGCTTATCTTTCATGCTAATTTTACAGACCAAATGCAAATGATTCTGTTTATGAAAAATCTTGGCTTAGGTGGTGGATTGTTATTGTTAGTGAGCCATGGAGCAGGTGCTTATGCTTTAGATAATAGACTTAAAAGTGAAACAGTGTGAAAGTAGCCAGTGACATAATTAAATTAATCATCAAGGAAATCGTATGAAAGTTTTAGCCTTCGCCGCCAGTAGCAGTAAGCAGTCAATCAACAAACAATTAGCGCGGTATGCAGCAGAATTATTGGACGATACTTTAGTTGAAGTATTGGATTTAAATGATTATGAGTTGCCTTTATTTAGTGTTGATAAAGAAGTGGAGCTTGGCCAACCAGAACTTGCTCAAGCTTTTTTAGCAAAAATTGCTGAGAGTGATGCTGTGATTATTTCCTTCGCTGAGCATAATGGGACTTATTCTGCCGCGTATAAAAATTTATTTGACTGGTGTTCACGAATTACTAAAAAAGTGTATCAACAAAAGGCGATGGTTTTATTAGCAACCTCACCAGGGCCTGGCGGTGCGGCTCGCGTATTAGAGGTAGCAAAAACATCAGCACCGCATTTTGATGGCATGGTAAAAGCGAGTCTATCCATACCTTATTTTCATGATAATTTTGATACGGAATTAGGGCGTATCAAAAACAACGAGATTAATGAGCAGTTAATCCATACAGTACAAGCTTTGCAAACCTAAACACCATGTACAAGGCTTGTTTAAGACTATTGAAAGGTGATTATTATGAACACTAAAATTCGAGAACTACAAACACTGACTTCAGGTATCGCTACCAGTGATGGTGATGGTGTAAAAATGACGCGCATCATCGGCTCGCCAGAGCTGAATATGCTAGATCCTTTTTTATTATTTGATGCTTTTGAATCGGAGCAAGCCAATGATTATATCGGCGGGTTTCCTGATCACCCACATCGTGGTTTTGAAACGGTCACTTATCTATTGGCGGGGCGTATGCGCCATAAAGACAGCGCAGGGCATGAAGGTGTGATTGAAGCAGGCGGTGTGCAATGGATGACCGCAGGTAAGGGCATTATTCATTCTGAAATGCCAGAACAAGAGGATGGCTTATTACAGGGATTTCAATTATGGATAAACCTGCCAGCCAAACAAAAAATGCAAGCGCCTGCTTACCAAGAATTCTCAGTCGATGACATTGCTGTAGAGCGATTAGCCAATGGCACTGAAATACGTGTGGTTGCAGGGACGAGCAATAATGGAACGACAGGGCCAGTGATTAATCATTGGGTTAACCCGATTTATATGGATGTCACTTTACCGAAAGATCAGAAGTTTGAGCAAACCGTCAACAGAGACGATAATGTTTTTATCTATGTGATTGAGGGTGAACTAGCGGTCGGTAAATCAAAACGTGTCATTAGTCATCGAAAAATAGGGCTATTGCAAACAGGTGAGAAGGTTGCGGTAACTGCAAATGAAAGCACACGATTTCTATTACTGGCCGCACAAGCACTCAATGAACCAGTGGCACGCGGTGGCCCGTTTGTGATGAATACTAAGGCAGAAGTATTACAAGCCTTTGATGATTTTAAACATAATACTTTTCTGTGAGATTAATATGGGATTATTAGTAGCAGGAAAATGGCAAGATGTTTGGTATCCAACCAAAGAAAACCAAGGCGAGTTTGTTCGGTCAGAATCTCAATTTAAGCATTGGATAACGGCAGATGGCAGAGCAGGATCTACAGGTAATGCTGGATTTAAAGCAGAAGCAAACCGCTATCACCTTTATGTTTCGTATGCTTGCCCTTGGGCGCATCGTACCTTAATTTTTCGTAAGCTAAAGGGACTGGAAAAACTAATTTCCATATCGGTCGTGCATTGGCACATGGCTGAAGATGGTTGGACTTTTCGAGAGGGTGATGGCGTTATTGCTGACCCCTTGTTTAATGCTGCTTATTTACGTGAAGTCTATCTACAAGCAGATAGTAATTATTCTGGGCGAGTAGTCGTTCCCGTGCTGTGGGATAAACGAAGTAAGACCATCGTTTCTAATGAATCAGCGGATATTATTCGTATGTTCAATAGTGCTTTTAATGAGGTCGGGGCAAGTGAGGGTGATTATTACCCTCAAGCACAGAGAACAGAAATAGATGATTTTAATAAGCGTATTTATGACACCGTGAATAATGGAGTGTATAAAGCAGGCTTTGCCACTACGCAACAAGCGTATGAATCTGCTGTGATGCCTTTATTTGCGACACTTGATTGCTTGGAAAAAAAATTAGCCACACAACGTTATTTAACCGGAACGCATATTACGGAAGCAGATTGGCGATTATTCACCACCTTAGTTCGTTTTGATCCTGTATATGTCGGGCATTTTAAATGTAATCTAAAACGTTTAGTTGATTATCCAAACCTTTGGGCTTATACACGTGATTTATATCAACAGGCAGGTATTGCAGAAACGATTAATATGCAGCATATCAAGCAACATTATTATGGCAGCCATACTGTAATTAACCCAACAAACATAGTGCCACTGGGGCCAGAGATTGATTTTGGACGAGCTCATAACCGAAATAAGATAAATCCAATGTCAGAAGTTAATGGTCAATTAAACTGAGTCAAAAATAGCCATTAGTTTTGAGCTACTTTTCCGGACTTTATTGTCATCTATAAAGCTGTAACAGTACCCTGCATTTACTTCAGGGGGATGAAGGAGTGGCTTGTGATTCAGCAAATAAAACTATTATACAATAACGGTCTGCTCACTATAGTAAAAGATGTAGTGGAAGCTCGTTGTAATAGTTTTATTAATGCGGGTCTTATTGCTGCGGGATTGAGATGATAAACTTGATGCTGGATCGGCTTGAAAACTGATTCTTTGCAACTTTTAAAACACGCATTAAGAACAAATTAGTTTAAAATCCGCTCAACCAATTTAACCCAATAAGTTGCACCGACCGTTAAAATCTCATCATTAAAATCATAATGTGGATTATGTAACAAGCATTCTCCATCTGATGATCCATTGCCTAACCACACGTAGCAGCCTGGTTTTTCTTGTAACATAAATGCAAAATCTTCTGAGCCCATACTAGGCGGAGCATGTAAATCAACTTGTTCAATACCTACTAATTCCTGAGCAACTTCGATAGCTATAGCGGTTTCAGTGTCGGTGTTACAGGTGACTGGATATCCTGCATTTTCCGGGTTAATACTAATTTTAGCCTCTAGGCTGAAGCCCAGCGCTATGGATTCAACAAGCTGTCTAATACGCTTTTCAATAAGTTGTTGTGTTGCTTGCTTAAAGCAGCGAAAAGTACCTCTTAATACGACCGAATCAGGCAGCGCATTCCAGGTATCACCCCCATGAATTTGAGTAATACTGAGTACGGCTGGATCAGCTGGATTAACGTTGCGGCTAACGACCGATTGTAAAGCGGTTACCAAGTGCGCACCAGCAAGCAATACATCATTTCCTAACTGAGGCATAGCGGCATGTACCGCTTGTCCATTAAGAGTGATTTCAAAGCAATCAAAGGACGCCATAACAGGGCCGGTATGAATGGCAAAATGACCTTGTGGAGTATCTGGGAAATTATGTAAGCCAAAGATGCAATCCGCTGGGAACAACTCAAATAAACCATCCTCAATCATTTGCTTTGCTCCTGCACGTCCTTCTTCGGCAGGCTGGAAAATAAAATAAACGGTACCATTAAAGTCAGCATGTTCGGCTAGGTATTTTGCCGAACCCAATAACATAGCTGAATGTCCATCGTGCCCACAAGCGTGCATCTTGCCATTATTTTTAGATTTATAGCTCAGCTCATTTTTTTCTTGAATAAACAAAGCATCCATATCCGCACGTAAGGCAATTTTTTTATGACTATTGCCGCAGGTTAAGCTAGCAACAATCCCCGTGGTCGCCAGCCCTTCATGCACTTCTAAACCAAACTCTCGTAATTTAGCGCTGATAAACGTTGAGGTATTAAATTCCTCAAATGCCGTTTCAGGGTGTTGGTGCAAATACTGACGCCAAGAACGCATTTCTGCGTGCATCGCTTCGATTTCTTTATAAATATTCATGTAGTCTTCTTATTTGTGTAAAAGAGCTAATAATCAGCATAGCACTATAGACTGTACTTAAACGTGCACATATTAATCCTTATGCTTGGTGAGAATTGAAGGTCTTTTCAATTAAATTAACTGCATTGCTAACCCCCTGTCGTTGACTAATTATTTCCCCTGTTTTATGTGCGGCGCTTAAGTAATGATCATTTGATAGTACGGTGTTAATACGTTCAGCTAATAAATTAGCCGTGGCAACTTTAGCGGGCAGAGGACTAGGTGCTAAGCCGAGCTGCTGTAATGTTTTAGCCCAAAACAATTGCTCATCCATAAAGGGAATAACGATAGAAGGTCGACTACACAGCGATGCCGAATGAGTAGTACCTGCACCACCATGATGAACAATGGCTGCGCAATGTTTAAATAGGCTTTGGTGCGGGTGCCTGCCGATAAAAAAGATATTTTTTTGCTGGCTATGCTCAGGGTAATGAGTTGAGCTGGTCTGAATAATAGCGCGACATCCGGCTAACTGAGTGGCTTTGATAAATAAGTCCATACTCCATTCAGGGACGGCTTGTTGTAGGCTGCCAAAAGTCATGTAGACAGGAGCTGGACCTAGATCAAGAAAGTTTTGTAAGTTAGCGTCAATTTGCCATTCTTGCTCGCGTGTAGGTAAATTAAGAAAACCACAAGCAGTGTGTTGCGTTGACCATTCTGAATGGCTTGGGCAAAAAACTGGATCAACAGCCACCAAGTTGAGCGTATCTGAGGTCAATAACTCTGATAAAACATGCTCAACTTTGGGCATACCTTCCTTATTCCAGAGTGCGGTTAATTTCTTTTTTAACAGAAAATCAAAAGCATAACCCATTAAACGCCATTGCCAAGGATTTAGGTGTTTTCCAAGGTTAGGGAATTTAAGCGGTGGAGTACTCGCAGCTGGTATGACAGCATGGCAGAAAGTCACACTATAAAACGGTTTATTATGTTTGAGCGCTGCAAGTTTTAAAGGATAAAGGAAATGATGCCCGATCAGTAAATCATGGCTGTTCGCCAATTCTTGAGCGGCTTGATACATGACACCTTGGTAGGGAAAGAATGCGTTATCCAGCAAGGCAACCAGCCATTGCGCACTATTCATACGGAATGTCTGCTGCGCAAAGGATTCTAAATCAAAGGATATGTGTTCAGGAATTTGTTGGTAACGGATATTAAACTCGGCACATTCAGTTGAGTAATTTCTATTATCAAGACTGCTGACTAGCAATGTAACCGTATGTCCAGAGTTTTGCAGGCCATTTGCCAACGCGATCATTGGCCTAATATCGCCATTAGAACCCCAAGTTTGTATGCCGATTTTCATAGATTTATTTTGGAGGTAATGGTTTGGTGATTTTAATGATTCACGTAACATAGCACAAATTTGGTGTATCCAATAAAAGGCCTTAGTGTTTTAGTGGTTTATCGAGGACTGCGGTCGTTATTTTGTCACTTTGCATTTTTCTGTTAGTATTCATAACGCAGACATTAATTCCTGGGGAGGGGGCTATGTCAGAATGTTCTTTTTGTGGTGTATTAGAAGAAATTCACTATCCGTTGTGTCATGCCTGTGGCTCAATTCGCTATCCTGTCGAAAAAATTAAAATAACAGACGATCTAAGTCGTCGACAGCAAAAATTAAAGCTAACCGCTTCTGTTGCAGCCGCCATTGTTACTCCTGGCGCATTCATCGTTTTGGCTGTTATGGGTGTCAACCATATCAATACCAAGATCAAAAATCAGAAGTTGTGAGTAATAATATAAAAGGTGGCTGAGTGTATTCGTTTAGTGATGGAAGAAGATAAGGTGCTGTGTGCGTTAAATACCTACTTCTTTTAAGCTGAGACTTGAGAGTAAATGAGCAATCTTAAGTTATTAAGCTCAGACTGTAATAATGCAGATGACGAGCTCATAGATATTGACATTCGTTTAATGCAGCTTGAGGAAGAAAAACTGCAATTATTGTAAAGAAAGAAAACACTCAATGAGCTAAAAACTCAGGCTATTTGTAAGACTGGTCGAAAAATATACCTAACTTGATTTTATCATTACTTTGAGTTCGGTTAATGCTTATAAAAAGAACCCAGCACACATTCCTGTGCTTAGTTAGAGGCGGCCATATGGTATGGAGCCTCTTCAAACTCAACCCAAAATGTTAGCCCTTTATCAGAGTTATTGAAAACACCGATATCTCCATTCATTTGCTTAACTAATTGTTTGCATATGCTTAAGCCAATGCCTGTTCCTTGAATATTAGAGTTTGCTTTATCTAAACGATTAAAGGGTTCAAATAAGCTAGGAAATAGCTCTTTTGAAACTCCATTACCCGTATCACTAACACTGACTCTTATTTTATTTTCACGTGTTTTAGCACATGAAATAGTAAGTACCCCATTTTCACTATTATATTTAATCGCATTTGACGATAGGTTAAGCAATATTTGTTTTAGTTTTTTGTCGTCTGCTTGTATTTTAAAAGAGCAGTCAGGAGGTACTTTATTCGCTATAGTGATACCGTATTGCTCTGCTTGGGGCTGAATTAGAAAAATTACTTGCGTGAGAAGACTATTAATATCGACTATTTCCATGTGTATATCACTATGACCTGATTCAATTTTCGATAAATCAAGCACATCATCAATAAGACTTAATAAGTGTTTACCTCCTCCAATTATTTGTTCTACAGATTCTAATTGATCTTCTGTTAGAGGTGATTGGGTATCTGTTGCTAATAACTCTGAAAAACCAAGTACCGCATTCATTGGTGTTCTTAATTCATGGCTCATTGAAGAAAGAAATTCTGATTTAGCTTGATTCGCTTTTTCGGCTTCGTTACGGGCTTTTTCTAGTGCTTTAGTTCGTTTCGTCACTAATTTTTCTAAATCGATTTTGTATGCATGTAATTCAGTGTCAATATTTTTTCGTTCGCTGATGTCTTGATGAGTGCCACAAAGCCGAAGTGGCTCTTGTGTTTTTTGATCATACTCAACAACAGCACCAGAGCCTTGGATCCAAACCCAATGGCCATCGGCATGCTGCATTCTAAATTCTGCTATATAGTTTTCTCTAGACTGTATATGCGCTTGAATAGTATCAATTAAACGTTGCTTATCATCGGGATGTATCCTGTTATTCCAGTCACTAACATGGTGACGAATATTACGTCTAGATAGGCCAAGCATTGTCAACCAACGCTCATTAACCGCTTGTTCTCCTGTTTGATAATTCCAATCCCAGTAGCCTAATTGAGCGCCATTAATTACATTTTGGAGTTGTTGTTGAGAGATACGCTGATGGTCTTCAGCCTGTTTGCGCAAAATTTCACTACTAATGCGGGTAGTAGCTAATTGCATAAAGTCAATGACCCCCTCGCCATCTTGCCGACTGACAGTACTTAATGCGATAAACACACCTAGGTGGCCATTTTGTGCGTCAAACAAAGGCGCACCAATATAAGATTCGATGTCCATTTCTGTCAGTAGCTTATCTTCCGGAAAGTCCAACTGTACATTTTTAGGTACGATACAAACATTGCCTGATGCAACTTGCTCGCAGGGAGTTCCGTGTAGTGCATAGCTGAAGGGTGAAAGCGGTCCGTCTACTCCCCACCCACTCATCACATCGACGTTATTGCCTGTTTCCGTTTTGACACCAATTAAAACATAATCAAGAGTTAGGGTCTCAGCCATGTAGTGGCAAACTGCTTCATAAAATGATTGTCCTCTTAAATGAGCGAAGTCAGCGGTCAATTTACTGATGAGTTTCTGTCGTTGTTGTTCAAGGCTAATATCGCGTACGAAAGCACAGCTGTATTCTTCGTCATCCAATTGAATATAGTTGGCTGAAATTTCAACTGGGAACATACTGCCATCTTTCTTGTAATGTGTTGACTCGAACTTTAGTGAGCCTTGCTGCTTAAGTTCATCAAAAAGTCGTGGCCAGCTTTCTGCCTGATAATTCGTATCAATATCAAAAATACGCATTTTTAGTAATTCTTCCTTACTATACCCAAGTGTTTTGTAAGCGGTCACATTGGCATCGACAATACGGGCATCCTGCGTTATCCAGAACAATGAATCGCTTGCGGCTTCTATGCTAAAGCGGGTCAAATAGAGCGCATTCTCTACTTGCTTGCGCTCAGTAATATCGCGCAACGAAGCCTGAACGACAGAGCGTCCAGGCCAGTTAACCTGACTCAGTAAAATATCGACAGTGACGAAACTTCCATCTAGTTTTTGATGCACCCATTCAAACTGTATAGGGCCCTCAGTCAAGGCTTGTTGTATATATTTGTTAGCAAGTTTGACAGAGTCTTGATTGTTGGGCTGGAAGGGAGGTGAAACTAGGCCTGGATGGACATTGAGCAACTGTTGTTTGGAGGTGTACCCAAACAACTCAACTGCGCGGGCGTTGCAATCAATAAAACCATGTTCCAAATCAGTGATGGTAATGGCATCCATTGAGCCTTCAAATAGATTACGAAAATTCTCTTCACTACTTTTCTCGAGTTGGTTCAATGCAATTTTCAATGCAATTTCTCGTTCGCGCAGCAAACGATGCATGGTTATTCGGTTAAGTAATAAATTATCATCCAGTGGTTTGCTCAGGTAATCTACCGTACCTGCTGTATAACCACACGAGATAAGCTCTTCGCTGTTGGGCGCCCCTTCTGTCAAAAAAATAATAGGGATGTCGCAAGTGCGAGGTGTTACCTTAAGCAATTTCGCTGTTTTGTAGCTACCCATGTCAGGTATATTGATATCCAGAAGAACTAGATCTACCTGTTTATCCTGCATAATTATCAACGCGGATTTACCCGATTCTGCGCGCAATATAGTGCAGTTATTAAGCGCATTCAGTAGGGTTTCTAAAGTTAGCTGATTGGCGGCTACATCGCCGATAGTCAGGATGGTGTAGGGGGATTCATGCATTTATAGGTAGTACCTTGACTGTGCCAGTCAATAGATTTTTGCAAACTTGGCTTTGGGGATAAAAGTTAAAAACATTTTACCGTCTCTGTAAACGCTACCTCCCACCTTGCCTAACACGACAATGAAATGGGTTGGGTGTTTTAAATGGACTTCAATGTATGATAAATAGTACTAAATAACTGTTGGTGATCGATAGGCTTGGTTATATAAGCAGCGGCACCTAAGTCTTGTCCTTGAGAAATATCTTGAGGCATGGCGTTTGCAGATACGAAAATGACTTTAGAACTTGTCTCAGTATCATGCTCTTGTAATGCTTTTAAAACTTCAAAACCACTTATATCAGGTAGGTTAATATCTAAAAGTATAATATCAGGGTTATTTTCTAGTGCGCTAGTTATACCGTCTGCTCCATTATGTGCTTCACTGTATGTAAAATCAGGGTTGCGTGTAATGATTTTTTTCATTAATAAGCGGTTGGCTGAGTTATCTTCAATATATAAAATACTAACCTGACAGGGAGTGGGTTTTTCAGCTTGTGTTTGTGATGCTAATAAGGAAAGGCCGGATAAAGTATCTGCTGGAGTAGCTTTTTCAAGCTCGATACTAAAAGTACAGCCTTCCCCTTCAGTGCTTTCTACATTAATACTGCCAGCCATCATTTCTACTAACATTTTTGTGATCGTTAAGCCTATACCAGTACCTTCAATATTAGAATTTTCGGCACCAAGCCTATTAAAAGGCAAAAATAGACTAGGCATTAAATTATCAGGTATGCCTAGGCCTTGGTCTTTTATGTTAATACGAATTTTATGAATATCTTTAGACAACCAAATACGAATAGAGCCTTGTTTTTTATTGTACTTAATTGCATTAGTAAGTAAATTGACTAGTACTTGATTTAAGCGTGAGGAATCTGCGGTAACAAAATTTTCTCCGATTTCTAGTTGCTGCTGCTCGATTGATATTTGAGCTGCGATGGCTTGGGGGCTAATAAGATCTATGGCCCTCTCTATAGCTTTTGTTAAGTTAACGGCTTCTAATTGAACTTCAATATTCCCTGATTCAATTCTTGATAAATCGAGTATTTCATTAATGAGGTTAAGCAAGTGATCACCTGCAGAAAAAATATGACTTAAACACTCCTGTTGCTCTGCAGTGGCAGGTACTTCAGAATCCTCTTGTAATAGTTGAGTAAAGCCTAAAATGGCATTTAGAGGGGTACGCAACTCATGACTCATGCTAGACAAAAACTGAGACTTAGCTTTATTGGCGTCTTCAGCATCACGTTTAGCAACGGTAATTTCTGCTAAAGTATTTTGCCTTTCAGTGATGTCACGCAAAATTCCGACGAACTTCTTAATACCGTTGATGTTCATCGGTGAGACATTCAGTTCCATAGGAAATAATGTACCATCTTTACGTAAGCCTTCAAGCTCTCGGGCTTTGTTGATTATTTTATTGGCATGCAGTTCCGATTTATCAAGATATTCGTCGTGTTGATGACGTAACTCTTGCGCCATCAGTATTGAGATATTTTGACCGTGCAATTCATCGGCAGTATAGCCAAAAATTGTCAGGGCTTTGGGGTTTGCCATTTCTATCGTGCCACATGCACTTATGGTAATTATGCCTTCAGCAGAATTTTTAATGATAGCGCTTAAGTAATCTTGTTGGCTCTTAAGCTCGTTTTCAACGGTCTTGCGGTGTGATATATCCCTAATAATGCTGGTAAAAAAACGTTCGCTACCTGAAATCCACGCAGTATAAGTGAGTTCTATGGCAATTAGTCCTTTGTTTTTAGTGATTGCTTCGCTCTCAATTGACTGTTTAGAGAGTTTCTTTGTATTATGCAGTAGATTAAGGAAGCCGTTTCGATGTTTATGTCTATGTTTTGGAGGAATAATAATTTCTATTGATTGCCCAATGACTTCGAGTGAGCGATAACCAAAAATATTTTCTGCACCTTCGTTCCATAGAATGATATTACCCTCTGTATTTAGCGAGATAATGGCGTCAGAGGAAGAATGACTTACAGCCTGAAAGCGTAATTCATCTTGTTTCAAGCGGTGCATAATCGTATACAGTTCTCTAGAGCGCTGGCTATGACTGATAATATTAGCCAACAGTGATTCTTGATTGGTATTTTTAGACATAAAACTATCACCGCCTGACTTGAAAGAGTCTAGCTCGTATTGAGATAAATTATTTGTGCCGGCGGTTAAAAATAAAATTGGGATATGAGTAAAGCGGATATCTTGACGAATGACTTCGGCAACTTCAAACCCACTGCAATCCGGCATATGGATATCGAGCAGTATTAGATCGGGTAAAAATGTGCTGAGCGCCTCTGTAGCCACCAAAGGGTTGCTGATAGTTTGGGTGATGAAGTTATGACTTGTCAGAAGTTTTTTGTAGTGGTCACTAATAGTAGGGTCATTATCTATGATTAATACGCGATGACTGTCATTGATGCTTTTGTGTGTGTATTGGTTGAGTACCTCAACAAGCTCTAGAACTTTAATGGGCTTAACAATATAACCGTTGCCCCCTGAACGTACTGCTTCTAATCGGGCGCTGAAATCTTCACGATTAGAGAGAAAAATGACAGGGCAGGCAATTTTGTTTTCAGCTTTTAATCGTTTGATTAAATCTATGCCGGTGAAGTCGTAATGAGGAAAGACGATATCCATCAAAATAACTTCCGGATTATTTTCCTCTAAGAAAAGTGGTAGCTGCTCAGGATTGTTGATGCAGGTTATTTGATAGCCAAAATGTTTGGCTTGTTCTTGAATAAGTGCGGTCAGCAACTCATCATCATCAACGAGAAGGATTTTATTAGTAGTAGATAGTGTGTCACTAAGTGCTAATGAGCGGGTATCCGTCTGTTGACTGGTTTGGTTTTCATATAAAGATTGGGAAGTATGCTTGGACGCACTTTTTGTGCTGCTAAGTAATTGTTCAATCTGAGTACGCCAGTCCTCAACGGGGGGCGTTTTGTCTTCTAGTAAGGTGTGGCAAAACCGCTCTAATTTTTTCGATGCAGCATAAACTTCGTTAAATTGGAATGTACCTGCGGAACCTGCTAGTTTGTGTGCTAAATCATGAGTGTTTTTTAAATGCTCTGCATTATGAATTGAATTAGAAGGCAGATGCGCATCAAGGTCAAGCGTCGCTAGGCATAATTCATCGATACGAGATTTTAAGTTGTCAGAGAAGGCAAGCTGCAGTTCTTGTATGCGGGTGATTGCATTTTCTGTTTTACTGTTCATGGTGATTTTTCCAAATGTCTCTAATTTGATCCGCTAAAGTCATCGGGTCGAAGGGTTTGCTAATAACGTCAATAGCTCCTAAGCTTTTGAAGCGTGCTATTTCGTCGGATAGTATTTTAGCGGTTAGAAAAACGACAGGAATATCTTTGAGGACCGCATGCTTTTTGAGTGCTGCAAGTGTCGTCGGACCATCCATATCTGGCATCATAACATCTAGTAGTATTAACTGAGGCTGAAAACTTAATGCTAAATCAATAACAAAAGCCCCTGATTCGCAGGTTGCTGTTTCAAGTAGGCCGATGTTTTCTAGTGCTAAGGTTGCAATTTCACGGATATCAGCTTCATCTTCAGCGTATAAAATTTTAGTAAGGTCAGTCATGGCTGTTACCTAAAGGGGAAATGAGTTTTTTGATGGTTTCAACCAGCAGTTCATTGCTGACTTTAGATTTTACTAAAACCGCATCAACTTTGTTGATAATGTCTTGTTCAACCGATTGAGCAGAAAAAATAATAACGGGAATCAATGGGTTCTGTTGGTTCATTAAAGGAATTAGATCTAGTCCATTGCCGTCAGGTAAACCCACATCTAAAATGAGTAAGTCAAAATCTGTTGTTTTAATGATTTCTTTTGCAGACTGTAATGTTTGCGCATTGATTAGCTGTGCTTTACCATCTAGAAGGTTAGACATCATTTCTATAAGGTCTGTATTGTCCTCGACATGCAGGATAATATTAGATTTCTCTGTCTTCTTTAATGCTTTGTGCAGCGCTTTATGTAAGCGTTCGGTATCAATCGGTTTATCAATCCAATCAATAATTCGCAATGCAGAAGCAGACGGTGTTTTGTTGAGTTCAGCTTCAGCAGAGATAATGATAATAGGAATGCAGCTGCCCGTTTCAGTGTTCCGAAAATCTTGAATAAACGATAGTCCATCTTGTCCTGGCAACCGAATGTCGACAGTAATAGCATCAAATTTTCTTGTTTTGAGCTGCTCTTTCGCAGCTGTAGTATCTTTGCAAGTAGTGACTTTAAAACCTTGCCGCTCTAATATTAGAGATAATAAGGTAGCAATATCTTGCTCGTCTTCCAAAACTAAAATATGGCCATTATGTTTAATCTTTTTATCGAGATTGGATATTGATTCAATAATAGCCGGTGAGGCTTTAGCTATCGATTTATGAAATTCTACAAGTTCAAAAAAGAAGCAGCTTCCTTGTCCTTCTGTTGATAGGTAATCTACATGTCCACCATGATGCTCAATAATCGCTTTAGTAATATTCAAGCCTAGCCCAGTCCCTCCTTTTTTGCGTGTATCCGAGCTATCCACCTGAGAAAATTTTTGAAATATCTTACTGCGGTATTCTTCAGGGATACCAGCGCCATGATCGGTGACGGAAATACGAATTAAGGCGTCTTGCTTGTCTATACTAATGGTAACAATACCCTCTTTAGGCGAAAACTTAGCGGCATTAGATATTAGATTAGCCATGACTTGCTGTAAGCGAAGCTCGTCTGCATAAACTTGGAAATTTGGAGTGTCAGCGTTTAACTTTAAGGAAACATTGCAACTGCTTGCATAAGCGTCATTAGCCGCAATGCTCTGTTTAACGAGTTCAGTGATATTGAGCTCGGTAAGTTTCAACTCCATTTTTCCCGCTTGAATTTTTTCTACGTCTAATATGTCATTGACTAAATTGATTAAGCGTTCAGTATTATTGTGTGCCAATTCGATCATGCGATTGGCTTTTTCTGGCACCTCACCTAATACGCCACTTTTAAGCATACCTAGTGAACCTCTAATGGAGGTGAGAGGTGTTCTTAATTCATGGCTTACAGTAGAAATGAATTCAGTTTTAATTTTATCGAGATGTTTGCGCTCAGAAATATCACGAATAACGCCCATAAATTGAGTTTCGCCATTAAAACTTAATTCATAGACCCATAATTCAGCTTCAAAAGCTTCACCATTTTTACGTAAACCTTCAATTTCACGCGTTTTGCCAATGATATGTGCTTGACCGGTTTTTAGATAGTTAGCCAAATAACTATCATGCATTTCCGTATAGGGAGAAGGCATTAGCATTTTAATGTTTTTTCCTATCAGTTCAGCGCTACGATAGCCAAACATATCTTCAACGGTATTATTAAATGATAATATTGAGCCTTTGTTATCTATGGTAATAATGGAATCGGAAATGTTATCTAAGATATCATGTAAGTGGTGCTCGGTTGTTGATGAATGTAGTTTATCAAGTAGAAATATGACTAAAATCAGTACCAATAAAATGCTTTCTAACCAGTTGTTATTCTGCCAATCGTAAAGCAGGATAATAAGGCTAAAGAGTGCGCTTATGGGAAGCAGTAGTGACGATTTTGGAATAAATTTCATGATTGTTATTATTATTGTATTCATGATGTTTCTTATTTTGTTGAATTCAGAGTTGGATCTTAAATAGGCTTCCTAATGTTACTGAAGTTTCTCTGGAATTCATCAAGCCACCAGGCGTAATAGCGTGGCGACGAGAGAATTAACTGAGGAGTCGCTGGGTTTGGGGCAAAGCCTACTAAAACCAGCTACCGCAATAATACGCTGAACATCTGAGAAGGCAAAACTGATAGCTTTTTTCAGGCTCATTTTGTATTGGAGAAGGCTGGATATAGACTTACCGGGTATGAATGGCTATGATGCTTTTTTAGAAATAAAAACGCGTTTTTATTTTGCTAAAAATGTCCCGATTATTGCTGTTAGTGCAAATGCGATGGAAAAAGACATAAGTCGCGGGACAGAACTGGGGTTTTATAAGTATCTTACGAAACCATTAGATATGCCCGAGTTCATAAAAACGGTTAATGAGGCCCTAGCGGACAAATGACAAGACTCGTCATTAACAGAGGCCGTTATTTCAGGTGAACTGTTAGTCCCTCTGGGACTGACAGCGATAAATAACTAACAGGAACATTTTGCGCTTATAAATAAATCATCCCTTAGTTTGATGATGTGCTTCATATCACATTAAACGCAAAGGTTTAACTTGGATAATTAATTTTTCGACATTTTTAGAAAGGCTTTTGGTGAAACTAGTGAATATAGCAGATGAAATTCTTCAAGCAAATATACTGATCATTGATGATGAGCCTGCTAATGTTAAATTATTAACAAAATTGCTTGAACGCAAAGGCTATCAAAATATATTAGGCACCTCTGATTCTCGTGATGTTGAGCACTTGTGTGCTGAGACTGAGTTCGATGCTTTCTTATTGGATATTCGCATGCCGTATGTAGATGGTTACGGCATTATGGCTTTGTTGAAAGCAAAGTTTGTTAATGACTATATGCCTGTACTTGTATTTACTGCGCAAACAGATCGTGAAACTCGCCTGAAGGCTCTTGAATATGGCGCAAAAGATTTTTTAACCAAACCCTTCGATCAATTGGAAGCTTTAACGCGTATTCATAATTTATTAGAAGTTCGCTTAATGCATAATCATGTTCGTAACCAAAATATCATTTTAGAAGAGCAAGTACAGTTAAGAACGAAAGAACTCTATGATACTCGACGTGAAGTAATTGCACGCTTAGGTATGGCTGCGGAATATCGTGATAATGAAACAGGTAATCATATTATTCGTATGAGCAAATATGCTAAATTACTTGCTTTAGAAATCGGTCTAGAGGAAGAGCATGCTGACATTATTCTCAATGCTGCACCGATGCATGACATTGGTAAAATAGGAATCCCTGACTGTGTTTTACTTAAGCCGGGCAAGTTAGATGCTGAAGAATGGAAAATCATGCAAAGCCATGTCAATATCGGTGCCCAGATTATGTCTGGACATAATTCTGAGCTTATGCAAACAGCTAGTTTAATTGCCTTACACCATCATGAAAAATGGAATGGAGCAGGCTACCCTAAAGGCCTTAAAGGCGAGGAAATATCAATTGAAGGGCGTATTTGTGCTGTTGCTGATGTATTTGATGCACTATTATCAGAGCGCCCTTATAAAAAACCTTGGACAGTAGAGCAGGCCCTTAGCTTAATAGAGGAAGAAGCAGGGCAACATTTTGACCCTAATATTTCCCCTCTAATGCGTAAATTATTGCCAGCCGCCATTGAAATTATGCAGCAACACCCAGATGAGTCAACTGTGTCATAGCTAAATGGCAGACAAACAAGCTTAATTCAGTAAAAGAATGCCTGACTTTTCAGAAATGATTTCAACGTACTTTATAAAAATTGCGTGATTATTGATACCTTAATATACTGAAAAATACATCAAAGCACGTCATGTCAATGCTATTGGTACTTTTCTGTGTACAAGCATCAGTAGTTGACAGACATTTAACGTCTCTCTCGCTACAATTAAAGTACAAACATCAATTTCATCGCTGGTTAACTATGCCGCTAAGGAGCTGGGCTATTATGCAAGTGAAGGCTTAGGCGTTGTGTTTCGTGAGTCTTTACCTGACGATAAGGTAATTGATCTGGTGGTAAGTAATGATGCAGGCTTTGGCTTAGCTGTGTGCAAAGTATTAGTCGAACAAATGTACGGCTGCATTGGCGTTGAAAGTGAATTAGGTAAAGGCTCCTCTTTTTGGTTTGAATTGCCTATAGTCTCAGGCCTAGCAAGCAATAGTTTACTACTTTGTATGGAGCTGGTTTAATCGGCTGTTACAAGCTCTCCTTTTATTGAAATCATATTTATGAAAATTTTAATTGTTGATGATCTAGCGGCCAATAGGGTGTTAGTTGCTAAAATTCTGACTAAAAACCATGAATTTCTTTACGCAGAAAATGGCCTTCAGGCCATTGAATTAGCTCTTCAGGAAGAGCCTGATTTGATTCTTATGGATGTTATGATGCCAGAAATGGATGGTGTTGAAGCAACAATTAAAATACGTGAAAAGTATACCCATAAATGGATGCCTATTGTTATTCTTAGTGCTTTAGTAGACGAAGAAAAAATTATTGCAGGCCTGAGTGCCGGAGCAGATGACTATCTTACTAAGCCTTTAAATAGCGAAATGTTGCTTGCTAAGGTTCATACGATGCAACGCTCTATTTTGATGCAGAAGAATTTACTAGAGGCAAATAAACAATTAACTGAATATCATCAGAGAAATGAAGCTGAATATGCTTTTACTAAAGATATTTTTGATCAGCTCATTAAATACAAAGATTTCCAAGATGACAGTATAAATTATTGGTTATGTCCTTCTAAGTGTTTTAGTGGTGATCTAATTAGCATTAAGCGAATTGGTTCTGAGCGCCTCTATTTTATTGTTGCTGACGCAACTGGGCATGGTTTAGCAGCGTCATTACCGACGATTATTGTTAACCAAGTTTTTCAGTCTATGACAGAAAAGCAGTTTTTGGTTTCAAGTATTGCTAAAGAAATCAATCACCGTTTACGAGCTGATATTCCCTGTGGTCGTTTTGTTGCTTTGGCAATAGGTATGCTGGATATGCGTAATAAAACCATTGAAGTATGGAATGGGGGGTTGCCTGATCTGGTAGTCATTAACAGTAACTGTGAAATAGATCACAGATTTGAATCTAAACATGTTTCTTCGGGGATTTTAGATGATAATAGTTTTGATGAAACGACAGGTATTTGGCAGTGGACGGAGCCTTGTGAATTATTTGCATACACAGATGGCGTTACCGATGTTCTTAATCATGATAATAAAGAATTTGGCGAACCACGTTTATTTGACGTATTACTTCAACACCAGACAGGAGAGCGCCTTGTAGCGTTAAAAGCGGCAGTAATAGATTTTATGAGTAATGAGCAAGAGCAAGATGATGTGTCTTGCTTATCTATTCTATGTGATTGAGCTAGATAGAGTAATAATAGTAAATGAGTTTTTAATGGTACATATACTAGACCCTCAAAAAGCTAAAGTGCTTATTGTTGATGATAATCAACAAAATTTGGCGCTGATGAAAGCAAGTTTAAAGCGGCAGTGTGGTGAGGTTTTTGCCGTTGAATCAGGAGCACAGGCATTTGAAATGCTGCAAAATTATGAGTTTTCTTTAATTATCTTAGACGTTAATATGCCTAAGTTAAATGGCTTTGAAACGGCTAAGATTATTCAAGATTCCAACATTGCCCAAAATACGCCGATTATATTTATTAGTTCCCAGTGTCAGGCTGATGCTGATATTGAGTCGGGCTTTGAAATGGGGGCTTATGATTATATCCTTAGGCCCATTGATGTTACTTTATTCCGAAATAAAGTCAGAACTTTTTTAAGATTATATGCGGCTGAGAAGGCTCTTAAAAAAGCAAATGTTTTGTTAGAGCTAAAAGCAAAGAGATTAGATCAACAGTTAACTGAGCAGTTAAAAGTTAATAGTGAATTACAGTTTTCTGAGCAAGTATTTGAAAATAGTGTCAACGGCATCATTATTGTCGATGATAATTTAAGGTTCGTTCGAGTCAATAAAGCATTTACAAAAATTACGGGCTATGAACTTGATGAGCTTATTGGTGAAACGCCAAAAATACTATCTTCTGGCCTTCAGGGTAAAGCGTTTTATCAAGAAATGTGGAAGATCCTATTGGAAAATGGGTCGTGGCAGGGCGAGTTATGGAATAAAAGAAAAGGTAATGAGCTTTATGCAGAAATGCTTAGTATCAATGCGGTAAAAGATAAATATGGCGTGGTTTCAAATTATATTGGCATAGTGAGCGATATTACTGAAAAAAAACGGACTGATGAAAAAAATGCATATTTAGCAAATTATGATTATTTAACAGGGCTGCCTAACCGGCTTAAACTGATGACAGAGGTGGAGCACTATATTGAAGATCAAGGTATAGGTTCTCTAGCTGTACTATTTCTAGATTTAGATAAGTTTAAGCCTGTGAATGACCGCTATGGGCATCAAGTGGGTGACGAGTTACTGGTTGCCGTAGCTAAACGCTTAAAAGCTTGTGTGCGTGATGAAGATTTAGTTGCTCGATTGGGGGGCGATGAATTTATTGTTGTTTTGAAAGAGCCAAATAATTCAGTTGTCGCTGCTGAAAAAGTATCCGATAAAATTATCTCAGCTATTTCCTCTGCTTTTAATATATCTCAGCTAGAAATTAATATTAATACCAGTATCGGTATTGCTCTCTACCCTGAGCATGGAACAAGCGCTGACTCATTAATTACCTTGGCTGATGATGCTATGTACAAGAGTAAGGCTGAAGGAGCAGGGGGTTATCATGTGTGCATATGATAATTGATACTAGCGAATTTGATCCGTTTATATTATTGGATATAAACGCTTTTCTTAGGCAACCCTAAAAGGGTTAGAATAGCAATAGCTAGAGTCTACACAGGTGGCAGATTCAACTTTTATTTTTATTGAGCGTAGCGCAGACAATTTACTTGCTCCTCCAGTGGTGTTTGTTTCAATAAATTTTCTACAAAATGCTGACTATAATACGGAATTTGTAAGCTGCCCTTAGCACCGAAACCATTAAAAATAGTTAGATTTTCATAAGTTGGGTGTTGTCCAATAAAAGGTGCTTTGTCTAGAGTTGTCGGACGTATATTGGCTTGTTGCTTATCTAGTGTCGCAGAATGTAGTGATGGATAAGTTTGCCTAAGTGATTCTAGTAGTTGCTGTTTTGCCTGAGCCGTCGCTTGAGTGTCTAAATTATTGTTGTCAAAGCTTGCGCCTGTGCGAAAACGATGTGCATCTAGTGGAATGAGCCAGTGTCCATAGTTGAGCATTTCCGGAATCAGTATTTGTCTTGTGCTCATTGTGAGTATTTCGCCTTTAGCTAACTGGAAAGGAAGATAGTTAAACCAAGGGTTGTAAATAGCTTGATAACCTTCACAAAAGATGACCTTTTTTGCTGTTATGCCTTGCCAAGTGACTCGTGTATTAATCTGTAAGTCTTGGTAGTCAAATTGACAGGCTTGATAGCATTGTTGTTCTTGAAAATAGTTTTTTAGGCTGCTCAATAGCTTGTGTGTAAGTAAGTATCCGGTTTGTTTTTGTTGAATGATGCCGAGTGGTGCGTGAATTGAATCAGGAGCTTGCTTTGGCTCGGGCTCTAGGTAATTAAAATAGCTTGGGTCTTGGCAGCGTTTTTGGTAACTTAGCTGTTCTTTCTCATTACGGACAATGCGTAACATGCTTTTTTCGATATAAAAGTCTTCTTGAAAAAACTGACTTAATGTTTGGTAGGTTTTTTTTGCGCAGGGTAGCAGGGTGTCGATATGATTATTTTTGACTAAGCGCATGCCTGTCACAGGGTTGATAAGCCCTGCGGCAATTTGTGAGGCGTTTTCTTGTTGGTTGTCGATCAGGTGAAAGCTGCAACCGTGTTGGATTAGTTCCCAGCTGAGCAGACTACCGGCGAGTCCTTGGCCAATAATCAGGTAGTCTACTTGTTGGGGCATGTTTATTGGTAGAGTAAGTGGGGGGCTTTCATTCATTCCCAAGTGGCGTTGGGAATGAGAAAAATAAGAAGTTATTTAAGGGTCAAGCTGTTTGGCGCGTTAAATTTTATGCCGTCCCAAGCTGATTTCATGAAATTTCTAATATTCTGGTGGCTGCTGCCATTGGGGGCGTTTAAAACATCTTGATGATAAAAATCACCGAATAAATTTAAGGTTTGCTCTTGGTTAAGCTGATTAAGTTGGGCAAAAGCAAAGATTTTGCAAGAACCTTCATTAGTTCCCGCTTCATTAATTACGGCATTATCCCCTAAGCCATTACTAAAGGTGGTTGGTGTGTATTGGTAATGTTCATTAATAATCGCCATAGTGTCATCAAAGCTGACTTTTTGGTTGGATTTTACTTTTGCTAGAAATGTGTTTAAAGGCATGTTTTTTCTTTTTTAAGGGTTAAGTTTCCACTGTGATCCTGCTAGCCAGGCATTAAAATCAGTAACAGATTGAGGTTTGTTAAGATAGTAACCTTGAGCAATATCACACTCGTAATCTTTTAATTTAGCCATGATTTCGGCATCTTCTACACCTTCAGCAACTACTTGTAATCCTAAGTTATGTGCTAGGTTAATTGTCGCTTTGACTATCACAGCATCATTGTCGCTGTGTAAAATATCTTGGACAAAAGAGCGGTCAATTTTTAGTTCAGCTAAGGGCATTTTCTTTAGGTAAGCTAAAGAGGAGTAGCCAGTACCAAAATCATCAATAGACAGTTTATAGCCCATTTCATGTAGCCGTTGAATGATTTCTAAAGCTTTTTCAGGATCAGTCATAATCGACCCTTCGGTGATTTCTAAGACAATCCATTTAGGATTAACTTGAGTTGCAGCTTGAATGCCGGCGATTAGGTCGGGAAGTTCAGGATCGTGCAAATCTTTGGCGGATAAGTTGACCGAAATGATTAAATCTTTACCTTCTTGGTGCCATTGAGCGCAGTCAGTAAAAGCTTGCCGAATAACCCAAGCACTTAGTTCTTGTATGGTACGGGTACGTTCCGCCATGGGAATAAATTCATCGGGCGAAATAAACCCATGTTTTGGGTGGTTCCAGCGGACTAGTGCTTCTGCGCCATAAACGGAGCCTGTCTGTACGTTAACTTTGGCTTGGTAGTATAAGGTTAATTCATTGCGCGTAAAGGCGTGGCGTAATTCACTCATTAACGTTAAACGGTGTGGGCTATGTGCATCAAAGCTTGGGTCATAAACCGCATAGCCTTCTTTATTATTGCGTGCCATATATAAAGCAACGCCAGCTCTTTGTACCAGAGTATCGACATCCTCGCCGTGCTCAGGAAAATGAACTATACCCGTTGCTGTGTGTACGGCCACCTGTAGTCTTTCGACTACAAAGGCAGTTTGCATGCTTTGTTGAATGTTTTTGGCGATTCGTAGGGTATCGAGCTGTGAGTCGTTGATCAGGATGCTGAAGGTATTACCTTCTAGTCGGGCAATGTTTTCTTGGAATTTGAATGCGCCCTGTAAACGAGAAGCGATTTGTTTGAGTATTAAATCACTACTATTGCGGCCTAGTGTATCGTAAACATCCTTATAATTTTCGATTTCAAATAATAAAATTGAGAGCGATTTATTTTGATTATTAGCCGATAAAATGGCTTGCTCAACGCGGTCGTAAAAGAGTGAGCGGTTGGGTAAATCAGTTAACGCATCGTGGGTAGAGGAATAAGCCGCTTGCTTTTCTAGTGTTGCAGTTTGCGTGCGTAGTTCTGCAGTTTGATCGAGAATCATTGCGCTGGCTTGGTAAGCAATAATAGAGCTGGAGTATTGCCCCCAAAAACCAAATATAAAAGGTAGGGTATCTAATATCCATAAGCCTACATTATTTTGTTGCGCATGGATGATACCCGCGGCTGAAATATTGCCACTAGTGTAAAAGCTGACGATTAACGTAGCGATAATAATACTGGCTACAGCAATGGCAATACCTTGATAAGCAGTCTTACTTGCTTGCCCTTTAAGCGCATTAACATTTAGGAGTAATTGAGTGCTTTCCAGTTGCTGAACCATGGCTTATTCCTTTTGCTTTCGTGTTAGGGTGTTTTTAGCGTAGTAGTGCTGTTATTGTAGAAAAGTGTTCATGTTGTGAGTTTGTTAACCATTCAAATAGCACGGATTCAAAATTGCTAATCGTTGCACCTTGCGCTTGTAAGCGTTGTAGAGCGTAAAATTTATTTTCAGCTTTACGTGAACATACTGCATCTTCAACGATATGCACTTGATAGCCTTGCTGCATAAGTTCTAGCGTGGTTTGTAGTATGCAGACGTGAGTTTCTTGACCTACAATAATGATTTGTTTGCGTGCGGTTTTTTCTAGTGCGTCTTGAAAGTTGTCTGCTGCTAAACAAGAAAATCCCGTTTTTTCAAAATGAGGTGTGCTTTCACTTAGTTTTACGTGGATGCTTTCTACCGTAGCACCTAAGCCTTTCGGATATTGTTCGGTAACGATTACCGGAACATTGAGTAAATTAGCGGCATCAATTAAACGCGCGCTGTTTTCTAGCATATCTTCAGCATTGCCTTCTGGCATGACACTGGTGAGTCTATCTTGAATATCAACTATGAGAAGTAAGCTATTATCAATGTCAAGTAAGTTAGGGTGAGTTGTCATAGTGTGTTTGAATTAGTTAAGTTTTAAGTTACGTGCTTTTTCGCGCTGCCAATCACGGTCTTTTTCAGTGGCGCGTTTATCGTGTAGTTTTTTACCTTTGGCCAGACCAATTTCTAATTTAGCTCGGCTATTTTTCCAGTACATAAAGGTTGGAACTAAGGTAAAACCTTTGCGCTCAACATTACCGATAAGCTTATTTATTTCTTGACGGTTGAGCAGGAGTTTACGTACCCGCGTTGCATAAGGCGTGACATGGGTTGAGGCGCTGTTAAGTGCAGAGATATGCATGCCTGATATCCAGACTTCGCCATTCTTAACAAACACATAGCTTTCTTTAAGTTGCACTCTGCCATCGCGTAGGCTTTTAACTTCCCAGCCTTCTAATACTAAGCCTGCTTCAAAGCGTTCCTCTATAAAAAATTCATGTGAAACATAGCGATTTTTGGCAATGATATTATCTGTTTGCTTTTTTTTCTTGGATGATTTTCCAGCCATTAGGTGTCCAAATCTGTTTTTAAACGGTGGTAAAGGGTATACTCTACACGGATAATTTAGGCGCTATTGTGTGTTTATAGCTTCCCTATTACGTTAGGGAGTCAATGCCACACTGTGTATTGCCTGTTAAGAGTAAACATATCAGTATTTTACTTTATTTGCTGATAAAAAATTAAATTTTCAAACGCGTAGGTAGTTTAATGACTGATACAAAGAAATCTATACATGGAGAGTGGTCTTCACGTTTCGCATTTATCCTAGCTGCAACAGGCTCAGCTGTGGGTTTAGGTAATATTTGGAAGTTCCCTTATATTACGGGTGAAAATGGTGGTGGTGCTTTTGTTATTGTTTATTTGTTATGTGTGGCGGTGATTGGCATACCTATTATGATAGCTGAAACGATGATGGGTAGGCGTGGGCGACAAAGCCCGATTAATACGTTAGAAACTTTAACAGAAGAGGCGGGAGCCAATAAAAATTGGCACTATTTGGGCTGGTTAGGTGTTATTGCTGGTTTTTTGATCTTATCGTATTACAGTGTTATCGCTGGCTGGGCGATGGCTTATGTTGTTAAGGCATTTACTGGGAGTTTTTCCGGAGAGAGTGCGGCCCAAATTAAAAGTCTTTTCAGTGATTTACAAGCAAGTCCAGTGCAACAGGTTTTTTGGCATACTGTATTTTTGGTGGCTACCATGTCCGTGGTTGCTCGTGGTGTGCAAGGTGGTCTAGAAAAAGCGGTGCGCTTTTTAATGCCAGGCTTATTTGTTTTACTGATGCTATTAGTGGCTTATGCCATGACGACTGGCGCTTATATGCAAGGTTTAGAATTTTTATTTAAACCTGATTTTAGTGAAATGACGGGGGATAGCGTCCTTACTGCAATGGGGCATGCCTTCTTTACTTTAAGTTTGGGCATGGGCGCGATTATGGTTTATGGGTCTTATCTACCTAAAGATATTTCTATTGCTAAAACCTCTATTCTTATTGCTGGTGCCGATACCGCTGTTGCTTTGTTGGCTGGTATGGCTATTTTTCCGATTGTTTTTGCTAATGGCTTAGAGGCGAGTGCCGGCCCTGGGTTAATCTTTCAAACACTTCCTATTGCTTTTGGCAATATGACGGGGGGGTGGCTGTTTGGGTTATTGTTTTTTGTTCTGTTGGTCTTTGCAGCTTTATCTTCTGCAATATCACTAATTGAACCAGCTGTCGCTTGGGTAGTTGAAAATTATAAAGTAGATCGTAAAAAAGCCAGTATAGGCATGGGCTTGTTAACTTGGTTTCTAGGTTTAGGTACCGTATTTTCTGAGGGGTTTTTTGAGAAAATAGATTATTTAACCGCAAATTTAATGTTGCCGTTAGGTGGTTTATGCATTGCACTATTTGCTGGTCATGTGATGTTGCAAAAGCATTCGCAAGCTGAGTTAGCACTGGATAACGAAACAGAATATGCGGTGTGGAAGTTTTTGGTTAGCTATGTCGCTCCGGCAGCTGTGTTTTTGGTGTTTTTACATGTACTGGGAGTGTTTGGCTAATGGCTACGGTTGAAAAAAGTGCATTAGTTAAATTTTCAGCACAACAAATGTTTGCTTTAGTTGATGATATAGAGTCTTATCCTGATTTTTTACCTTGGTGTGCGGGTAGTCGCATTATTAGCCGTGAAGGGAATATTGTTGAAGCGGAATTACAGATTGCTAAAGCTGGCTTTAAACATGCTTTTGCTACGCGCAATATTAATGATGAAGGGGGGCGTATTACCCTTTCCTTATTACACGGGCCTTTTTCATCATTAGAAGGTGTATGGAATTTTATGCCACTACGTGAAGATGCGAGCAAGATTTCTTTGGATTTAGAATTTGAAATGAATGGCATACTTGCCAATTTTGCTTTTGGAGCCGTATTTAATCAAATTTGCAATACGATGGTGACTTCATTTACCGAGCGTGCGAAGCAGATATATACGCCCATTAAAAAGTGAATGTTGAAGTGGCTTATGCTGCGTCTGAGCAGCAGTTAATTTTAAGCGTTAAGGTAGAAGAGGGCTGTACTGTTGATCAAGCAATTGCTTTATCGGAGATAGTAACGCGCTTTCCTGAGATAGATTTGACTAAAAATAAGGTGGGTATTTTTAGTCAAATTTGCTCGCTTAATAAGCTTTTACAAGAAAATGATCGTGTGGAAATTTATCGAGATTTAGCGCTTAATCCGATGGAAGCTCGCAGGCAGCGAGCGATACAGCAAGGGCGTTAATCTCCAAAAGTAAATAAGCTGACCATCATTTCGTATAAAGTCTTTCTCAGCTCACGCTTTGGCGCATCTATGGTGATTTCCTTAGGTGGCGGTGGTGGTGGATTCGCTTCTGGTGCTAAATCGCCCTCTATATGAACTAAATTATCACCCTGAAAAAATAATGCGATTCGCTCCTGATACCTGTCTTCATGTCCTGGTTGTTGCGAATAAATATAGTCCCAGCGATTAGCACTGAAAGGATCGAGTAATAATGGCGAGCCAAGGATGTAAATAACTTGGCGTTTAGTCATGTCAGGGCGTAATTGGTTGACCATTAATTGATCAATAACATTACCTTGATCGATATCTATTTCGTAAACAAAAGGGACGCTAGTCGCAAGGGTTGAGCAGGCAGTAGTAATGCTAAGTGAAATAGACAGTATTATTAGGCGTAAAGTCTGGGACATATAAAGGATTGCTAGCGATTTTGAGGGAAAAACACCAGAAAGCAGCGTTAAAAGCTTGCTTTGTTGAGGCTTTAGATTTATTGGTATGCATCATACCTGAACTTCTTTAAAACTTAAAAAGTGAATTCCAAGTATTTAGCTTAGTTTTTTCTTTATTGGCCCGAAAAGAACTACAATGTAAGAATATATTAATATTTAGGAACGAGAGTTTAATAATATTCGAAAGTATGGCGCAGGATTTTGGCTTCACGGGTGTGTTAGAAAAACGCGCGTATAGCGATCTACGCAACTGTTTTTCTAGCGCGGTCGTGGAGCCAAAAGACGAGTCAGATTCGAGTATTATTGAAGTTTCGCTCCTCAGTTTAGGGGTGAAATAGCTTTTATGGGAGAGAAACGAATGGAAACTCAAGAATTAAGAGATGTGGGCTTAAAAGTCACCTTACCACGTGTGAAAATTTTAGAAATTATGGAGCGTGAAACCTATGAGCGTCATTTGACTGCGGAGCAGGTTTATAAAATTCTATTAAGTGAAAATGAAGAGATTGGGCTAGCGACGATTTATCGTGTCTTGACTCAGTTTGAAGCTGCAGGATTGGTGACTCGACATCATTTTGAAGGTGGTAATTCTGTTTTTGAGTTAAACAAAGGAAAGCATCACGATCATGTGGTTTGTGTTAAATGCGGTAAAGTTGATGAATTTACTGATGATGTGATTGAGGAACGTCAAAATCAAATCGCTAAAAAATTAGGTTATGAGTTAACCGATCATAGCTTGTATCTCTATGGTTTATGTCCTAACTGCCAATAAATCTATAGGCAGTTTTTCTTAGTTTATTATTTTAATTTTATATGTTTAAGCCGCTTATTTTATACATCGGTTTGCGCTATACACGCGCAAAACGTCGCACTCAATTTATTTCTTTTATCACTTTAACTTCCGTTTTAGGTATTGCTCTAGGTGTAACTGCCTTGATTACTGTTTTGTCAGTGATGAATGGTTTTGAAGCTGAATTACGCCAGCGTATTTTAGGTATGACCGCGCATTCCACCGTAACAGGGCGAGGTGGTCAGCTTGCTGACTGGCAGGTATTAGAGAAAAAACTGCAGAATTTTCCTCATGTACAAGGTGCCGCACCGTTTGTGAATGGTCAGGTGATGATTAATGCAGGGCGTAGAGTGAGTGGTACTGCTTTGCGTGGTATTTTGCCTAAACAAGAGCCGGCTGTTTCTGAAGTGGGCGAGAAAATGCAGGCTGGGTCCTTAACGGATTTGCAGGCTGGGAAATATCAAATTGTCCTAGGCTCTGAGTTAGCCACTTATTTAGGCGTTATGGTGGGAGATAAAGTCACTGTGATTAGCCCGCAAGTTAATTCAACGCCGGCAGGTATTATTCCACGCTTAAGGCGTTTTACCGTGAGTGGTATTTTTGAAGTGGGAATGTATGAATATGATCGTAATATGGCGATTATTCATATTAAAGATGCTGCAAAACTATTACGTATGGAGGGGCGTGTTTCTGGTTTACGTTTAAAATTAGATGACTTGTTTAATGCACCGCAGATCAGTCGCGAATTAGCGGAAAAATTACGTGGTCAATATTATGTGAGTGATTGGACGAAGGCGCATAGTAATTTCTTCCGTGCGATTCAAACTGAAAAACGCGTGATGTTTATTATCCTATTATTAATTGTTGCCGTAGCCGCTTTTAATATCGTCTCAACCTTAGTTATGGTGGTCACTGATAAGCGAGGTGACATTGCTATTTTAAAGACTCAGGGCTTAACTCCACTATCGGTTATGGGGATATTTATTACTTTAGGTTCAATTATTGGATTAATTGGTACCGCTTTAGGTACTGTCGGTGGCGTTTTATTAGCCTTAAATGTAGAAACGATTGTGCCTGCGATTGAGAAGTTTTTTGGTGTTAATTTTATGGCAGCGGATGTCTATTATATTAGTAGCTTGCCGTCAAAATTGGTTTGGGCGGATGTCTATGTCATTGCAGCCGTGGCTTTCTCTTTATCTTTACTCGCCACTATCTACCCTGCTTGGCAAGCATCACGCGTGAATCCAGCAGAGGTATTGCGTTATGAGTAATCCAGTTATTTTGCAATGTCATCAATTAACTAAGCGATTCAAGCAAGGCGAACTCGATGTTGAAGTACTGAGAGGTGTTGATTTTTCAGTCTCTGAAGGTGAGCGTGTAGCCATTATGGGGACGTCTGGTTCAGGTAAAAGCACTTTATTACACTTGTTAGGCGGCTTAGATAAGCCGACAAGCGGCGAGGTGATTTTGGATGGTGTTAATTTAAATACAGTAGGCCAAGCGAGATTATCTAAATTAAGAAATCGTACTCTAGGTTTTATTTATCAATTCCACCATCTTTTAGGTGAATTTACTGTTTTAGAAAATGTCGCTATGCCGGCCTTAATTGGCGGTGTTTCTATTGCTCAGGCTAAAAAAGAGGCAGAAGAAATTTTACAACGAGTTGGTTTGGTGCATCGAATTAAGCATAAGCCAGGTGAGCTATCAGGTGGAGAGCGGCAGAGAGTCGCTATTGCGCGGGCATTAATTAATAAGCCGAAATGTATTCTGGCGGATGAGCCGACCGGTAATCTGGACAGTAAAACAGCAGAAACAATTTATCAGTTAATGTCGGAATTAAATGATGAATTAGATGTCAGCTTTTTAATTGTGACACATGATCCTGATCTTGCAGGAAGGATGGATAGAGTGCTGCATATGGCGGATGGTTTGATTGTTGCCTGATAAAAAAATACCTGCTTTATGCAGGTATTTTTTTGAGAATAAGCAGCTTATTTATGAGGTCGTGCATTCCAGTGTTTGACTACATTCCAGCGCCAGAAAGAACGAATACCAAAATAACCGACAACGGAAGAAATAACGCCAAGGATTAAGCAGCCAGCTAGGAAGGGGGCACCTATGTCTCCTAAGTTTGCCATTATGCTGTCGACAGAAAATTCAAAATTTGAGTCTGGCGAGGGTTGACCTAATGACCATAAGCCTACTAGATAAGCAAAGTAAAACATGGGGGGCATAGTTAATGGGTTGGTAATCCAAACTAAAGCGACTGAAATGGGTAGGTTTGCGCGAAAATACAGTGCGATGATGGCGGCAATCGCCATTTGTCCTGGAGTAGGAATCCATGCAGCAAACAGACCAATAGCAAAAGCAGCAGAAACTGAACGTCGGTTCAAGTGCCAAAGGTTGGGATCATGGAGTTTGTCACCTAAAAAACTGAGGTTTTTATTCTCTTTAATGGATTCAGACGATGGCATGTATTTTTTTAATAGTTTTTTTGGCATGACTTATGATTCCGTGTAGATACATTAACCTTCAAGTGTAGCAGATTTTAGTAATGCTTTTATCTGTTTTATCATTTTTCTTAGGTATTGTAGGGCTGCAACAATGGGCTATGCTGCCTAGTGTTTGGTCTTTGTCGGTCATTTTTTTGCTAGCCCTAGTAGGGCTTTATTTTAAGCAGAAGCGAATTGCATTTTTTCTGTTAGGTTTTGTTTGGGCTGGGGCTTTTTCGGCGTATTTTTTAAGCCATTCTTTAGCGCCTGAATTACAAGGTAAAGAGTTATTGATTAAGGGTGATGTTGTCGGCCTGCCTGAATACAATGACCGACGAGTACGCTTCGATTTTAAAGTGACTCAGACCGCTGTTTCGTTGCCTGATAAATTGCGCTTGAGTTGGTATTATCCGCAGCAAAAGATTTCTGCGGGTCAAACATGGCAGTTTTTTGTTAAGTTGAAAGCACCTAATGGCACTTTAAATCCGGGTGGTTTTGATTATGAAAAGTGGTTGTTTGCACGGCATATTGGTGCCACTGGTTATATTCGTAAGGCAGGTCAGGCAAAATTGTTAGCTACGCAAGCAGCATGGCAAAGTATTTCAGTAGTGCGCCAGAGTTTACTTGATCTATTAACGCAGCAAAAGATAAGTACTGATAGCTTAGCTTTGATCAAGGCGCTAACTTTAGGGGATCGCAGTTCACTTTCTACACCGCAATGGCAGGTGTTAGCACGAAGTGGGACTGCACATTTAATGGCTATTTCGGGGCTACATATCGGCCTAGTAGCGGGAATGATCTATTGGCTGGCTTTTCAATGTTGGCTGCAAGTGCCACCTCATAGATTGTTTTCAGCACCACAAGTAGCGTCAGTTTGCTCATTTATAGTAGCCTTGTCTTATGCTGCTTTGGCTGGTTTTTCTGTGCCTACGCAGCGCGCTTTAGTTATGGTTAGTGTATTTATGCTGACTATATTATTACGTCGACATATAAAAGCTTTGGATGTTTTCGCCATTGCGCTTTTAGTGGTGTTACTGATTGATCCGATGGTCGTGTTGTCAGTGGGTTTTTATTTATCTTTTCTGGCGGTTTTTTGTATTATCTATGTGCTTTCCGCGCGCCTAGGTCGAGAAAATCGTTTTCTTAGCAGTCTTAAATTGCATGTTGTAGTCGGGCTGGGGTTATTGCCGGTTTTACTATTTTTCTTTCAGCAGGCTTCATTGATTTCACCTATTGCTAATTTTCTAGCTATACCTATCGTCAGTTTTTTAGTAGTACCCCTGGCTTTATTAGCGGTTGCTTTGCTGCCTGTTGTGCCTGATATTTCAGGATTTTTATTGCAGCTTGTCGATCTCGTTTTGCAGTATTTGTGGCAAGTATTGGTGTTTTTGGTGAACTTACCATTGGCTAGTATTGTCCAGGCTCAACCTGACATGTGGCAGATTTTCGTGGCTATGCTCGGTGTGTTTTTATTATTAGCACCGCGAGGAATTCCTGCGCGTTATTTAGGTTTTATTTTGATTTTTCCTTTAGTTTTTGTGCATAAAGATAAGCCAGAAATGGGCGAGGCAAGCTTAACTTTATTAGATGTTGGTCAGGGTTTAGCCGTAGTTGTGGAAACTGCTGAACATACTTTGGTATTTGATACGGGCGCACGGTTTTCTGATAGTTTTGATATGGGTAGAAATGTAGTTTTGCCTTTTTTGCATTATCAGAGAATTACTCATATAGATAAATTAGTTATCAGTCATGCAGATAATGATCATATTGGTGGTGCGAAATCACTATTAGCAGAGATGCCAACTGAGGAGGTATTAAGTAGTGTGCCAGAGTTATTGGCAGATTATAAGGCGGTTGCTTGTTATACGGGGCAAAGCTGGCAGTGGGACCAGGTGAATTTCTATATGCTATCGCCACCTAAGCAAGGTCTTAAAGGTGAAAATGATAACTCTTGTGTGCTGAAAATTGAAACGGCACAGGGGAGTTTTTTATTGACGGGGGATATTGAAAAAACTGCTGAAGCGGCTTTAATTGAACTGTCTAAGGATTTGTCATCTGAGGTGTTAATTGCACCGCATCACGGCAGTAAAACCTCTTCGAGTGCTGATTTTTTAGCTGCCGTAAACCCGAGTGTTATTTTAATTCCATCGGCGTCACCTAATCGTTTTGGTTTTCCTCACGCGCAGGTGCTTGATCGCTATAATCAGTTGGGAGCACAAAATTTTATAACGGGTAATTCTGGGGCATTAACGGTCAATTTTTATGCGGGAGAGATCGAAGTTGAAAGCTATAGAGAAAAGCATCGACGCTATTGGAATCGATGGACAGGCAAAGAAAATGTTATAAAATAATAACCAAGCTATTTACTATGGAATTAAATAGGACTAAAATAGTCCTATATTAAGGGAGTGCTTATGATACGTCTGGGTAAATTGACTGATTATGCAACAGTTATTTTGAGTTTTATGGCTAAAAGCCAGTCTCATATGCATGCGGCTTTAGAGATTTCCACTGCAACGGGAATCGCTTTACCAACAGTCAGTAAAATTTTGAAATCTTTGGTTAGGGCGCATTTATTAAGTTCGGTGCGCGGTGCTAAAGGCGGTTATGTCTTAGTACAGGCACCTGAAAAAATCACTGTTGCTAGTGTGATTACAGCATTAGAAGGACCGATTTCCTTAACTGAATGCAGCTCGACAGATCATAGTTGTGACCAAGTTTCGGCATGCCAAATAGGTAATAATTGGCGTTTGGTTAATCAGACGGTTCAGAAAGCATTAGAATCGGTGACTTTAGCCGATATGATGTTGCCGGTTAGTATTCCACAAGAAATTACTGTGCCAGTGGCCAGTTTATATCGTTAATAGATTAAAAGAGTATTTATGTCATCAAGCGCACAAGAAATTGACAATCTGATTGGTCAAAAATATAAAGAAGGCTTTGTTACTGATATTGAGGTGGACACTTTTCCACCTGGATTAGATGAAGACGTTATCGTTAAGCTGTCGGCCATTAAAGGCGAGCCAGAGTTTATGCTGGAATATCGCTTAAAAGCATTTCGTCATTGGCAGACTATGAAAGAGCCAGATTGGGCGCAGTTAAATATTGAGCCGATTGATTATCAGGCCATTAGTTATTATTCTGCGCCTAAAAAAGATTCAGACAAGCCGCAAAGTTTAGATGAAATTGATCCGCAATTATTAGAAACCTATAAAAAACTAGGTATACCTTTAGATGAGCAAGAACGCTTAGCGGGTGTTGCGGTTGATGCGGTTTTTGATAGCGTCTCGGTGGCTACTACGTTTAAAGGTAAGTTGCATGATGTGGGTGTTATTTTTTGTCCGATTTCTGAAGCTTTAAAAGAGCACCCTGAATTAGTTAAACAATATTTGGGTACAGTTGTTCCAGAAACGGATAATTTCTTCGCTGCGTTAAATGCTGCTGTGTTTACTGATGGTTCGTTTGTATATATTCCTAAAGGCGTGCGCTGTCCAATGGAATTGTCGACTTATTTTCGGATTAATGCCGCTAATACGGGGCAGTTTGAGCGCACATTGATTATTGCCGACGCAGACAGTCATGTGAGCTATTTAGAAGGTTGTACCGCACCGATGCGTGATGAAAATCAGTTGCATGCAGCGGTCGTTGAGTTGGTCGCATTGGATAATGCTGAGATTAAATATTCCACGGTACAGAACTGGTATCCCGGTGATGAAAATGGTGTCGGTGGCATTTATAATTTTGTAACCAAACGTGCCGAATGTCGTGGTGTGAATTCTAAAGTGTCTTGGACACAAGTAGAAACTGGTTCAGCGATTACCTGGAAATATCCTAGTTGTGTCTTAATTGGTGATAATTCAGTCGGTGAGTTTTATTCGGTTGCCTTGACCAATAATTATCAGCAAGCTGATACTGGCACTAAGATGATTCATATAGGTAAAAATACCCGCAGCACGATTATCTCTAAAGGTATTTCGGCTGGGAAATCGCAAAATACCTACCGAGGCTTAGTTCGTGTCGGTAAAAATGCAGAAAATGCCCGTAATTATACGCAGTGTGATTCTTTATTAGTAGGTGATAAATGCGGCGCGCATACTTTTCCGTATGTTGAAGTGAAACAGCCTTCCGCGCAAGTCGAGCATGAAGCTACCACCTCTAAAATCAGTGAAGACCAATTGTTTTTCTGTCAACAGCGCGGCTTATCCGCTGAAGATGCAGTATCTATGATTGTTAATGGATTTTGTAAACAGGTTTTCAAGGAGTTGCCGATGGAATTTGCGGTTGAAGCACAGGCTTTATTGGGATTGAGCTTAGAAGGCTCGGTCGGTTAATAAAATATTGTAGGTTGGGTTAGGTTTTTCTTGTGCAGCAATAAAAACCTAACCCAACAAAGTGAATTGTCCAGATGCTGGGTTAGATTAACGCGCTACACTTGTTAATTTAATCCAGCCTACAACAAATAATTAAAAAATTAAACCAGGTAAATAGAATGCTTAGCATAAAAAATCTTCATGTCAGCGTAGGTGATAAGCCTATTCTTAAAGGTGTTAACTTAGAGATTAACGCAGGCGAAGTGCATGCCATTATGGGGCCTAACGGTGCAGGTAAAAGTACTTTATCTCATGTGTTGTCAGGTAAGTCTGGATATACCATCACTGAAGGAACAGTTACTTATAAAGGTAAAGATTTATTGGAGATGGATCCTGAGATAAGAGCGCGTGAAGGTGTGTTTTTGGCGTTTCAATATCCTGTAGAAATTCCAGGTGTGAGTAATATTTATTTATTGAAAGCAGCGTTAAATGCAATGCGTACTCATCAAGGCTTGCCTGAAGTGGATGCTTTTGATTTTTTAACTTTGGTTAAGGGTAAAGTTAAATTATTGGAAATGGATGAGACGTTTTTATATCGCTCAGTCAATGAAGGTTTTTCTGGTGGTGAGAAAAAACGTAATGAAATCTTACAGGCAGCTATTTTAGAGCCGAGTATGTGCATTTTAGATGAAACCGATTCGGGTTTAGATATTGATGCTTTAAAAGTGGTAGCGGCGGGTGTGAACTCATTACGTGCAGCGGATCGTTCATTTTTAATGATTACCCATTACCAGCGTCTTTTAGATTATATTAAACCAGATATTGTGCATGTTTTAGCGGATGGTAGAATTGTTAAATCAGGTGGTCCTGAGCTAGCCTTAGAGCTAGAAGCAAAAGGTTATCATTGGGTTGAAGAGCAGGTAGCATAATGAGTGCCGAGCAAGTAAATAGCCAATACCCTGCTGAATATGAAAAAGTCGAAGCTTTATTGCCTGGGCAATCTGCGAGTTGGTTAAGCGCTTTAAGAAAGCAAGCGCTAGCATCTTTTTCGAGCAATGGTTTTCCCTCATTAAGAGAAGAAGAGTGGCGTTATACTAACGTTTCTGCCATTGAGAAAAAATTATTTAGCCCTGTGCTGCATGATGAAATAGGTGCGGTGGATGTTGAAAGTTTAAATGCCTATCGCCTTGAAAATGCTTGGACTGTAGTTTTGGTAGATGGTCATTTTTCTGCTGCCTTATCTGATTTAGAGGGTTTGCCCGATAGTGTTCGTGCCTTGGATATGGCAAGTGCTTTAGAGCAATATCCAGATGATTTGCAGAGTTATTTTGGGCAAGCAGTCAGTCATGAACAGCATAGTTTTATCGCCTTTAATGCCGCATGGTTTACTGATGGTTTGTTTATTCATGTGCCAGCTAAAGAGGTTTTAAGCAAGCCAGTACAGGTTATTCATGTGGTGACGCAAGCTGATTATATGAGCAATACGAGACATATTATTGCTGTTGATGAGATGGCTCAAGCTGAAGTCATTGAAACATTTATCGGTTGCGATGATGCATATTTATCAGCTGCGGTGACGGAAGTTTTTATTGGCAAAAATGCTGATTTAACTTTATATAAACTGCAATTGGAAGGTGAGAAAGCCTATCACTTTGGCGGAACTTACGTTAAACAAGCAGCTGACGCTCGCTTTAAGCATCATAATTTTGCTTTTGGTGGTTTGTTAGCCAGAAATGATATACGTACTGACCTAGATCAGGCCTCTGAATGTGATCTAAATGGTTTATATCTTGGCATTAAACGCCAGCATATTGATAATCATACGCGCATCAATCACTTAAAACCGCATGCAATCAGCCGTGAGCTATATAAAGGCGTATTAGATCAGCGCGCACGCGGAGTGTTTCAAGGTCGTGTTGTCGTGGCAGAGGATGCACAAAAAACCAGCTCGGAAATGAATAACCGTAACTTGTTATTATCTAACGATGCTGAAGCGGATACCAAACCGCAACTAGAAATTTATGCGGATGATGTCAAATGTGCACATGGGGTTACAGTAGGTCAGCTAGATGAAAAATCTATTTTCTATTTGCAATCACGTTGTGTTGATGAAGAAACGGCGAGAAATATGCTGACTTTTGCATTTGCGAATGAAATGGTTGATAAAGTTAAAATTAAAGATTTACATGATCAGATTTTAGAGCAATTATTGGCTAGGTTTCCGCAAGAAGGTATTCAGCAAGAGTGGTTGTGAGCTTGATTTAAGCGACTACATATTATTAAGAGTTTGTGATTTAACCATAAAGAACACAAAGTTCACAGAGAGTATAGTGTGAGTTTTGTGGTGAGATGAAACATTAGAAATTATATGACTAACTTCCCCGTAGAAAAAATTCGCGCCGATTTCCCAATTTTAAAAGAGAAAATCCGTAATAAACCACTGGTGTATTTGGATAATGCCGCTAGCTGTCAAAAGCCACAGCAGGTGATTGATAGTATTGTGCATTGCTATAGTCATGAGTACGCTAATGTGCATCGTGGCGTGCATACACTCAGTGTGAAAGCGACCGATCGTTATGAAGGTGCGCGCGAAAAAGTAAAAGACTTTATTAATGCACAAAGCACGAAAGAAATTATTTTTGTTCGGGGCGCGACCGAGGCGATTAATTTAATTGCGCAAACTTTTGGTAAAGCGAATATTAAAGCAGGTGATGAAATTTTGATCACTGCGATGGAGCACCATTCTAATATTGTGCCTTGGCAAATGCTATGTGAAGAAACCGGTGCGATATTAAAAGTTGCGCCGATAGACTTGCAGGGCGAGTTAATTTTTTCAGAATTTGAAAAATTAATCAGTGATAAAACTAAATTAGTTTCTGTGGTGCATATGTCGAATGCGCTGGGGACGATTAATCCTGTTGAAAAAATTATTGCTGCTGCAAAAGCAAAAAATATCCCTGTTTTATTGGATGGCGCGCAAGCGATTCCACATATGTCCGTGGATGTGCAGGCTTTAGATTGTGACTTTTATGTGTTTTCTGGGCATAAATTATATGCACCGTCGGGTATTGGTGTGCTTTATGGTAAGCAAGCCTTATTAGAAGCGATGCCTCCTTATCAAGGGGGTGGCGATATGATTCGCAAAGTGACATTTACCGAAACTGAATACAATACACTGCCCTATAAGTTTGAAGCGGGCACGCCGAATATTGCTGATGTTATTGGTATGGGGGCGGCAATCGATTACCTAAATGAAATCGGTATGGACAATATTGCTGCTTATGAAGCAGAATTATTAGATTATGCGACTGAGAAGGCAAGACAAATTAAAGGTCTGCGTATTATTGGTGATAATAATAACAAAGGTGCGATTTTATCCTTTGTTTTAGATAAAATTCATCCACATGATATAGGGACGATGCTGGATAGTTTGGGTATCGCGATACGTGCTGGGCACCATTGCGCGATGCCTGTAATGGATTTTTTCGAAGTGCCTGCAACCGCACGTGCTTCATTTGCTATGTACAATACCAAGGAAGAAATTGATATCTTGATGGCAGGTATTGAAGACTTAATTAAAATTTTCGGCTAAATAGCCTGAATATAAACTGAGAAGACTATGTTTGATGATTTGCGTGACCTTTATCAAGAGGTTATTTTTGACCACAATAGAAATCCCCGTAATTTTCATGTGATGGAAAATGCTGATCGTAAAGTAGAGGGTTTTAATCCTTTATGTGGTGATCGCTTAACGTTATTTTTGAGAATGGAAGGCGATAAAATTATTGATGCTAGCTTTCAAGGCTCTGGCTGTGCGATTTCTACTGCATCCGTGTCTTTGATGACGGAAATTGTGAAAGGTAAAACGGAAGCGGAAGCGGATGCTTTATTTCAACAATTTCACGAGATGACTACAGGCAAAGAGGAAATGATTGACCTGGAGGCGGTTGGTAAATTAGCGGTTCTAGCCGGTGTTCGTGAATACCCTGCGCGTGTAAAATGCGCGACTTTGGCGTGGCATACGTTGGATGCCGCGTTAAAAAATGAGCAAGAAGCGATTTCTACTGAATAGCAATGCCTGAATATAGCGGAAAATTAGCTGTTTTACATAAGGAGCACTATGCGCTTAATGTCTCTCAGGCCTTAGCTGATCGTTTGGCTGTGCCGCTGTATCTCACTGCCGATAAAAATACAGCGGAAGATTTTTTTTTATCATGGCGTGACGGTTGTTTGAAGTTATTGGATAAAGAGCTGTTAAAAAAAGGCGGTTTAACCGTCGATATAGAACCTAGAAATGGTGAGCAGCGTTCTTGGCCAGCCCCTAAAGATGGTGCTTTGGCGCAGGCCATTGGCCGAAAAACTAAAACGGTGATTGATGCGACCACTGGCTGGGCGCAGGATAGTTTGCATATTTTTCGTATGGGTTATGAATTGCGCTGTATTGAGCGTTCGCCGATTATGCTGGAGCTGTTGAGTGATGCGTATCAGCGGCTTGAGCAGCTTGATTGGGTACAAAGGTTGAATTTATCAGCGCCAGAATTAATCGCTGGTAATGCTATTGAGGTTCTTGCTGGATTAACAGAGGCGCCCGATTGTATTTATATCGACCCGATGTTTCCACCTAAACGAAAAAAGTCGGCTTTACCTAAAAAATCTATGCTAATTTTGCGTGATTTATTGGGTGATGACATGGATAAAGAGGAATTATTTTCTGCTGCTATGCAAGCGACTGCAAAAAAAGTGGTTGTGAAAAGTCCTGATTATGCTGAGCCATTAGGAGGGGGACCGAGTGAGAGCTTTAAAGGAAAATTGCTTAGGTATGATGTGTATTTAAAAAAATAAAGGTAAAACGATGTCGGAATGGATTGGTGTAGTTGCAGAAAGTGCTTTAGCAATTGGCGAGCATCTCGTAGTAGATGTAGATGGCATTGATGTCGCTGTTTTTAAATTAGAAGATGGCTTTTATGCTTTGGAAGATGTTTGTACGCATGATGGTGCAGAAATAGGTAGTGGTACTGTTGAAGGGGATGAGATTGTCTGTCCTCGGCACGGTGCGAGGTTTTGTATTAAGACAGGGCAAGTAAAAAGTGCACCTGCTTATGAGGATATAGCGAGTTTAGAAGTGAGAGTTGAAGAAGGAAGAGTGGAAGTAAGAGATATGCGCTGGGATTGAATTAATTAAATAATAGAGTGGGCTAGCCACTCTATTATTTATAGAATCTTAAAACTTATAGGTAACCGTGTAGGCCTTTGAAAAGTTTTTCAGCTTCTTTTAAGTGCTCTTCAGCAACTTGATTTTGTGATTTTCTCATTTCTTTCTTTGCTTTCTTTAAGAAACTAGCTGCTTTTTGACGTTTTCTATCAACGATATCGTTAGCATTGATTTCTTTGTTTAGGTTTTTCGCTTCTCTGATAAGCGCCAAAACATCTGCATTATCAGCACCGTTGTCAATCGCATGTCTTGCTTCCATGATTTTTGCAACAGTCATGTCGATTGCTTGCTCAGGCTCAAAACAAGTTCTTCCGTCTTCACACTCAGCTAAAGCAGCAGTAGAGAAAACGCCCATAGAAGCGCCTAAGAAAGCAGATAGTAGTAATGGTTTTAATAGTTTCATGTAACCCTCATTGTTGTTTTAGTTGTTGTAATGCGTAGGCCTGTAAGGGATTCTACGAATTCTTTGACATTCTAGCATAAGATTGAAAAACAACAATGCAATTATTTGCAGGCTGAAATGAGCAACAAGTAGTATATAATAGTGCGTTTTTTTATGATTTGCCTGAATTTCGGATAATATTAAGTCAATGCAAGAAATAAATCCTATTACCAATCAAATTTCAGATTTAAAGAGTCGTACTGAGTCGCTTAGGGGGTATCTTTGACTTTGATGCCAAAAGTGAAAGTTTGGTCGAGGTCTTACGAGAGTTAGAAAACCCAGATATATGGAATAATCCTGAGCAAGCACAAGCTCTAGGGAAAGAGCGAGGGCAGCTCGAGACGGTGGTAAATACTATTAATGAGTTGAACGGTGGTTTGGCTGATGCGGCTGAGTTACTCGAAATGGCCGTTGAAGAATCTGACGAAGAGACTATTGATACGGTTATTGCTGATCTAAAAGTGTTTGAAGATAAAGTAGCGAGTTTGGAGTTTCGACGTATGTTTTCCGGTGAAATGGATGCGAATAATGCTTTTTTAGATATACAGTCGGGTTCGGGTGGTACAGAAGCACAAGACTGGGCTTCAATGATTGAGCGTATGTTTTTGCGTTGGGGTGAGCGTAAAGGCTTTAAAACAGAACTAATTGAAGAGTCGCAAGGTGATGTCGCTGGGATTAAGAGCGCCACGATAAAATTTGAAGGTGAATATGCTTTCGGTTGGTTGCGCACTGAAACAGGAGTGCACCGATTAGTAAGGAAATCGCCGTTTGATTCGGGGAGTCGTCGTCATACTTCATTTGCCTCGGTATTTGTGTCCCCAGAAATTGATGATGATATTGAAATAGATATTAACCCTGCAGATTTACGCATAGATGTGTATCGTGCGAGTGGTGCGGGTGGTCAGCATGTTAATAAAACAGAATCGGCAGTACGCATCACTCATCTCCCTACAAATACTATTGTGCAATGTCAAAATGGACGCTCACAACATAAAAATAAAGATGAGGCGATGAAGCAGTTAAAATCTAAACTTTACGAGTTAGAGCTGCGTAATCGCTCAGAATCTCAACAGGTCGTTGAAGATAATAAATCGGATATAGGCTGGGGTAGTCAGATTCGGTCTTATGTTTTAGATCAGTCGCGTATTAAAGATTTACGTACTAATGTAGAGACGGGTAATACCCAAGCTGTATTAGATGGTGATTTAGATCAGTTTATTGAAGCAAGCCTAAAAAGTGGTTTGTAAGCCTATTTTAAGTTAAACCTACAATTAAAGTGAAAATGTCAGAATTAGAACAGGACGAACAAGAACAAATTAAACAGCGCCGCGCAAAATTAAATGTTTTACGTGAAAATGGCGGTATTGCTTTCCCAACTGATTTTCGTCGTAACGTTGTTGCGGGTGAGTTAATTGCAGAATATGATGCAAAAACTAAAGAAGAGTTAGAAGCTGAAGAGCCGATTCGCGTTAAATTAGCGGGACGATTGATGACGCGCCGAGTAATGGGTAAAGCAAGTTTCGCTCATATTCAGGATATGTCAGGCAAAATCCAGCTTTATGTGACGCGCGATACTTTGGCTGAAGGTTTTTATAACGAACAGTTTAAAAAATGGGATATAGGCGATATTATCGGCGCTGAAGGTACTTTATTTAAGACTAAAGTGGGTGAGTTAAGTGTTAAAGTCGATGATATTCGTTTATTGACTAAGGCTTTGCGCCCTTTGCCAGAAAAATTTCATGGTATTGCTGATCAAGAAATTAAATACAGACAGCGTTATCTGGATTTAATTATGAGCGATACTTCGCGTGATACTTTTCTGATGCGTTCAAAAATCGTTGCTTATATTCGTCAGTTTTTAACGGTAAGAAAATTCCTTGAAGTTGAAACACCAATGATGCAAGCAATTCCTGGTGGTGCGACGGCTAAGCCTTTTGAAACGCATCATAATGCGTTAGATATGGGGCTGTATTTACGTATTGCACCTGAATTGTATTTAAAACGTTTGGTTGTTGGTGGTTTTGAGCGAGTGTTTGAGATTAACCGAAACTTCCGTAATGAGGGCCTGTCTTCTCGGCATAACCCAGAATTTACTATGATTGAGTTTTATCAGGCCTATGCTGAATACGGTGAGTTAATGGACTTAACGGAAGCTATGCTAAAAGGTATTGCGGAAGAACTGTTAGGTAATAGCCTCGTTACTTATCAAGGTGAAGAATACGATTTTGGTAAGCCGTTTGAACGTATGACAGTCTTTGATTCTATCTTACATTTCAACCCTGATTTAACGCCTGCGGACATTGATACACGTGAAGCGGCTGTTAAAGTGGCTGGAAATCTCGGTATTCCGGTTAAAGATGGTTATGGCTTAGGTAAGGTGCAAATCGAGATTTTTGAAAAAACGGTTGAAACTCGTTTAATGCATCCGACCTTTATTACTGCGTATCCTGTTGAGGTCTCGCCTTTAGCGCGGCGTAATGATGATAACCCGCATGTTACCGACCGTTTTGAGTTTTTTGTCGGTGGTCGTGAAATTGCCAATGGTTTTACTGAGTTAAATGATTCGGAAGATCAAGCGGAACGATTCTTGAAACAAGTTCAAGAAAAAGAAGAAGGTGATGATGAGGCGATGCATTATGATGCGGATTATATTACCGCATTAGAGCATGGTATGCCGCCGACAGCTGGCGAAGGGATTGGTATTGATCGTTTGGTGATGCTATTTACTGATTCACCGTCAATTCGTGATGTTTTATTGTTTCCACAGATGCGTTCGAAAGCTCAGCAATAATTTGAGTTAAGCGGAAAAAGCCTCGTTTATCGAGGCTTTTTTTTGCTAACAAGTTTTACTTGTGTGCGTTAGCAGCGATTTTTTCTACGCGCTTTTCGTTAGCATGCTCCAGTTTAGCAAATACTTTTAAAATATCCGTTGCTGATAGAATGCCTACTAATTTATTTTTAGCGTCGACAACAGGTAATGCGCCAATTCTGTTTTCAGCCATCAATTCGGCTGCTTTAGATGCATAAGTATCTGTAGACACGGTAATAACACCGCGATGCATGATATGAGTTACTTTTTTGGGCAATACGTGTAATTCTGTTGCGCCTTCAGCAGTGATGCTTCCTGAGTTACTTTTAGGGCCAAGCGCTTTATACAGGTCTCTATCTGATACGATACCTACCACTTTACCTTTTTCTATTACTGGTAAATGACGCACTTTTTCGTAATGTAGTAGAAAGAAGACGCGATCTATCATATCGCCAGGCTCTACTGTAAAAACTTTTTTGGTCATTAAATCTTCTACTCTCATGCTTTTATATCTCCTCATATTAATTGTGGACGGCACAGAATAGGCAGATATTGATAATATTACAAGAGTTATGTCAGTGAATGTTATAAAATAATGTGTTGTACTCGATTAGATTAAATTGAAATTCAGTGGCTAAAACGTCCTTTTTTCATTAAATTATTTTTAGCGGCAGTTATTGGAGTGAATAATGCGCGTCATACTTTTAGGTAGTCCAGGTTCAGGCAAAGGAACACAAGCACAGTTTATTACTGAGAAATATGCTATTCCCCAAATATCAACAGGTGATATGTTACGTGCTGCGGTTAGAGCAGGGACCGAGTTAGGTATTGCAGCAAAGAAAATTATGGATGAAGGTGGTCTTGTTTCAGATGAGATTATTTTAGGCTTAATTAAAGACCGTATTACTCAAGTAGATTGCGTTAAAGGTTTTTTATTAGATGGGTTTCCTCGTACGATTGCACAAGCTGAAGGCTTGATCGCAATGGGTATTGAGATTGATCATGTGATAGAGATTGCCGTAGCTGATGAAGAAATCATCAAGCGTATGGGAGGTCGCCGCGTGCACTCTGAGTCGGGCAGAACTTATCATATAGAATTTAACCCGCCTAAAGTAGCAGATATCGATGATGTTACTGGTGAGGCTTTAATTCAGCGCGATGATGATAAAGAAGTCACAGTTAGAAAGCGGTTAGATGTATATCATGAGCAAACTAAGCCTTTAGTCGATTTTTATGGTGAGGCTGCAAAACAGGAGAAAGTGATATTTTCAACGGTAGCGGGTGTGGGCTCTGTTACTGATATTACCGCACAGGTTTTGTCCGCTTTGGCATAACAAGGACAGGAGTCAGGGTGAATATTTTAAGTTCCGAAATTTATCAGGATTTCAAAGAGCAAGGATTTATTATTGCGCATTTGGGAGTCGATACACGAGTAACTGATATTGTGCCTGCAGAAGCAAGTGCGCCTGGCACATTAGTTTTTGTTGAGCATGCAAAATATTTACCTGCGGCTATAGAGGCAGGAGTGGCGGCTATTGTAACCACTGTAGAATTAGCAGAAACCATCAAGTTAGCCAATACGGCTATTCTGGTGGCGCCGAATGTACGCATGGCAATGGCCTATATACGCCAGAAATATGCGGATCGAGATGTGTATGATTCCGAGTGGGGGCGTGTGCATACCACTGCGGTTATACATGAGTCGGTGCAAGTGCCTGATGATGCAGTTATTGGTCCTGGAGTGGTTATTGGTGCGCGTGTGCAATTAGGTGCAGGCGTGGTTGTTATGGCTAATTCAGTGATTGAGTTTGATACTATCATTGGTGCTAGAACGGTTATTTATCCTTCATGTGTTATTTCCTACGACTGTCATATTGGTGAAGATTGTATTTTAAAAGCCGGTTGTGTGATTGGTAGTGATGGGCAAGGCTTTGCTCAAGACAAATACTTTCATCACCATCGAATTCCGCAAACAGGTCGGGTCGTTATTGGTAATAAAGTCGTGATTGGCTCGGTGACAACGATAGACAGAGCAACTTATACAGAAACTAAAGTGCATGATGGTACTATTATTGATGCACAATGCCATTTGGCGCATAACGTTATTATCGAAGAAGACTGTATTCTAGTGGCGCAAACGGGAATTGCCGGCTCGAGTCATTTTGGTAAGCGCGTCATTGCTTCAGGCCAAACGGGTGTTTTAGATCACGTACATGTACCAGATGATACTATGCTATTACATAGAGCGGGTGTACATAGCAGCATTAAGGAGTCGGGCATTTATGCTTATGGCCCTGCACAACCGTTTAAAAAATACACTAAAAATATCGCCATCTTTCAGCGTTTAAGTGAAGTGTGGTCGCGCTTGAAAAAGTTAGAAAAACAAGTCGCAGAACTTTCCAAACTTTAATTTACAATTCAAATAAACACGGTACAGGTTGAAATGTCAGCAAAAACTTTATATGACAAACTTTGGGATGATCATGTTGTCCACACAGAAGAGGATGGGTCATCGTTAATCTATATAGATAGGCAATTGATTCATGAAGTGACTTCACCGCAAGCTTTTGAAAGTTTGCGTCTTACAGGTAGGGTGCCTTGGCGTGCTGACCGTAATCTTGCTGTTGCAGACCATAATGTTCCGACTACCGATAGAAGTGTCGGTATTGCTGATCCTGTGTCTCGCTTGCAAGTGGAAACGCTGGATGAGAACTGCGCTGAATTTGGTATCACTGAATTTGATATGTCAGATTTAAGGCAAGGTATTGTGCATGTCGTCGGTCCTGAGCAAGGTGCAACTTTGCCGGGTATGACTGTTGTTTGTGGAGATTCACATACTTCGACCCATGGAGCTTCTGGCGCGCTGGCTTTTGGTATCGGTACTTCAGAAGTCGAACATGCGTTGGCAACCCAATGTTTAACTCAGAAGAAATCGAAAAACTTTTTAATTAAAGTAAATGGTCAAGTGGGCGCTGGCGTAACGGCTAAAGATATCGTATTGGCTATTATTGGTGAAATTGGTACGGCTGGCGGTAACGGCTATGCTATCGAATTTGCGGGTTCTGCGATTGCTGATTTATCGATGGAAGGCCGTATGACGGTCTGTAATATGGCGATTGAAGCAGGTGCAAGAGCAGGGTTAATTGCTGTTGATGAAATTACCATAGACTATTACCGTGATCGTCCTTATTCACCTAAAGGCGAGCATTGGTTTATGGCCGAAAGAGCATGGCAAAATCTGCATTCAGATCAAGATGCTGCATTCGATAAAGTGGTTGAGATAGATGCTACAACGATTAAGCCACAAGTAACGTGGGGCACGTCACCTGAAATGGTTGTTCCGGTCGATGCGGAAGTGCCAAATCCAGTCGATGAGTTCGATGCGGTAAAGCAACAGAGTATGCAAAATGCTTTAGACTATATGGGTTTAAAAGCAGGACAAGCTATTACTGACATTCAAATTGATAAAGTCTTTATTGGTTCTTGTACTAACTCCCGAATTGAAGATATGCGTGCCGCTGCCGTTATGGTTGAAGGAAAAAAAATTGCGGCTAATGTTAAATTGGCTTTAGTAGTTCCTGGCTCTGGCTTGGTTAAGCAGCAGGCAGAACAAGAAGGTTTGGATAAGATTTTTATTGCTGCAGGTTTTGAATGGCGTGAGCCTGGTTGCTCTATGTGTTTAGCAATGAATGCGGATAAATTAGAAGCAGGTGAACGTTGTGCTTCGACTTCGAATCGTAATTTTGAGGGGCGTCAAGGTTATGGTGGTCGTACGCATTTAGTTAGTCCAGAAATGGCTGCCGCTGCGGCCATTGCGGGACATTTTGTTGATATTAGAGAGTGGGCATAAGGAGACTATCATGCAAGCATTTCAAAAAATTACTGCAACAGTTGCGCCTTTAGATCGAGCTAATGTCGATACTGATGCAATTATTCCTAAGCAATTCTTAAAATCAATTCGTCGCGCAGGTTTTGGACCGTACTTATTTGATGAATGGCGTTACCAGGATATTGGTGAGCCGGAAATGGATTGCACTAACCGCCCATTGAAAACAGATTTCGTACTCAACAATCCTGATTATCAAGGTGCGGAAATCTTGTTAACTCGTGAGAATTTTGGTTGTGGATCCTCAAGAGAGCATGCGCCTTGGGCATTGGAAGATTATGGTTTTCGCGCCATTATTGCCCCTAGTTTTGCAGATATTTTTTATAATAACTGCTTTAAAAATGGGATTTTACCTATTACTTTGCCGGCAGAAGTGATTGATGGCTTGTTTAAAGAAGTAACTGCAGGGTATCAATTAAGTATTGATTTAGAAGCACAAAAAATTATTACACCGAATGGCCAAGAGATTGGCTTTGAGGTTGATGAGTCGAGAAAATATCGTTTATATAATGGTTTGGATGATATTGCTTTGTCTTTATTGCAGGCAGATAAAATTAAAGCTTATGAGGCTGAGCGAGCTAAACGTGCTCCATGGCTATTTGCATAACAATAAAATAATTTAGATTAGGAAAAAGGTTTAGACGTAAATGACACAGAAAATTGCAGTATTACCCGGCGATGGTATAGGCCCTGAAATTGTAGCTGAAGCAATTAAAGTATTAGATTACTTAAATGCGGATATGGGCTTAGGTTTAGAATTTGAGCAAGGTTTAATCGGTGGCGCAGCTTATGATGAGGCGGGGTCACCTTTTCCAGAGGCAACCTTAAATTTAGTTAAACAAGCTGATGCTGTTTTATTGGGTGCGGTTGGTGGTTACAAATGGGAATCCTTAGATATCGCGGTACGTCCTGAAAAAGGTCTTTTGGGCTTGCGCTCTGAGCTGGAATTATTTTCTAATTTACGTCCGGCAATTTTATATCCACAATTAGCTGATGCTTCGACTTTAAAGCCAGAAGTTGTTGCCGGTTTAGATTTAATGATTGTACGTGAGTTGACAGGTGGGATTTATTTCGGTCAACCACGTGGTATTAGAGTTTTGGAAAATGGCGAAAGACAAGGGTTCAACACCTTAGTCTACAGTGAATCAGAGATTCGCCGTATTGCTCATTCAGCGTTTAAAATTGCGCAGAAGCGAGATAAGCGCTTGTGTTCAGTAGATAAGGCGAATGTGCTTGAGTGTACTGAATTGTGGCGTGAAGTTATGGATGAAGTTGCTAAAGACTATCCTGATGTTGAATTAAGCCATATGTATGTTGATAATGCTTCTATGCAATTAGTGCGTGCGCCAAAACAGTTTGATGTTATGGTGACGACGAATATGTTTGGTGATATTTTATCGGATACAGCTTCAATGCTAACGGGTTCAATCGGTATGTTGCCATCAGCATCTTTAGATGTTAATGGTAAAGGTATGTATGAGCCGATTCATGGTTCTGCGCCTGATATTGCAGGTAAAGGCATTGCTAATCCTTTAGCAACTATTTTATCGGTAGCCATGATGTTGCGTTATACCTTTGATCAGTCGGTGGCAGCAGATCGTATTGAGCAGGCAGTGAATGATGCTTTAAATTCGAATGTGCGTACTGCGGATATTTATTCAGACGGCATGCAAAAAGTGAGCACGTCTGAAATGGGTGATGCCGTAGTTAAAGCCTTAAAAGCGAGAGCGTAGAACAATGACTAAAAAATATAATGTAGCGATCGTTGGTGCAACAGGTGCGGTTGGCGAAGCGATGATTTCTATTCTAGAAGAAAGAAAATTTCCAGTAGATAGAGTGTATGCTTTAGCAAGTGAACGCTCAGTGGGAAAGCGTATTCCTTTTAATGGAGGAAGCCTTAAGGTTGAAGATTTAGCAACATTTGATTTTTCTAAAGCGAATATTGGTTTGTTTTCCGCGGGCGCATCACTTTCAGAAAAATATGGACCTATTGCAGCAGCAGCAGGCTGTGTAGTGATAGATAATACCTCTCAGTTTCGTTATGACGATGATATTCCTTTAGTTGTTCCTGAAGTGAATCCAGAAGCAATTGCTCAGCATACAGTGCGAGGTATTATTGCTAACCCAAATTGTTCGACTATTCAAATGTTGGTCGCATTAAAGCCCATACATGACGCAGTTGGGATAACTCGTATTAATGTGTGTACTTACCAAGCTGTTTCTGGTTCAGGTAAGGAGGGTATTGAAGAAGTAGTTAGTCAGACTTCGCAGTTGTTAAATGGTAAGCCGATACAGACAAAAGTTTACCCTAAGCAAATTGCATTTAATGTCTTGCCGCAAATTGATGTGTTTATGGAAAATGGCTATACCAAGGAAGAAATGAAAATGGTATGGGAGACTAAAAAAATCATGGGTGATGATAGTATTCAGGTTAATCCTACTGCAGTGCGTGTCCCTGTTTTCTTTGGTCATTCAGAGGCGATCCATATCGAGACACGTGAAAAAATTAGTGTTGAAAAGGTGCGTGACTTATTAGCAGCTACATCAGGCATTACGGTCATGGATGAACGCGTAGATGGTGGTTATCCTACAGCGGTTACTGAGTCTTCAGGTAATGATGATGTTTTTGTTGGGCGTATTAGAGAAGATATTTCTCATGAAAAAGGCATTGATTTATGGGTTGTTGCTGATAATGTTCGTAAAGGGGCTGCTTTAAATAGTGTGCAAATTGCAGAAGAGCTAGTAAAAAATTACATCTAGTCTAAGCTATAGAGATATATTTGACTGTATTTAGGAAAGCTATTGTGGAAAACTTGTGGGAAGGAGAGTGTAGTGCATAATTTGACTAAAACTTTAGCGGCTATGACTTTGTTAGCGCCAATGTCTGCACACTCGTTGGGTGTAGGTGATATAAAATTACATTCCGCGTTAAATCAAAAGCTTAATGCTGAAATAGCCCTATCGTTATCGGCAGGTGAAGAGCTTGCTGATGTAAAGATTTCTTTGGCTTCACCGGATAAATTTGATCAGGCAGGCATTGCTTGGAGCTCTTTTTTATCAAAGGTTAAGTTTGAACCTATCCTAAAAGCAAATGGGCAAGTTGTTATTAAAGTAACCTCTCATGAGGCTGTGCAAGAGCCTTTCCTTGATTTCTTGGTTGAAGTTAGCTGGCCTAAAGGTGATGTTTTTAAAGAGTTTACTGTTTTAGTTGACCCGCCTGTTGTTTATCTGCAAAGTGCGATTGAAACACCGGTAATTTCTACTACGCAACCTACTGTAAGTACGGTAAAAACAAATGCCGTTGTGCAAAATGATTTTAGTAGTCTAGCAGTAGATGGTGAGTACGGCCCTACTAATCGAAGTGATTCTTTGTGGAAGGTTGCTGAAAAAGTTAATACGTACAATGATGTCTCTGTAGAGCAAATGATGATGGCCTTATACAAGGCTAATCCTCGTGCGTTTTATAAGAAGAATGTAAATGCACTGATGGCTGGAAAAAGCTTAAAGATCCCAGAGAAATCTGAGATTGTTCGCCTATCTAAAAAACAAGCAAATACTGAATTCTATAATCAAATGGCTGTTTGGGAAGGCAAAGCAATTGCTGAGCCCGAAGCTCAGTTAGCCAGTGAAGATACTAAAAGCAGTAATCAGTTAACCCTAGTTCCGCCTACAGAAGAGCTTATAGATTCAGATGCTTTATCTGCAGATGCCTCTGATATTGATACGCTTGGTTTAACAACTGAAAATCAGGAATTACAAGAACGTCTAGCAAATTTAGAAAAGCAATTTGTGATTATGCAAGAAATGCTGGCGATTAAAGATCAGCAACTTGCTGCTATTCAAAATGCACAAATTGCCCCAGAATCTCAGTATGAAGAGCCAGAGGATGTGAGCGTAACAGATGTCAATGTTACTGAGCAGCCTTTAGTTCAGGAAGGTTTGGTGACTGAAAGCCCTGTTGTTACACCTACTGTAACGCCTGAGAAAAATGTTGTTACTGAATCATCTCCTCAACAAATACCTTTGCCGGTAGTTAATAAACCTGCTGTAGCATCACCACCAGTAACTAGCGTAACTGAGGAGAGTGAGTCTTCAAGTTTTAGCTATTCCTATTTGGATTTTGGCTTGGGTGGTTTAGTGTTGGTTGGCTTGGCTTTATTATTATGGCGTAGACGTCAAGCAGAAGAAGAAATTAACGATAACAGTATGTTCGCTTCTTCAAGTGAAATTATACTGCCTACTGTTGAGGAGGAGTTGTCTGTACCAGTATTTGATGAGACGCCTTCTTATGATGTCGGAACAGTAGGGGAAAGTTCATTTTTAAGTGAGTTTACACCGAGTGATTTTGATGTATTTGAGTCGGATCAGGCAGAAGTCGACCCTAGTTCAGAAGCTGATGTTTATCTTGCTTATGGTCGGTATCAGCAAGCAGAAGAATTAATGCGTCAAGCAATTAAAGATTTTCCTGATAAAGATGACTACAAGCTTAAGCTTTTAGAGATTTTTTATGCTAGTGAAAATAGCGATGCGTTTGCCGAGTTTTCAACAGAGTTAGTTGCTGAAGGTAAAAATAGCGACGTGGCCTTTTGGGGTAAAGTGTCAGAAATGGGTGGTGAGCTTGTTCCAGGTTCTGATCTATTTTCTGTCGAGCAGAGAGAATCTAAGTTTGATGTAGATGATGACTTTACTATTGTAAATGAATTGCCGACTATTAGTGAGCCAGGCAAGCCGGCTGAGGTAGCTAATAAAGAGCAAGCGGCCGTATCTTTGAATGCAGAAACAGAGGCTTCTGATAACTCGGAGATTGATTTCGATTTAAGCTCTTTTTCTTTGATGGATGATGAGGATAAACAAGAGCCTACTGCAGTTAAATCAGGCGATGATATTGAAAGTGTTGATTTCGATTTAAGTTCATTTGATACCGTTAGCTCTGACACTAAAAAAGCCCCTGAGCTAAATACTCCTCAAGACTTGGAAACATTTGATTTTGATCAGGCTGATGCTGCGGGCTCTAGCGAATCTTTAGTGCTTGATGATGACATGGAAGATGTTAATCTAGATGAATTTGATTTTTCTTCGGATAGTTCGCCTTTAAGTAAAGCAGAAAAGTCGATTGATACTGTGGAGGAGGCTGGGTCTGTTGACGTCGCAAAGCCTGAAAGTAATGATTTTGACTTTGATTTTGATTTCGACGACATTTCTGATGCCCCTGTTGCAGAAAAAACTGATATGCTTGATGAGGACAACTTAATGGTTTCAGATTTGACTGATATGGATGAATTTGAAACAAAAATAGACTTAGCTAAAGCTTATATAGATATGGGTGATGCAGATGCTGCTAAGGATATTGCTCAAGAGGTACTAGAAAAAGGTACTGATGCTCAAAAGCAAGAGGCGCAAGCAATTATTGATAAGTTAGTCTGATTGTAAAGAGTAGGGAGCTTGGTTAGCTTGATATTAAAGCTAAGCGAGCTACTATCTTTAAATGTCGGAAATTTTTGGTTGATGTACGGGTTATACCAATCCTAATAGATTTATACTTAAACTCATATAGCCAAGAGAAATTGTCATTCCTGTATGCTACCCAGTCAAGCGTAGGCACATAAGCTTTAGCAGGAATCTCTAGTGTATGCATGGATTCCCGAGTAAAGATTTCTGGAATGATGGCTATTACAGTAATTATTTATTGTGATTGGTATTATATAGCATATAAAAAAACCCCTTATTTACACTGTAAATAAGGGGTTTCTTATGTTTGAGTTGCAGTCGTTAGGCAAGTATGCTGACTGAGCCTTTTAGTTTTTTCATAGCATTTTTTTCTAGCTGCCTAATACGTTCTGCAGAGACATTATAGCGTTCTGCTAGTTCATGTAAGGTTAGCTTTTTTTCTGTTAGCCAGCGACTGGCAACAATATCTTGGCTACGCTCATCTAAATCCTGTAATGCATTACTCAATAGTGTCTCTTTATGATTCGTCCAATCGGAATTCTCCAGTAACAAAGCAGGATCAGTATTATGTTGCTCTAAATAAGAAACGGGAGAGCTATAAGATTCTTCGCCTGAGTCAGTCTCGGGTAAGTCAAAAGCCATATCTTTGCCATCAAGGCGCGTTTCCATTTCGTAAACTGTTTTAAGGTCTACATTGAGGTTTTGTGCAATTGCTTCGGCTTCATCTTTAGAAAGCCAGCCTAGATTTTTCTTAGATTTACGTAAATTGAAAAATAGCTTACGTTGTGATTTTGTGGTCGCGATTTTTACAATACGCCAGTTTTTTATCACGTATTCATGGATTTCCGCACGAATCCAATGCACAGCAAAAGAAACTAGGCGTATACCTAGATCGGGGTTGAAGCGTTTGACGGCTTTCATAAGGCCTATATTGCCTTCTTGAACGATATCGTTCATAGGTAAGCCGTAACCATTATAGCCGCGTGCTACATGGGCTACAAAACGTAGATTCGCCAGAACTAGTTGTTTAGCTGCTTCGAGGTCTTCGTGGTCTCTAAAGCGAATAGCGAGTTCGCGCTCTTCTTCTGCATTTAATTTATTAGTTTGACCAACAACATTTAGATAAGAGTCAAAGTTCCCAGCTGTTAATGTAATAGGTAAGGCTAATGAATTAGACATGATTACTCCCAAAATTTACTTGCCTCGATTTTAGCACTCAATAACTATGAGTGCTAATAAAATTACAAATTTGCGTAGAGATTCATGAAAAATTTAGAATATAGAGTAAAATAAACGTTTAATAAAATTAATTGAGAGAGTTTAATGGATAGTAAGTTGTTAGATATTTTGGCCTGCCCAATTTGCAAGAGTTCTTTAATCTACGATAAAGCAGCGCAAGAGTTAATTTGTAAAGCAGATCGTTTGGCATTTCCTGTGCGTGACGATATACCTGTTATGTTGGAAGATGAAGCAAGAGCTTTAACAAGTGAAGAAATTGAACAATTAAAATGACCAGTGCATTTAAAGTCGTTATTCCTGCACGATACGGGTCGTCTAGGTTACCTGGAAAGCCATTATTAATGATTGCGGGAAAGCCTATGGTTTTCCATGTGTGTGATAGAGCTAAAGAAGCGGGCGCAGAGCAAATCGTTGTGGCAACAGATGACCGCAGAATCTTAGATGCTGTTAATGACTATGGCTTTGATGCAGTTATGACCCGTACTACTCATGAGAGTGGTACTGAGCGTTTAGCAGAAGTTGCCGAGATTTTTCAATGGCATCAGGACGACATTATTGTTAATTTGCAAGGTGATGAACCTTTGATTCCTGCTGAATATATTTCGCTTGCTGCGCAGTCTTTAGCCGCGCAGTCTATTGCTGGGATAGCTACTTTAGCTGCTGAGACAGTAGAGTCTGAGGAAATATTTAACCCGAATGCGGTTAAAGTTGTTTTAGATAAACTCAATTATGCGCTTTACTTTAGCCGCGCTGCTATTCCTTGGGATAGAGAGGGTTTTAAGCAACAACAAATTGGCTCGGTTAATAGTGATACTTATTTTAGGCATATCGGCATGTATGCCTACCGAGTTAGTTTTCTACAGCGGTATGTGCAGTGGGATGCGTCGGCTTTAGAGCGCATTGAAATGCTAGAGCAGTTAAGAATTCTCTGGGAAGGTGAAAAGATATTAGTGGCTAAGGTTGCTAAAGCACCAGAGCCGGGAGTTGATACGCAGGAAGATTTACTGAGGGTCGAGCGTAGTTTAGCTCGGTAGTTGCTCTTTTATGGTTAATTGGTACTTTGCTAGTGCGGCAATTTCTTCATCAATATCACTGGTAAAATGCTTGAGAAAAAAGCCGCGTTTAACAATAATATAGCGGACAAAATGATTCTCATCGTTAATTAAACTTTTTAATATTGGGGGTTGGCAATGTTTAGCAACAGTTGCTCTGACTTTCCAGCTTTCATCTTTAGCAAGTTGTTCGTGACCGTATTTTATCCGAGCAACAGTCGAGCGAACTAGGGCAGATTTATCATTAACTAATATTCTTAGTGCGAAGCCCTGATTGGCTGCTTCTAAGCGTATATATTCATCCGCTTCTGTTTGTATATTAGCGCATGTATAAGACTTGTCATATAAAGTGATGCTATCTTCTGTCATGAGTTCTTAAGAGGCAATAAATTCACGGTGTCGGCTTTTAGTGGTTTATTGTACATTTTTTATAAAGTAGTTTTGTGTGCTATTCCTCGGTAACGAGGAAATTATACATGCTTGTGGAGTTGTTCAATACTCTGTGTCGTTAGTATTTCATTATGTAATGCACTGGCAATTAAAACTTGTTGAATACCTAATTTTTTTAAGTGCAGTAAATCTTCATGATGTCGAACACCACCTGCAGCAATAAAGTTATGTTGAGGGTAAGTATTACAATAATAATGTAGTTTTTCTAAATCCGGCCCGTTGCTTTTTCCAACTAAAGCTAAGGTCATAATAATAAGTTCTTTAGGCCATAAAGCGGATGACTCATATAAAATCGGATCCCCCATTATTGCGTGTTCGGAGTTAAAATCTAAAGATAAGATAAAGTCGGGTGCCAGTTGTCGTTCTTTGGCTAAACTTTTTTGGTTAATAGATTCTGTACCAATAATGGGCGTCAGTTGTTTATTGTTTACTGGGTTATAGCACTTTTTAAGTGAGCCAGAATCAATCATAAAGTTTAACTGTGGGTAGCGAATTAACAAGGCGTTAATTAAGTCTTGATTATTTCCTAGACCCATTAAAGCATCCAGATCAGCAATATACATGCGAGTAAAGGGGGAGAGTTGCAAGTAAGCATTGATAACATCCTCTACTTGACTGGAATCACATAGAGGCGTTGATAAGGGCAGGTAGTTTTCCCGGTCGCCTTGATTGGCAAGAACAGCTTGCCCCGCTTTTATATCAATAACAGGAATAATTTGCATAATGCGTTTGTTGGTTTTTGAATTTATTACTGGGGGCGGTTTTATTGACCAGCCCTTGCCACGATCATTATTGCAGGAAGGTTATTTAATGCGCAATGCGTTGTTGGATGACTTGTGTGTATTGAATGATTTGGAATTATTGGTTTTACAGGATGAGCGCCTTGCTTTTGCTTCAGAAACGAACTATGAAGACATAAGTTACCTGACAATAAGCGAAGGCATGGATATGCAACAGCTATTGTCAGAAAAATCGAGCACGTACGATGCTGTCTGGCTGATTGCGCCAGAAACGGAAGGTGTTTTAGCTTGTTGGGCGCAGTTTTTTAATAAGCAAGGCAAGCAAATGTGCCTAGCAGGGCAAGATGCGATCGAGCTTTGCCAAGATAAATTAGCGACTTTTTATAGCTTGCAAGAAGCGGGGGTTGCTTGTGTTCCTAGCTTTTTATTTGATTCTAATGTCGTTATAGAATCAGGGTTATGGGTGCTTAAAGCGAATAATTCTGTGGGTTGTGATGAGGTGTATTTGTTACAGGAAGAGCAGCACAGGCAAGAAGTGAAAGCTAGACTAATACCAGAGCATCACTATATTTTGCAGCCCTATGTTTCCGGCAAGGTGTTGAGTTTGTCGTGTTTGTTCTATCAAGGGCAAGCATTTTTTATTTGTTGTAATGAGCAACAAATGAAAGTTGAGCAACAGCAGTTTGTTTTATTTGCCTGTCGGGTTAACGTGCAGACAGAGAATTTTCAGCAGTATCAACAATTATGTCAATCAATAGCGACTGCTATTCCGCAGTTATTTGGCTATATAGGCATAGATTTTATAGAAACTGAAGCAGGCGAAAACTTGATTTTAGAAATAAACCCACGCCTAACGAGTTCTTATGCAGGAATTAATGAGGCGACAGGGCTTAATGTAGCTGAATTAGTTTTAGCTATGTTAGATCATAAAACACCTATTTTTAAAAAAACAAAGAACCAGTCTGTATTGGTTGATATTAATTAAGAGATTTTTATGGTTAATCATATGGTAGGTTGGGATATAGGTGGCGCGCATTTAAAAGCGGCTTGTCTGAATAAAGAAGGTAAAGTCTTGGCGGTGTATCAGGAATCGTGTCCTTTGTGGCAAGGTTTGGATGCCCTAGAAAAGGCGTTGACTACAATCCTTGCTAGGTTGCCCAATCAAGAGGTAAATCATGCGATTACCATGACCGGTGAATTGGTCGATTTATTTGCAGATAGAGCGCAAGGCGTATATGAAATTATTGCTTTAATGCAGCAAGTTTTAGCTCAGCCTTCTTTTGCTGTGTATGCTGGGCAGCTTGGTTTTGTGGCAGCTGATGCGATTGAACCTAAGCATATTGATGCGATTGCTTCGGCAAATTGGTTGGCGAGCGCCTCTTATGTTGCCCAGAAGCTAGAACAAGGCCTATTCGTTGATATGGGTAGCACGACGACGGATATTTTGTTGCTCACAAAGAACCAGGTTGATGCTATTGGATATACCGATTTTCAACGCCTCACATCAAGTGAATTAGTTTATACAGGGTTAGTGAGAACGGCAGTGATGGCAGTAGTGCAGTCTGTTAGTTTTGCTGGCACTGAAGTCGGTGTTATGAGTGAATATTTTGCCACGATGGCGGATGTTTATCGTTTAACGCATGAGTTAAATGAGTCTCATGACCAAAATGAAACAGCGGATGGCGATGCTAAAACGGAGCAGGCGAGTGCCAAACGCTTGGCACGCATGATTGGTTGTGATTTACAGGATTTTACTTTGCAGGAATGGCAGAAATTAGCGTATAACATTCGAGAGCAACAGCTGGCTAGAATACAAGTTGCATGCCAAAAGCAATTACAGCGAGTATCGAATAATGTGCAAATACCTTTGATTGGTGCTGGAATAGGGCGTTTCTTAGTGCAAGATATTGCGCAGTGTTTAGGACTGGAATATATCGATTTTGAAGCCTTATTTGCTGCACCTGTCGAGCCTACAGAAATGAATATTGCCGACTGCGCCCCCGCTGTGGCTGTTGCTTATTTAGCTATAGAAGCTAAATTTTGTTAAAATCCAGTACCTATAAAGCACGCCTTAGCTGCATAGGTATCTAAATAAGTCTAAAAGCCTTATCCAGAGGGGCAATGCTGTTGACTTAAGCCCTCTCTTGTTGGATAGGGTTGGGTGAGGAGAATAAAATCATGCCTTTATAATTCCCCTCATCAACCTTCTTCCTTTGGAGAAGGAGCTTATTCTTGAGTCAGCAGCATTGCTCCAGCAGGAGCTGTCTTGATTTGCAATTTATTGTATTTAAATATTAAAAAGTTGTGCAGATACCTATGCCTTAGCTGATGAATAAATAACTTATTAACCTGTTTTTAAATTAAAATAGCTAGCTGTTCTTACTTTACTCATACGCCACAGACACAATATACATGCCTTCTACCCCCCAGCTTTATTCACTGCCTTATTTATTTGATAGTGCTCGATTATTTTCAGCAATAGCAGCGCAGCCGTGGTCAATTTTTTTAGATAGTGGTTTAGCGGAAAAGCGTCAAGGGCGATATGATATTTTTGCTACAGATCCTGTGTGTACTTTAATCACGCATGGTGTGGAAACGCAGGTATGCTCAGGTAATAATACGCAGGTTTCTACACAAGACCCCTTTGCACTGATTAAGCAGCAATTAACTGCGCAAAAATCATTTCCAGAAGTGCCTTTTAATGGCGGAGCAATGGGTTACTTTGCTTATGATTTAGGTAGGCAATTAGAAAAACTACCTAATCTTACTGCTGATGCTGAACATATTCCAGATATGGCGGTGGGTATTTATCAATGGGCGGTCGTAGTTGATCATCAAGAACAAAAAAGCTATTTAGTTGGCTGTGCGGATAGCGAACAGCAGTGGCAAGCTTTAATTGAACAGTTCAGTGTTTACCCAGAAACGACGACAGTTGATAAATTTCAAGTGACCAGCCCCGTGCAAGCGAATATGAGCGAAGAAAATTATGCTCAAGCTTTTGCTAAGATTAAAAAGTATTTGCAGGAAGGGGATTGTTATCAAGTTAATCTAGCGCAACGTTTTGTCGCCAATTGTCAGGGTGACCCTTGGGTGGCTTATCAGCAATTACGGGAAATTAATTCTGCCCCTTTTAGTGGTTATTTCAATGTTCCAGGCGTGCAAGTATTAAGTTCGTCCCCTGAGCGTTTTTTGAAAGTGTACCAAGGTATGGTCGAGGCTAAGCCAATTAAAGGTACACGCCCAAGAAAAGAAAACGAACAAGAAAATCAGCAGCAAATTGATGCTTTGCAAAATAGTCATAAAGACCGAGCAGAAAATGTCATGATTGTTGATTTATTGCGTAATGATATTAGCAAAAATTGCATCCCTAGCTCAGTGCAAGTGCCCAAGCTATTTGAGGTAGAAAGCTATGCGACAGTACATCATTTAGTGAGTACGGTGACAGGGCAGTTAGATGAAAAATATCATGCTTTAGATTTATTACGCAATTGTTTTCCGGGAGGCTCTATCACCGGTGCGCCTAAAATTCGGGCGATGGAAGTGATTGAAGAGCTAGAGCCGCATCGTCGTGGTGTTTATTGCGGGGCTATTGCTTATATCGGTTTTGATGGCAATATGGACAGCAATATCGCCATTCGTACGCTGGTGCATTCTGAGCATACTATCCGTTTTTGGGCGGGTGGCGGTATTGTTAATGATTCGGTGCTAGAAGAAGAGTACCAAGAATGTTTTGATAAAGCCGCAGCTATGTTAAGTCTGTTGGAACAAATGCAAGTGTCGTGATTGTTTTAAAATTAGGTGGCAGTTTATTATCCAGTCCCATTTTAGTGCAATGGCTGAATTTGTCGCTAAAGGAAGGCAAAGGTAGCGTAGTTATTGTGCCGGGTGGCGGTGTTTTTGCTGATCAAGTAAGAAGCACACAGAAAACATGGCAGTATGATGATCAAACAGCGCATTACATGGCGATTTTAGCTATGCAGCAAGTGGCTTTATTATTTAAAGGTCTGTGTTCTGATTTGTGTATCGTAAATAAGGTTGAAGCTATTCGTCCTGCTTTATATAAAAAAAAAGTGGTTGTTTGGTCGCCTTTAGCCACTGAATTAGATGCTGGTAAGGTTAAAGCAAGCTGGGATATTACATCCGATACATTGGCCGCCTGGTTAGCTGTGCAGTTATCTGCTGAACGGTTAATATTAGTTAAGTCGGCGCAACTACCTGAAAGTGCAACATTGGAACAACTATCAGAACAAACTATCGTTGATAAAGAATTTCCTGGTTTTGTCCAGCATCATGTTTTAGCGGTGAATTGTGTTAATTTGTCTAACACCTCCATTCTTTCGGCAAGTTTAAAAACAAATGTCTAAATATAATCAATCTCACTCTTTATTATCTATTCGCGGTCTAACTGAGCGATCTGTTAAGTTGATGTCGCGCTTTATCACCTATAAATTTCAGCATGTTTATTACCGTACCAAAGAATCTTTAGGTCAGCATAAGCGTGATTTGGTTGTTGTGCGTGTAGAAGAAGCAAGCGACAGCTTAGAAGAAACAAAAGTACAATTTTTAGATGCGTTGGAGCGTTTTAAAGGAGTCGTAAATGTTGCTTCGGGTAGTCTGGAAGATAAATATAGGTTATTAAAACAGCAGTATGATTTTTGTACCATGCGCTCTGAGGTCGTAGCCAGTAAGATTCAAGCGATTGAAGAGGTCAGTGATGCTCTGTTTAAGGAGTGGGACGCGGAGCTGAAAGAGTATACTAACCGTTCTTTACGTACCCAAAGTCGGCAGCAGATGAAATTATCCAAACAGCATTATATGCGTTTGATTAAAGCTATGCATAAGGCAGAGAAACAGATTCACCCTGTCTTAGGGGCTTTTAGAGATCAGGTATTGTTTTTAAAACACAATCTCAATGCGAATGCGATTGCTGCTCTACAACATGAGTTTTCAGAAATAGCCTTTGATATTACTCAGCTGATTCAAGCAATGGAACAGTCGATTGCTGAAGCCAATCATTTTGTTCATGTTTTAGTCGAGAAAAAAAACGTGCCGGCGTTGCCACCTGGAGTACAGAAATGACGCGTATGGTTCTAGGCGTAGAGTACGATGGCAGTGGTTTTTTTGGCTGGCAATGGCAAGAAGGCGGTTTACGCACCGTGCAAGATGAAGTGCAAAAGGCGGCTTCTAGAGTAGCTAATCATCCTGTTACAGTTATTTGCACGGGACGTACTGATACAGGCGTACATGCACTAGAGCAGGTGGTTCATTTTGAGACAGCTGCTGTGCGTAGCGAGCGAGCATGGCTGTTAGGAACTAATGCAAATTTACCTGCTGATGTTAGAGTGATTTGGGTGCAAGAGGCGGTTGAAGATTTTCATGCACGCTATAGCGCAATTGCCCGATTTTATCGCTATACTATTCTTAACCGGCCGACAAAATCTGCTTTACAACGTGATCGGGTAACTTGGTGTCATGCGCCATTAGATGCTGAACGAATGCATCAGGCCGCACAAAGCTTGGTAGGAACGCATGACTTTACTTCGTTTAGAGCTTTAAAATGCCAATCTGTTAGTCCAATGCGTTTAATGTATTTTGTCAATGTCTATCGGCAAGGTGAGCAGGTGACTATGGATATTTCTGCCAATGCTTTTTTGCATCATATGGTACGTAATATTGCGGGTGTCTTAATAGCGATTGGTGTAGGTGATAAACCTATTGAGTGGACACAAGAATTATTAGTTAGTAAAAACAGACAAGTGGGTGGTGTCACCGCACCACCGTATGGATTGTATTTGGGTGGCGTTTATTACCCAGAAAAATATAATATTCCTAAACATGCTATTTTTGAAAAACTACCTGCCAATGCGCAGCGCTTCCAACATGAGACTTAAACTATGAAAAAGATACTTTTATTATCAATGAGCCTTGCCGTTTCGGGCTGTGCTAGTTTTGGCGAAGGGATTGCCACGGCAGTTTTAAAGAAGCAAGAGCGAGAAGATTTGCGTGCCTGTAAAATTAATGGCAAAAGTTTTTCGGGTATGCAAAGCAGCCTTGACCTGCCGGGGGATACGCTAAAAGTATTGATGGTACATGGTGTTGGAACGCATGTGTCTGGCTACAGTACTCAATTTCAGGAAAAATTAGCGGCTGAATTAAATTTAACTGTGAAAAGTAGTCATTATAAAGAAATCAACTTAGTGAATAAGGAGATGCCTGAGAAAAAGTTAGGGAAGTTAAGGGTAAGGCGATTGCTGAATGAAGGCCAAAATGAGGAAATGCTTTTTTATGAATTGACTTGGTCAGAAATCACTAATCCAGAAAAAGAAAAAATTAAATACGATACTTCAGGTGAACATTCTTACGATCGTGCTGAAGTGAATCAAATGTTAAAACAGTTTTCCAATGATACCAGTCCTGACCCTATGGTTTATTTAGGTAGTCATCATGAGGAAATGCTAGCTTCATTTAGAACGGCATTTTGCTGGATGGTTGGACGAGATTGGGATGATTTGCCAGAGACGAGTTCGGATCAGTGCGTAATTGATAAGCAAGCCGTTAAGTATCTACCTGAAGATAACTATGCGATTGTCTCGCATAGTTTAGGTAGTCGTATTGTTATGGATGGCATGCAGAGTATCGCTGCTCGCGTTACAAAAATAGCTAATGGCGACCCAACAAGTACTGAGTCTCAATTTATTAAAGCTTTTCAGAAAAAGCGAATTCCTTTTTATTTGATGTCTAATCAATTACCTTTGCTAGAAATGGGACAAAAGCCGCCAGAAGTGACTAATCAAAAAGATCAATACTGTATTCCAGATGGTGAGTATTATGACCAAAGGCTCGTTGATAAAACCTCGATTATGGCTTTTAGTGATCCTAATGACTTACTAAGTTACGCCATCCCTCAGCAGTTTGTGCAGAGCCATCTGGACTCACGCTTGTGTGCAGAAGTGACCAATATTAATATTAATGTCGCGCATGTGATTGATATGTTTGGTATGGGTAACTTCGCTAATCCGCTGACGGCACATACAGGGTATGACAGTGATGATCGAGTTGTGGCTTTGATTGCTAAAGGAATTGGTACTAAAAATACAGCAGATCTAGTGACTGAGCGTTGTCGCTGGACTAAGTATGTGGATTAGTTAATAGAATCAATGTAGGAAGGACTTTAGTCCGCTTTTCTTGGTTTCTTTCTCGATCCTAAACTCTGTTTGGGAATGCATGTTAAGTAAGCTCTGCTTACCAAAAAAGGCACAGGAGAGCTGTTGCGGTATATATTCCCAAACTGGAGCTTGTGTGAACAAGAACAATTATTTTTCAATCGTTAGGCATAAGGAATTCATGAAAGTTTTAGTTCTAAATTCAGGAAGCTCATCCATTAAATATGCCTTATTTGATATGTGTACTCAGCTTGCACAAGTCACAGGCGTAATAGAGCGTATTGCTGAGTCAGGAAGTGCGCATAAATACCAGTACAGCTCAGGCGGCATTGAGCAAAAACAAGCAACCAGCCTAGCAATTCATGATCACCAACAAGGTTTGCAGGCAGTTTTTGCAATATTATCTGAGCTAGCCTTTATTCAGGATGTTTCTGATTTGCTTTGTATCGGTCATCGTGTCGTGCATGGCGGAGAAAAATTCTGTCAGCCGACCTTAATTGATAGCTCCGTGTTAGCTGAAATAAAGAAAATGATACCACTTGCGCCTTTGCATAATCCAGCCAATATTACCGGCATAGAAGCGGCCATGGCGTATGCTCAAAGCGTACCGCAAGTCGCCGTCTTTGATACCGCATTTCATCAAACCATGCCTGACACTGCATTTCTCTATGCAGTTCCTAGCCAATGGTATACAGAGCAAGGTGTGCGGCGTTATGGGTTTCATGGCACCTCGCATTTTTATGTTGCCAAGCAAGCCGCAGAGTACCTTGATAAACCTTTAAACAAGCTCAACCTGATTAGCCTGCATTTAGGCAATGGAGCCAGTATGGCGGCCATTGCTTCGGGTAAAAGTATCGATACCACGATGGGGATGACGCCATTAGAAGGCTTGATGATGGGCACGCGCAGTGGCGACTTAGACCCCGCTATTATCTTTTATTTAAGTCGTACGCTTGGGCTGACACAGAATGAAATCGATAATGCCTTAAATAAACAAAGCGGCTTAAAAGGCGTATGCGGTGAAAATGATATGCGTGCAGTGCATAAAATGGCTGATGAAGGCGATAAACAAGCGCAATTAGCTTTAGCCATGTATAGCTATCGCATTAAAAAATACATAGGAGCGTATACCGCAGTTTTAGGTAGAGTGGATGCCCTAGTCTTTACCGGCGGTATTGGTGAGCATGATACTTGGCTAAGAGAGCAATGTTGTGCTGAATTGAGCGTGCTAGGAATAGAATTTGATACTGAAAAAAATCAACAGTTAAAGGGGGATTTAAGTGAAATTAATCAGGAGGGGTCAGTAGTTAAAGTGTTAGTTATTGCAACTAATGAAGAGCTGGAGATTGCGCAGCAGGCTGAGTTTTGTGTAAAGTAAGTAAAAGAAATATCAAAGGTACAAGACTATTTGAAAGCTTTTAGTTGACCTCAGACCTAGAAAGAATTATTTTGAGCGTTAATAGTCCTGATTTAGTGGGTAATATTAAATGTCAGGAAAATACGCATGATTTGTTGGTGAATACTGTGGAATATCAGGGGGAAATTGCCAGTTACCACGGTGTTAGTACATATAATTGGGTGCACCTTTTTATTAAAGGTTAACCTTGGTTTAATTAAGGAGAAAAGAATTAAGTTATTTTCTTTGACTAAAATATTATTGTTGTGGGTAACGAAAGCTCTTTATATTGTTCTTAGTGTTTTATCTCTGTTTGTTGTAATAATTGAAGCTATGAGTTATGGAAGTATTTCTGATAAAGGAGTAGTACTTTTCCTATTTTGGGGGCTAATTTTTGCTTTCCTATTTTGGTTGTTGCATATTTGGATTAAAAATACTAAATATATTGGTTATGCTGGCACTTTAGTTTTTACACTAGCATTGTTATGGAAGTATGCCTTAAATTTTTAAAATAAAAATTTCGTACTTAATATGTTGGGTTACGAAAAGATGTAACCCAACCTTGTATATTAAATGCATCTCTAAAAACACAGAATTATTTAACCCACTTGTTTATAGTAGATAACTGATTTTCTGGGGAAGCCGTCCCAACCTTAAGCCTTGAGCTTGTGTGTAGATT
>Ga0209290_1000023_pt1 | contig 173457 bp, 164 predicted proteins | sample EN1Hudsemesocosm_2_FD_184632 | JGI IMG/M metagenome (GOLD analysis project Ga0209290, IMG submission 184632) | Methane-oxidizing microbial communities from mesocosms in the Hudson Canyon - EN10B Hudson Canyon (SPAdes) (version 2) | ecosystem: Environmental > Aquatic > Marine > Cold seeps...
AGCCAATCTACACACAAGCTCAAGGCTTAAGGTTGGGACGGCTTCCCCAGAAAATCAGTTATCTACTATAAACAAGTGGGTTAAATAATTCTGTGTTTTTAGAGATGCATTTAATATACAAGGTTGGTTGGTTGGTTGGTTGGTTCATTCATTCATTCATTCATTCATTCATTCATTCATGTCCAAGCACATAACAAAAGGCTATATTTCGCTAGAAAAACTAAATAAATAGGGGGAGCAATGACGAACATAGAGGATGACCGGATCGAGCTTTTAGAAAGGCAGCTCGCCGAACGAATAACGGAGCGAGTCCGACCTGCGTTATTTAGACTATATGCGAGCGTAGGGGTAGCAGTAATTGGCGCTCTAGGTTTTGTGAGTTGGGATATTATTGCCGATATTAAGTCTGAAATTAAGTCTGAAGTCACCGATGCGATTGACAAAGAGATAGGAGTTAAACGTATAGAGATCCTGGAACAGGTTACCGAAACGCGAGTTATGGCTAAGCGCGCCAATATGGTCATTGAGCGTTTGGAAAAGCAACTAGATGACTTTCAACCCCAGGCAGAAAACTTAGACGAAACCATTGAAAGGGTGAAATCACTAAATGTTACCTCTCAGGACTTGATCGCTTCATATGCCCAAGATGTGCAGCCACTGGTTGTAAAAGTAGAGTCCCTTTCAAGCCAGCTTACAACAATAGCTGACCAGATAAAACAATTGAATACTATTGCCGCGGCTAGTGGGCTAAATTCTGACGAAGAGACAACACAAACCTCTCAACAACGTAGTGCTGTTATACAGTCAGTGATTTCGGATGCTAAGGTTGCCGAAGAGCGCTGGGTGCAGGCACGCAAAAAATCGACTGTTTTCTTCCAGTTCGCAGGGGGGCGCCGCGAGCAAGCTGAGGCTTTATCGGCAGCTCTCAAGGGAGAAGGCTATGTTGTTCCTGGAGAAGATCGAGAAAGCGGAGCCGCAGAAAAGCATGAGGTTCGCTATTTCCACGACAAAGACGAATCGGCTGCACAACGCCTCGCTGACGATGCGAATCGCGTTCTTCATGGGTTGGGATATCTCGAACGTAAAGCAATCACTGTTACAGTAAGGTCGTTCGAATCGTACCGTGGTAAGAAGCCTCGACTTGGTGTGCTTGAGTTATGGTTGGAAATACCTCCCTGGTAGAAGGTAGGTTGCCTAACAAGTGCCTCCACTCGGGAAAAATAAAGCGTATCAAAGGGACAGTCAACTTGATTTGTCAATTAATTTCAAGACCAACTAGGCTTACAGAACGTAAGTATTCAGATGCCCCCTAAGGATTTCACCAATTTTTCATCTCCGAAACGAACTATCAATAGATTGGAATAGTTTTGGGCAGAAATCTCAATTTTTTGATGGGGGTCTCTGAATATTTACATTAAGGTAGCGTAATTTTTGATATTTAGCATATTTGCAACTAGGATTTTATTGTATGAAAATTTATTCATTGTTATTATGTTTATTTTTTTCAGTACCATTTGTATCTAGCGCATCTGCGCAGTCTTCAACAGAAGATATTCGTTATGTCCAAGAATATTTATCCGCAAAAAACTTATATACAGGGTATATAGATGGCATAGATGGTCCTCTAACTAAAAAAGCTGTTCTGGACTATGAACAACAATCTGGTAAGCGATTAACAGGAAAAATTAGTAAAAAACTTATTAATCTTATTCGCTTCAACATCCGCTATGAGCTCCAAGTTCAAGAAAAAAAAGAGCTGAATTATAAAGCCTCAGAGTGGAGTATTCTAGCTGTAATTGTTGGATTAACAGCATATATTGGCTCCATTCGAAGAAGGTTTTTAGATAAAGAAAATGAAAAAGATGCTGCTAAGAAAGGGATTATTCAAGAGCTAGAGAAAATAGTTTTTGATAAGAAGATTATTCAAGAGCTAATGAACATGGACGCTGCTAAGAGGAAACTTATTCAAAAAGTTAACAGGCTTATGTGGGCAGATGTTCCGCTTGTTATAGCAGGTCTATGTATTGCCGCCTTTAATTTGTGGCCTTTATTTAAAAGCGACCCATCACTAAGCCTCTTTAAACTTGGTATTTTAATGTTTGGTTTTGCTCTTATTATTCTGGCAATATTTCATGCAAGTGAATGGTTCAAAAAAAGAAACCCGTAATGGTCAATTTTTAAGGTGGATATGTAATTTGGGGTAACTTGTAAGCCGGACGTAGGCTGGAATAGCGTAGTGTTTTCCGGCATATTGCTTGCAGCTGGTGTATTGGTTTGCTACCGGTGGTGGAAAACGCTAATGCTATCCCCCCCCTTTAATTCTTAACTGTATTGTTAAATTAGCTTCTTGGCGTATAGAATGTACAAAGACTTAATCTAAATCGGAGAGAATAATGGGTTTAAATATTGAAAGTGAGAGATCGAAAGGCGTGAGAGGCTATGTAGCTATTATGGGGATGTTTGTTATCTTGCTGGCTATGATCGCGAATGTGCAGGCGGATGGTTCTGCAATTCCAAATATAATGATCCTTGTAGGATTGGTTATTGTGCTTGTTGCTGAGAAATCTTCACTAAATGAAGGTCCAAATAATTAAGCTGGATAGGCGTAGGCTGGAAAACGCTAGCGCTATTCCACCCTTGTACGTTGTTTTTTGAAGTACAGAATTAATCGAAACCCTAATAATGTCGACATCACTGCTGCATAAAAAAGTGGCTCACTTATATCTGATTTGACCAACCATAAATAATGGATGATGGCGCTGATTCCGACTATATAAACTAATCTATGTAATTGCCCCCAGCGCTTACCTAAGCGTTTTTGCATAGCTTTGGTGGAGGTGAGTGCTAAGGGTGTTAGTAATAGAAAGGTCAGCAGTCCGACTAGAATATAAGGGCTTTGCGGGACTTCATCAATAAAGTTTTCCCAAGAAAGGGATAAATCTAGCACGATATAAACCAAGAAATGTAAGCTGGCATAAAAATAGGCAAACAAGCCCATCATGCGCCGAAAGCGAATAGGCCAGCTTTGTTGTAGTAGCTTTTTTAACGGTGTTAGCGCAAGGCTAATACACAGGAAGCGTAAAGCCCAGTCTCCTAAGCTAAAATGCAAAGTTTCAATCGGATTTGCGCCTAATTGATCTTGCAGTGTGTCGTTAACTAAGAGCGGAAAGGGCGTTAGGCTGAGTAAAAAAATGCTGATTTTTATACACGCCCAGCTTTTTTTTGAAAAACGCATTAGAAATATTTCTTAAGGTCCATGCCTGTATAAAGTGAGGCAACTTGTTCGCCGTAGCCATTAAATAATTCTGTTTTACGTTTAGGAGTGAAAATACTAGCACCTAATATACGCTCTCTGCTTTGACTCCAGCGCGGATGTGGAACGTCTGGGTTTACATTGGCATAAAATCCATACTCTCCCGCCGCCATTTTATTCCACGCGGTGGCAGGCATGGTTTCGCTAAAGCGAATTTTGACGATGGCTTTAATGCTTTTAAAGCCGTATTTCCAGGGTACAACTAAGCGTAATGGTGCGCCATTTTGTTTGGGTAAGTCTTCGTCATACATACCTGTTGCCATAAAGGCTAGAGGGTGCATGGCCTCATCGATTCTCAACGCTTCAACATAAGGCCAGTCTAAAGATTTACCGCGTTGCCCGATCATGACTTCTGGATTGTACATCGTGGTAAATTCGACAAATTTTGCTTTTGCTGTAGGTTTGAACTGTTGCAGCATTGCGCCGAGAGGAAATCCTATCCACGGAACTACCATAGACCACGCTTCGACACAGCGGAACCGAGAGATACGTTCTTCAAGCGGATTGTTTTTGAGGATGTCTTCTAAATTAAATTCGCCCGTTTTTTCTGCTTCGCCTTCAACCGTAATCGTCCATGGGTTGGTTTTTAGTGGTTGAGCTAAAACGGTAGAGTCTTTTTTGTTGGTGCTGAATTCGTAATAGTTGGTGTAATTGGCCGCGTCTTCAATGCTGGTTACTTGCAGATTGGCAGAATAAGGTCCGCTAGGTACGGCTGCATATTTTTTAGCTTGCTCTGCGCTGGCTATGCTTGGCAGTAGTGAGGCAATAGATAATCCGGCAGCGGCTTTGATGATTTTGCGGCGATTTTGAAAAATAGCTTTGTCGGTGATTTCGCTGCTTAAAATAGATGGTTTTTCCTTAATTAGCATAATTAATTCCCTTAAGTTGTTTTATTTCAGTACGTGGGTGATAACTATAACTGAAAATCGATATAAAACAACTGGGTGTGTATAGTTGTTTTTCCTTTACAAGTTGCTTATATGAACGCAACTTGTAATGCCGGTAGGGCGGACTTTAGTCCGCTAAGGGATGTTTGCGGGTATTATTGAATTTTGATTCCTAAGTGGAGGCATTGCTAAATATAGGCGGACTAAAGTCCGCCCTACTAAGCACGATGCCGAGGCAGTGCAATAGAAAGTAGACTGGTGATAATAATAAATATAGCTGAAACAATAAGGCAGGTAATCAGGCCAGATATTTGGTAAATCCAGCCAGATAATATAGTGCCGGTTAAACGGCCTAAGGCATTCGCCATATAGTAAAAGCCTACGTCCATAGATACACCATCTTCTTTTGCATAGGCAATAATTAGGTAGGAGTGCACAGCAGAATTAACGGCGAATATTGCGCCAAAGGCTAGTAAGCCAATAATCAATACCTTATCAGCTTGCCAGTCTTGTTGTAGAAACCCTGCTATAGCGAGTGGCATAGTGGCTAATAGTATTGCCCAAAGCATGGCTGTTTTGCCATCAGGTATTTTTCCTCGACGTATGCCAGTGATTAATGGGGTGGCTGATTGTACAAAGCCATAACCAATAACCCATGCGGCTAATAGCGTGCCGACTTCGTTATAATTCCAATGTAAGTTTTCTTGTAAAAAGACGGGCAAGGCAATGACGAACCAGATGTCACGCGAAGCAAATAAAAAGAAGCGTGCTGCTGACAGGCGATTTACTGCGGCACTTTTAGAAAAAATATCGGTGAATTTGGGTTTATATTTGGTTTTGCCTAAATCTTTTTGTAGTAATAAAAAGCTTAGTATTAATATAACGACTAAACAGCCCGCCATAATCGCAATCGCACCTCTAAACCCTAGGTTTGTTAAAAGAGCCGCCCCGAGAAAAAAGCCGACACCTTTTAAAGTATTTTTAGAGCCAGTTAGTAAGGCAACCCATTGATATAATTTCCCTTGTGCGGCATTAGGCACTAATAGCTTAATGCTGCTTTTAGCGCTCATTTTATTCAGATCTTTGGCAATACCTGATACGGCTTGAGCGACCATTACGTAGAGTACGCTGAGTTGTGATGGTTCCACTAAGAGCATAGATAAAGCAATGATCTGTAGAGCTAGGCCGAAATGCATGGAGGTATTTAGTCCCATGTGTGCAGCAAGCCACCCACCAATTAAGTTAGTGATAACGCCACAGAATTCGTACAACAGAAACAAGCTAGCCACTTCTAGTGGGCTATAACCTAACTGGTGAAAATACAAAATCACCAGCATTCGTAGTGCGCCATCGGTCAGAGTAAACGCCCAGTAACTTGCGGTAACGATCATATATTGTTGTATCGGCGTATCCATAGTCTGAGCCTTAGAGTGATTGCGCCAGCTTTTTAGTTAATTCCATCATACGGTGCACATAACCAACTTCATTGTCGTACCAAGTTAGTATTTTGACTTGTGTACCATTGATGATCATTGTCGATAAGGCATCGACCGTGCTGGAGTGAGTGTCATTGGTGTAATCGGCTGAGACTAAAGGTTTTGTTTCATAACCCAAAATGCTTTTTAGTTCACCTGTTGCGGCAGTTTCTAGTGCGGCATTAACACCTTCAACGGTAACGGTTTGTTCAACTTCAAATACACAGTCGGTTAAAGATGCATTTGCTAAAGGAACGCGCACGGCGATGCCGTTTAATTTGCCTTTTAGTTCGGGGAAAATTTCAGTGATAGCTGTGGCCGAGCCAGTGCTGGTTGGAATTAGCGATAAACTACTGGCTCTGGCGCGGCGTAAATCTTTATGATATTCATCAAGAATACTTTGCGTATTGGTCATGTCATGAATAGTGGTAATTGAGCCGTGTTTAATACCAAAATTCTCATGAATTACTTTAACGATGGGGGCAATGCAATTAGTGGTACAAGAGGCAGCAGTGACTATATGGTGCACAGCAGGGTCATAAAGATGATCATTAACGCCCATGACAATATTTAAAGTTCCATCTTTAACAGGCGCAGAAACGACGACTTTTTTTATGCCTTGCTTAAGGTAAGGCGCGAGTGCTTCTTTGGATTTAAATTTACCAGTACATTCGACCACAATATCAACGCCAAGTTCATGCCACGGAGTGTCTTCAAGTGCTGTGTTTTGTGTATAGCTGATTGACTTGCCATTGATAATAAGTTTGTTGTTTTCGCTTTCCGCAATATGTTCCCAGCGGCCATGTACCGAGTCGAAGTTAAGTAAATGAGCAGCAGTTGCAGCGTCACCGGCCTTTTCATTGATATGTACAATTTCAAATTCTGGCCAATCCCATGCTGCGCGAAATGCCAATCTACCCATGCGGCCAAAGCCGTTGATTGCTACTTTTATGGTCATAATTCTCTCTTAACGTATATGCGGATAAACAGATATATAAATATAATTAAGCCTTGTTTCGGCTGGTTTTTTATTGTGGGGAGAGCCTTTGGTTGCGATTATTAGTCGAGTCTAAAAGAAGCCCCTCCAAAATGAAGTTTCCATGTACTTAGCAGTTCTTTGTCTTGCCTACATTCGCTAGATCAGTTTGTATTTCTTTACTGTTAGTAATGCTTTGTTGGATAAAGTTAAATAGTGGCTTTAGCTCTGACTGCGTATAAGTTGTTAGTTGGTAATACATCCAAACGCCTTCTCGTCTAGCGGTGACAATATCGTTATTGCGCAAATAAGCTAAATGACGCGAAGTGACACTTTGCGATAGGTTTAAAGTGTCTACTAAATCACAAACGCAAAGTTCGCCCTTTTCTAGTAATAAGACCAGAATGCGTAAACGAACAGGCTCGGAAAGTGCTTTGAAAAGGTTGGCTAAGGTTTCAGTATTCATCACAAAATTATATTTGCTTAGGCGAATATAAACAAGCTGCTGATAGCTTAATTTTCTGTATTATGTCTAAATGCAGTTCGATATCGTTATGGCTGTATGGGATAATGCACATCAAATTAAATCCCATTTACATTTGATTGCGTCATTTTTAGTAAACACTCTTTAAAGCTGCGCCTATGCATGCTGGCTGCACTTCCGGAATGGCTTGGGCGTTCATAAGCTAGAGTGTTTCAGGGTAGGTAGGATTTATATAGGTGCGAAGTTTTGTTGGCTATACTTATAGAATAATTGAAATTTACCTTACAATGATTTTAAAAAAAACATGGAATTACTCAAATGACAGCTCAGAAAGTTTTGGTAACAGGTGGCGCGGGTTATATTGGTAGTCATGCTTGTGTGGCATTATTAGAAGCGGGTTATGATGTTGTGGTAGTGGATAACCTATCCAATAGCAGCGCAGAATCTTTGGCGCGAGTTAAGCAAATAACGGGAAAAACAGCCTCCTTTGTACAAGCAGATATTCGTGATAAGCAAGCATTAACGGATGTTTTTTCCGAGCATAAAATTTATGCGGTGATGCATTTCGCAGGCTTAAAAGCGGTAGGTGAATCTTGTGTGCAGCCGATCCGTTATTATCAAAATAATGTTTACGGTACTTTGGTATTAACTGAGGTGATGCAAGAGTTTACGGTTAAAAAAATGATCTTCAGCTCATCGGCAACGGTTTATGGTGAGCCGGATACGGTAAAATATAGTGAAGATCTACCAGTGTTTGGAGCGACCAATCCTTACGGTAAATCAAAAGCGATGGTCGAAGATATTTTGCGAGACTTATCTGTTGCTGATGACTTAACAAAAGCTGATAAGCCCTGGGAGATTATTTTATTACGCTATTTTAACCCCATGGGCGCACATGAAAGTGGCTTGATTGGTGAGGATCCTAATGGCATACCAAACAATTTAGTGCCTTATGTGTCTCAAGTAGCAGTAGGTAAGTTGGCACAATTATCGGTATTCGGTGGCGATTATTCAACAATTGATGGCACGGGAGTGCGTGATTATATTCATGTGGTTGATTTGGTGAAAGGGCACTTGGCTGCGCTTAAGGCTTTAGATGATTCATCACTGAATATAGGCTGTAAAGCTTATAATCTCGGTGCGGGTAGAGGCTATAGTGTTTTGCAGATTATTGCTGCTTTCGAGCGAGTCACGGGAAAAACAATTAATTACAAAATCGTCGAACGGCGAACAGGTGATGTGGCGGAAAATTATGCGGATCCTAGTTTGGCTCTACGTGAATTGAACTGGAAAACTGAAAAAAATTTAGATGATATGGTCGAGGATACTTGGCGCTGGCAAAGTCAAAACCCTAACGGCTATCATTAAGGAATAGAGAGAAAATGGCAATTGAAATAGAACGTAAGTTTTTACTGACAAATGATAGTTGGCGGGCAATGGTGTCTAAGTCGATTAATTACCGGCAAGGTTATTTGAATAGTGATGAGCATAGCTCGGTAAGAGTTCGAGTAAGTGATGATACCGCGAAGCTTAATATTAAAAGCGCTACGATAGGTTCGCAGCGCCAAGAGTATGAGTACGATATTCCATTAGCGGACGCGCATGAGTTATTAACGACTTTATGCCATAAGCCTTTAGTAGAAAAAACGCGCCACCTTGTTGTTATTAAGCAACATACATGGGAAATTGATGAGTTTGAGGGCGAGAATGCTGGTTTGATTGTTGCTGAAATTGAATTGTCGGCTGTGGATGAGGCTTTTGATAGGCCGAACTGGGTAGGTGAGGATGTGACAGAAGATATACGATATTACAATAATCAGTTATCTAAAAAACCGTATACAACTTGGTAGTCGTATCATTTTTGCAACACTTGTTGCAAAAATGATAATAAGCAACTATATTGGTTCCCATGAAACAAATAGTTGCTTTTTTCTTGGTCTTTATTTTCAATTTAATGCCTGCTTCAGTCTGGGCATATGATTTAGCGCCTGCTGTTCAGCATATAGAGTCAGAATGGGCGCGTATTCATTATAGTGTTGCTAGAGAACAACAAGATAAAGAGTTCAAATACTTATTAAGTAAAGTGACTGATTTACAGGCACAGCATCCAAAGCAAGCGGAGTTTATTATTCTGCAAGCAATTATTGTTGCAAGTAATGCTGAGAATGTTGATGCTTTTAGTGCTTTAGAGGCAATTCATGAGGCTAAAGATCTTTTAGTGCAAGCGATTGAGCTTAATCCTAAAGCATTAGAGGGTGCGGCATTTGTTACTCTAGGAACGCTTTATTATATGGTTCCTGCTTGGCCTATTGCTTATGGCGATAATGACAAGGCGCAACAGTTGTTGGAAAAAGCTTTGTCTATAAATGCCAATACCATCGATGCTAATTTTTATTATGCTGACTTTCTTGTTACGCAAGGTAAGCAGGAGCAAGCAATTAAGTACTTTAATCGCGCGCTGACTGTTCCTGTTAGAGCGACCCAGATATTTGCTGATACACAATTACAGGCACAAGCAAAGTTAGCGATTAATCAGCATGGACAGGAAGGGCGCAAGCAAGGGTTTTCTTTAGCTTCTAATTAGTTTTTATCTTCGAATGCCTCGTATTCGCAAGTAGTAGGGCGCGCTTTAGCCCGCGTTTATACGCTTAAATCCATGGGCTAAAGCGCGCCCTACTTGTTATTGTTCCACTCCCATTTCTTAGCGCTTTCACCTAGTCTCGTTTTCAGGGATAATGGGGAGTTTTTTCAAACTCACCCTTACAAGCTAAACGCATGAAACAAAAGTTAGAATCCCTCTTATTAGGCGCTGTTGCAGCATTAAAAACACAGGGTCTTTTAGAGCAAGGGCTAAATCCAACAATTAATATTGAGCGTGCGCGAGACCATTTACATGGTGATTTTGCGTCTAATTTATCCTTAATGTTGGCTAAACCAGCCAAAATGAACCCGCGCCAATTAGCGGAAAAAATTGTCGAGCTGTTACCTGCAGATCCAGCTGTTACTAAAGTGGAAATCGCCGGCCCTGGATTTATCAATTTTTTTATTGATCCGAAAGCGCAATATCAAATCATCAGCAAAATTCATGAACAAGGCGAGCAGTTTGGCTTAAGTCAGGTTGGTGCGGGTAAAAAAGTTCAAGTTGAATTTGTTTCTGCCAACCCAACAGGGCCTTTGCATGTAGGTCATGGACGTGGTGCTGCATATGGTTCCGCTGTCGCTGACTTACTTGCGGCTGTCGGTTTTGATGTGCACCGTGAGTATTATGTCAATGATGCTGGTCGTCAAATGGACATTTTAGCTGCGAGCATTTGGTTGCGTTACCTTGAAGAATGCGGTGAAGTCCTTACTTTTCCGAGTAATGCTTATCGCGGTGATTATATTCGTGATATAGCGGCTAACTTACATCGCAAAGCGGGTAATGAATATCGTCATCCTATTGATCTGGTGTTCGAGGATATTCCTGCCGATGAGCCGGAAGGTGGCAATAAAGATGAGCATATTGATGCTTTGATTGAGCGCGCAAAAACCTTGCTAGGGGCTAAAGAATATCGATCTGTTTTTCAATCAGGGCTAAATGAGATTTTAGCGGATATACGCCAAGATTTAGGTGAATTCGGCATTAATTATCAAGAGTGGTTTTCTGAGCGTCAATTAATGGATGATGGCTCTATAGATGAAGCGCTTAAGCGTTTAGATGCAGAGGGTCATTTATACGTAAAAGACGGTGCGACTTGGTTTGCTTCGAGTAAATTAGGTGATGAGAAAGACCGCGTCGTTGTTCGTGATAACGGCCAAGGCACTTATTTTGCTTCGGATATTGCTTATCATATGAATAAACTGGATCGAGGCTTTGATCAGATTATTAATATTTGGGGGGCAGATCACCACGGCTATATTCCGCGTGTTAGAGCGGCAATGCAGGCTTTAGGTGCTGATACTGAAAAATTAAAAGTTTTATTGGTTCAATTTGCTGTGTTGTATCGTGGTGACGAGCAAGTGCAAATGTCCACACGTTCAGGTTCTTTTGTGACCCTGCGCCAGTTACGTAACGAAGTAGGCCAAGATGCCGCACGTTTTTTCTATGTGATGCGTAAATCTGAGCAACATATGGATTTTGACTTAAAACTGGCTACTTCTAAAACTAACGAAAACCCTGTCTTTTATGTGCAGTATGCGCATGCGCGGGTTTGTAGTGTGTTAAGACAGCTTGATGAAAAAGGCTTGGCGCGTGATATTACTTTAGGTGATGAGAGTTTAGATCGATTGGTTGAGCCTCAAGAAGTTAGCTTGGTGAGCAATTTAATACGTTATCCTGAAATTTTAGAAAAAGCCGCCTTGCAATATGAGCCACATTTGTTGGTCAACTATTTGCGTGAGTTAGCAGCAGAATTTCATAGCTACTATAATGCGCATCAATTTATTGTTGATGATGAGGGTGTGCGTAATGCACGGTTGAATTTAAGTTGTGCAGTGAAACAAGTTTTAGCTAATGGGCTAAACTTATTGAGGATAAATACTCCGGAAGCAATGTAATGGCCCAGGACTATAAGAATCGAGCAGGCTTACCTAGAAAGGGGGGCAAAGTAAAAAAAACGCCTCCTAAAAACTCAGGTCAGCGTAAGTCGCCAGTTAAAGCTAGTAAACCCAGTAAGCCTAGAGTCAGCGCAAGAAAGCCTGCATCGACTGTTAATATTGAAAAAGTATCAGCGTGGCGGTGGGCTTTGGTTGTTGTACTGGTGGGCATCTTTGCTTATTTCTTACATCTCATTTCTTCAACCGCTGAGCCAGAGACTGGGAAGCCAGTTAAGATAGCTAAACCAATTAGGCAAGAAGTTAAAAAAATAGAGGTGAAACCAGCACCGTTAAAAGTGATAACGCCAGTTGCTAAAAAAGTTAAGCCCAAACTAGCTGCAAAACCTGAAGTTCAGTTTGATTTTTATAAGGTTTTACCTGAAGCAGAATTTGTTGTACCGGACTACGAAGTAAAAACCCGTAAACGGGAAGAGCGACTTGGAAAAGTAAAGAAAGGCGCGCTTTATTCGGTGCAGGCGGGGTCATTTCGCAGTTATACAGATGCTGATAGCTTAAAAGCCAAACTAGTCTTGATGGGCTTCTCACCGAAGATTGAAAAAGCACCAGTTAAATCAGTGATCTGGTATCGAGTTAAGATGGGGCCTTATAAGCGTATGGCCTCAGTGGACGCTATAAAATCTCGTTTAACAGATAATGGCATGGTTGCTTTGGTGATTGAGGTAAAGGAATAAATAGAGCTTAAGGGCGTATGCGAGAAAAAAGAGGGAAGCTTGGTGATTAAAAACATTCTCTGCTAACGAAAGTTAACAGAGAATGTTTTATTTTGAGTTATTCAAAGTTATTGTCGTATTTTTTTATGCCTTCAAATAATTGAGCTTCTTGCTGTACGGATTTAGTGTCTGTGCTGTAATTTAAGTGTTCTGTTTCCCTGCTTTTTAAGATTGTAACGAGCCCAATCGCAAGAAACGCACATACAGCAACAATGATATAAAAGTTCTTGTTATTTTTTTCTTCTTCAGCCATTTTAAAAATCCTATTGTTATTATTGTGAAGTAACCATGTAAAAACTATTGAAGTTTTTCATGGTCAGCTTTTATTTTAGATTTAATGTTAAGAGTTGAAAGCTAACCAACCTGAGTTGATGTCGAATTTTTATATTAGTTTTTACTCGACACGGTATTTATAGCATGAAAAAAGTTTTTGTAAAACAAAAGAATAGGATTCTTTGATTAAAAACGAATTATTTTCGCCCCATTCAATTCAACAAATCAACCAATAACCCACCTAAGTTCTGCTGCTGGTGTTCTATAGTTAAGCGGTTGGCCAGAATAATAGATTTTAGTTCAGTGAGTGCATGACTGAAATCATCATTAACGACTAGATAATTATATTCAGCATAATGGCTCATTTCAGTGACAGCATCTTGCATGCGCCGGTCAATTACCGCTTTGCTATCCTGACCACGACCTTGTAAGCGTTCGCGTAAAACCTCTGTTGAAGGTGGCAGAATAAAAATAGAGATAGCATCGGGTAAGATATATCTGATTTGTTCTGCGCCTTGCCAATCTATTTCTAAAATAACATCATTACCTTGTTTTAAACTGTCTTCTACGGATTTTTGTGAAGTGCCGTAGTAATTATCAAATACTTGGGCGTATTCAAGAAAGGCTTGTTGCTCGATCAGAGTTTTAAACTTTTCCACAGGGGTAAAGAAGTAATCAACACCGTCAACTTCGCCTAGACGTTGCGCTCGTGTGGTATGCGATACTGATACCAGCAGTTTGTCGGTAATGGGGATAAGTTTTTTGATTAAACTGGTCTTCCCCGCGCCAGAGGGTGCTGAGATGATATAAAGTTTGCCTTTTTTCATGATGGATTCCTTACTCGATATTCTGTACTTGTTCGCGCATTTGCTCTATGAGTACTTTCATTTCTATAGAAAATGCTGTCATTTCTTTATCGGCTGATTTTGAGCCTAAGGTATTGGCTTCGCGGTTCATTTCTTGCATAAGGAAATCTAAACGGCGACCGACGGGTTCGTCTTGCTCTAAAACACGAAGTACTTCGGTGATATGCGTATCTAAGCGGTCTAATTCTTCATCGACATCTAATTTTTGCGTTAATAAAACCATTTCCTGTTCAATACGCTCATGGTTTGGTTCAGCGATTAATTCAGCAATATGTGTTTTAAATTTAGTGCGTAAAAGCTCTAAAACAACAGGCATGCGGGCGTGCGCTTGACCGACAAATTTTTGTAACTTGATGCAGCGAGCACGGATGAGGTGGCTGAGTTGTGCGCCTTCTCGCTGACGTGCTTCTAGTAAGTTATCAATAGCTGTTTGTAGTAGTTGTTGCAGCGCTTGTTGTAATGCCGCCTTATCACTTTCTTTTTCGACTTGTACTCCGGGAAATGTCAGTATTTCAAGGGGGGAGATAGAGCGCGAAGAGCCCATTAGCTGCTCTATGTCTTTAGTGGTGGCTAATAAGGCTTTAACGGCCTGTATATCGACAGATACATTGTGTTGTACTAAGTTATGTTTTTTATAGCTTAGGCTGCATTCTATTTTTCCCCGTTTCAGTTTGTTGCTGATTGCGCTACGTATATCGGCTTCAGCAAAGCGAAAGCGTTCGGGGATTTTTAAGCTAATATCACAGTAACGGTGATTAACTGAGCGTAATTCGCAGTTTAGGGTCAGGTTTTCAAATTCCATTTCACTATTGGCAAAAGCCGTCATGCTATTAGTCATGTCTTTTCCTTGATTAAGAGGTATGTAATAAAAAGTGGCGTAATAATTGTTCGGTATTGGCCATGCCTTGCTCTAAATTTTTGATGATTTCTGGCATGGTGATTTCCCCAGCTGTTTTTCCTGCCGCCCAATTAGCTATAACCGAGCAGTTAGCATAGGGGATTTCTAGTTCTCTAGCGAGTGCGGCTTCTGGCATCCCCGTCATGCCAACTAAATCGCAGCCATCACGTTCCATGCGTGAAATTTCAGCCGCTGTTTCTAAGCGTGGTCCTTGTGTGGATCCATAGACTCCGCCTGCTTGTATGTCTAGTTGAAGTGCTTTGGCGCTAGAAATTAACTGTAAGCGTAAAGCTTCATCATAGGGATAACTAAAATCAATATGTTGCACGGGGTCGCTATCTTCCGCTAAAAAACTGTGTTCACGGCCATAGCTATAGTCAATGATTTGCGTGGGAATAGCAATGCGCGCGGGGTGCATTTCGGGGGTAATTCCACCCACAGCAGCAACAGCAATAATTTGTTCTGCACCAGCTTTTTTAAGTGCCCATATATTAGCGCGGTAGTTGATTTTGTGTGGCGCGATGGTATGTGGATTACCGTGGCGCGCGAGGAAAATAACTTTCTGCCCTTCGAGTTCACCGAGAATACATGCGGCTGATGGGGCGCCGTAAGGTGTTATATAAAGTTGCTCATCGATGATGTTAATGGATTCTATTTGGGTCAGGCCTGAGCCGCCAATAATTGCCGTTGTTTTCATAGTGGTATGTATTTGTGGATGTCGCTATTTAAGCGCAAGCATAGATGCCCGCCGCATTGCGCAAGTAGCCTTTGTAGTCCATGCCATAACCATATAAATAATGGTCGGCAACTGAAAGCCCTATAAAGTCAGCTTGTACAGGTTTTGCTTTATTAATTTGTTTGTCGATTAAAACCGCACTATAAACCTGATTTGCACCTTGTTCCTGACAATATTGATAAATAGCCTCAAGCGTGAGGCCTTCATCAAGAATGTCGTCAATAATCAGTATTGTTCGATTTTTAAGGTCGCTGCCGGGCTTTTGCAGCCAATTAATCGTGCTGCCGCTGGTTTCATTACCGTAGCGACTGACATTAATAGCATCAAGTGTTAAAGGGAAATTCAGCTTGGTCATTAATTTTCCAGCAGTAACGATGCCACCATTCATAACACATAAGATAATCGGGTTTAGCGATGCTAAGGAGGCGTTGATTTTTTCTGCCATAACACCAATGGCCGCTTCTACTTCTGCTTCAGAATGCAGTAATTGGGCGTTTTTTTGTACCTGTTCAATTTCATTTAGCATAAGATTCTGCCAGTTTAGTAATTTGCTGGCTAATAGTTTGCCATCTTTCGTTATTTTTAAGCGCTTGTTGCGTTAGGCCGGGTTTGCCTAGCATTGCTAATAAGCGTTGTTCGCGTAGTGGAATGTATTCTATTGGTGTGGCATCCAAAACCTGTTCAGCAGCGAGTGGGTTATTGCAGACTAAAATCATATCGCAACCTGCTTGGCGTGCTAGTTTTGCGCGTTCAGGAAAATCACCTACGATCGCTGCGCCTTCCATACTTAAGTCATCACTAAAGACGGTGCCATTAAAACCGAGTTGTTTACGCAAGATTTCTGTTATCCAAATAGTAGAGAATCCTGCGGGTAGTTCATCAACAGCAGGGTAAACAACATGAGCGGGCATAATGCCTTCTAAGCCTTCGCTAATAAGCTGTTTGAACGGAAGAATATCTTTATTATAAATACTGTCAAAATCACGCTCATCAATAGGCAGTGTTAAGTGTGAATCCAAAGCGACTGCGCCATGCCCTGGAAAATGTTTACCAATGGCGGCCATGCCTGCGCTACGCATGCCTTTTCTAAAGTTGCTCGTCAATTGGCAAGCTTGTTCGGTGTCTTGCGAAAAGGAGCGATTGCCAATAACTTTGCTGATGCCGCAATCAATATCTAAAACGGGAGCAAAGCTGAAGTCAACCCCGAGGCTAAGCAATTCAGCGGCCATTAGCCAGCCTGCATCGCTGGTTAATTCTGGTTGATCGGCGTAAGCGGCGGTAGGGGGTAAGCGGGTGAAGCCATTTTGAAAGCGTTGTACTCGACCGCCCTCTTGATCAACGGCAATAAGTATCGGCCCTTTTCTTGCGGCTTTTATTTGTTGGTTTAATTCGGCAACTTGCTCAGGAGTTTCGTAATTACGAGCAAATAATATAATTGCGCCTGTATTGGGGTGGGCAATTTTTTCTTTATCGTATTGACTAAGCTTTGTACCCTCAATATCAATCATAACAGGGCCGATAGGCAGCAGTTTTTTCATTTTAAATGTGTCTGTGGTCTCAGGAATATAAAAAATCTATAAAGGTAGATTTTAATAAGCTAACTGATGTGATGAATGCTAAATATTATAAACAAACTTTGTGGGTGGCGGCAGGATATTGCACTTTTCAAGATAGTGTCAGTATGACTGATATCAGTGTTATGTCTGTAGCTGGCTAAATAATGGAACAATCTTGAAATAAATGCGTTATTTTATTTATTAGCACAAAACTTAATAAGTAGGAAATGTTCCCGATTGCAGGGATAATAGCGGTTTAATATTGAGTAGGTTAATTGAAAAGGGCGGGTTACAAAAGAAGGTGCTTTTATTTACGGATACCCCCGATATTTTAACAAGATAAAATAGAAGAAATGATACTTAGAATGATAAAAAAATTACTGTTGTTGATAGCGACTGCTGTCTTATTAAGTGCTTGTAGTGAAAGCGATCCGGTGATGAAGGATATTCGTAAACAAGGCAAGTTAATTGTTTTGACACGTAATGCGCCTACGACTTATTACCTTGATGCTAGTGATGAGCCGGCTGGGTTTGAGTATGATTTAAGTAAAGCGTTGGCTGACTCTTTAAATGTTGAAGTGGAGTATAAACTTTATGACAATATTGAAGCGATTATGGCTGCGATTAACAAAGGGGAGGGGCATATTGTTGCGGCTGGTTTAACGCAAACGGATAGTCGAGCACTAAATCAAACTTTTGGTCCAGGATATAAAACGGTACAGCAGCAAGTGGTTTGTCACCGTAAAATTAATATGCCAAAAGAGGCGGGTGACCTATTAGAGCGTTCAATATTAATTATTGCTGAAAGTAGCTATCAAGAGTCGTTACTTGAGCTAAAGGAGAGTTACCCTGAGCTTACATGGCAAGTGACTAGCGACCTATCAACTGAGCAAGTTTTAGATAAGGTAGAAAAAAAAGCGGTTGATTGTACTGTGATTGATTCTAATATTATGTCGCTTAATCGTCGTTATTACCCTAATTTAATGGTTGCTTTTCCGATTTCTGAAGAGCAGGAATTAGCATGGATGCTACCTACTGATGTAGGTTATTTTAAGCAGTATGTGGAAGACTGGTCTGCTCAAATGGAACAAAACTCAACTCTTAATATTATTAATGAGCGCTATTATGGTTATGCCGATATTTTTGATTATTATAATAACCATGTTTATCTGAAACGAATTACCAGTAGATTGCCAAAATATAGGGCGGCTTTTAAAAAAGTTGCCAAGCAATATCAGTTTCCTTGGACTTTATTGGCTGCTCAATCTTATCAAGAGTCGGGGTGGAATGCAGCTGCACGGAGCCCTACAGGGGTTAGAGGTCTAATGATGCTAACTCAAAATACCGCTAAAGCAATGGGGATTACTAAGCGTACCGATCCAATGCAAAGTATTAAAGGTGGCGCTAAGTACCTTGATAAAATGCTGAAAAAAATTCCTGAAGATGTGGCTGCTACTGATCGGATCTGGTTTGCTTTAGCTGCATATAATGTCGGCTTTGCGCATTTACTTGATGCTCGAGCGTTAGCTAGACAGTTGGGTAAAAGCCCTAGTACCTGGCATGATATGAAAGAAGTGCTACCCTTATTAAGTCAAAAAAAATATTACAAGAACTTGAAATATGGTTATGCAAGAGGTGCGGAGCCGGTTAAATATATAGACCGAGTACGTTATTACCAAGATGTATTGGTGAATACTTTAAGTAAGGTTTGAGGTGTTGCGCCTTTATTCTTATGTAGGGGTAAGCTACTAAAGAGTCTTTAGCTGTTTATAAGGCTTATAATTAAGCTCTAGAGTTTTAAAGCTAGGGTCGTTGTACAAAAATGGAGAATTAGTGTGCGTATTTTTTTATTATTACTAAGTTTATTGTTCATTCCTAATTATGCAACAGCAGGAGAGGATGAAACTACTGAGGCGGTAGTGGAATATTTAGAACTAAAGCCTAAGTTTACCGTTAATCTAGCAGAACGGAAAAAGTATTTACGTGTAGATGTTCAGCTGATGGTCGAAGGTGATAAGTCGATAGAAAAAGTAAAAAAACATTTTCCTGCAATACGTCATGGCTTGATTATGCTTTTTAGTGGTAAGGCAGCTGCTGGTTTACAGACAATGGAGCAACGTGAAAAGCTGAGAGAAGAAGCATTGAAAGTAGTTAAAGATACACTGGAAAAGCATGCAAAAAACAGTGATGGCTTAAGGGATCTATTTTTTACAGAATTTTTAGTACAGTAATTGCCTTGCTGCTTTTATTGACTATTTTCTCGATGTTATTCCCAAAGTTTATTTAACAGGAGTCTAATATTTGCGCGATACTCCTGATGAGTGTCGCAGTATTTTGTGGGTTCAGATATTGGGCTTACACTTAAGGCGAAAACATTAAAGTAGGGTACGCATTGCGTACCTTATCGGTGTAACAAGGTATGCGGTGCATACCCTACATAAATTGTACTGACTTAAAATACTAGCCCAGATATTTAAGTGCGAATAACTCAAACTTAGCGTCAAAAATCCTTACTTTTTAAGCTGTTTATATTACAATTGTATAGATTGGTAAACGAGTTAGAAAGGAGAAGAGCATGGCGACTAAAAAAGTGAATAAGAAAAATGTTGAAAAAAAGGCTGACAGTAAAAATGAGGGCAAGGTACAAGTCTGGATTAAAAAAGAAACAATAGAATATGAGCAAGAGTTACATAGGCTTCAAGTTGAATTATTGAAGTTTCAGAATCACGTCAAAGAAAATGGCCTGAAAGTTTTAATGATCTTTGAAGGTCGTGATGCCGCAGGTAAGGGCGGAACGATTAAAAGAATTACTGAGCATTTAAACCCGCGTGGCGCAAAAGTGGTCGCTTTGGAAAAGCCTTCCGACACAGAAAGAACGCAGTGGTATTTTCAGCGCTATATTCAAAATTTACCTTCGGCGGGTGAAATTGTTTTATTTGACCGCTCTTGGTATAACCGCGCAGGTGTTGAGCCGGTAATGGGTTTTTGTTCTGAAGCTGAACATAAGGAGTTTTTAAGAGAAACCCCTGAATTTGAAAAAATGATCGTTAATTCAGACATTATTTTTATTAAATTTTATTTCTCAGTCAGTAAAAAAGAGCAAGCTAAACGGTTTGAAAAGAGAATTACTGACCCTTTAAAACAGTATAAGATTTCTCCTGTTGACCAGGAAGCACAAAGGCTTTGGGATAAATATACGATTGCTAAGTATTCGATGTTGTTATCTACGAATACACCTTATGCTGAGTGGACGGTAATCAAATCGGATAACAAGAAAAAAGCACGAATTAATTGCATTAAACATATTTTGTCGCATGTAGAGTACCCCAATAAAATTTCAGATGATCATTTGACGGAAGATCACGATATTTTAGTTAATGGTGCTGATGAGATAAAAAGAATGGAAATTAATATGAACAAAGCGGTTTAAATCGCTTGTTGTAGCATTACGTCATTCTCTGCTTTTGTTTAGCAGGAGTCTATTAAGCCAAAATAATGGATTCCCGATAAAGGACTTCGGGAATGACGATTTTTCTAAGTAAAAAGTAGCTCTCTTAGACGAGCTACTGTTATTTCTAAGTCTTGCTCAGCATAGAGCAGGGCATCAAACTTCCCCCAGATAGGCGCAGGCCAGGCCTTATCTTTTTGGTATCTCACCACATGATGAATATGTAATTGAGGCACCATATTGCCTAGTGCGGCGATATTCATTTTGTCTGCTTGATAGTGTTCAGCCAATTTCTTTGCCACATAACACGACTCGTGCATTAATAGCTGCTGATCATCGTCAGAAAGTTGGTGTATTTCCTTGAGGTTTTCTTGTTCTGGGACCAGTATTAGCCACGGGAATTGACTATCATTCATCAGTAATACTCGACATAATGCTAAGCGGCCAAGTTCGATACAATCTTTTTTTAGTGTGGGATGAAGGCTAAATGACATAGTGCTAGGGCTTGAAATGTTAGGGTAAAACAGTGTACCGTTAGCACTGGACAATAACAATAATAATTAAGCTCTTCATGACTAGCATCCACTCTCAAACGAAAGCACCGCTTGCTGTATCTTTTAAGCTGCTTTTGGCTTTATACGCCATTATTCCTTTATGCTTGATCTTGCAGCTAACCGATAGTTTCGCGCTAAATGGTGCTTTATTACAATATTTACCGAGTAGTCCCAGTCACTTTCTATTATTTCAAGTGTTATTTGGTACGCCGCATATTCTTGCCAGTACCTTGCTGATGACCAGCAATAAAGATTATTTTCAGTTTTATCAAAAGAAAATTATCATTATGACCTTGGCTATCATGGTATTTTTCGCGGTAGCTAACCAGTTAGTTTCTTATTATGTGCTGTATATTTTAGTCGCGTCATGGACGGTTTATCATGTCTTAAAACAGCAGCACGGTGTCGGGCGTGCTATTTACCAATTACCCAGTTGGGCGTTTTATTTATTGTTATGGCTCAGTGTTGCTGCAGGTATCAGTGTTTATATTGGGATTTTTCTCAAAGATACTTTAACGCCGCAATATGCCGAATGGGTTAAACAGCTTGCTGCGAGCTTGGTTGTCTCTTTGTTTTTTAGTACTATTTTATGTCAGCGTTATGTGAAAACACGCTTTGGTATAGCCTTTATCTGGGCTAATTCTTTATTGATTATCAGCAGTTTTTATTTTTACATACAAGAATATTACTTTTTGGCGATCTTAATTCCGCGCTTAGTTCATGATGCTACGGCTTATATCTTTTATGTTACACATGATGTGAATAAGCATGGAGAAAGTCCACAAAATTTTATTTATCGCTGGGCGAAGAAGGTAAAACTTAATGTTTTTATCGTCTTGCCTTTGGTCTCTTTTGCTTTGACTTATGTTTTACAGGTCTATGGTGATCAGTGGGTTAATGCGATCACTCAGTTTTTCTTTGGCATGGAAATCAGAAAGGCTATTAGCTTAGGTTTGATAGGCTATTTTTCTTTGATGCATTATTATACTGAGGCTTTTACCTGGAAACATGGCTCGCCGTACCGGCAATATATACGGTTTAAGCCTTAAGCACGAGCGGGTATTGAGCCCGCTACAGTGTTATTTTTCGCACAGACCACCTTTACAGCCGCAGTTTTTACCACAACCTAGCCCTTCTTCTTTAGCCGCACCAAATTCAGGATGTCGGGCGGCATATTTTCTGGCGGCTTGCTGTACGAATATCCAGCCCATCATTAGTCCAAAAATGACACCCATTGCAATTAGGAAATTAAGCATTCGTACCTCCAAGGCCTGCAAAGCCCATAAATGTTAGTGATAAAATACCCGCTAGCATCATACTTAAAGCTGCAGCTTGGGTGATATTAGGTAAGTTGGATAGTTCCAGCTTTTCTCTTAAGCCAGCCATTAATACAATCGCTAAACCAAACCCCGCCCCCGCGCCCAAACTGAAGGATACAGATTGTAAAAAATCATATTCGCGAGCAGTTTGAAATAGTGCGACGCCTAAGATTGCACAATTTGTGGTAATGAGTGGTAGAAAAATACCTAAGGCTCTAAATAAAGCAGGGCTAAATTTCTTTAATACCATTTCCACTAATTGCACTGATGAGGCAATTAAAGCGATATAACTGATTAAGCGTAAAAATTCTAAATCAAACATGGTTAGTATTTGATTGATACCATAAGCACAGGTTGAACTAACAAACATCACAAAGGTGGTTGCTAAGCTCATATTGAAGGCAGTATCACGTTTCGCAGAGACACCAACAAAAGGGCATAAACCTAGAAACATAGCTAGCACGAAGTTGTTAATTAGAAATGCGCTAAGAAAGATAAAACTAAGGGATTCAGGATTCATGGTGGATTACCTTATGTCGATATGTAGCATTATTGTACAGGTTTTACCTGTTTTATGGATTTGAACGTAAAGTGATGATTAATCAAAAAATTACAGAAAAAAACAATCCCTGTTGCGATAATTTGTGCATACCAATAAGCAATGTTTTTTGGTTGAGGTATTTGACTTGGGTAAGGCAAGCTAGCTAGCAATACAAGTGGATCAGGCATTGTCGCTAGCCAAAAAATCTGCGCATTCAGGCCAAACATCAATGCACTAATTAACAGGTAGCGGGTGAAAAATCGCCTGTGTGAGCCGCTTACCTTAAACGTCCAATGGAATTGAATATGATAATTAACTAAAAATCCACAAGCAGCACCTATCATAGTGGCTTGTACTGGCGTGGTTAGTTGATATTCAATGAGCGCAATGAGCACAGAAAAATGCACGCCTGTCGCTAGGCCACCAGAAACCAAGTAGCGTAGGAATGTATGTAATAATTTATCTGATTTTACAGTGCTCATTGGTTTTATTGTTGTTCTTGGAGCAGTGCATATTTACGGTATTCAGCAAGGACAGAGAACTGTGCACGCTGTTCATTCGATAAATTAGCCAACCAGGCTTTGGGCATAATTAAATAGTCTTGCGTGGCATTATTAATCATTTTAGGCCATGCAGTCTTAATATCAATTTGCTCTGCTTTACCTTGAGTATGAAAGTCAATCGAGAATAATCGTGAGCCCGCATAAAATAGCTGGCTGTCTTCTGAGGATTTTGACTTCTTATAAATATCGACTAAATATTGCTGATTTTTCTCAAAATTTAAATTTTCTGGTGCAGCCCATACCAACGCCATAAAGAGTATGCCAACGATCGGAATAATAACCCCAGCATAATGCCATTTACTTTCCTTGATAAACTTGATATCAAAGCGCAAGCAAAGAATTTCAGTTGTCATAATCGCAAAGGCAGGCAAGCCTGGTAAAACGTAGGTATATAGAATATTGCCAGACAAGGTGAAAAACACCATGGGTGTGATTGCCCAAAGTAACACATAGCTATGCCAGCTGCCTTGGCAGGAATTTTTCAAGGTGACTTGTTTGTTCTTTCGCCATGGCCATGACAATACGCTACCTAAGAAGATAAACGACCATGGAAAACTGGCAAATAACCAAAGCAGCCAGATTTTTCCACGCGGGTGTTTATGCGCAACGCCATATAAATCACCGTGCCAACCTGCATCAACAAAGCGTTTAAAGTGTTCGCCGACTAAGAAGTAATTAAGGAATCCGGGGCTGTCTATTTCGGCAATGATATACCAAGGGGCGGCAATCAAAAGCATCAGCGCCGAGCCTTTAAACCAAGGTATGTTTTGCCATGCGACTAACCATTGCCTTTCTATGCAGGTCCAAGCAATGAGTGGCAATAAAACTAATACGCCGACAATGGGCCCTTTCACTAACAAGCCCACGCCAAGACCGACAAAGAATAAATAACTCCATTTCTTCGCTTGTTGTGGTTCAGGATTATGTAGTGCCTGCCAAAAACTAATCATAGATAAGCTGACGCACACGCATAAAGCCATATCGGTCATAACGGCACCGCTTGCTATAAAAAACAGGGCGGTGGTTAATAAAATAAGTGTGCTAAAAGCAGCTTTTTCAGCATTTTGTAATACTTTGGCAATGCCATAAGTCAGCCATAACACCACGCCAGCTAATAAAAAGACAGGCAAACGAGCGGCAAAGTTACTATAACCAAATAGCTCAAATGAAAGTGCTGTCATCCAGAAAGTGAGGGGAGGTTTGCCCCAAAAAGGCACGCCATAATCAAACGGTGGCATAATCCAGTTGCCCGTTTCAATGATCAGGCGCGGGATTTCTGCATAACGTGCTTCAGTCGGGTCATGTAGTGGATATTCGATAATGCCCAATAAGCGCAGGACAATGGCAACGAAAATGATGCCTAATGAGAGTTTGCTGAATGCCTTAGTCATCTGATTTAGAATAGGTTTTTTTAATAAAATAAAGGGGTCTTTGTTTCGATTCGATAAACATATGGCCGATATACTCGCCTAAAATGCCTATCGATAAAAGTTGTACGCCAGAAAAGAACAGAATAACGGTGATCAGGGTGGGAAAACCTTGTATCGCTTCGCCAAACAGTAGTGTTTTAATAATAAAATAAAGACCCAAGACAAAGGCGCCAAAGGCAGTCATAAAGCCTGCATACGTTGCTAATCTTAACGGTTCTTGGGTAAACGAAGAAATGCCTTCAATGGCAAATTTAAAGAGTTTTTTGTAATTCCAGTTGGTTTCGCCTGCAAAGCGCGGGTCTCTGCTATATTCGATCGCTGTTTGAGGGAAGCCAATCCAAGCAAATAAACCTTTCATAAAACGTTTACGTTCACGTACTTGATTTAAGGCATCAACTGCTTGGCGGCTCATTAAACGGAAATCACCGACATTTTCAGGAATATCGTAATCACTTATTTTATTAATCAATTTATAAAATAAGTGCGCCGTGGCCTTTTTTACAAAGCTTTCGCCTTTGCGCTCTATGCGTTTGGCATAGACGACATCAAAACCTTCGCGCCACTTTTGCACCATTTCGGTAATCAGTTCTGGCGGATCCTGTAAGTCAGCATCAATAACAATCACCGCATCACCTTTGGCTGCATCAAGCCCTGCAGTCATCGCAACTTCTTTGCCAAAGTTACGGCTTAAATCAATAATCTTAATGCGTGAATCCTTATCCATTAAGGCAAGCAAGGCATTAAGTGTTTCATCTTTACTGCCATCATTGACATACAACATTTCTACGTCCATATCTAAGCTTTTAACGGCATCAGATAGGCGGTATTGGCATTCCGTAATCACTTCTTGTTCGTTGTGAAAGGGAATAATGATGGATAAAAGTTGTTTGTTTTTCATATTATTTCTTGGTCACTTTGTTCTGTAGTCATGCTTGGTAGGTATTTTTAAATAGCGAAGGAGCGGGAAATTAATAACTGATGTTACGCAGAAGTATTTCTATACCGGTATTAAGAGGAAGAATATATTGTGGGAGGGGCTTTTAGCCGCGATTTTATACAAGCCGCGGCTAAAAGCCCCTCCCACAAAGACCGCCATTAACGCTTAATTTATTGCGCGTTTTCTTAACTGAAACTTTCTGATTTGACTGCGCAGTGTGATGCACTATCAGCAGCAATTAATTTACCTGTTTTACGTTGCTGAATATAATTAATCAATAACAACCAGGAGCCCAACACAATAAAACCACCTGGCGGTAAAATCATCACCACCCAAGGTTCAAATTGCGTACTAAAGACTTGATAGCCTAATAATTGACCTGCGCCTAATAATTCCCTTACGCCACCCAGCATAACTAAGGCTAAAGTAAAACCTAGTCCCATGCCTAAGGCACTGACCACAGATTTGGTAAATGAGTTTTTAGAGGCGTAAGCTTCGGCTCGGCCTAGAATTAGACAGTTTACCACGATTAATTGAATAAACGCGCCTAGCTTATTGTATAAATCTAAGCTAACTGCTTGAATAATATAGTCAACTAGCGTTACAAAAGTGGCAATGATAATAATGTAGGTAGTAATGCGGACTTGCCTGGGAATGAAATTACGCAGCGCAGAAACCAATGCATTAGAGCAAACCAACACAAAAATACTGGCAATACCCATAGCCAGTGAATTAAGTACGGAGTTAGTTACGGCTAATACGGGACAAAGCCCCAGCATCATGACAAATACGGGATTTTCTTTCCAGATGCCAGCGGTAAAGACATCGAGAGTTAAGGGTGTTTCTTTTTTTGTCGCTTGAGTCATAAATCACCTTATGGATTATTTATTCTTACTGTGCAGTTTCGCGGTTTCTAACAAATTCCAATTCTTAGCAATTACGGGATGCAACGCTTGTCCGCTTTGATTGAGCATCCGGCCAATCGCATTCGAGGTAATCGTTGAGCCAGAAATAGCATCAATTTCCCAAGCATTCTGCTTAGTGCCATGCCGTACCGTTGTAATAGCTTGCGCTAAGGCTGATTGCTGATCATTTGCTTTGGCTTCTAAACATTTAAAATTGGCTAAAAAGTCTGGGTCGGTAGTGATTTTTGTGCCAAATCCTGGTGTTTCAGTGCTTTTCAATACATCAAAGCCAGTAATGCAGCCGCTCTTCGGCTGATAGCCATACAGTAGTTTAACGGTATCTTGATAACCTTGAGCCGCAGCATTTAAAGCAATGCCGACTAATTGATTATTTTTGTCGTAACCGGCATAAATTAATTCACCAATAGTTTTATCATCTGCTAGCGTTAATTTGTCTTTATCGACGACAAAGGTTAAGCGACTGGTGGCTTTAGGTAATACTTTGAAAATCGCTCGTTCAGTTGCTAGACGTTGGTTTTCGGCAATAATCGGTTTAGTAAATTCATAAACCAAAACCACTAATAAGCCAGAGATCATCGCTACTACGGCTAAAGTGCTAATCAATTTGGCGCTAGAAGGCATTTCTGGTATTTGATTTTCAGGCGTACTCATGATTTTTCCTTGGCTTTTTTACGTGCGCCATAAATGCGTGGTTGAGTATACGTTTCAATAATGGGTGTCGCGGCATTGCCGAATAAAATCGCGTACATCACGGCTTCTGTTAAACCACCAAATAAACGAATAATGACCGTTAAAAAACCGACTAAAAACCCAAATACAAAAATACCTAAAGGGGTCACGGGTGAAGCGACCATATCGCTGGCCATAAAAACGGCGGCAAACATAAGGCCACCAGACAGTACCATAAAAGCCGGGGAGGGGTATTTGCTAGGATCTAAAAAATAAAACAGCTCAGCCGAAATAACGGTACCGAAAATAACGGCTGCAGGAATACGCCAATCGAGCATATTTTTGTATATCAAATAAAGGCCACAAAGTAGAATCAATAAACTGGAGGTTTCACCGGCTGAGCCAGCGACGTTACCGATAAATAAGTCATAAGAATCGGTGATAATCCCTTGGAACTTCATTAATGCCAGTGGTGTTGCGCCACTAAAGCCATCAATAGCAACCTGAGTAGTCCATTCAGCGGTAGCTGCGGGTTTCATAAAAGGTAATGCTAATGTCGAAGGGATAAATTCAACAAAGCGATCGACTGCGAGTGCGGGCGTCCAAGTGGTAATCGATACAGGAAAGGCGGCTTGTATAAAAGCTCGACCGACTAAAGCAGGGTTAAAGACATTAAAGCCCAGTCCACCAAATAAGGTTTTGCCCATTGCGATGGCGGTAAAGCCTGCAACAGCGCCCATCCATAAAGGAAATCCAGGTGGTAAAGTCATGGCTAATAATAAGCCACTGACGGCGGCACTGGCATCGAGAATGGTGGACTTTTTACCAGACATCCGACAGAAAAAGTGCTCGGTTGCCATGCAAGATAAGGTGGTTACCAGCAATAAGGCTAAAGCACTGATACCAAACTGATACACAGAGTAAGCCGCTAAAGGTAATAAAGCATAGACCACATTGCGCATAATTTGCGCGACGCTCGGTGCTTTTCGTATATACGGTGAGGTGCGTATATCAATTTTTAAATCAGATTTAGCCATTTTGTAAATGCCTTTCGCGGTTTAATACTTTTGCAATTCTAAAATACTGAACGAGTGGAATATTGGATGGACAAACATAGCTACAGCAGCCGCATTCAAAACAGTCATTCAGATGATATTTTTCTTCCATCACATCATATTGGCGTTTAGCAGCTAATAAGCCGAGCTCGGAAGGGTTTAAATTAATCGGACATGCTTGTAAACACTGAGTGCATTTTATACAAGGCAAGATGTCATCATTTCTAGTGGCGCGTTTATCTAAAACTAAAACTGCTCCCGTGCCTTTGGTAATCGGTACATCCAATGAACGAGCGGGCATACCCATCATTGGGCCGCCTAAAATCAATTCTGCTTCTGCGCCCTGAAATCCTGCATAGTCTAATAAATAGCGTAAGGGCGTACCAATGGGAGCTAAATAATTTCCTGGTTTTGCTAAGTCATCACCGGTAATTGTGATAACGCGCTCAATTAAGCCCTGTCCTTTGGGTAATAAAGCGCCAATTTCCGCCAGCGTAGCAACATTAAAAACTGCCAAACCCACTTCAGAAGGCAATCCTCCTGACGGAATTTCTATACCTAATAAAGAGTAGGCGAGCATTTTCTCTGCGCCTTGTGGGTATTTTGTTTCCACGGCCTCAATGGTAATGGTGCCATCACTCGGTAAATGCGGTTTTATTGCCTCTAGGACATTTAGCTTATTATCTTCAACACCAATAATGGCTTTCGGTGCGGCAACACATTTCATGGCAATACGAATGCCCAGTAACAAGTTATCAATGTTTTCCAGCATCACACGATGATCTGTGGTCAGAAACGGTTCACATTCACAGCCATTAATCAGTATCGTATGAATAGTACGATCCGCAGGCACATTCATTTTGACATGAGTAGGGAATGCGGCACCGCCCAAGCCAACCATGCCGATGTTTTGTACGGCCTTGATTAGATCTTCACGCGACATTTGCTGATAATCGTAATAGTTATCAGGCTCTGGAACTTGTTGCCCAGAATTTAACGAAGTCGTGATAATAATAGCGGGCTCTTTGCCACCTTTGGCATTAGACGCAATATCAATTTCTTTAACAGTACCCGTAACTGGTGCATGAATAGGCACGGACATAAAGCCATCCGCTTCAGCAATGACTTCACCACGTGTTATGTGTTGACCTTTAAAAACAATCGCTTTTGCAGACTTACCGATATTTTGTGCTAAAGGCACAATGATTTCTGGGGCAAAGGGTAAACGGCGCGTTGGTTTCGCGTTAGTTTCTGCCTTGTACTCATCGGGATGTATCCCATGAGGAAAGGTTTTTTTGCCAAATAGATTAAATAAATTCATAAGCTATTTTAACCGGAAAGCGAGCAGTCTGTTTTAATGACTTGTAAATAAAAAAGGGTGCCTCCTTGTAAGCCGGATTTAGTGATCTTGCAAGTGTCGTTCACGGTTGAGCGCTTTAGCAATTCTAAAATACTGTACTAGTGGAATATTAGACGGACAAACATAGCTACAACAGCCGCATTCAAAGCAATCATTCAAGTGGTATGTTTCTTCCATTTCTTGGTATCGGCGTTTGGCCGCCAACAAGCCTAGGTCGGATGGGTTTAAATTAATTGGGCAAGCTTGTAAGCATTGTGTGCATTTTATACAGGGTGATATATCATTATGTTTAGTTAGCCGCTTATCCAGCACCAGAACCGCCCCTGTGGCTTTAGTAATAGGCACGTCAAGTGAGCGCGCCGGCATGCCCATCATCGGGCCGCCTAAAATCAATGAAGCTTCGCCACCAGTAAAACCGGCATAATCCAGTAAAAATCGTAGAGGTGTGCCTAGCGGCGCTAAATAATTACCAGGGTTTGTCAGATTATCACCGGTAATGGTGATGATACGTTCGGTATAACCTTGATTTTCGGGAAGTAATAGGCCAATTTTAGCCAAAGTGGCCACATTAAAAATAGCTAAACCTACTGCTGATGAGCGCCCACCTGATGGTATTTCAATACCTAATAAAGAATAAGCGAGCATTTTTTGCGCGCCCTGTGGATATTTAGTGATGACGGCCTCAATGGTAATACTGCCATCACTAGGCAAGTGCGGTTTGATTTCCTGCAAGACATCGAGTTTATTATCTTCTATGCCAATGATTGCTTTTGGTGCATCAAGGCATTTCATGGCAATATGAATGCCACGGATTAATTGTTCAATTCTTTCTAGCATCAAGCGGTGGTCAGTGGTGAGAAAGGGCTCACATTCACAGCCGTTGACTAATATCGTATGTATCGGAGTATCTTCTGGGGTCGTCATTTTGACATGTGTCGGAAAGGCCGCGCCGCCTAGCCCAACAATGCCGGTATTTTGTACTGCTTTAATCAGACCTTCACGAGAGAGCTGTTCATAATCTATGGTGTTGTCTGTTGTTAAAACATGCTGACCAGAATTCAATGAAGTCGTGATAATAATGGCCGACTGCTTTCCTCCCTCTGCAGTTTTGACTAGGTCAATGGCTTTAATTGTGCCGGTAACTGGCGCATGAAGTGGTACAGACATAAAGCCATCTGCTTCCGCAATAATTTCGCCGCGCGTGACATGCTGGCCTTTGAAAACGATGGCTTTCGCAGGTTTACCGATATTTTGCGCTAAAGGGACAATGATTTCAGGCGCGAATGGCAAACGGCGTGTAGGTTTTGCATTCGTTTCATCTTTGTATTCCTCGAGATGAATGCCATGAGGGAAAGTTTTTTTGTGGAATAGTTTTAATAAATTCATAAAGTCCTTTTATGTAGGTAGCAGGCGGGGGCTGGCTTTTCCTGTTTTTGGTTTGTTCTCCGAGTAGGAATGAAATGGGTGGGGTAATTATTTCGCAGGAAGTGAAGCTTTACTTTGCGACTAATAGAGTCAATGTAACAAAGCAAAGCTGTGATAGGGTTTGTTTTAGTCTGGCTCCCTTAGGAGCGAGAATTCAATAATACCCAAGTCTGACTTGTCTTTTGACACCACGAGCGCGCTAGAAAAACAGTTGCGTAGCTCGCTATGCGCCCGTTTTCCTAACACACCCGTGAAGCCATAATCCTGTGTCATACTTTCGGGTATTATTAACCCTTTACTCCTTAGTTACTGAAACTTCTCAGCGCGTTTAATTAACTTATCCAGATTTTTCTCATTTGGGTTCCAAGGTGTTCCTGGGTGAATAATCACCGCTGTACATTTTTCCGCGGCTTTGACAATATCTTCAAAGGTTCCGGCGGTCGGATCAATGATGATCGCTTTTTTGTCATCGTTGTACTTGAAGATTTTCGGGTTAATATCCACGCATTCATCACAAGTCGTACAGTCTGGTGTTTCTATCCATACTGGCTCATGACCACCTGCTGCTGCCGCAGGACTTGTAGCCGCTTGTGGCGCTGCGCTGGCATTCGCTGCTTTAGCAGGAGTTGGCGCCATTGGTACTGCCACTTGTGGGGCATTGCCGGCTGGAGCTGCTGCTAATGCCGAGGCTAGTGCGCTGACATCCCCGCCGTCACCACCTGCGATAGACATTAAATTAGAAGCAATACTGGCTGCCATTTCTGCTTTGGCTTGTGCAGCAATTGCATCGGTATCAATGATGACTTTATCCACGCCAGCTAAACCTTTGAGTGTGCGCCAGAAATTACGGCGCTCAATAGTAGAATGCACAATTTCAGAATCAATGACCACGCGAACTAAAGTATTTGTATCAGGGTGTACCGCGTTAATATAGGCAATATTCTCAGCCATTTCTTCATGATCTAAATCAATAAATTCATGTAGCGGCACCATGTCGTCATTCCATTGTGATGGCGGTACAAATTTAAAGTGCTTCTGAAAACGACCTTCAGTCATCGCCCAGTCCGCAAACGTTAATGGTACGGTCATGCGGTCTTCTATGCCATATTCATCAACAAATTGTAATTCATAAGTAGTCCAGTCTTTATCTAAGTCTGGATTGCCTTTTAAAGACATGCTTTTTTCCCAAGTATCATCTTCACGTGGGTCGTAAGTCATTAAAGGGTATGCGCGTGCTTCAACGGCTAATTTACTTTGCATATCTGCAGCATCATCGGCGACGCCATGTTCTGGCTGACAAACGGCATAGATATTAAAGATCGCAGGCCCGCGATAGTTAAGCCCGTCAATATAGCCTTCAATTAAATGGTTTGGGTGGGCAATCGAGCTTTGTAATGTATAAGTCGTTCTATGCGCCATAGAGATTAAACTCATTTCTTTACGGCGTTCGGTTTTACCTTTCCACTCTTTACCGTACGGAGCCATATCCGATACTTGACCGATAAAGCCAGAGGTGCAAGCTTGGCCGCCGGTATTAGAATAAACCTGAGTATCCAAAATTAATATCTTCAGTGGCATGCCCGACATAATGCTACGCGATAGGTTTTGAAAGCCTATATCGTACATTGCACCATCACCGCCTACCGTTACCACGGGTGGACACATTAAATATTCTTCTTCGCTGAATTGATGCCAATCAAAATATTTAAAAAAATGATCAGATTCATCTTTATCGTATTTACCCGCAATTTCTAATTCGGCCATACGAATAGCTTTAAAGCCTTCGGACATTTTAACCATATGTCCTTCAAATACGCCCATCGCTAAAGACGGCGCATCTTGGAATAGGTTGTTCGCCCACGGGAATGGATAGGGATTGAACGGGAAAGTAGAGCCCCAGACGGATGAACAGCCAGTGCTATTGGTAATGCCCATTTCGACACGACCATTGCCGGTGATACCTTGAGTGTATTGCCATTTTAAATGCTTTAGCTTAGCGACAATTTGCGATGCCCATTTGAGCCACTTGGTATCAATTGGATTGCTGGCTTTGCCTTCACTTAGTGAGCTACTTAGATTGGTTAAGGTTAAATCGACATTTTTATTGGCTTCAATCGCAGCTTCTACCGCTTCAATATCACTAATATCTAATTTTTCAGATAATTTCAGGCGGATATGTTTTTCCATGCCTGTAATTAGTTGCTCGATTTTTGCAACTTGTTTTTTCGCGCGCGGTTGCATTAAAGCTGTTACGGTGCCAGTAAATAAATGCACAATAGTTTTTTCACCACAACCCAGGCACGCACCATCACCACAGTTCATAGATGAATAGGTGCGCTTATCCAGCATCATAGTGGTTAATGCGCCGATTTTTTCATCTAAATCATCAATGCGTTTGTATTTAGGGTTTGATGTTGGTAAATCATTCCAATATTCCCAGTCATTACGCAAAGTTTCGATGCTTTCAGGCGTTTGCGGTGTTGGTGCGAGAGCTTCGTCAGGGCAAACTTCTACACACTCCATACAGCCTTTACAAGTCATTGGATTGATGGTGATCGAGAATAAGCCGCCATTATTCGGTGTGCGCTTATTGATCGCATTATGGTATGGCTTAGTGATGGCAAATTTAAAATTGCCCATCGCATCTTTAAACCAGTCAAATTCCTGTCTGACTTCGGCTTGTTCCGCTTCAGGATATTCTTTAATCGTTTCGCCGATAGATTTATTGAAAATCGGATCTAAAACCGTGCCTTCGGATTTATCCGCGGTTAAAGCGTGATACTTTTTCTCTACTGTACGAATAGCGCGGCGTAAATGTTTAACAGTTTTGCCGGTTTTTTCGATGCGTTTGATATTGGTTTCAAACACTTCATTGACGCTATTAATTAAGCCGGGAATCGCGCTATCAGGGCAAACGGTATAACAATCGCCACAAGCGGTACAATTCTCGGGAATCCAGACCGGATGCTCAAAACGGATTTGGGTCATATCGCGGTAAATACCGCTGGCGGCAGGGATAATACTCAACGCCATAAACGGATCGGCTAGATTGTCGTTGGCACGGCCATTAATATAGTTGGTGCCTGTTTGCTCAAAAAAACGATGAATATCCGACACAGGGTCATCATTAGCTGGTTTTTGTAAGAGCATTAATGGCGCGGTATTTTCCTTTTTCTTTGCCCAAGATGCGACATCACCGACAGTCATCTCTGCAACATTGAGGTGCTTAGTTTCGGTAAACCCTCGTTGTACGGTACGGAAATTATCTTCGACTACTTTGTCGCCTTTGCCGCCAAATTTGGCTTTAATGGTGTCGTGGATGGCATTTAAAATGTCGTCTTTGCTTTTGCCAGCATTCTCGGCAATTGGTGACGATTCAAAAAATGCACCTTGGAAAGCAATACCTTGCATACGGAATTGTAAATCAGGGTGGTTGGTTTCTTCGCGCGCAATTTTAAAGCCGTCTAAATAAACGACTTTGATGTTTTTATCGACTATATATTGCTGCGAGGCTTTAGGGAATGTACGCCAGACCTCTTCGGGTGTTGCCGCGCTACTTTGGATAATAAATACGCCATTTTTATTTAAGCCAGCGAGTGGGTTGGAATGGGTAAATACATTCGGATCAGGGGAGATGACGACATCAACATGCGCGTATTCACAGGCGATACGAATTGGCTCTGGCGCTGCTGATAAGAAATAAGTGGTAGGCTGGCCTTTTTTCTCTGAGCCGTATTTAGGGTTGGCTTTGATATGGTAATCAAGTAAATCAAATAAGGTCATGGCCAGATTTTTACCCATGGTAATTGCGCCCCAGCCACCGACTGAATGCATGCGGATAGTGAGTGCGTCTTTGGGCATTAAGTTGGGGTTTTCCGTACCTTTTAATGCTAAATCGCGAATCGCGGGGTAAGCATCGACAACAGATTGCTGTTGTAACTCTTGCTTTGGTGAAAAAGCCTGATTGCGAACAAAGTCTATGCCGAGGTAAAAGAATTTTTTATGTTTACCTTGAGGTAGCATATTTTCAATCACTGCGATAATGCCTTCCGGCTGTAAATCGCGACTACCTAAGCCAAAACAAGCAGAGTAAAGTGGAGAGGTGTCCGTTACTTTGTCATAAGAAGCATATTGTGGAAAAGGTGTTTCTTTGGAGTGGCCGTTTTCAAAGCCTTTTACCATGGCGTTACGGATTTCAGACATTAACGGCAAGTCTTCAGATAAAGGCTGGTCGGTACGCTCCATCACAGTGATGCCTTTACGGCCTTTAGCGACAGCAGAAATTAAATCACCGGGGAATGGGCGGAATTGGGTCATATTGACCACGCCAATTTTAATATTACGCGTTGTACGTAAATAATCGGCTGTGGCTTCGGCGGTATGAATGACACTGCCTTGAGCAATAATTAAATAGTCAGCGTCAGAGCAGCGGTATTGGCCGATACGGTTATAACGTCTACCAGTAAGTTCATACCATTCGTCCATGCACTCGTCAGTGAATTTTTCGATATGGTCAAAGAAGTAAGGGCGCTGGCCTGCCACAGACTGCATATAAGAGTCTTGATTCTGCACTACACCGGACATCATAGGCTTATCAACATCCCATATGGCTGGAACGCGGCGGCGTGAGTCACCGTATAAAATACGTTGTGCAGGCGTAGGGCAGTTAATAATGTCTTCAGGCAAGCCTAGGAATTCTTCTATTAATTCGCGCTCGGGTAATTGTAAGTCTTCAATTAAATGCGAGGTTAAAAAACCATCTTGAGCAACTGCAGCGGGAGTTAAGCTCAATTCTGCGACTTTGCGGGTAATAATATTTAAGTCAGCCACTTCTTGGTTGTCTTTGGCAAATACTTGAATAAAGCCGGTGTCATCCATGCAATGGTAATCATCATGACCGCAATGCACGTTAAGCGTGGCTTTGGTGAGCGCACGACAAGCAATATTTAACACATACGGCAGACGTTTACCTACTGCTGTATATAAGGACTCATGCATGTAGGCGATGCCTTGCGATGAGCTGAAATTAGTGGCGCGTAGTCCTGTCATGGACATGCCTGCGGTAATTGCCGCCGCAGCGTGCTCGCCTTCAGGCTCAACAAAAATCAGTGGGCGGCCAGAGATATTTATATGGCCTTTGCTTTTTTCTTCAGCCCAGTATTCGCCCATATCGGTTGATGGGGTAATGGGGAAAGCGCCAGCAGCATCGCTAGCCTCACGTTCGCACATAACGACTGCAGCATTGCCATCCATTGCCATGCGTAGGCCAGGGTATTTAAATTGTTTGTCTTGTTTTTTCTTACCAAAAATAGCCATGCGACTTCCTTCTTAGATGGTTTTACTTTGTTAGATTGCGATTTAACGCTTTTTTAGCGATGGCGGACTAAAGTCCGCCCTACGGTTTTATGTGTCCCGTTTAAAGTGGGTATTTTACCCTAAAGGCAATGATCCAGTACGATGGGGTTTCATTCCTTCTTTGCCTTTACTGGCATGGGTAGAGCCTAATTTGCTATCCAGCCAGACAATAGCGCCGGTTGGACAGCGCTCAATGGGGGTACGGTCAACTTCAAAATCTTGATACTTTTCATAATCAATAACCGCTAAATTATTTTTGATTTCGATTAGGCCTTTAGGTGCATCGACCACGCATTTTTCGCAAGCGGTACAGGCAACCTCGCATTCTTGTTGCGCGGTGTCACCTTCATCTAAACTTTTGCAAGCAACGTATAATTTCTGGCTGACCGGCATGAGTGAAAATAAGTCTTTCGGGCAGACGACTACGCAATCATTGCAAGCCGTGCACTTGTCTTCGATGACAATGGGGAGTCCATGTTCATCCATATAGATGGCGTCAAAATCACACACATCCGCGCAATCAGCTAGGCCTAAACAGCCCCAACTACAGCCTTTCCCGCCACCTGAAACGACAGATGCTGCTTGGCAGGACTTTAAACCTTCATATTTTGCTCGAGTATAGGCAACGTGTGTACCGCCAGCGCAGGCTAAACGAGCAACGACTTTTTCATGGTCACCCATACCAACACCTAAGTAGGCGGCAATATCTGCATTACCTTCGGGCGAGTTTACTGTGCATGCTGATGGGTTTTTTGTGCCCTCTACAACCGCTTCAGCAAAGGGGCGGCAGCCAGGTGTGCCACAAGCCCCGCATTGCGCCTGAGGTAGCATGTCGTCTACTTCTGCTATGCGTGGATCTTCGTAGACAAACAATTTTTTGTTGGCGATTGCTAATATGATGGCTAGGGTGACTCCTAGTGCAATCATAAATAAAGCGGCGGTGACTATAGTCGATATCATGGCAAATTAAAGCATTGAGCTGGGTGAAAGACTACCCACTAAAAGATTGGAGTAGTTGGTTTTCTCGGGGGGGCTTAAAAGGTAGCTATGATTTTATAGCGAATCAAGGCGCAGCAAAATAGCTTTTATTTTAAGGTTTATCATTATATGTCATAGAGTTGTGTATTTTATCATGAAATAGATAAAATTATATTTGCTTAGTTTGGCGTACTAACTAGCTACTATAGCCAAATAAAACCATAAAATAAGCAATTATTAGTCCAGATTTTGGTGTTGATTGATTTGTAAGATATAAGGGATGTTTCAGGTTTTTTAAAGTGAGTTAAAAGGCGTATTTTTGAAAAATATGAGTGATATGACCTGATACGTGTCATTTCTTCTTTTATTCAAGAGAGGCGTAAAAGAAAAGAGGGCAAATTAATTAAGAAGTTAGCGAAAGTTGTGCAATACTGAGTTTTTAGCGATAATGCTGACAGTTAAATAAATAATGGTTTACAAATATGAATGAAACAATGACGCAAGGGGTCGAACTTATGTTTACGGGCATGGGTATCGTTTTTCTCTTTTTAGTTATGTTAATTGGTGCTGTAAAGTTAATGGCTAATTGTGTTACTCGCTTTTTTCCAGAAGAAGCAGTACAGCCAGCGCAAGCCGCACCTAGACCAGTCGCTCAAAGCACGAGTGCACCAGCTGTGACAGCCGCAATAACTGCCGCTGTTCACCAACACAGAGCAAAGCATAAATAAGTTTTCTCTCCATTGAATAAACTCTGTTACCCATAAGGTTAAGAGTCCCAACGGTGTAAAGAAGTCATAGGAATAATAATAAAATGGCACAAATAAATAAGCCTTTAGGCATTACTGAAGTCGTCTTGAGAGATGCGCATCAGTCAATTTTGGCGACGCGTTTACGCATCGAAGATATGTTACCTATCTGTGAGAAATTAGATCAGATCGGTTATTGGTCTATTGAATCATGGGGTGGAGCAACATTTGACTCGTGTATTCGTTACTTAGGGGAAGACCCTTGGGAAAGATTGCGTTTATTAAAAGCAGCAATGCCTAATACGCCGCAGCAAATGCTTTTTCGTGGCCAAAATATTTTAGGCTACAGACATTATGCTGATGATGTTGTTGATAAATTTGTTGAGCGTTGTGCGGTGAATGGTATCGATGTATTCCGTATTTTTGATGCCATGAATGATATGCGTAATATCGAACATGCAGTCAAGGCGGTATTAAATACTGATGCTCATGCACAAGGTACGATTTCTTATACGATTAGCCCAGTACACACCACAGCTAAATGGGTTGAGCAAGGTAAAGTTATCGAAGATATGGGGGCGCATTCGATCTGTATTAAAGATATGGCGGGCTTATTAACACCTTATGATGCGTTTGAGTTAGTCTCACAGCTAAAAGCATCTGTTGATATTCCTGTGCATTTACATTGCCATGCAACAACGGGTTTAAGTGTTGGTACTTTGATTAAAGCAATTGAAGCGGGAGTAGATAATGTCGATACCGCGATTTCATCTTTAAGTATGACTTATGGTCATAGCCCAACAGAATCAATTGTAGCAAGTATGGCGGGCCAGCCTCGCGATACAGGCTTAGATTTAGAAAAATTAGAAGAAGTTGCCGCTTATTTCCGAGAAGTGCGTCTTAAGTATGCGGAACATGAAGGTAGCTTAAAAGGCGTTGATGGTCGTATTTTATTGGCTCAAGTTCCAGGTGGTATGCTAACCAATATGGAAAGCCAGTTAAAAGAGCAGGGCGCAGCAGATAAATTTGATGATGTGTTAAAAGAAATTCCGCGTGTGCGTGAAGACTTAGGTTTTTTACCATTAGTGACACCTACATCGCAAATTGTCGGTACACAGTCGGTACTAAATGTTATGACTGGTGAGCGCTATAAATCAATTAGCAAAGAAACGGCGGGTGTTCTAAAAGGTGAGTATGGCCTTACCCCGGCACCTGTAAATGCAGATTTACAAGCGCGTGTTTTAGAGGGTGCAGAAGTCATTACTTGTCGTCCAGCTGATTTGATAGAGCCAGAAATGGCTAGCTTGACGGCAGAACTTGAGGCTAAAGCAGCCGAAGAGGGTGTGACTTTAGCAGATAATATTGAAGAAGATGTCTTAATTAGCGCCTTGTTTGCACAGGTTGGTTGGAAATTTATTACTAACCGTGGCAACCCAGATGCTTTTGAGCCAGCGCCAGATCCAGAGGCTTTTGCAGCAGCAAATGCAGCGAAAGGAAATATAGCTGTAGAAAGCTACAGTGTTAATGTTGATGGTAAAAACTTTAATGTTGCAGTGGGGCCGGGGGGTGCTAATGTGTCGATTTCGGATGCTCCTCAAGCCGCAGGCGGCGATGCTGTGACTAGTGGTGGTGCAGGTGTTGATTCGCCATTGGCGGGTAATATCCTTAAAATTAATGTTGGCGTTGGTTCGGCAGTGGCTGAAGGTGATGTAGTATTAATTATGGAGGCGATGAAAATGGAAACCGAAGTACGCTCTCGTGTAGCAGGAACTGTTAGCTCAGTTAATGTGAAAGAAGGTGATGCGGTTGCGGTTGGTGACATTCTAGTTAGCTTGTAATTCCGGCTAAAGCGCTTAATTAAATAAGACCATGCATCGGAACTATTAGCTGATGTGTGGTTTTTGTTTGTTCAAATAATTAAAGAAAGAGACATTCTATGGAAAATCTCCTAAGTTTATGGCATAGCACAGGGCTTTATAATTTCGAACTACCTCAAGTTATTATGATGCTTGTGGGTTTTTTATTGTTATATTTGGCGATTAAAAAAGGCTTTGAGCCTTTGTTGTTAGTGCCGATTGGTTTTGGTGCAATATTAAGTAATATACCTATAGCAGGTTTAGCAGAAGAAGGCGGGCTGCTATATTATCTTTATTACGGAATTAAAACGGGAATGTTTCCGTTATTAATTTTTATGGGTGTGGGAGCAATGACCGATTTCGGGCCTATGCTAGCAAACCCTAAGACACTATTATTGGGTGCGGCTGCGCAGTTTGGTATCTTTGCGACATTATTGGGTGCTTTGGCACTTAATATGATTCCAGGTATGGAATTCTCTATGTCTGATGCCGCTGCTATTGCGATTATTGGTGGTGCAGATGGACCTACGGCTATTTATGTGGCATCTAAATTAGCGCCTGATTTATTAGGTGCGATTGCGGTTGCAGCTTATTCTTATATGGCTTTAGTGCCATTAATTCAGCCACCTATTATGCGTGCATTGACGACCGTTGAAGAGCGTAGTATAGAAATGCAGCAGTTGCGTTTTGTTGGTAAAACAGAAAAAATTGTTTTTCCATTAATGCTATTAATTTTAACAGCATTACTATTGCCTTCGGCTGCTCCGCTTGTAGGTATGTTTTGTCTAGGTAATTTAATGAATGTTTGTGGTGTGGTTGAGCGCTTAAGCAAAACCTCACAAAATGAGTTAATTAATATTGTTACCATTTTCTTGGGCTTGTCAGTCGGTTCAAAAATGAGTGCCGAAGCTTTTTTAAAGCCAGAAACTTTAGGTATCTTGGGTTTAGGTGCAATTGCATTCTGTATTGGTACAGCTTGTGGTGTACTTATGGCAAAACTAATGAATAAATTTAGTGAAACACCGATTAATCCATTAATCGGTGCGGCAGGTGTATCAGCTGTACCAATGGCGGCACGTGTTGCTAATAAGGTTGGCTTAGAATCAAATCCGCATAACTTCTTATTAATGCATGCTATGGGGCCAAATGTTGCTGGTGTTATTGGTTCAGCAGTTGCGGCAGGGGTGTTGTTAAGTTTGGTGCATTAAATAGAGTGTATACTGTTAGCTAGTCAAAAAAGCCCGTATAAGGAAGCTTATACGGGCTTTTTTTATGGCTAAAGAAAAGGCTTGGTAAACCCCCTGTTTTGTTGTTGTTATATAACATAGTTTAATTCTATCTGTTTTTGTTCTATTGATTTATAAGGCGTTTTTTATGGCCTATAAGTTGCATAATTATATAGTTAAGTTGTTACTTGACTATATTCAATAATAATAATTCAAGAGGAGCATATGAACAATAAATGGGTTTCACTTTTTTTTGTAATGATACTGGCATCAGTATTTTCTAGTGGTAGTGTGTATGCAAAAAAAGGCGGCGGTGGCGGCGGTCGTGGGGGTATGACAGATACTACGCCTAGCCAGTTTAGCTTTGTCGATCAAGCTGATGTTGCGTTAAATACCTTAATTAATGCTAATAATATTGCGATTACAGGTATTAATGCTGCAACTTCTATCAGTATTTCAGGTGGAGAATATGCCATCAATGGTGGCGCTTATAAAGCATCATCCAGCACCGTCAATAATAATGACAGCGTACAAGTAAGACAAACTTCCAGTGCTAATTTCAGTACGGCAAGCAATGTAGCTTTAAATGTAGGGGGGGTAAGCGATACCTTTACCGTGACAACTTTGGCAGATACAACGCCAGTTGTGGACACAACACCTAATAATTTTAGTTTTGTTGATCAAGCTGATGTGGCGTTAAATACCTTAATTAATGCAAATAACATTGCGATTACCGGTATTAATGCTGCAACTTCTATCAGTATTTCAGGTGGAGAATATGCCATCAATGGTGGCGCTTATAGAGCATCATCCAGTACCATCAATAATAATGACAGCGTACAAGTTAGGCAAATTTCCAGTGCTAATTTCAGTACGGCAAGCAATGCAGCTTTAAATGTAGGGGGGGTAAGTGATACCTTTACCGTGACGACTTTAGCTGTTGATGCAACGCCAAATGCGTTTAGCTTTACCGATCAAGTCAATGTGGCAGTGAATACATTGATTAGTTCTAGCGCTATTACTGTTTCGGGTATTAATAGTGCAGCCAATATCAGTATTGTTGATGGTTTATATGCCATTAATGGCGGTACTTTTACCAGCAACACAGGAAGCGTTAATAATGGTGATAGTGTTGTCGTGCAGATTACCTCTAGCGCGAATGAAGCAACATTGAGTAATACGTCCTTAACGATAGATAGTATCAGTGATACGTTTAGCGTATTAACGGTTGATGCTACCGTTATTACGGTTGGTTCAAAAGGTGATCCTAGTTTTACTTCTAGTCACTTTTCGGGGTCTGCGAACTGTGCAATGTGTCATGATGGTTTGAGAGATAATACAGGCCAAGATGTCTCTATTGTTGAAGCATGGAAATCAACTATGATGGCTAATGCGACACGCGACCCTTTATGGAAAGCAAAAGTGCGTACTGAGTTAAATAGAACACCGTCTTTAGCTGGTGTGATTAATGATAAGTGTTCACGTTGTCATGCGCCTATGGCGAATTTTGAGGCACACCAAGATAACGCACCCATTGAAATCTTAGATAATGGTTTCACGAATGCGAATAATGATTACCATGATCGTGCAATGGATGGCGTGAGCTGTACTTTGTGTCATCAAATTGCCGATAACGGTGCTTTAGGTACTTTAGAAGCGAAATCAGGTCATTACCCGATTGATACCTACGCAAATAAAGTCGATAGAAAAATCTATGGGCCTTATAGTAATGTGTTTGCAAACCCTATGCGTATGAATGTTGAATATACGCCTGAGTTTGGTGCCCATACTAAAAAATCAGAATTATGTGCAACCTGTCATGATTTGAAAACACCGTTTACGGATGATGCAGGTAATGTCTTAAGCAGTACGCCAGAGTCTGAATTTCCAGAGCAAATGCCGTACAGCGAATGGTTAGCCAGTGATTATGCAGCAACCACCAGCTGTCAGCAATGTCATATGGCGCGTTCTAATGGCGTGAAAATATCCAACAGACCGATGATGTTAAGTCCTCGTGATGATTTCGCGCAGCATATATTTGTGGGTGGTAATAAGTTTATGCTGGATATGCTGGATAATAATAAAGAAGAATTAGGCGTGCGAGCGACTGACTTCCAAAAAATTATTACGGCAACTGAAAACTTATTGGCTGGTTCTGCAAGTATTGAGGTTTTAAGCAGCTCACAAGCGGCCGATGCGTTAGATTTTAGTGTGCGTGTTAACAGTAATACAGGTCATAAATTGCCTTCTGCTTACCCATCACGTCGTACGATTTTACATGTGACGGTTAAAGGCAGTGCAGGTGATACTGTCTTTGAATCAGGTAAAGTTAATGCGGATGGTAGTGTAGTTGGTGTGGATTCTGATGTGGATCAAACTTTATTTGAACCACATTATGATGTGATTACCAGCGCTGACCAAGTACAGGTGTATGAAGCCATTATGGAAGATTATAAAGGCGATGTAACTTATACTTTATTGCGTGGTAGTGATTATGTAAAAGATAACCGTTTGTTACCAAATGGCTTCAATAAAGAAACTGCGCCTAGTGATGTAAAAGTCGCGGGATCTGCATTTACTGATGCTAACTTTATCGGTGGTAGTGATGAAATTCGCTATAACTTATCAGGTTTAGCCGCAGATAATTACAGTGTGACAGTTGAGTTAGTGTATCAAACACTGGCTTATGGTTTTGCTCAGGATTTATTTAAAGATAGCGCTAAAGAAGTCACTGACTTTAAACGTCTTTATAATGCATCGAATGCTAAATCAACGGTCATTACCTCACAAAGTTTTGTGATTATGCCGTAAGCTTTAAAATTAGGCTTCGTTCGTTAAATTCGTTCGTTAAAACAAAAAAGCCCCAGTCAGGTTATCCTGGCTGGGGCTTTTTTGTGCGTTGTGTAATTGGCTTTGGTTTTATTCGGTTAAGCCAAGTTCACTAGTTGCTGATTTAAAGCTTGTTAATGCTTCTGGTAAAGAGGCGGCTTCAGGTGTGTCACTGACTTCCCCAGTTGTGCCTTCGGTTCCTTCTGTGTCGCCATCTGAAGAACTGCTACATGAAATGACGCTTATAAGGAACGCGCTAAGGATCGAAGCTTTAATTAATGAAATAAATGAAAAGCGAAAGTGTGTTGAGGTTTTAGACATAAGTTTTTTCCTTGTAAGTTTAAAAGCAATAAGTGTAAAGCTTTAAGTGGTTTGGCTGGTTCGTGAGTATTACCTGTAGAAATAGAATATTTAGACTTAATAGGTAAACCTCCAGTTAATTGAGTATGAGGAAATTAAAGCATTTTTTATGCCGTTTGTTTGCGCTTGTTTTACTGTGCTGATTGAGAATCGTACATGGCTTGGTATTTCTGTCATAAGGTGCAATGGATTGATTGGGTAGATTGTTGCATAGGAGGGGGTGTTAATTAAACTAAATTTAGTAAGGTGTTATATAACCCAATAAAGCAAGGCAAATAACCTGTTTTTTATAAAGTTGTGGGTTACTTCTCGTTAATTAGGATATTTTAATGTACTTGCATATTTAAGTGGAGGCTCAGCTAATAAAGTTACTAGAGGATATTTAATAAGAGATATAAATGATTGTGGTGAAGTTGGTGCGATTTTTGCTTCTAGGTTGTATTGGAGTATTTAACCTGGAGGGGAATAGAATATGCAGCAAATAACGATTAAATTACTGAGACTTAGTATGCTAAGTCTCATGTTACTAATGGGGGGGCTTTCGCTCGCTCATGCGGGGGTCAATGTTTTTGATGAATTAGTAGATCATCCAAAAATTCCGATGTTAGATGAATCGGGGGTTAATGTACTTGACTCAGGTGAACCTTATAGTCCTAAGAAAACCTGTGAAGGAAGTGGGTGTCATGATTATGATGCTATCAACCATTCGTATCATTTTGAGTTTGGTCGTGATGAAGCGGATGATCATTATGGTAAGAAACGTGGCCTACCTCATCTAGTCTCACCAGGTTATTTCGGTGGCTATACGTGTATGGGAGGAAGCAACCCTATCGTATTAGCTAAAAAGAATAATGCGAGTGAAGCTGAATTTGGTGATTGGGGTTCTGCGGGCTGGGTTAAGGATTGCGCTAATTGCCATACGGGTGGTGGTTGGGCTGAAACAGACCGAGATGGTATTCGTTATGATGAAAAAGACCTATCAACAGTTAAAGAGTTTGATGGTGATTATTATGATCGTGTAATGCAGCATGATGGCACAACAAAAGTTGTACCGCATGACTGGAAAAAAAGTGGTGTTGTTGAGGCAGATTGTATGCTTTGCCATGCTAAGTTTTCGGATTTGGCCGTGTCTGAAGCTAGCTTAATAGATCAACCTACAGATAATAGAAGAGGCGGCGGTGGCTGGGTTCGTGGGCAACGCGGCTCTTTTACTGAAGCAGGGTATTTTCGTGAAACAGGCTCAGCAATTTTCGAGGCGATAAAAAATAAAGAAGGCGTTAATATGCTAACTTTTAGTCGTTCCGAGCAATCAGTACATAACCATATGACCGGTGAAATGGAGACTGGTGTCGCTTTAGTTTTGGATGAAAATGGTAAGCCCATTTTAAATTGGAATGCGGCTGCGTTTGATGCAGAAAAACGTGTTGTGATTCCTATGCTACGTTTTCCTGATAATGATAACTGTATGGCTTGTCATAGAACCAGTAATTCACGTCGTGGGTTTTATGGTTTTGGCGATGCAGCAGTGATGGAAGCATCAGAAGAGCCTGGTATGGAATCAACGGGTGTTATTGTTGATGACTATCAAGATGATGTACATAAAGGTAAGGTTTTCACTGATGATAACGGTGAAGCGAGAACTATCGATAACTGTAATGCATGTCATGCGAAACAGTACTATAAGCCAATTGGCGATCCAATTGATTTAGATGCAAATCATGATTTCCCTAAAGGGAATTCTGATATGGATTTACGTAATGATTTGGACTATGCACCGAATGCGATGTCATGTGAATACTGTCATGATGAAGCCGTAAATAATGTTGTTCCTTCTGGGCATGAAACTATGTTAGGAGCGCATCAGGAGTTATGGAAAGGTAGTGGTGATATGGCCGGCTATGCTGAAGATAGTTTGACTAAAATTACGCAAACACATTTAGATGTTGTGGGCTGTCAAACATGCCATATTACAAATAAAAAAGGGTCTGTTTCGGGTGCTATGATGTATCGCTACCGTCAAGCGGAAGATGGTCAGCAAAAAATCATTCCTTATAAACCGCGCTACCGTTATTACTGGAAAGATGCGGTATCAGGGGATGTGCTGGTTAAAACTGATCGTAATGCAATATTCAAAGCAGGTGAGGATGACGATGGTGCTTATGGCATTATTATGGATCCAGTAACAGGGGCTGAATTTGGCCGAGTTTCAGCGCGAATGAGTCATGGAAGTCTTAGGTATTCAGATCCAGAAGAGTATGAGGCTTATGTAGCAATGAAAAAAGCTTACGATAGCCTTTTGAGATCAAAAGGATATGCAAACCCTGATGCAGTGATGGTTTGGACAGAGTCTAATGAGTACATAATCTCTCATAATACGCGTCCATCACCTGAATCTATGCCGTGTGGTGATTGTCATGCTAAAAAGCAAAGTGGTTCATTTAGCTCGCTACTTTCAGTGGAAGGTGTGTTAGGTGAGGCAAATAGCAAAGAAGTGACAACATTGCCTGATAGACGCCTAGTTGATGAAGGGATTGTTATTTTAGATCTTGAGTATATGAAGATCGATGCTGACGGAAAAGTAACAGAAAATGTATCTGATATCTTATACGCAACTAAAGTTGATCCATTTATGACTTTGTTGCAAAAGAAAGGTATTGATACAGTGGATGAAGCTGTCGGTGCTTTTGCTGAAGCAGATGATAATGAAGCTGTATTTAAAGCGGTTGCATTGAAGGATGCTGATAAAACGAAACTTGCTACTAGTTTACAAAGTGGGAAAGGTTTAGTTTTTAAAGCAAATGCAACCAATGAAGGTATGCGTGGCTTAGCTGTAATTGCTGATGCTGAATCAACTAATGCCGCGGTATTACCAAATTACCGCGTCATGTTAGGAAAGCTTAATGCTAAGGGTATAGCAGCGGCTAAAGAGGTGCTTAGTGCAAGTAGCCTAGGTAGTTTGGGCTCCAATGTGGTTTATTTTAGAGCGCATGATCAGAAGCGTAAATTAGTAAACGATATGGTTGGTGGAGATGTCTTGTTAATGGTTCCTTATGAAGGGGCTAAGACAACTGTTTCAGATGTTAATATTGCTTATATTAACTGGGCTGTGGATAGTGTTGATACTGTTGATGAAGCAGATGTTATTGCTATCCAACCTAAAGTTGGAACTGAAAATGGCTATGTTATCTTTAAGGCTTCTGCAACAGGTTTTTATTTTGTTGCAGATAAATAACATAGCTAAATGGAGTTAATACACACAGGATGAGGTGTAGCGACAAGGAAGTCCAAACTGGATTAAGCGCAGCTGGAGCTACAAGCGCAGGGAAATATTAGGAATCACTAAGATTAACGGTGGCATAAGCAGGGAACGATAGGGATTATTGGTAATGAAGCGAAAGAGTTTGCTATAGCTTATTAATGGAATATCAGGAATAGGGAGTGAGTCTGGATGACTAGAAAAGGAAATGGACAACGGCAGGCCAAGGTGGCGAACGCAGTGCAATAAGGGATGGCAAAGGAATCGATGGCTAGGATAGTATTGAAATCGACTGTGATAACTGTTTAACAACGACAATATTTAAGGACGAATAGAGTTGTTTGTTTACTCGAATAGGAGTGCCGTTTAGGTACTCCTTTTGTTGTTTTAGAAAAGTGAAAAGTAATGAAAAAAATACGTGAATTAGCGCAAGAAGATGAATCTAACACTTTGCTGGATAAAACGATGCCGTGGATGTTTGGTGCCGGTATTGCAGCGGGTCATTTGCTGACTTCATCAAGTTGTACGATTCCGCAACAAGGCCGGTGTGCAGTTTGTGGTGGTTGTGTCGTTGCTTTAGGCTCTTTGGTAGGCTGGGCGATGCTAAAAAAACGTCAAGGTGATGATTTTTATAATCAAAAATAAATAATCTGAGACCTAAAGAATTAATGAAGTTGAAAGCTCTTTTTTTATCCTTCTGTTTATTAGTGCCGGTATCTAATGCTTATAGTGCGTGGAATTGGAGTGGTGCGCTGAAAGCAAAATTTCAGGCAGATAATCGCTATACGCGTTATGTAGATGATGCGCAGATATTTGGCGAGGTGTGGGGTAATTTTGAGGCTTTTGATGGTAATGGCTGGCGCGCCTCAATAGATTTTGTTGCGCGTGAAGGTAGTGAGTATGGTTTTGAAGGCGATATTTATCAGCTATACGCGGAAAAACAGATAAAAGAATGGGATAGTACCATCAAGGCAGGGCGTTTTCAGCGTTCAGATAGTTTGGGCTTTTATAGTTTGGATGGAGCCTCTTGGTTGTATGAATTATCAGAATACGGTTTATCCTTCAGTGTTTATGGTGGCAAGCCAACACGACAAGAGGATGTGCGCTCTGTTTCTGGTGATTGGTTATATGGGGTTGAGATGATGAGTAATCAGCAAATCAACTGGAATAATAATGTCTTGCCTATAGATACTTGGCTGATGCGTTTTGGGTTTCAGCAGTTTCATGATGATCATACTTCAACAAGGTTAACGTTAGCTAATACCATAGCAGGTGAGTTTAAGCATGAGTTTTTACATGCTTATGAATTATCCTTTATGAGTACCTTAGAAACAGAAACGGGTGTTTTTGAAGAAGTCTTTACCAGTTTAATGCTGGACATTACTGAGGATAGCCGAGTACGTATTAATTACTCTTTGTATGAGCCTAAAAGTTTTTATCCTACTTTTAAAGAAAAATTTTATAGTGAATATTACCAAGGTCGGCAAGACTTATTAAGCTTAAGTTTTGATCAGCAGTTAACTAACACCTTTAGCTACCATATGGGCGGTAAACGTGCTGCGCGTAAGTCTGAACATGATATTGGGTATGGATTTGATGCGGGTGTAAAAAGTAGCTATTTTCGTGATTTAGTCGTGACTGCTGATTTTGACATGCTCGAATTCGGTAAAAGCAGTTCTTATAATATGTATTTCGGTAGTCAGTATTCTATTAGCGCCAATTCTTTACTCAATTTAAATTTAGCTTATTCTTGGGATACTAGCCCTTTATATGGTGAAAATAGAGGGGCAGGTACAGAAATAAAGTATCGTTATAAATTATTTAGTGATGTTTTTCTGGATTTGGCGGGGAGTTATATTATTAATTCCCGTTTAAATAATGAATACCTAGTTGGTTTACAAGCCACTTGGTATTTTGATAATTTTCAAGCAAAGGTGAGTAAGTAATGCGTTGGTTTGTAGCGAGCTTTTTGCTGTTTATGTCGGTTTTAGGTGTTGCCGCCGAAACGGATGAGAAAAAAGAAAAAACCTGGTGGGAAAAACGTGATGTACGTAGTGATATCTATTACCCGCACGAGACGCATTATGACGTCATGGAGGAGGAGGGTGATAGCTGTTTGCTCTGTCATGCATTTCAGAAAAATGATGAGCATGACGAAAGCAAGCGTAAACCTCTAAATATCATTGCCAATGAGCCGCTGATGGGTATTTGTCACGACTGTCATGTTGATGAGAAACGCGGGCCGTGGCGCTGTGATGCCTGTCATGATGACCCTAAAAAGATTTGGCCTGCAGATCATAATTCTGGCTATATTCAGAATCATGGCGAAGATAGTAAGCAAGGCACAGCTATCTGCGAGACTTGCCATTTAGATCGTAAATTTTGTACGGATTGTCATTTTCGTCGCGACACTTTAGGTACGGGGTACCACCCATTAAATTATATAAACCGACATGGCTTGGAGTCGCGCATGATGCCTGAAAATTGTAGTAAATGTCATAACAGCTTTTATTGTCAAGATTGCCACAATCAATAACTATGTCTAAAAAATTACTCTGTGTTTTTATTGTACTATTCGCTGGCCTGAATATTATTTCTCAAGTTGTGTTGGCGCGTGATGTGTCATTAGCGAATAATCAATTATTATTAACGCCTACGCATGGCGGAGATGGTAGTGCCTGGGGGCAAAGCAAGTGCTCTAGCTGTCATGTATTACGCAACATTCATGCGACCGCACCTGCGATTAAAGGCATTACTCAAGAGGTCGGTTATTCTACTTGTACTGGCTGTCACGGACAAAATGGTACTAGTGTGCAACGTCAATGTACAGTGTGTCATAACTCAGAACGATTACCAAAATCACCTTTGCAGCATGCAGAGAAAAATCATAATTTTACTGTAGTAGAAAACTCGAAACTTAATGATGCGAATTGTTTGGTTTGTCATGATGCATCGGATATGGATGGTGTGTTTGAGCCTGCTGTGGATTTAAAGCACTTTCAGTCCCCGGAGGTAGATACGCCTTATCGAAGTGGTACTGAATTTTGCTTGCGTTGTCATAATGAAACCCATCAGCAAGCTGGATTTGAGATGGAGCCTCGCTTTCTGCGTGATCCGTTGGTGATGATGGAGAAAAACTATCATTTTATTGATATGCATGGCAATAGAGAAGGTACGGGGGAGCGCACTTATGCGGGCTTACGTAGTGGTGATTATGAATATTCTAGTCTGGTTGAATGTACAGACTGTCACGCAATGCACGGTACGCATAATGAGAAATTGATTGTTGATCGCACTGATGCGGGCATGAGCAAGCTTAATGCAGGCCTGCGTCTTCAACCTGTACTGATTGATGTAAAGCAGAATGGTGATTATTCGCAGATGTGTGTGACTTGCCACCAAATGGAAGTTATTGTTGAGCAAGGAGCGAAAGATACCGGTAACGGCTTGTCAGGTGTGCATGAAGTAGGTACTGATTGTCGTGAGTGTCATGTACATGGAATGGCTGTGCAAACGGGATTATGATGCCTTACTTGTTTTGCTTGTTAACGCTAGCAACCTTATTTATAAGTCCTTTAAAGGCTGCAGATAAAATAGAGTTACCGCCTTTGCATCACCTTGTCGGTGTAAAGCCTTCTGATGCGATTAAAGTACCAGATAAATTTAAACTCGGTGATGAGGGTGAATTAATTTGTGCTACTTGTCATGGTTTAAAAGATATAGATAAAACGGAAGTTGATAAGGTTGATACAACCGCCGCAGACTTTTTAGTCGGTGGGCATTACCGAAATCTCACTGGGCTTTGTTATCAATGCCATGACGAGAAAAAAACTCAGCGCGAGAATATTCATATTTTGCTTGATGAACAAGGTGAAATTAAGAAAAAACAGTGTACTTATTGTCATGAAGAAATTCCTGATCGTGATAAAAAATTAAGTGTTGCTGAGTTAAAGCTACGTTTGCCCATGCAGAGCTTGTGTTATGGCTGCCACCTTAAAGACCCTCATTTTAATGCGGTTGAGCATCAAGTGAAGCCAGCACAAAAAGAGATGCTGGAGCGTATTAAAAAGCATAGCGATGAGCTGGGGATTTTAGTGCCTTTAAGTGATAAGCAAGAAGTTATTTGTGTTAGCTGTCACACGCCACATCAATATGGCGTGATTGACCCTGAAAAACCAGCGGGGAAGCAAGTTATTAATGATGATTTGGCTGAGGGTGTGACTTATAAGGCACATCCTTGGGATCAGGTTTTTACTGCAGATAAAGCTGATCGCTTAGCTGAGTTCAATCAACAACATAAGATGAATGTTGAGTTTTCATATCAGCGTATTGTGCAGGAAGCCTTATTGCGCTTACCTGCTAAAGATGGCCAGCTGTGTTTGGTGTGTCATGATTTTAAAGATTGAAGAATATAAAAGGGGAAGTTTATGCGAGTGATTGAGAATATAAAAGCCATTCCGAAAATGCAGAAGTTTCGTTATGCTATGATTCTTTTAGCTAGCATGAGCTTATTAGGGCCTTTAGCTTTTTTGCCGCAATTAGTGGGCAGTGATGATTTGTGCGGTAGTTTATGTATGCGCCGTTTCTATTTGTATTTTCCGGGTATGACTTGGGAAGATTTTTTTGTGCATGTAAATGCCGCTTCAATTGGTGTGATGGCTTTTAGCTTAATCATGATCACTACTTTGTTTTTTGGTCGTATATGGTGTGGTTATCTTTGCCCCGTTGGTGGCTTGGCTGAATTAAGTTCGCGCATGCTTAATGATCGCTGGAAAATTGAGTTCCGGTCTTTACCGCAAATACAGATTCGTTACGGCTATTTTGGTTTCTTTTTGGTAGCGATGCCTGCCCTAGGGATTAGTGCTTGTAGCTTGTGTAATTTTATTACTATTCCGCGTTTGATTGAAGCGATGAGCGGCGAATATCGCGGCATGGTATTTTTAGTGTCGAGTGTTGGCTTGGTGAATTTGGGCTTATTACTACTATTAGGTGTATTCGCCAGTAAAGGCCGTGCTTATTGTCAGTTTATGTGTCCGATTGGTGCGGCGGATGGATTAGTTAATCGTATTGCGGCAAACATGCCTTTTGCGCGTCGTATTCGCGTAGCTAAAGAGCGTTGCACCGGCTGCAATATTTGTGCGCGAAATTGCATGTGTGGCGCAATTAAAATGGTCGATAAGATAGCGGTAGTCGATCAAGTGTCGTGCATGTCTTGTCATGAATGTGTTGATGTTTGTGATTGGAATGCTTTAGCTTGGACAACTCGTCCAAATCATAAAGTGAATGAGCCAAAACGTGTTAAAAAGAACACCGAAATTTTTCCATTGCCAGATTGGCAGGCAGTACATTTTAATCCTGTAAAAGCTGATGCTGAAGGTGCTATCAAAACAGGGCCAGCCATTAGCGTGCTAAGTGTTTTTAATGCCATGATTTTCTTGACTGTTATATCGATAATTATTGTTGGTTCATTTTTATAATCATGAGTGAAGTAGGGTTGTCATAAGCATGTTGCGTTTTTTATTATTAATAGTGTTATTGGTGCTGGGGCACGAGCAGGCTTCTGCTAATCCAAGATATAGTGATCCAGATGGCTGTCTATCCTGTCATGCTTACGAAGGCTTAAATTATATCGATGAAAATGGTGTGATGCGTAGTTCAACGATTGACCGTAGCCATTATGCGAGCTCTTTACACGGTAGTGTGCCGTGCATGGATTGCCATCGCGAGGTGAAGGATTATCCGCATAAAGTCGAAAATACCGAAGTCGATTGTAGTGAGTCTTGTCATATAGAGGAGCCGTCAGAAGGAGTGAAATATTCGCATGATGTAATTCATGAAGAAATGGATAAATCAGTACATGCTGGCGGTTGGTATAAAGGATTAACAGGCGGAAATCGTTTAGAAGAGATTGAAACTGAGCAAGACCCGTCTTGTCGTCTTTGTCATAGCAATACCTTGTATATAGCAGAAACCCAATTAGCTGATTTTAAGAAAGAATTTGATCACGCAGAAACTGAGTGCGGTAATTGTCATCAAGGTAAAGCTTGGATGGGGCAGTTTGGTGGGCATATTTTACGTCGCTTGGTTGGTCGTCGCTGGAATAACCAAGAAAATAATCAAATGTGTATCGATTGTCACGGCGATGTTAAAAAAATGCGTGATGTTGAACAAGAAGATCCAGAGACACTTGAAAAACATCCGCCGAGTGATCGTTTTGTGCATAGTGCGGATAGCTATGCCAAAACCTTGCATGGCCGTTTGATTGTCGATGATTCAGCATATGGCGCTTCATGTATTGATTGTCATTCTCCCGAAGGTTGGAAGCATGAGATTCGATCGTATACAGACCCTGTGTCAGCATCGCACCCTGATAATTTACCTGAAACCTGTGGTCAGTCTAATTGCCATGGCTATACTAAAAAACCAGGCAATGAAGGGTTTACGTTAACGGATATGCATGATGTTTCCTTAGTAGGTCTAACCTTTATGGATAAGCCTTTCGAGGTTGAAGCAGTAAGAGAATCTAAGTGGTTCTGGAGTAGTTGGCCTTTATTGCTTATTTCCTTAGTTTTTGCGATTAGTAGTATTGTCTGGTGGGTACGTTTTCGTAATACAAAGAAAATTATTCCAATTGTCGGTGGTGATCGTTTTGAAACCGTTATGATTGGTCGTAAATCCAAAGCAAAGCGTAAAGCATCCGCTAAGAAACCAGTAGCAAAAAAGACGGTTAAGCCTAGAGCCAAAGCAGCGGTAGAGATTAAAGAGTCGGTGACACCTGATGCAGTTGGTGGTAAAGAGAGCTTAACTTCCACGCCAATAGTGTCTACTGAAAAACAGGTGACTCAGGCAGAGTCAGGATTACAGGTTGATTCAGAAGCACCTAAGTCAGCCGATGAGGAAGTTGTAGAAAAAGAAAAGCCTGTAGTGACTGAAAAATTGAACACTGAGCTACCGAAAGTTGATAATGACCCCAATAATAAAGGCGCTTAATATGACCCGCTTATTAATTACTCTACTATTAACCGGCTTATGTTCTTGGGCGCATGCGGAAGGCTTGTATTTAAAAACGCTGAATAATACTAGCCTTACTACTGAGCAAATCCAAAAATCATTAAAGAAAGTGGAAGAGCATAAAGACATCACTTTGCGTGGTGATTTAGACGTTCCACCATTTCATAAGCGTGACAAAACAAATGACTCCTTGGGGCATAGCTTTTGTACGACTTGTCATATGAGTCCGCCGCACGCTAAAAGCGAGCGTACACGTACTTTTATGAATATGCATACTCAATATATTGCCTGCGAAACCTGCCATTTTCGCCCTGAAAACGTACAGCTAAGTTACCAATGGCAAGATACTCGTGATGCTAGCTTGGTGCGCGTTAAGCCTGAATTATTTCGTCAAGTACTAAAGCCTGAGGAAAAAACTAAAAAAACTTTACCAGCAAAAAAAGTAATAACTAAAGCTGCTAAAGGCATTAATCCGTTTTATAAAATTTCACCTTATTATCAAGAGCAAGCTGTACCTTTACGTAATACTGAAGCTTTTGCTCAAGAAACTAAAAAAATGTGGCAGCAAGATAGTCGCTTGGATATGAAAGCTGAGCGTAGAGCCTTAATACATGCGCCATTATCAGAAAAGGGACCTGAGTGTAAAGCGTGCCATACTGATAAAGATGCATTGCTTGATTTGGCTGATTTGGGGGCGACAGCGTATCAGATGGAAAAGATACAGAATAATATAATTTCGCAATTTTTTGCCCGGTATAAAGAAAAAGATCAACGTATTCGTATTATTAATTTATTGCAATGAGCCAATTTATGATGCGTTTCTTTTATTTTTTTATTTCACTGCTATGGCTAAGTTCTGCAAGTGCTATGCAGCAAATTCCAATTGCAAAACGGCAACAAGTTTTACAGGCTGACTTTAACCAGCCTAGTGATATTACTGCTGATGCGCAAGGACAGCTTTATATATTAGATGGGATGAATTCTCGTGTAGTTGTTATGTCGCCTAAAGGAAAGGTACTTAGAGAAATAAATACCAAAGGTACTCAGTATAGTTTTATTAAGGCAATGGCTATTGCCTTAGATAAAGATGTGCTTTATATCGCAGATCCTTTACAACATCGGATTAGGCGTTTTTCTATGCAAGGAGAATGGCTGAGCGACATACTTTTGTTTGCGCCGAAGGAGGCTGCTGAAAAATTACAGCCAGAGCCTGTTGATTTATTAATTCGCGATGAAGAATTAATTTATGCAGATCGTCGTTTGCATCGGATTTGCTATTTAGACTTAGCTAGTGGGCAAGAGAGGCGTTGTACGGGGGAGCGTGGTGAAATGGAAGGGCAATTTCAATATCCATTTCAAATTGCTCAGGATAGGGATGGCTATTTGAACGTGGTTGATGTCTTGAATGCGCGGGTGCAGGTATTTGATCGCTCGGGTAGCTACAGCTCTCAAACTGGACGTTTTTCTATGGATGAAATGTATCGGCCTAATGGCAATGCTTTTGACTTTCTAGATTTTCAATATATTAGTGACGCATACTTAGGCACGATTAGTATTTATCAAAAGGGTCGATTTTTAGGGTTTTTGCAAGATAAACAAGCTAAAGTGCTTAAATTCAGCTCGCCTGTCCGAGTTCGTTATGATCCTTTAGGTTATTTATATGTAGTTGATACTCAGGCGAAAAATGTGCAGAAAATTGAGCTGGATTATATTGCTCTACCAGATTTTCCTGAGGCTACTGAAGAGGTTTCACGTAAGAATTGCGTGTTATGTCATTACAGCTGGGGAAATGACGAGAGTCAGGCAAAATTATTAGATAGTGAGAAGGTTTTGCCCGTTGCTTCAATAAATATGTGTTATAGCTGCCACCACGGAGCGGTATTTGATTCGCGTCAAGCTATTCCTCATGGTGAGCAGCATCCAACTGTTTATGATGACGATAAGGAAAAACAGGCACGGCATAAAAACTTGCCACGTAAAGACAAAATACCTGAATTTTATCCGCATGATGCTAAAACAAAAGAAATGACCTGCACTAGTTGTCATACGCCACATAATGACAATGAAGAGCCTAGTACTTTATATGCAAACAATCATAATGCATGGCTGCGCGGAACCGATTACGGTAGTGAGCAATGTGAAGCATGTCATGAAAAAAACACAAAAAAATCAGGTCGAGAAGATATTAAGCAGTATGGAATCAACCACCCTTTAGGCGTCGTTATGCGTAAGCCTGCAAGTAGTAATCCCGAGCATTTAACTACCCAAGATCCACATTTACAAAAAGGCTTGCCGGACAGTTTGCAAGCAGTTGGCGGGGCATTAGGTAAAAAGGATGAAATCGTCTGTCAGTCTTGTCATCAAGTACACAATGGTGTGACTGAAAACTTGTTGACCCAATCTGATGAAAAGGGAGCTTTATGTGCCAGCTGCCATCAGCGCCAAGCACCTAAAGATAAAGAGGCCGCGCGCAAAGCTGGTGTGCATCCAGTGAATATTGAAATGGAAGAAGCGGTTGAATTTCGTGGCGAAAAAGTCAAAACAGTGCAATGTGACAGTTGTCATAGCGTCCATAATGGCACGTTAGAAACAGCGTTGTATCCTGATAAAATAGCTGATGCCGAAGTTTTATGTGCAGATTGTCATGAGCGACAACACGCCAAAGATGAAAAAGATGCAGCGAAAAAAGGCGTGCACCCGATGAATCTTGAACTGGATGATCCTGTAGAAATTGCGGGTGTTAAAGTGAAAAAGATCGGCTGTTTGAGTTGCCATGCAGTGCATTCTGGAAAGCCTGATACGCCAGCTTTATTGCAAGAGCACCGTAATGGTGAATTGTGTGAAAATTGCCATGAAGGTAAGCAGCGTGTAATTGGTACTGATCATGATTTACGTGTGACTAGCAAGAAAACGCTAAATCAACAAGAAGAAACGCCGCATCAATCGGGTGTCTGTGGTAGTTGTCACACCTTGCATCGCGGAGAAGCGAAAAGCCCCTTTTTATCGGCGACGATATTGAAAGATATTGAGTTACGCGATAAAACAGCTCCAGGTTTAAAGCGCGATGAGTTATGTCTGAATTGTCATCAAGAAGAGGCTGTGGGTAAGGATAAAGAAATTGAGTTTTATGGGCATCCTTATAAAGATATGGTGTTATTTTCAGATGAAAAAGTCATGCCATTAGTAGAAATAGCACATGAAAAAATAGCTGAGTTTGGTGCGATTGCCTGTATCACTTGTCATGAGCCCCATACGTGGGAGCCGTTAAAAGGCGCAACTGATAAGCTATATTCAGCATTAGATTATAAACAGCAAGAAAATGTTGAAGGCGATATTACGAATAGCTTTTTACGTCATAAGGGTGTGCAAGGCACATTTTGCGTGAGCTGTCATGGCATTGAGTCCTTACCAAAGTATAAATATTATCATCACGAAGATAAGGCACGTTCAATTGGCGTTGATTATTTACATTAGCGTTGTCTTATTCAGTTGAGCGGGTACAATACTCGCTTGAGTTGTAATCACTCCTTCCCCTATTTTATTGAAGTACAGAAGCTATGCTTGAGGTAAAAAATCTATTTTGTGAACGTGACGAGCGCGTGCTGTTTAGCAATCTGAACTTTGGCATTGGTGCTGGGGAAGTCGTGCAAATAGAAGGTCAGAACGGTAGTGGTAAAACGACCTTATTACGTATTCTATGTGGCTTAAATGAGTCGTATGAAGGTGAGTTGTTTTGGCAGCAAAAAGACATAGCAGAAGTACGAGATGATTACTTTAGTCAAATGCTTTATGTCGGCCATTTAGCGGGCGTGAAGTCAACATTAACCGCAGAAGAAAACCTGGAATGGATGCAACAGCTTGATCCTGCTTTAGGTAAAGTGAGCATCGCGGAAGCTTTAAAAAGCGTAGGACTATATGGCTTTGAAGATGTGCCATGTTATACCTTATCAGCTGGGCAGCAGCGTCGAGTAGGTTTGGCGCGCTTATATTTAAGTACCGCTCCGTTATGGATTCTTGACGAACCTTTTACTGCGTTAGATAAAAAAGGCGTAGCCGAAAAAGAAGCCTTATTAGCACAACATGTATTAAACGGTGGCTCAGTTATTTTAACCACGCACCATGACTTGAATATACCTGGGTATACGGTGCGACGTATTAATTTAGATGAAGTGGCACGCTCATGAATTTTTTTATGGCGGCGGTACGTCGTGATTTAGTATTAGCCTTGCGCCGACGTAGTGATATTGTGAACCCTTTAGCCTTTTTTCTAATGGTGGGAGTCATGTTTCCTTTGGCGGTCAGTCCTGAAGCTAAATTTTTAGCACAAGTTGCACCCGGCGTAATTTGGGTGGCGGCCTTATTGGCATGTTTATTATCAGCCGATGGTATTTTTCGCAGTGATTTTGACGATGGTTCATTAGAACAAATGCTGGTTAGCCCGCAGCCTTTAGTCTTTATTGTACTGGCGAAGGTTTTGAGTCATTGGCTTATGAGCGGTTTTTGTTTGGCGCTTATGTCACCGTTATTGGCGATGATGTTATTTTTACCGAGCGAAGGCTACGGTGCATTGGTTGCTAGTTTGCTATTAGGTACGCCCACTTTAAGTTTATTGGGCGCTATAGGTGCTGGCTTAACGGTGGGCTTACGAAAAGGGGGAATTTTGATTTCGTTATTAATTTTACCTCTATATATACCTGTATTGATTTTTGGGGCGGGTACCGTGTTAGCTGGGTCTATGGGGTTGCCGATAGCTGGATATTTGGCGTTATTAGGTGCTTTATTGGTATTAAGCGCCATGTTGGCGCCCTTTGCCATTGCGGCAGCGTTGAAAATTAGTGTACGAGGTTAGGTATGAGTCAATTACATGAGCAAGATTTCTATGCGTGGACACAACAGCAAGTGCACTTATTAAAAGATGACAAGCTGAATGATCTTGATGTTGCGGCATTAATTGAGGAGCTGGAAAGCATGGGCGCAAGGGAAAAGCGAGAGCTATTGAGTCGTTTAGAGGTGTTATTAATGCACTTGTTAAAATGGCAATACCAGCCTGAAAGGCAAGGAAAGTCATGGGAATTTACTATTCAGGAACAAAGAAGTCGTATACATGACCATTTGTCTGAAAATCCAAGTTTAACGAATCCAGAAACTTTAGAGTTGGGATTAATAAAAGCTTATGCCTATGCGGTTAGAAAAGCGGTTTATGAAACTGGGTTTAAGGCCTCACACTTTCCAAAAGAGTGCCCTTACAGCTTAAAGAAAATATTAGATATGGATTTTTACCCAAACGAGGACAATGATGAAGATTAAATTTCCCCAATGGTTTTATCGACTCGCTTCGCCGCGTTGGTTTTATGAGTTCAGTGGTAAATTACTGCCATGGTTTGCGGTTGCTGCCTTACTTTTATTGATTACGGGTTCTGTTTGGGGGTTAGCTTTTGCGCCAGCGGATTATCAACAAGGTAATAGTTTTCGAATTATTTATGTGCATGTGCCGGCTTCTATTTTGGCGCAATCTTGTTATATGCTGATGGCAATAGCGGGCGCGATTGGGCTAATCTGGAAAATGAAGATGGCGCATATCGTGGCTAAATCTTGCGCGACTTTTGGTGCTTCAATTGCTGTGATGTCTCTAGCAACGGGTGCTATATGGGGAAAACCTACTTGGGGTGCTTGGTGGGTTTGGGATGCGCGATTAACAGCAATGTTGGTGCTATTCTTTCTATATATCGGTGTTATTGCCTTACATTCTGCCTTTGAAAATACCCAAAGTGCAGATAAAGCTTCAGCTGTTTTGTCTTTAGTTGGGCTAGTGAATATTCCGATTATTAAGTACTCCGTAGAATGGTGGAATACTTTGCATCAAGGCGCTACCTTTAAAGTCACTGAAAAACCAGCTATGCCACCAGAAATGTGGATACCCTTATTAATTATGGTACTGGGATTTTATTGTTTTTTTGCGGTGATAATGATGCAACGTGCACGTATTGAAGTCTTGCAGCGGGAAAAGAAAGCCAGCTGGGTACAAGAGATTATTAAACAGAATTAAATCAATGTAGGGCGGTGCTTTAGCCCGCCTTATCGCATAAATAGCGGGCTAAAGCACCGCCCTACAGTTAATCAGAATTAAATTACAAGGGAAATCAGATGGGATATTTCGCTACTTTTGCCGATTTTTTACAAATGGGTAAACACGGGTTGTATGTTTGGCTCAGCTATGGCTTGGCTTTTACTATCTTCGCTTACAATATAGTGTCAGTAGCGTTAGCTAAGCGTCAATTTTTTAATAAAGCAAAGCGTCAAGCTCGACGTGAACAAATAAAATCATGACTCCAAAAAGACAAAAACGTTTATATATCATTTTAGCTATCGTTTTCGGCACGTCTTTAGCTGTTGGCTTAACGATGTACGCCTTAAACCAAAATATTAATCTATTTTATTCTGCCTCTCAGATTGCGAATGGCGAAGCACCGACCGATGCACGTATGCGTGTGGGGGGTATGGTGGTTGATGGCAGTCTCGAGCGTTCTACCGATTCACTGCGGGTTAGTTTTGAATTAACTGATTATGAAAATACCGTAAAAGTTGTTTTTACTGGAATTCTTCCTGATTTATTTCGCGAAGGGCAGGGAATTATTGCGCAAGGAAAAATGGATACGCAGGGAGCGTTTCAAGCTGATGAGGTGTTAGCTAAGCATGATGAAAATTATATGCCCCCTGAGATTGCTGAAAGTATGAAGCCGAAAAAAGAGGTTGCTCAATGATTCCAGAGTTAGGTGAATTTGCGTTAATTTTAGCGCTAGGTTTTTCATTTATATTAGCGGTAATTCCTTTATATGGCGCTGCTACCTTAAATACTTTATGGATGGACTATGCAAAACCTTTAGCCAGGGCACAGTTTACCTTTTTGCTGATAAGCTTTATTTGTTTAGGCTATGCCTTTGCGAACGACGATTTCTCGGTGCAATACGTGGCTAATCACTCTAATAGCCAATTACCTATAGAGTTTAAGTTAAGTGCTATTTGGGGAGGACATGAAGGCTCTTTATTATTGTGGGCGTTTATCTTAAGTGGCTGGACGTTAGCGGTGAGTTTATTTAGCCGTGGTTTGCCTTTGGATATGCTGGCACGGGTTTTAGGTGTGATGGGTATTATCGCTACCGGCTTTATTTCTTTTTTATTGTGGACATCTAGCCCTTTTGAACGTTATTTGCCAAGATTTCCTGCCGATGGTGCTGATTTAAACCCTTTATTACAGGATTTCGGTTTAATCGTACATCCGCCTATGTTGTATATGGGCTATGTGGGATTTTCCGTGGCCTTTGCATTTGCAATTGCAGCATTATTATCTGGTCGCTTAGATGCGGCTTGGGCGCGTTGGTCTCGTCCTTGGACGAATGTTGCTTGGGCCTTTTTAGGGGCTGGAATCACACTCGGTAGTTGGTGGGCCTATTACGAACTCGGCTGGGGTGGTTGGTGGTTCTGGGATCCTGTTGAAAATGCTTCTTTGATGCCATGGTTAGTGGGTACAGCATTAATCCACTCGTTAGCAGTGACAGAAAAACGCGGTGTGTTTAAAAGTTGGACTTTATTATTAGCTATTTTTGCTTTTTCATTGAGTTTACTCGGAACCTTTTTAGTGCGTTCGGGGGTATTAACTTCTGTGCATGCTTTTGCTTCTGATCCTGAACGAGGATTTTTTATTCTTGTTTTATTATTATTAACGATCGGTGGCTCATTAACGTTATATGCATTTAAAGCGCCAAATGTTAAAAGTGAATCCAGCTTTGGCTGGTTATCGCGTGAAATGTTGTTATTAATTAATAATGTCTTTTTAGTAGTGATGGCAATTACCGTGTTGTTAGGCACACTGTATCCATTGTTAATTGATGCATTAGGCTCGGGTAAGATTTCTGTAGGGCCTCCGTACTTTAATGCCTTGTTTGTACCGATTATGAGTTTGTTGGCTCTATCTATGGGTATTTCCGGTGCTGCTCGCTGGAGACAAACAAGTGTTGCGGGGTTAAAGAAGCAACTACTTGTACCTGCAATTATCAGTTTGGTGGTTGGTATCATCTTCCCATTTATTTATGGTGATGGTTTTAATTTTAGAGTCTTTTTAGGTATGACGATCAGTACTTGGGTGATTGCAACAACAGCTAAAGAATTTAAAGATAAATTCCGTAATGCAAATTCGATTACTGCAAAATTAAGCCAATTGACGCCCAGCTATTACGGCATGATGTTGGCACACGTCGGTGTTGCAGTGGTTGCGATTGGGATTACTTTAGTTTCGACTTATAGTGAAGAGCGCGATATGCGTATGGCTCCTGGAGATAAGATTGAACTAGCAGATTATCAATTCGAGTTTAAAGGCGCTAAAAAAGTCAAAGGTGCTAATTTTACTGCTGATGAAGGTACGATAGAGGTTACGCTAGAAGGCGAGCCTGTCGTGACTTTATATCCACAAAAACGACATTACACAGTTAAGCGTTCGATGATGACCGAAGCCTCGATTGATGCAGGGTTATTTAGAGACTTATATCTTGCTATGGGAGAGCCGTTAGGTGATGACGGTGCATGGGCGATACGCGTGCATTACAAGCCTTATGTGCGCTGGTTATGGTTAGGTGGATTGTTTATGGCTTTGGGCGGTATCTTGACGGTATTTGATAAGCGTTATCGTAAAAAATCAACAGGTGAGGTGGCTCATGCCTAGATTATTATTGTTTATTCCGTTAGCGCTGTTTATTTCTTTGTCTTTTTTCCTATGGAAAGGCCTAAGCATCGACCCTCGGGAATTACCCTCGGCTTTAATTGATAAGCCATTTCCTGAGTTTCAGGTAGCGGCTTTATTGCAACCTGAGCGCATGCTAAGCAAAGCGGATTTTATCGGTAAACCGGTATTAGTTAATGTCTGGGCGACTTGGTGTCCTTCTTGTCGTCAAGAACATGAGCAATTATTGCGTATTGCTCAAGATAATAAAATTAATATTATCGGCTTAAATTATAAAGATGAAAGAGCCGCGGCTACGAACTGGTTACGCCAGCTAGGTAATCCTTATGCGTTTAATATTTACGATGAAGCTGGAATGTTGGGTTTGGACCTAGGAGTTTATGGCGCTCCTGAAACTTATTTATTAGATGCGCAAGGGGTAGTTCGTCATCGTCATGTCGGAGTGGTGACGGCGCAAACTTGGGCAAAATTGCAGGTCATGATTCAGAAGCTAGGAGTCAATCAATAATGTTACGGTTTTTTATATTGGTCTTGCTATCAATAACTAGTGCTTACGCAGCTTTTGATACTTATGAGTTTAAAGATAAGGATAAAGAATTACGCTTTCATGAGTTGAGTGCGGATATGCGTTGTCCTAAATGTCAGAATCAGAATCTTGCCGATTCTAATGCTGCGATTGCAACGGACTTGAAACAAAAGATTTATCTAATGCTAGAAGCAGATAAGAGCGATACTGAAATTGTCGATTATATGGTCGCGCGTTATGGCGATTTTGTTTTATATGAGCCTCGATTTAATGCGCAAAATGCCGTGCTATGGTTGGGTCCTGGCGCGTTATTATTGCTCGGTTTAATCGTTGTGATTTGGTTAACACGTAGTCGTAATAATAAAAATGCTGAAAATACAGAACAAGTGCCTGAATTAGATGCTAAACAAGAAAAAGCATTACAGCAGTTATTAAACAAGGATAAAAAATCATGAGTAGTTTATGGATGGGTTTTGCTGTTTTATTGCTAATAGCTGTATTGTTTTTGTTATTACCTCTGCTAAAGCAAAGGAAAGCAGATGAAGTTACTGGCTCAGATGTACAGCAAGATAATGTTATTATTTTTCGTGATCGCTTAGCTGAATTAGATGCAGAAAAAGAGCAGGGCACTTTAGAAGAAAGCGCTTATCAGGCATTAAAAGCTGAGTTGGAAAAGTCATTGTTACAAGATGTTGCAGGAAAGCAGCAGTTAGAATATAAAAATCAGCCCTTGCAGGTGCAACAAGCAGTTGTTGTTTTTGGTGTAGTGCTGGTACTTATGATTTCCAGTATTGCTATCTATCTGAACTTAGGACGTAGTGATGACTATGCAGACTATTTAGCCTTAAAAGAGCAAGGTGAAGCCGTACAAGTCAGTGCGGATGCACCACAGAAAAAAGCACCAGACTTTGCTAAAGCGGTAGAAATGTTAGAGCAAAAACTAGCCGAAAACCCTGATGACTTCGATAAATACGTTTTGCTGGCTAATAGCTACGCAGCCATGGGTAACTTCAAAAAATCCGCAGAAGTTTATGCGACTTTAGCTGAGCGTATTGGGCCCGATAATAAAGATTATGCCGCGGTAAAAGGTTCTTATGCTCAAGCTTTATTTCAAGCACAAGGTGAGCAATTTACTGAAGAAGTGAATGCGGCCGTAGGCCAAGCTTTAGCAGCTGATGCTCAAGAAAGCACAGCATTAATGCTAAAAGGTATTCAGGCGTATATGCAGGCTGATTATGCTCAAGCTATCGAGTTGTGGCAGCAGGCAAAAGTAAAGTCAGGAAAAGTGCAGATTGAACGCTTTATAGAGCCAGCGATTGCAGATGCACGCTCCAAAGCAGGAATGCCACCTGCAGAGGCAGTCGCTGTTGTGGCAAAGCCAACGCAGCCAGTTGCTAATGGTGCGGCACAAATTATCGTTAATATTTCCTTGGACCCTGAGTTACAAGCCAAGGTTAGCCCTGAGCACACTGTATTTGTTTTTGCTCGTGCTGTAGGCGGACGTATGCCGTTAGCGATAGAGCGCATACAAGTGAAAGATTTACCTAAGCGTATTGTATTGGACGACAGTAAAGCCGCCATGCCAACGGCGACAATATCAACGGTAGAACAAGTGGATATTATTGCGCGCGTTTCTTTAAGTGGTACGCCAAAGCCGCAAGCAGGTGATTTATTTGTACAGCTAGATCAAGTAAAAGTGAATGCAGGTAAAGAATTGAACTTAGTTATTAATCAGGTTCAGCAATAGAGTTAAGGTGCGTTGGGGCGCGACGCGCACCTTCATTATAATTTGGAGGTGCGATGACTACGGCAGAAAAAGACGAATTAATTAGTGTAGAAGACTATTTAACTGACGAGTTAGCGCGTGATATAAAACACGAGCTTATTGATGGTGTCATTTATGCAATGGCGGGTGCTAGCGCAAATCATGAGCGTATTTCAGGCAATATTGCTGCTGAGTTTAGAAGCCACTTAAAAAGAACGCCCTGTGAGTCTTTTTCTTCTGATATGAAAGTCAAAGTCGGCTCAAGATTTTTTTATCCCGATGTACTCGTAGATTGTAGCTTTGACGAATCGCAGCCTTACTATACTGAGTCTCCCGTTATCATTGTCGAAGTGTTATCTAAATCTACTCGGCGCATGGATGAAACAACTAAGCTCATGTCTTATATCAATATCCCTAGTTTGCAAGAGTATGTATTAATTGAGCAAGATTTTGTTGATATTGAAGTGGTTAGAAGAAGCGAAGGCTGTGGCGGCCAAGGCATTATTTTTTAGGTGATCAAGTTCATTTTGAATCGATTAATTTACCCCTGTCGGTAGAAGAAATTTATTCTCGCGTGAAAAATGAGGATATGCTGGAGTTATTTAGAATAAAAAAGTGAGTAGGGTTAAAAATTGGCATGAAGTTTATTAAAGTTCAATTAAATACTGCGATATGGCTTTATTTAGGCAAAAATCCAATAGTACGTGTTGAGTAAAGAAAATCAATTTTATAGGGATGTTCTCCAATGAATTATTCGTTACTTTTAGAGGTTGCTTTAGAAGAAGCTCAAACGGGGTTTAATGAAGGAGGAGTTCCTGTAGGGGGGGCTTTATTTGATGAGCAAGGTCAATTGCTGGGGCGCGGACGTAATCGCCGAGTTCAAGAGAATGACCCTTCTATTCATGGTGAGACTGATGCCTTTCGTAAAGCTGGTCGACAAACAAATTATCGCGATAAAATTTTAGTAACAACATTAGCACCATGCTGGTATTGTTCTGGGCTAATTCGCCAGTTCAATATTGGTACAGTCATTGTTGGTGAGTCAGTCAATTTCTCCGGCCATTTCGGTTGGCTCAAGGATGCAGGGGTAACTGTTGTTGATTTGCAAGATGAGCGATGCATTACATTGATGAAGAAATTTATTGCGCAATCACCAGGTATTTGGTTTGAAGATATTGGTGAATGCAATAGCCATTGTGATGTTTGAGTTTTTGTAGATGGCGCATATTATGTCGAAAATTTCAAAATAAGATTTAAGTATGCTAATTTTGACGCATAAAAAAGCCCATCAATGATGGGCTTTTCTTTGACTATAAACTTATTGTTAGCATGTGCCTTCTTACGTTAACACATCTTAATAGTTTAGTTTTTAGCTTTATCAACGATTTGATTTGCAGCAATCCAAGGCATCATCGCGCGTAATTTAGCGCCTGTGACTTCGATTGGGTGCTCTGCATTAATGCGACGTTTTGCAGTCATTTCAGGGTAGTTAGTCATACCTTCTAAGATGAATTTTTTAGCGTACTCACCATTTTGAATGTTAGCTAATGCTTCGCGCATTGCGTAACGGCTTTCTTCGTTAATAACTTTAGGGCCAGTTACATATTCGCCGTATTCTGCATTATTAGAGATTGAGTAGTTCATGTTTGCGATGCCGCCTTCAAACATTAAGTCTACGATCAATTTTAATTCGTGCAAACACTCAAAGTAAGCCATTTCTGGCTCGTAGCCTGCTTCTACTAAAGTTTCGAAGCCCATTTTAACTAGCTCAACCGCACCACCACATAAAACAGCTTGCTCACCGAATAGGTCAGTTTCTGTTTCTGCACGGAACGTTGTTTCGATGATACCAGAACGGCCGCCACCGATAGCAGAAGCGTAAGATAAGCAAATTTCTTTCGCTGTACCTGAAGCATCTTGATGGATCGCGATTAAATCAGGAACGCCGCCACCGCGAACAAATTCAGAGCGTACTGTATGGCCTGGTGCTTTAGGTGCAACCATGATTACATCTAAGTCAGCGCGAGGGTTGACTTGGTTGTAAAGAATTGCAAAGCCGTGAGCAAATGCTAAAGCAGCGCCTTGCTTGATGTTAGGCTCAATTTCTTCTTTATAAAGTTGAGATTGAAATTCATCTGGCGTAAGGATCATAACTACGTCTGCGCTAGCAACGGCTGCTGCTACGTCAGTTACTTTTAAGCCATGAGCTTCAGCTTTAGCAACAGAGCTAGAGTTTGCGCGTAAACCAACCACAACATCAACACCTGACTCTTGTAGGTTGTTTGCGTGTGCATGGCCTTGTGAGCCGTAACCGATGATGGCTACTTTTTTGCCTTTGATTACATTAATGTCAGCGTCTTTGTCGTAATAAACTTGCATGTGATTTCCTGTTTTTTAGTAAATAGTTATTTTCAACATAATGCCGGTAAGGTTTGATGCTCGATCAGAAGAGGTGCGAATAAGTTCGCACTCCCACTTACTTGGCAATATGTGTTGATTTGGTAAAGGGGTTACAAATGTAAGCCTTTTTCACCGCGCGATAGACCTGTTGGGCCAGAGCGTACGGTTTCGATAATACTGTTTTCATCAAGTGCCGCGACGAATGCATCAAGTTTATCTGATGGTCCGGTCATTTCAATCACATAGCTATTGCTGGTGACATCAATGATTTTACCGCGAAAAATTTCAGCAAGACGGTTGATCTCTTCGCGTGATTCTTTGCATGTTTTGACTTTAACTAGCATTAGTTCGCGTTCAACATGGGTTGCTTCGGCTAGATCAATTAACTTAACGATATCAATTAATTTATTAAGCTGTTTAGTGATTTGCTCAATAACTTCATCGGTGCCGCGAGTCACTAAGGTCATACGTGACAACGTGGGGTCTTCTGTCGGAGCAACGGTTAACGACTCGATATTATAGCCGCGCGCCGAAAACAAGCCAGCAACACGAGATAAAGCGCCTGCTTCATTTTCAATTAGAATAGAAATAATATGTCTCATTATGCCAATTCTCTGTTGATAGGTGTGCCTGGTGCTACACGTAAAGTCATTTCTTGATGGCCTTTACCCGATTCAATCATTGGGTAAACGTTTTCTGTTCTATCAGTCATGATGTCTAAGAACACGGTGCGATCTTTCATAGCAAAAGCTTTTTCCAGTGCGGGTTTAACATCTTCTGGTTTTTCTACACGTATACCGACATGTCCATAAGCTTCAGCTAGTTTTACGAAGTCTGGAATCGTATCCATATAAGATTGTGAGTAACGACTTTCGTAATTAAATTCCTGCCATTGGCGAACCATGCCCATATAGCGGTTATTTAAGTTAATAATTTTAATGGGTGTGTTGTATTGTAGTGCAGTAGAAAGCTCTTGTATGCACATCTGAATACTGGCTTCACCTGTTACACAAGCCACTTCTGCTTCTGGGTGTGCTAACTTAACACCGATAGCCGCGGGTAAACCAAACCCCATCGTGCCTAACCCTCCGGAATTGATCCAGCGGCGTGGTTTATCAAATGGGTAGAATTGTGCGGCAAACATCTGATGTTGGCCTACATCAGAGGTAATAAAAGCATCGCCTTTCGTTACTTCATAAAGTTGCTCAACAACTGCTTGTGGTTTAATTAAGTCGCTATCACGATTGAACTCTAGGCAGTTAACAGAGCGCCACTGTTCAATGCGACTCCACCATGCTTCCAGCGCTTTTTTAGAAGGTTTCTTTTTCTGTTCTTTAAGCACTTCAAGAATTTGCTTTAATATGGTTTTAACTTCACCCACTATCGGTACGTCAACTTTAACTGTTTTAGAGATAGATGCTGGATCAATATCAATATGAATGATAGTTGAGTGCGGGCAGAATTCTGCTAATTTTCCAGTAACTCGGTCATCAAAACGTACGCCAATAGCTAAAATGACATCACTTTCGTGCATGGCTAAGTTCGCTTCATAAGTACCGTGCATGCCTAGCATGCCGATAGATTGCTTGTCGGTTGCTGGATAAGCGCCTAAGCCCATTAAAGTCTGAGTAATAGGGAAGTTTAGTGAGCGTGTTAATTCTCTTAGTTCTTCGCTCCCTTCGCCTAGAATAACACCGCCACCCGAATAAATAACGGGACGTTGCGCAGCTAATAATAACTCAATGGCTTTCTTAATTTGTCCAGGATGACCTTTAGTTACAGGGCTATAAGAGCGCATTTTGATTTTCTTAGGGTATTTATACGGAACCAAGATATTTGGGTCAGTAATGTCCTTAGGGATATCCACAACAACGGGGCCAGGTCGGCCTGTCGTCGCAACGTAAAACGCTTTTTTCATCGTTTCCGCAATATCCTTAACATCTTTAACTAAAAAGTTATGTTTAACGCAAGGGCGGGTGATACCGACCATATCGACTTCTTGAAAAGCATCGCTACCAATTACCGCTGTTGGAACCTGGCCAGAGATCACAATCATAGGGATGGAGTCCATATAGGCTGTGGCAATGCCGGTAACAGCGTTTGTTGCACCGGGGCCTGATGTGACTAGAACAACGCCAGGTTTGCCTGTTGCGCGCGCATAAGCGTCAGCAGCATGGGTTGCTGCTTGCTCATGTCTGACTAATATATGTTTGACATCTTCCTGATGGAAAATTGCATCATATAAATGTAATACTGCGCCACCAGGATATCCAAAAAGATACTCTACACCTTCATCTTTAAGGCACTGAACGACAATCTGTCCGCCACTGAGTTCCACTTTATAAAACCTCTTAAAATAATAAGAATACACTTTGCATTGAAGCCCTTAGAATAAGCTTGTTCTTCAATATGCTTTAAAATTAAAGTTTACAGTAGGCATGAAAATACATGCGAGCTGTTTATTTTTATCCTTACCCTTAGAAAGTGCAGGGATTATTTAGGATGGAATTAGACTTTAATTAATAAAAAATCTATCCAAAATAGCGGAAAATAGCCGTTTCGTCAAGAACTACATTTGTTACCATTGAACTATAAAATTTATTAAAAACAAGCTATCCTTACATCTATAGGTAGAGTGTTGAGGAAAAGGAAATGCAACAAAATAGAAAAGACTATCGGAAAAAGTTCACTTCAACGGGTGTTGTGTTTCTTGCGGGCGAGTTATTAGAGTTTGTGAGTTATGATGTCTCTGTCAAAGGTGTGCAAATAGAACTGGTTCCGGGCGACTTTATTAGTACGGTAGCCGATGTCAGAAATATATTAAATGAAATACACAGTGCTGAAGTTTTTGTACATGACTTAATGTTAAGTGCGGAGGCGACTATTGCTTGGGTGCGGGATGACGAGGGGAAAATTCTCCTAGGTCTGGAATTTAGTGATGTCAGGCACAATGCGGACAAATTATGGTTACAACGACACTATTACCGAAAGAGTTTGGCTGCTGATGCAAACTTATTGTTAAATGAGCAAGAGATTGCTGCGCAGACGATTGATATTTCAAAAGATGGAATGAAGTTAATTATTACTACTGATGCTGAGTTAAAAGTTGGGGATGCTATTAAATTGTTTGTTCCTGATAGGGCGCTTAAAGCCTTAGCGGTTGTGATTTGGCTTAATCAATCTCCTGATTCTACAGAGTTTGGCGTGCGCTATATTGATGTTAGCTAATAAGGCTTGCTAGGCAAGTAGCCTTTATAAAAAATAGTAGGCAATAAAAAAGGCTTAATTACCTTAAGTAATTAAGCCTTTTGGCATAATTAGTAGTGATACTAATTATTAGTCACCTGAAAAATTATGATATGCAGTTCTAACGCCTTTAAATTTTTCAATAGCTACTTTTGTTAGTTCGATAGACTTTTCTGTTTCACCTTTCTTGAAAGCAGAGCGTGCTTTCTTCAGGGCGCCTTGAGCTCTAGCGCGAAGGGCGTAAACAGAAGCGCTTTCAATTGTTTTAGAAGCTTGTTTAGCTGTTTTAAATAGTGCTAAACCAGTTTCCATATCAACGCCAGCCTCTAACCCTGTTAATACAGCTTCTGCTGCTTCAACAGTTGAATCAAGAGCAATCGCAACACCCTCTTGAGTTTGGTTTGCTTGTTTACCTGCTGCCATTACAGAAGGAGCAGTTGCAAGCATTGCAGTGCTAATGAAACCAGCTAAAACTACTTTTTTCAATAAACTCATATAAAATCTCACCTTATGTAAATAATAATTATTATATTTTTATGCGTAAGCGTACACGCATAAGTGTCATCATAGCACAGAGATAAAACAATATTTTAAAAAATAATGACTTATCTTGCTATAAGGTAGCTTCTCATTATTAATAGGGTATAAACTGTTTTTTCAACTGGCCATTTCTGCATGCTGTTAGCAGGAACCTATGTTTAACGTGGATTCCCGATAAAGCTTGTGCCCACGCTTGACTGGGTAGACTTCGGGAATGGCGATATTTTTATATGTATTTGCCCGTGAATAATGAGAAGTTACGCTTATAGGGCTGTAAATTACCCGGCTAGCAACGAATCCAATTCCTTCTTTAAATCTAAAGCGCGTAACTCATCAAAGCCCCCAATATGGCGTTCGCCTATATATATTTGCGGCACGGTTCTGCGTTTAGTTTTTTGCACCATTTTTTCTCTTAAGCCTGCTGTAGTATCCACATTCAGTTCTTTATAAGTGGCACCTTTAGCTGTTAATAGGCGTTTAGCCATAGTGCAGTAAGGGCAGAGGTTGCTGGTGTAGATAATGATTTCTGGCATGAGAGTTGTTTTCCTAAAGAGAAGCTAAATAAGTGAATTATTATACGCTAAGTCCGAGTATTCGGGAATTATGCCGTAAATGTGCAGGGCGATATATAGAAGGTGTTAAAATGGCGCTTTTAATTCTTTTTAGTCCTCGCGCCGCAAGGTATGAACTTTTTAAATAAGCCAAATCTATGATGTACTCTCTAAACCGTCTTATTCTTATCGACTCTTATAAAGAGGGTGAATTGCAAGAAGTTCGTTTAGATGGGCATACCAATCTAAATGGCGTGAATGGCGCGGGTAAAACCACCTTACTGCGATTAATTCCCTTGTTTTATGGTGAAAGGCCAGGGCGATTAGTGCCGAAAAGTCGCGTCACCGATAGTTTTGTTAAACACTATCTGCCGCGTGAATCTTCATATATTATTTTTGAATACCAGCGTAATGAGCAAACTTGTATGGTTGCGATTTATGCTTCAACTAACGATGAAGGCTTGTGCTATCGCTTTATCGATAAAGGTTTTGCAGCAGAAGATTTTATTGAACAACATGATGATGGCGAAAAATATCCGGTCTCTTGTCGGCATTTAAAATCACATCTCCTTACCCGCCAAGTGCAGCACAGTAATCAAGTGAGCGCTTGTAGCGATTACCGCACTATTATCCAAAATCTGCCACATAACAAAGGCCAAGAAATGCGCCAGTTGATTGCGCGTTATAGTTTTTGTCAGGGCAGTTCGGGGCAGCGTTTAAAAGATATAGAGAAAATTATTACTGGCATGTTTATGCGTTCTACGGACTTTGCCGATTTACGTGAAATGCTGGTTAATTGTATTGATGAAAACCGCGAATCCATTGCTCTAGAATTGCAAATGGAGACGCTGGATAATTGGTATAAAGAATATCGTGCTTATCAGCAAGTTGAACAAGAGCGGCCTAAAATAGAGCTATTGAATCAAGTTGAAACGGTGATTTTGCAAACTGAGCAAAGCTTGGGTGAATTACAAGTGCGTTTGGAAAGGTTACTAGCACAAAGTGAGCAAGCTGAACAAGAGCAGCGTCAAGCTGGTGCGGTTTGTTACGAACAGTTAGAGCAAGTACAGAAAGCGTGGGAAGAAGAGGAGTTGGCGCTTAAATCCGCTTTAGCGACGACTAAAGCAGAATTAGCACAGTTACAGCGCCAAAAATCGCAGCTGGAAAAAGAAAAAAAGGCATGGGAAGCGCAAGATATAGCAGGCAAAAAACAGCTTTATTTACGCTTGGAGTCGATTAAAACTTCTTTAGGTAGTGAGCGCGATAATCTAAGTCAGCTGATGTCTGATGTACAAGATATCGAAGCGGAATTTCGTCGCTTACAGGCGGAAAAAGAACAATATTTTGCCGCACAAGTTCATGATTTTGAGCTGCAAAAGCAGCAGCAACAGCAGCAATTAGGTGAACAAAAAGCACAAGCGATTGCGGAGACGACTGAGCGTAAAGAGGTGTTACGCGATGCTAGCGAGCAACAGCAAGAGAGTAATCGTAAATCAACACTGGCTATAAGTGAGCAATTAGGCGCATTAAATAGCCAAATCATGCAAGTTCAGGCTGATCCAGTGCTAATTGCCGACCGTGAGACAAAATTAGAATTGCATGATACTTATTTACTGCAAAAACAAGAAGCTGAATCTAATGAGCAGTCGGTAGACGAAGAAATACGCGAACATAAAGCCGCTGTTGAAGTGGTGTTTCAGAAAAAGCGCAAGCATGCGGAAGAAAAACAAACGCTGCAAGCGAAAACCGAGGCCGTTGAAGCGCAAATTAATGCCGATGCCAGTACTTTATTAGGCTTTTTACGCGAATATAAGTCAGATTGGGGCGAGAATCTTGCCAAAGTTGTTAAACCGGAATTGTTATTACGTGATGACTTGGAGCCTGAGTTGTTATCTGAACAAGCAGGTTTGTATGGCGTTGCTTTGCAGTTGGACGGCATAGAGGCGGATTGCACGGTAGATGAAGATAAATTGCGCGATGTATTGCATGATTTGCATGAACAAATACAGCAACAGACTTTGGCTGAAAATAGTGCTGAAGAAGAGTTACAGCAATTAAGTAAGGCGGGTGTGAGCTTACAAAAAAAGCATAAGCAATCCCTGTTAGAGAAAGGTCAAGCCGATAGCCATTTGCAAACAGTTAAAGAGGAGCTAGGCTCCTTAAAGTTACAAATTGTGCGCAGCAAAAAAGAGCGTGAACAGCGGCTAAAGCAGCAGCGTACAGAAGTAAATGAGCAAATTAAACAAAACAATCTACAGTTAGCAGCACTTCAGCAGCAAGTAAAAGACGAAGTGCGTGTATTAACCCAAGCGCTAGCAGAAAAAATAGCTGAATTTACTCATCAAGCCGAGCATGATCGGACTATTGCTGATCAGGAGATTAATCGTCTGAAAGAGCAAAAAGCCAATGAATTAGCGGCATTAAAACAGCAGCGATTGCAAAGTATGCGCGAACGCAAAGTTGATACAGCAACCTTAACGGCCTTAGAGCTTAAAGTGCATGCGCTCAAACAGGAATTGGCAGAAGCGGAAAATGCTGAGCAATTGGTTAGCCAATATCAGCGTTGGTTAGATGTGGAATGGCTGCGTTATGATGCTATACAGTCTGATCTAGTGATTTGTGCCGCAACCGAGCAACAGCAAAACCAGCAATATGAAGTTTTGCATGCAACTTATCAGCAGCAACGTAAATCTCTTGATGAGCATTTAGAGCAGATTAAAACGAGCATTAAGAGATACGATAAAGAAGTCACTACGCTGAAAAAAGTCATTGACGATTTGGCGATGTACCCGAAAAAAATACCGGAGCAGGTGTCATTCGATAGTTCGCATCACTTGAATTTGCTGCAAGGCCATTTCAAAATTCTTACGGCTAAGCATAAAACTCAGCGTAAGGAACTCAGCGATTTAGTGCGTCATTTAAAACGCGTGCTGGCTGCAATTCCGAATACTCGCCCGTACAGTTATTATTCTGCGGTTAATACTGAATTAGGTATTGATAGCGATGAAATGCAGTGGTTACCAGCCATACAAGATTGGTTTGTTTCCAGTGCAGATGATACAAGGCGCTGGCTAGTGATGCAGGCGCAAACTTTCGGTAGCGCGATTCGTAATTATCAACAAGCTTTACAGCGTTTTGATCGCGGGATTGATTCTTTATCGCGTCGATTGGCGGCGAATATTGATAAAAACATTAGCTTTGAGAAAATTGAAAGCATCCAAGGCCGCTTAACCTCAAAAGTGAAGACCTTGGGCTATTGGGAGCAAATTGTTAAATTCACCGACCAATATGATGAGTGGAGTCGTCACACGGACGGGCAGTTGCCTGCCGATGATTTTGCCGAAATTGTGCGTCGTATTGCCGAACAATTGCAGAGCAAAAACAAGGTGGAAATGAAGCTAGTTAATTTGTTGGAATTGGAAATTATTGTCACCGAAAATGGCCGTAGCAAACGCGCAACCCATGCTGAAGAGTTACGTCAGATTTCCAGTCATGGTTTATCCTATCTGATTTTATGCGTGTTCTTTATAGCCTTGGTAAATATGATTCGAAAAGATCAGCCGGTGCGCTTTATCTGGCCGATGGATGAGTTAAAAGAATTGCATCAATTAAATATAGAAATGCTGATTGAGCTGTTAACCAAGAACAATATTACTTTATTATCGGCATTTCCTGACCCTGATCCTGAGATTTTAGGTTTCTTTAAAAATCGTTATCAGGTGCATGGTTTCCGTGAACTAATTGAAATGGATATGGATACGGAATATATGGCTAATTTAGAAGCTTTAGCTTTTGATGTTGAGCTGCCGGAAACAAAGGTAGAAGTTATCGTGGAGAACGCGGATGTTTGAGTCTTTGGTAAAGCGTTTATTACAGGGTGAATTCATTTGTGAAATCACCGATGAAGCTGGTTTTCAGTATTTACAAAATCCAGAGAATTTCTTTCAGGTAGAGGATTATTTGCAGCGCTTAAATTATCGTTTGGCGAGTACGCAGAATAAATTATCTTTTTATGCGGCTTATATAGAAATTGATAATGCGGCACGCCAAGATATTCGTAAAGTATTTCAGCAATTTCGCTTGGAATTACATCCAGTAGTCGAATGGTTAGATATGATGATGGCGTGTTTAAAGCAGGATGCCGTATTATCGCCTGGTGATACTTTGGCTTTCTCCAGTTTATTACAAGTAATTGAAAATAATCAGGCTTTAGCTGATCGATTACAAGCCTTTGCTAAATTTAAAGATTTCACCAGCAATGAGGATTCAGTCAAAGGGCGTTTGGAAAAATTATTAAGTACTTTACAGAAATGGGGCTATTTGCAATTAGCCAATCGCGACACCTTGATTTATCAAGTGACTGGCAAGCTGGATTATTTTTATCAATCGTTACAGTTTATTCAGGAACATGAAGAAATACCTGTCGAGCAGGGAGAAGAAGAGATCGCTCAGGAGACTTTATTTTGAGCCAAGCGCAAGGTTTAGAGCGTTTATTTAAAGCATTGGCGAATCACAGTGATTTAATTGCTCAGGCATATTACGAAGGCGTTGTTTACAAAGACAGCAAAAACCAACGTGCGCTCAATCAACTAAAGCAGCTCAAAGTGCTGGTTAACCATAGTATTGATGGTTATCGTATCTCAGGACGTTTAGGGCAATTTGTCGATAGCGCTTTAAGTAGTGATCGTTTGCGCCGATTAGATACCGATTTAGCCAGCTGGGTTGATACTTTAGAGCAGCAAATTCTTATGTATCAAGATGCGTGGGATGAAAATCGCATAGAAGATGCGGAAAATTACAGTGCTGAAATCGAGCGAGTGATTTTTGATCTCTCGGATAATTTAGAAGAAAATACCAGCTATTTATTAATGCTCATTAATAGCCGTTTTGCCAATGTGCGTACTTTAGCTGAGAAGAAAAAACAAAACGTGTTTTATATTTCGCGCGTGGAGTTATTAGTACAAGCAATCAGCTCTTTGCGTCCTGAATATTTATTAGAAATGGTTGATGAGCATCCGGCGTTATATGCTTTGTTAGAAGAGCAGTTAATGCGCTTATTGCCGATTTATCATCAGCGTTTGCAGGATATTTTAGATAAGCTGAAAACCTTTTTGTTTGAACTACGTAAGATCGAAGAGCGTGCGCAACTAGTACAAGGTTTTGCCTTTTTTCTACGCCAGAATCCCGGCTATGAAATGCAAGATTGGTCTGAGCAAGACACCATTCCTGAGCAATGGAACCAAATTAAACCGCTGCAGCTGACACTATCTGCCGATACGCAACATTATGCCGTAGAAGGTGAGTTAATTGCGATTGTGCAAAAATTGCGTGTTGATAGTGAGGCTTTGCTCAATAAAAAGCGTAAGCCAAAAATTAACAAGATCGAAACTGTCGAGCGCGAGATACAAGTAATGGAACTGCCGTTGTATCGTAAATGGCTACGCCGTTATTTTTTATTATTGGAACAACAAGCAGGACAGGGGATTTCTGCTGTGAGTTTTCAGCAAAAATACGTACAAGATATAGACCCCGCTTTATGGTTGGGCTGTGTGTTAAATGAATGGCTTAGACAGCAACAGCGGCATAGCAAGATAAAAATGGAGTTTATCCAGTTTGCCAGTCATGCGGCGTTTACAGGTAATAAAAAAGTGAAAGATATTGTGTTGTGTTGGCGGGAAGAAACGAATAACCCCACGTAGGACTACGTAGGGCGGACTTCAGTCCGCCTTTCTCTCTCATTTCTAAACTTTGTTTGGGAGTGCGTGCAGGTAAGCTCTACTTACTTTTAATACATACAGCAGAGCTGTTGCCCGATGTGTTTCTAAACAGAGTTTAGGAACAAGATATAGCGAGGTTAATTCATGGCACTAAATAAAACCCAATTACGCGTCGCTGAAAATGCAATAAAAGCAAAACTTGAACTCGTACCTTTAAACAAAAGCTGGCAGCTTTTCATGCAGAATACGCCATCGGCTTACCTCGAGGCACTAAATTAAAGCTAACAGAACAAGACAGAGCCAAGTTACAGGAAATGATCCGGCTGGAAACAAAGATTAATTTGCAGCACACCAAAGTTGCTGATTTTGCCGGTATGCACCGAGAACAAGCGTTAGAGCATGGTTCTAATGAAAAACTAGCTGGGAAAAAGGTTAAAGACCAGCGTTTAGCGTTTAAAACCTTGGCAGGGCAGCCACTCAAAATTAATCAGCAGCAATACCTTTTGCCTGCAAATGGCCACATGGATATGTGCCTAGATCAGTTAGAAAGTATCGAACATAACTGTATTTTAATCATCGAAAATTACCGCTGTTTTGATCAACTACAACAGATTAAACTGAAATTACCCATGCAATATAATCAGCCATTGGTAATTTATCGCGGTGATAATTATTACAGTGAAAAAACGCTAAGACTATTACTTGCCGCAAGGACTTTACCCGTAATTGCCATGCTAGATATTGATCTTAAAAGTCTGTTGATAGCTAGTTCGTTTCCGCGTGTTGTCGGTTTAATGTGTGTGGACTTGCCTGCGTTTGAAGTATTACTACAAGAAAAAGGTAATGCCGAGCTTTATGCTAAACAATTACCTGAATGCCAGCAGGCATTAAATGCAAGTGAAGATCCGTTAATTAAAGTGCTTTGGGCTTTGTTACGCAAACATCAGAAAGCCTGGGTGCAGGAACATGATTTGGGTGCGGGTTATGAGGTGGGGTTGATGGAGCTTGCTGGAAGGTGAGGGAATTATACCAATTCCAATATATTTATACTTGAGCTGAGAAGCCGTCATTCCTGCAGGTTCTTAGTAAGAACCTATGTGTGTCAATGGATTCCCGATTAAAGATTTCGGGAATGACGACTATTGCAGTTATTGTTTATTGGGATTGGTATAGGCTTGCATGTTAAGTACGAAATATACGTACAGGATAGTCAAGACTTTTTAGCAGAGCAACTCTCGTCTACCCCTCAAAAAACAACTTCTCTTCTAAGGTTTTACCTTGGCTAAACTGGCGGTAGTGCCAGTTGTTATCGATTAGGCAAGTGAGAATTTTTATATCTATTTTAGGTTCGATTGCTGGATTATATTCGATAATAAATTCATTTTTTTGTGGGTTAGAGACCAGTAGCACAGCGGCTAACAGCTTTAATTTTGTCATTAATTCCGTTGCTGGACACGACTCCATTTGCAGAGTTATAAATCGAGTAGGGCTGTCTTGCTCTGAAGCATTGAGCTGCATGCTGCTCATATTGCCATTTTCTAGCAATAATATTTGCTGGCATAGGCGGCCTAGTTCAGCGAGATCATGTGAGCTGATAATAAAGGTAGTTGTGGGCGATAATTCAGAAATAATAGAGCGAATATTGCGCGTGTTGACTGGATCTAAGCCAGCGGTTGGTTCATCTAATAAAATTAATTCTGGACTGCCAATGAGGGCTTGGGCAATGGCCACGCGTTTAGCCATACCATGACTGAGCGTATCCGGTTTTTCTTTGATTGAACCTTTCAGTGCGACAGCATCTAAAACGCGGATAGTTTCATGCTGAGCTTGTCGCGCACTTAAGCCTTGAAGGCGAGCATAAAAGTTGAGTTGATCGCCAATAGTAAAGCTAGGATCTAACCTTGCATCTTGGGGCAGGGCAGAAACTTTGCCGTTTAATGCTGATGCACTAGGTTTATGTCCAAATAGGCTTGCCGAGCCTGATGTGGGGTGTATAAAGCCGCAAAGTATGCTGAGTAAGGTGGTTTTACCTGCGCCATTAGGGCCTACTAAACCTATCGGTTCGCCTGTTGCTAGTTCAAAATTAACCTTATTAAGTGCTACTTTACCGGAGTAAGAATGGCTAAGGTTGTGGCAGTGTATCATTGGGCTATTACTCATAAACTTTGTCTCGACATGATCCAGCGTCCGATGCTTAGAAAAACTAGGGACTGCAGTAAAGGGATGTAAGCCAGTTCTAAGGTTTGCCATTCCGCTAGTTGAGATAAATCAGCCATTTGGTAGCCTGGGATAAGAATTTTTAAAATAGCTAGCGCAGGCAAGTAATAGGATAAGCCACTAATGATTCCTGCTAGAAAGCTCCAGATTAGAATAGCCCAAACAGTGGCTTGTCTAGCTGATTTAACACTGGCCGATAAGGCGGCCATCATCGCGGTAAAAGGCAGTAGCACTAAGATCAAATTAACGGCAATTGCACTCGCGCTATTTAAGGCGGCCGGCAATAAATTGATGTCGCGATAAATCGCCAACATCAAAGTAGTTAGCACGGTGACTAAGATCAATAATGTTTGAATCGCCATGGTCCCCGCAAAGCGACCAAAAAATAGACTGTCGCGGCTGACACGTAAACTGAGAAAGCGTAAAGTACCGCGTTCTCGATCAGAACAGCTTTGATCGGAGGCGATAGTAATACAGAGTAAAGGAAACATAACTAAAGCAAAGCGCCAATACACACCGAACTCGGGTATTTGCCAGTTAAGTAATACGCCAAAACCGATAAATTCAAAAAAATTACTGCCTTGAGTTGAGTTTTGATTTTGTTCAAATAGATCGGCGGAAAAGCGAATCGGGTAGAGCAGAATAAAATACCAGACTATGGCGAAAGTAATGAGATAGAGTAGGCCTTTACGTGTAGTAAATAGCCTTTTTAGCTCAAATTGACAGATGAGTAAGGTGGCATTGAGAAAACCAGAAGTCATGATGTTTCCTGTGGCTTAATAAGTGAGGATTTGTGGGGAGGGGCTTTACCACGATTGCATACAAGTCGCGGCTAAAAGCCTCTCCCACAAAATCTTTATTTTTTATCGCGATTGCGTGCATTCGCCCAAACATCTTTAGGTTGCCATTGAGTGTCTAGGTAAAGCGCTTCTACTTCTTTACGTGCCCATGGCGTTTTACGCAGAAATTTAAGGCTAGAAGTAATGCTTGGGTTGTCTGTAAAGCACTTGATTTTAACGTGCAGCCCCAGTTCTTCCCAGCCATATTTCTCGAACAATTGGATCATAATCTCTTTTAAAGTGATCCCATGCAACGGGTCTTGATTGACGCGTCTTTTTTCTTGATCAGTGGTCATTGTGATTTTTTAGTCTTGGTCTGCTTGCTTGGCTTCGGTCTTGTTTTCAGCTTTTTTAACGCGCAGTTTACTGCCATCTATATCTTTACCATTAAGACCCAGCATGGCGGCTTTAGCCTCGCCTACTTTAGGCATTTCGACAAAACCAAAACCTTTGGATAGTCCGCTTTCTTTGTTCATGACTAAAGCACAAGACTGTACGCTGCCGTAAGGTTCAAATAATGCGAGAAGCTCTGCTTCTGATAGAGTACGGGCGATATTACGAACGAGTAAATTCATGAAGTTACCTTAATGGATAAGAATAATATAGTTATTTAGCGGGCATTGTACCGCGTCTTAATAAACCCTACACGGCTAAGCCTGTTTTAACTTTTGTTGAATTGGCGCTATATCTAGTGTGGATTAAGGGAAAACTATTACTCAGTGCGCGTATCTTGCGTTATGATGAATAAAATAACCATGAAAAGAAAGAAATTTGAATAAAAATAAAGTTAAAATTATGAGCGAATCCTCAGACAATAATATCGATTTCAGTACGATTGCCGACCCTTATGCGCAGCGTGAGGCGGCTAAATACGAGCAACCTATTCCAAGCCGAGAATTGATTTTACAATTGATTGAGCAGCGCGGTAAGCCTATAGGGCGGAAGCAAATTGCTGAGTCGTTTTCATTGGAGTCTGAAGATCAGCTAGAAGCTTTGCGCCGCCGTATGCGTGCGATGGAACGTGATGGTCAGGTTTTATTTAATCGTCGTCAGCAATATTGTTTGGTCGATAAGCAAGATTTAATAGCTGGACGCATTTTAAGTTATCCTGATGGTTTTGGTTTTTTAAAGCCTGATGATGGTGGTGGGGAGGACTTATTTATGTCCCCGCGAGAAATGAATCAAGTTTTACACAATGACCGTGCTTTGGTGCGCGTTTCAGGTGTGGATAGAAAAGGACGTAGAGAAGGTAAGATTGTTGAGGTTTTAGAGCGTAATACACATCAGGTTGTCGGGCATTTTATTAGCGAGCATGGCGTACAGTTTGTTAAGCCAGACAATAAGAAAATCACGCAAAATGTTTTGATTACTAAAGGTGAAGATCATGGCGCTAAAAAAGGCGACATGGTGGTGGCTACCCTTACCGAACAGCCAACGTCTCGTCGTCAGCCTATAGGTAAAATTACCGAAGTATTGGGTGCTCATATGGCTCCGGGTATGGAGATTGATGTTGCAATACGTACTTATGAGTTACCTAATGAGTGGCCTGAAGCGGTCTTAAAACAAGTTAAACCACTGAAAAAAGCGGTTGCCGAAGAGGCAAAAGAAGGTCGCGTTGATTTGCGTGATGTGCCATTAGTCACTATTGATGGTGAAGATGCGCGCGATTTTGATGATGCGGTATTTTGTAGTAAAACGCCTAAAGGCTGGAAGCTGTTGGTTGCTATTGCTGATGTGTCTCACTATGTACAGCAGGGCACAGCGTTAGATATTGAGGCGAAAAATCGTAGTACTTCGGTGTACTTTCCCGAGCAAGTTATTCCTATGTTGCCGGAAATTTTATCCAATGGCTTATGCTCGATTAACCCTGATGAAGATCGTTTGTGTATGGTCTGTGAAATGATCATTAACGAACAAGGACAAGTGACGCGCACCAAGTTTTTTGATGCCGTGATGCGTTCGCATGCTCGCTTAACCTACAATAAGGTTTCGGAGATGTTAGAGCATGATCATACTAAGTTAAAGAAAAAATACAAAGATGTATTGCCGCATTTAGAAGAAATGTACGCTCTGTATAAAGCGATGCGTGGGCAGCGTGAGGTGCGTGGTGCGATGGATTTTGACACTCAAGATACGCAGATTATTTTTGGTGAAGACCGGAAAATTGAAAAAATTATCCCTACCCAACGGAATGATGCGCATAAGCTAATTGAAGAGTTTATGATTGCGGCAAATAGTGCTGCGGCGCGTTATTTGAACCGTAAAAAAATGCCGCGTTTATTGCGTATTCATGAGGGGCCTTCAGAAGAAAAAATTAAGAATCTGAAAACTTTTTTGGGTGAGGTGGGCTTGCATATGGGCGGTGGTGATAAACCAACGCCTGTGGATTATATGCACTTAACAAGTACCATTAAAGGCCGGCCGGACGCGCATTTAATTCAGACGGTATTATTACGCTCTATGTCACAGGCGGTGTATAGTCCTGAGAAAAAAGGTCATTTTGGTTTGGCTTTAGATGCTTATACGCACTTCACTTCGCCGATTCGTCGTTATCCTGATTTGATGGTGCATCGTGCAATTCGTCACTGCCTACAGGGTAAACCACCAGAAAGCTTTTATTGTGGCTTTCCAGAAATTTCGACTTTAGGTGAGCATTGCTCATCTAATGAGCGAAGAGCTGATGATGCTACACGTGATGTAGTTAGTTGGTTGAAGTGCGAATTTATGCAAGACAAAATTGGCGAAACTTTTCCAGGGATTATTTCTGCGGTAACGGGTTTTGGTTTATTTGTTGAGTTGGTTGATTTGTATGTTGAGGGCCTGGTGCATGTGACTGCTTTGGGGCAGGACTTTTTTAAGTTTGACCCATTAAGTCATCAGTTGAAGGGCGAGCGGACAGGTGTAAACTATCGCTTAGGCGATGCGGTGAATATTGTGGTTGCCGGTGTTAATTTAGATGATAAGAAAATTGATTTTGAATTATTAGGTCAGCAAAGAAAAGTAACGGCACGGGCTCCGGCAGTTGATGCCCTGGGAAAGCCAGAAAAGAAAAAAGATAGAAAGAAACCAAAACATAAAAAGCCAAAGCATAAAGCTAAGGTAGCGAAGAAGAAGGTTCATAAATGAGTTTAGCAAAGATTTTTGGCGTGCATGCAGCGCAGTCAGCATTAGATTATTCACCTGAGAAAGTTAATCAAGCTTGGGTGGATCAAAAAAGACAAGATGAGCGGTTGCAAGGTCTAGTAAAAGGATTGGGGCAACGAGGCATTAATATCCAAAAAGCGGATCGCAAGCAATTGGATAGCTTATCCAAAGGCGCGAATCATCAAGGGATTATTTTAGAAGTAGAAATGCCCGCGATGCGCTCTGAAAATGATTTGAAATCGGTTGTGGAGCGCGCCAAACAAGTGCCGTTTTGGTTAATTTTAGATCATATTCAAGACCCGCATAATTTAGGCGCTTGTTTGCGTACTGCGGATGCGGCGGGTGTGCAAGGTGTGATTGTGACTAAAGATCAGGCGGTTGGGATTACGCCGACGGTCTGTAAAGTGGCCAGTGGCGCAGCGGAAACCGTACCTGTTTATCAGGTAACTAATATTAGCCGTACGATTGCTTGGTTAAAAGAGCAAGGTATCTGGGTGGTTGGTGCAGCTGGTGAAGCTGATAAAACCATTTATGAAACCGATATTAATATGCCCTTGGCTTTAGTGATGGGGGCTGAAGAAAAAGGCATGCGTCGCTTAACGCGTGAGCAATGTGATTTCTTGGTCAAAATTCCTATGCAAGGTAGTGTTGATAGTTTAAATGTCTCTGTTGCTGCTGGGGTATTGATTTATGAGGCATTTAGGCAAAGATTAGGTGCGTAGCGATGGGCGTTCTTGATCAATTAAGAAAAGAAGCTGATCAAAAAAAATTATCCGAACAGCAAACTGTTGACCAGCAAGCGCTTCGAGATAAGCACTATAAAACGAAAATTTTACCTAAAATGCAGCAAGTTTTTAAATACTTGCAAGAGTTAGTCTCGCATTTGAATTATCTTGAAGTACCTATACAAGTGGAAAGTTACAGTGATCGCTTTCCACGCTTAGGTACGCTGATGCAAAAAGAGTATAAGATTAATACTGATGGATATGGCGGGTTTTCTGATTTCAATAAGTTAGTACAAATTAACCTTACTTTTTATTGCATAGGTAAGGGGGAGTTTGAATATAACGTACAAACTAAATCGGCGATTGAGCAGGAAAATGCTTTTTTACATGCTAAGCGAATTCCTTCAAAAATGTATAGGTTAGGCGGTGTGGGTGGTGAAGAGTCAGCTAGATTTGTGCTGACTAAGAAAATACCGGTGCGAGTGCGTTTTGAAGTAGATTACGAGCAATCGCAGATTAAAGTCACGGTGAATAACCATACCAATTTTTCTGTGTATGCAGAAATGTGGCAAGTAGATGATATTGATGATGCCTTTTTAGATACTTTAGCGCGTTATTTACTGCGTAAAGATACTGAGTTTATTCGTTTGGATATTACGGATGAATACAGAGATAAGTTGCGGAATAAATTACAGTCCATTAAACATAACGAAGAACAAGAGTTTTTTGTGAGAGCGAATGAGCAGCAAAGATTGGCTGAGCTAGAGGAAAAAGAAAAGCTGGGCTATAAGGTGAAATCTTTTATTGCGAATAAGGTTGGGCGCTAGGCTGGTTGGTGTGCTTCTGATTTTCCAAAGAGGCAGTTTCAGGCTGATTTTCTAGCTCTCGCACTGGTATTATACCAATTCGAATAGATTTATACTTAACTCATATAGCCAAGAGAAACTACCATTCCTGACTGCTTTTAGCTGGAATCTATCGTGCATGCATGGCTTCCCGATTAAAGATTTTGGGAATGACTGCAATTATTTATTGGGATTAGTATTGTCAGTAAAATCCTACCTAAAATAAGGTCAGTTACTTTTTTAGTAGTTGGATTAAATCCTTAGCTAAGTTTTGCATTTGTTCATCACTCAATAAGTGATTGGTTTGAGTGTTGAGGAAGAATATATCTTCTGCTCGACTGCCTATGGTGGTAATTTTTGCACTGATAATATTGAGTTGATTGGTGCGAAAAAACTGAGCTACTTTTGCTAGTAATCCTGGGTGGTCGGTGGTGATTAATTCTAAAATATCGTATCGATTCTGCGGGTCTTGATGGAAGCGAGCTTGGGTGCGAATTGGGAAGTGTGTGGCTTGGCGCGAATGATGATGCAGGTTTTTTTGTTGAGTATTGGCGCGGTCACTTAATTGTTGTTTTACTGTGGAGCAAATGTGTAGTTCGCGGCGCAAATCGGTAATAGGCTCACCTGATTGTTCTAGCACTTGGAAGCTATTCAGTGTGTACTGCTCGTCTTGAGTGGAAATGATCCTCGCATCAAGAATAGTTAAGCCTAGATTATCCAGTGCGGCTGTGCAGCGTGAGAAGATAAAGTCTTCCTGTTTGTGCTGGGCATAGATAAAGATTTCTGCGCTACCTCGCTGGTTTTGTGGGCGCAAGAGAATTAGCGGTAAGTCGTTTTCAGCGTTGGCGTTAATGGCAATGGTGTGCCAGACGGCTTCATCTGTATAGTAGCGTAGAAAATAATCAGAATTGATGTGTTGCCATGCTTTTTTGATGCTTGTTGCTGATAGCCCTTTTTTAAGTAATTCTTTGCGCGCGTCGGACTGAGTTTCTTTTATGGTATCTAATTGTAGGATCGGGTTTTCTAGTCCGCGTCTCAATGCGTTAGCTGTTGCGCTGTATAGTTCTTTTAGCAAGGAATCTTTCCATGAGGTCCATAGCGCGGGATTGGTGGCGCGAATATCAGCGACGGTAAGTAGGTATAGGTAGTTTAGGTTTTCTACTTTGCCTACTTTGGCAGCAAATTCATGAATCACTTCAGGGTCGCTAATATCTTTGCGTTGCGCTGTAGTCGACATGACTAAATGATTTCGCACTAGCCAGCAAATTAATTTGGTGTCGTGCGCTGATATTTTATGGTCGATGCAGAACTGCTGAGCAATTACTTTGCCTAGTTCGGAATGGTCTCCTTTTTTTCCTTTAGCAATGTCATGAAATAATCCGGCGGTGTATAAAATGTGGGGTTTAGGGATTAATAGGAAAATACTATTACAAAAAGGAAGCTCTTCATTGTGCTTTTCTAAGGCAAAGCGACGCAAATTTCGGATCACAAAAAGAGTGTGTTCATCCACTGTATATATGTGGAATAGGTCATACTGCATGCGTGCCACAATATTATTAAAGCTGGGCAAGTATGCGGCTAGTACGCCATAGCGATTCATCATGCGTAGTACGCGGTTAATCGTACGCGGTTGGCGCAATATATCTATAAACAGTTGTCGAGCCAGTGGGTCTTGACGGAAATTATCGTTAATCAGGTGTAAGTTACTGCGAATAAGGCGAATAGTCGTTGCTCTAATGCCGTTAATTGATGGAACTTTTTGTATTAATATAAAAACTTCCAGTAAGGCGCGTGGGTGAGCTTCGAAAATGCCGACGCTTTTTGCAGCAATATAACCGGCAATGCTGTCAAATTTGTCGTTGAGGGCTTGTGGTTTGTAAGTTTTTTCGTTGTGAGTAAGGCAGCGTTCGTCAAAAAATTGCAATAAGGTCTCATTAAGGCGTTCTAATTGCATCACTGTTTTGAAGTAGAGCTGCATAAATTGCTCCACGCCTTCATTGTTTTTCTGTTCGGTAAAGCCAAAAGATGCCGCTACTTCACGTTGGTGATCAAAAAGTAGTCGATCTTCGCAACGTCCTGTTTGTAAGTGTAGGGCAAAGCGTATTTTCCATAAGAGTTCCTGTGCAGAAAATAGTTCTTCATATTCGCTTTGGGGAAGAATGTCGTATTGAGTTAATTCGCGCAGAGTTGCTGTTTTGTAATGGTGCTTAAAGACCCATCCGATAATTTGTAGGTCTCTTAAGCCGCCAGGGCTTTCCTTTACATTGGGTTCTAAGTTGTAAGCTGTGCCATGAAATTTTTGATGCCTGATGTGCTGTTCTTCAAGCTTGGCATTATAAAACCTTTCTGAACTCCAAGGGGGGTGTTCTGATAATTGAGTGCTAAGGTCGGCGCTAAGGTCTTGGTTTCCTGCTAAGTAACGAGACTCCATGAGGCTGGTCATAATAGTTTGGTCGTCTGTCGCGGCTTGTAGGCACTCTGCGGTGCTGCGTACGCTTAGTCCTAGCTTTAATCCAGTATCCCAAAGGAAAGTGCATAATGCACTAAGCTGTTCTTTTGCTTGCTCTGGAGTGTTGTCGTCAAGCAATATAAGAATGTCGATATCTGAATACGGAAACATTTCTTGTCGACCGTAACCGCCCACTGCAATTAAGGCAAAATGTTCCGGCGCTTGGATTATAAAACGGTTCCACAGGACGTGCAGTACTTCGTCTATAAATAGCGATTTGCCGAGCAGTAGTGGTTGGATTGGGTTTTCGGGGGTGAAAATACTTTTCAGGTAACTGTTATGTTGTTGTATGGCTTGCTTAATCTGTTGTGCGCTATTAAGGCTGGGGGGGGCTAAATTATTCACATTTCCTCTTGGCGTAAAGTAAGGATTTCATATCCCGTAGGCGTTACTAGGATGGTGTGCTCCCACTGTGCGGAAAGTGAGCGATCTTTAGTGACGGCTGTCCAGCCATCTTTAAGTACTTTCATATGGCGTTTACCGATATTAACCATGGGCTCGATAGTCAGTATCATGCCAGCTTCTAAAGTCGCGCCTTCGCCTGGCTTGCCGTAGTGTAAAACTTGAGGTTCTTCGTGAAATTTCTTGCCAATACCATGTCCACAAAATTCCTGAACTATCGAATAACGGTTGGATTCAGCATGCTTTTGTATGGCATGGCCAATATCGCCAAGTGTACAGCCTGGTTTTACTTGTTCTATGCCTAGCATTAGGCATTCTTGGGTAATAACGCATAGGCGCTTTGCGTGAGGTGTTACTTCACCCACATAAAACATTTTGCTCGTGTCGCCATGATATTCTTCTTTAATAACGGTAATGTCGACATTGATAATATCGCCCTTTTTTAGCTTCTTTTCGTTAGGGATGCCGTGGCATATAGTGTAATTAATGGATGTGCAGATGGATTTAGGGAAGCCATGGTAATTAAGTGGCGCGGGAATAGCATTTTGCACATCAATAATATAATCATGACAAAGTTTGTCTAACTCATTAGTGGTTACGCCGGGAATGACATAAGGCGCAATAAACTCTAAAACTTCTGCGGCAAGCTTTCCGGCAATGCGCATCTTTTCGATTTCGGCGTCTGTTTTTATGGTGATTGACATGGCTGTGTGCTTGCTTGTTGTGGGGGGATGAATATATTAACAGGATTTGCTTAAAGATAAATTTTAACAGAGATTCCATTGTTGTAAAAAAGTAAATATGGTATAAAGGTAGGTTCATTTACTTAATACTCACATCTATCGACACGGTTAGTTGGGTGCTGGTTTTTTTTAAAAACTGGTTTCTAGTCGGGATAGGTGGAGGCGTAACCCTTCCGGAATGATCCGGAATTATTTGGAGAAAAGAATGGCCGCAGTATCAATGCGTCAAATGCTAGAAGCAGGTGTTCACTTTGGACACCAAACTCGTTATTGGAATCCACAAATGGCACCTTATATTTTTGGTGCACGCAGCAAAATTCATATCATTAACTTAGAGAAAACTCTTCCTTTGTTTAATGATGCAATGAATTATGTTGGTCAGATGTCTGCAAATAAAGGCAACATCTTATTTGTTGGTACTAAAAAGTCTGCCCGTAAAGCCGTTGCTGAGCAAGCAGTACGCTGTGGTATGCCTTATGTAAATCACCGTTGGTTGGGTGGTATGCTAACGAACTTTAAAACGATTAAAAAATCAATCAATCGTTTAAAAGAGCTTGAAGCAATGACGGCTGATGGAACAATGCAGCAACGATTCAGTAAAAAAGAAGCGTTGGGCATGGAACGTGAGATGGAAAAATTAGAGCGTAGCTTAGGCGGTATTAAAGATATGCGTGGTATTCCTGATGCGATTTTTGTTCTTGATGTAGGTTACGAGAAAAACGCACTTAGCGAAGCTAAAAAATTAGGTATTCCGGTTATTGGTATTGTTGATACAAATAACTCTCCTAAAGGTGTTGATTATATTATTCCAGGAAATGATGATTCAATTCGTGCAGTTAAGTTGTATGTTGAAACTGTTGCAACGGCTGTTTTAGAAGCTAAAGCTGCAAGTTTAGATATGTCAGCTAAATCTGATGAATTTGTTGAAGAAGCAACTAGCGCTGCTGAATAAGCGCGCATGATTGTGTATGATAATTGGCAGGCTTGCTAATTATTATAGGTCATTTATGAACGCCTCCATTTGGGGGCGTTTTTATAGAATTAAAGAAAATATAAAGGTAAAAAAGCATGAGTGTTACAGCTGTAATGGTAAAAGAACTACGTGAAAGAACGGGTTCAGGCATGATGGAATGTAGAAAAGCATTAATTGAAGCAGACGCTAATATGGAGCTTGCCATTGAAAATATGCGCAAAGCTGGTTTAGCAAAAGCGGATAAAAAATCAGGTCGTATTGCTGCTGAAGGGCGTATTGCTGTTGCACAAAGCGCAGATACGAAAAATGCTGTAATTATTGATGTTAACTGTGAAACTGATTTTGTTGCTAAAGGTGATGTTTTCAAAGCTTTTGCAAATGATATTGCTAATGCAATTTTAGCGTCAAATGTTGCCACTACAGAAGAGGCTTACGGGCTTAAATTGGCAGATGGCAAAACAATTGATGAAGTACGTCGCGGTTTGATTTCTAAATTAGGTGAGAACATTGCGCTAAGACGTTTTCAGCGAGTTGCTACAGAAGGTGGTACTGGGTTTTACTTGCATGGCGAAAAAATCGGTGTGTTAGTTAGCTTAGAAAAAGCAGATAACGAGTTAGCAAAGGATGTAGCGATGCATATTGCGGCTAGTAAACCTGTTTGTGTATCTGAAGCAGATGTAGCACCTGAGTTGGTTGAGAAAGAAAAAGCAATTTTTGTTGCTCAAGCAGAGGAAAGTGGCAAGCCTGCAAACATTATTGAAAAAATGATTGGCGGACGAATTAAAAAATTCTTAGCGGAAATTACGCTAGAAGGTCAAGCTTTTATTAAAGATGACAAAATGACAGTAGGCCAACTTGCTAAAGGTAAAGCAAATAAAGTACTTGCTTTTACTCGTTTAGAAGTAGGGGAAGGCATTGAAAAAGCTGAAGGTGATTTTGCTTCTGAAGTTATGGCGCAAATTCGCGGCTAAGTAAGCTACGATAGATCATGTTTTCAGTGTGCTTGCACACTGAAAACTACTGACCTAGAGCAGGGAATGTGTTTTGGGGTTGTGCCCAGCTTTTGTTGTGCAATGTTTTTATAGTGTAGATAGAATCGAATAGCTTACTTGTGGGCTGAGATTTATCAAATAACACTCTTTTTATCATTAACTTTAGATAGGTAGAATTTATGACTAAACTTATTTGCCAAAGAATTATGCTCAAATTAAGTGGCGAAGCGTTAATGAGCGATAAGGGGGGTAATATCGACCCTGATATCGTAAAGCGCTTGGCGACAGAAATAAAAGAACTATGTGATGCAGGCGTTCAAGTTGGTTTAGTCATAGGTGGTGGCAATATTTTGCGTGGTTCAGAGCAAGCTGCCGAAGGTTTGAATCGTGTTACCGCGGATCAAATGGGTATGTTGGCAACGGTGATTAATGCCTTGGCTATGCAAGATTCCTTAGAATTTTTAGGTCAGCAAGTGCGGGTTATGACGGCCTTAAAAATTAACCAAGTTTGTGAAGATTATATTAGACGACGAGCAGTTAGACATTTAGAAAAAGGCCGCGTGGTTATTTTTGCCGCTGGGACAGGAAACCCTTTTTTTACAACCGATTCGGCTGCGAGCTTAAGGGCGATTGAGATTAATGCGGAATTGATGATTAAAGCCACGAAAGTTAAAGGCGTTTATTCAGCAGATCCAGAAAAAGTGAAAGATGCTACGTTTTATTCACGATTGACTTATGATGAAGCACTTGATCAGCGTTTGAATGTTATGGATACGACTGCATTAGTGCTTTGTCGAGATAATGATTTACCTATGCGCGTGATGAATATTTTTGAATCTGGCGCAGTTATGCGCTTAATGCAAGGTGAAGAGATAGGTTCACTTATAGAGCGAGGAAACTAAATAATGATTAATGATATTGAGCAAGATGCAGCTAGCCGAATGGGTAAGAGCATTGAATCTCTTAAAAAAGGTTTTACTAAAATAAGAACGGGACGTGCACACCCAAGTTTGTTGGATCAAGTGGTTGTGTCTTATTATGGTGCCGATACGCCTTTATCTCAGGTAGCCAATGTTTCGATTGATGATTCTCGTACATTAGCCGTTACTCCATGGGAAAAAGGCATGATGCAAGCGATTGAGAAGGCTATTATGTCTTCAGATTTAGGCTTAAACCCTGTTACTAACGGTAATATTATTCGCGTACCTCTACCGATGTTAACGGAAGAGCGTCGCCGTGATTTGGTTAAGGTCGTTAAGGCAGAAGCAGAAAGTGGGCGCGTTGCTATCCGAAATGTTCGCCGTGATGCTAATAGTGAAATTAAAGAAGCCTTAAAGGAAAAAATGGTTTCTAAAGATGAAGCACATGCTGGCGAAGAAAAAATTCAGAAGATTACTGATGAATACATAAAACAAGTAGAAAAGCTTTTAGAGGAAAAAGAGGCTGATTTACTGTCTATATAAGGCATATTTGAATGCAAGCTGTAGCAAATAAAATCGATCGATCGCAATACCCTAAGCATATTGCCATTATTATGGATGGTAATGGACGCTGGGCGAAAAAGCGCCATTTACCACGTGTTATGGGGCATCCTGCTGGTGTTAAAGCGGTTAAGCGAGTGGTTGAGTTTTGTGCGCAGGAAGACATACAAGTTTTAACTTTATTTGCATTTAGTAGTGAGAATTGGAGACGGCCGAAAGAGGAGGTCTCCAAACTCATGGAACTTTTTATGAGTACCATGCAAAAAGAAGTTAATCGCCTAGATAAAAATAATATACGTCTGCGCTTTATTGGCGAACGCACTGACTTTTCTGAGAAATTACAGCAGAAGATGGCAGGTAGTGAGCGGCAGACAGAAAAGAATACTGGTTTAACGCTAGTGATTGCCGCAAACTATGGTAGTCATAGAGATATGACTTTAGCTGTGCAAAACATAGCAAGAAAAGTACAAGAAGGTGCTTTATCACCTGATGATATAGATGAAACACTCATTGCGAGTGGTCTTTCTATTTCAGACCTTCCAGAGCCTGATTTATTTATTAGATCAGGTGGAGAGCAACGTATCAGTAACTTCCTTTTATGGCAGCTCGCCTATACAGAACTTTATTTTACCTCGAAGTTATGGCCTGACTTTAATGCAGAAACCATGCAAGAAGCAATAGACGATTTTCTTACTCGTGAACGACGTTTTGGTCGTACCAGTGAGCAAGTGCAAAGCCTGTCTAAAGCAACTTAAATACATCCTTGCGTCTTTTTATAACCCCCTTAAAAATAATAAAAAAATGTTACTACAAAGAGTTATTACCGCTTTAGTTTTAGCCCCCTTGGTGGTGTTGGCTATTTTTAAATTACCGCACCTTTACTTTGCTATCATTTGGGGCATTGTTATGTTGATTGCCGCATGGGAATGGACAAATTTAGCGGAAGTAAAAACAGTATTAGGTAAGTGCTTGTTCTTGCTTGCCATGCTAATACCGATGGTGCTACTGCAATTTTGGACGCAACTATTAGAAGTGTTGGCGCAGTTAAGTAATTGGCCAGAAATACGAACTTATTCGGGGCTTATTGAAGCTCTTGTTGTTCCTGCTGTCGTGTTTTGGGTTTATGTGATGATTAAAATTCGTCGAGCAGGTGCTGATTTATTAGATATTAAGATGGGTGTCGGTAAGAAATTATTTATCGGTGGCTTTGTTTTAGTGTCTGCATGGTTGTTTTTATCTCGCCTAATGATACTTGAAGAGCCAGCTATGACCCTATTTTTCTTTGTTTTGATTTGGTCTGCTGATATTGGTGCTTATTTTGCTGGTAAAAAATTCGGTAAAACAAAATTAGCGATTGAAATTAGCCCAGGAAAAACACTGGAAGGTTTATATGGTGCATTGGTTTCAGCGGTAGTTATTGGTTTAGTATTTACTTTGTCTTTTGGTTTTTCAGCAATGAGCGTTAGTGACTTTTTAATGCTTTCAGTGATTACGGTACTTATTTCTGTTTATGGCGATTTATTTTTTAGTGCTGCGAAGCGTATTCGTGGTGTTAAAGATAGCGGTACTATTTTACCTGGGCATGGCGGTCTGCTAGATCGCTTAGACAGTGTTATCGCAGCGGTTCCCGTTTTTTATGCGGGTGTATGGTTTATTAGATGGATGTATTCATGAAAGGCATATGTATTCTAGGCGCAACAGGTTCTATTGGTGTTAGTACTTTAGATGTTGTGAAGCGGCACAGTGATTTATATCGCGTTGTTGCACTAACAGCTAATACTAATATTGATGCTTTATATAAGCAATGTTTAGAATTTAAACCTGAATATGCCGTTGTTGTTAATGAGCAAAAAGGAGCAGAATTTAAAGCGAAACTAGCGGGTACTGCTATTGCTGATATGACTGTTCTGACTGGTGCTGAAGCATTAGTGACCGTGGCTACTTTAGATAGTGTTGACTCAGTAATGGCCGCTATTGTTGGTGCCGCTGGTTTATTATCTGCATTAGCAGCCGCTCAAGCGGGAAAAACAGTGTTACTGGCAAATAAAGAGTCATTGGTTATGTCCGGTGATATTTTTATGCAAGCGATTAAAGATTCGGGTGCGGTTTTATTGCCTATTGATAGTGAGCATAATGCGATTTTTCAATGTATGCCTGCGGGTTACACCGCTGGACATGATGCTCCTTCAGCGAGACGTATTTTATTGACAGCTTCAGGCGGCCCGTTTAGAACGACACCACTTGATGGGCTAGATAAGGTCACTGTAGCTCAAGCAGTAGCGCACCCTAAATGGGATATGGGCAGAAAAATCTCGGTTGACTCTGCAACAATGATGAATAAAGGCTTGGAATTAATTGAAGCCTGCTTGTTATTCAATATGCAGCCTGAGCAAATTCAAGTTGTTATTCATCCGCAAAGCATTATCCATTCAATGGTCGATTATGTGGATGGTAGTGTCTTAGCGCAAATGGGTAATCCAGATATGCGCATCCCTATTGCGCACGCAATGGCGTGGCCTGATCGTTTCGATTCCGGTGTTGCACCTTTAGATATTTTTGCTGTTAAGCATATGGATTTTGAAGTGGCTGACTTGCACAGGTTCCCTTGCTTGCGTTTAGCGATAGAAGCTATTACCGCGGGCGGTATTATGCCAACGGTATTAAATGCTTCTAATGAGATCGCGGTAGAAGCTTTCTTAAATGAGCAAATACGTTTTACTGATATTCCAGAGGTCATTGAACAAAGTATGGCTAAATTCACAGCAACGCAAGCGGATACCTTAGAGCATATTCTTACTGCGGACCAGCAAGCGCGTGGGCAAGCTGAGAAAATCATTGTGGCTTTAGTTGCCTAATGGAGACCTTACATAGTCTGTTTTATTTTATAGTCGCGATTGGCTTATTGGTTGCGATTCATGAATTCGGCCATTTCTGGGTTGCTAGAAAAACAGGCGTTAAAGTACTGCGTTTTTCGATAGGCTTTGGTAAAGTCATTTGGAAATATCAAAAAGATAGTTCCACAACTGAATATGTGCTGTCAGCCATTCCGTTGGGTGGCTATGTGAAAATGGTTGATGAGCGCGAAGGTGATGTTGCACCCGAAGATTTACCGCATGCTTTTAGTCGCAAGCCCTTATGGGCGCGATCAGCTATTGTCGCGGCGGGGCCTATCTTTAACTTAGTTTTGGCGGTATTGCTTTATTGGTCGGTTTTTATGATTGGCGAAACCGGCATGCGTCCCGTGGTCGGCACGGTTGAACCTACGACACTCGCTGCTCAAGCGGGTTTTGTCGAAGGTGAAGAGATTATCTCGGTTAATGGCATTAAAACACAGACTTGGCGTGAAACGATGGAAACTCTGTTTGCTTCAGCGATGGATGCAGAAGAGGGATTGCCTATACAAGTCAAAACCCAAGATGGAATATTATTAACGCATACTTTGGTTATTCCTTTGGCAATAAGCCAGGAACCTGAGCTTTTATTTAAAGAGCTAGGCTTGAAAGCATGGCAGCCAACAATACCTGCAGTGGTGGGCAAAGTTATAGCGGACAGTGTTGCTGAGCAAGCAGGACTGCAAACCGGCGACCTTATTCTGAGTGCCGATGGCAACGAATTTAAAGATTGGTTAGAGTGGGTGGCATACGTACAAGTGCACCCAGGGCAAGCTATGTCATTATTAGTCGAGCGGGAGGGTTTAGTTGTCGCATTGAGCTTAACGCCTAAAAGTACTATTGAAAATGAAAAGATAGTTGGAAAAATAGGCGTTGGCGTGCAAGTGCCAGAGGGCTTACTTGATTCATTAATGGTTGACTACTCCTTATCTCCTGGCGATGCACTTGCTGCAGCAGTTAAACGGACTTGGTACTATTCAGGCGCGACCTTGAAAATGATGGGTTATATGTTTGTCGGCAAAGCTTCGGTAGATAACTTAAGCGGCCCGATTAGTATTGCTCAATATGCAGGAAAATCTGCAGAAATGGGTTTAGTTTCTTTTCTGAAGTTTCTGGCAATAGTCAGTGTTAGTTTGGGCGTTTTGAATTTATTACCCATTCCTGTTTTAGATGGCGGACATCTATTAATGTTTGCTGTTGAGGCAATTAAAGGTAGTCCCGTTGCAGAAAATATCCAATTAGTTTTTCAGCAAATAGGGATGGCAGCCTTATTAGGCTTAATGATTCTCGCTGTATTTCTGGATATAGGACGTTTATTTTAACTTAACCCCGCACCGCTCAATTATCTTAAAGGATTATTATGAATAACTTAAAACAAGCTTTCGTTGCTTTATTTTTAGCAGGATTATTTGTCGCCCCAACGGCTTATGCAGATAAAGAGGCATTGAGAAAAGTACTAGCAGAAACCATGCCTTCAATTTCTGTAGATGATATTTCTGACTCAGAAATAAAGGGTCTGTATGAAGTTATGGTCGGTGCGGATGTCTTTTATGTTTCAGAAGATGGCAAGTATCTGATTCAGGGGCATATGTTTGATTTAGTCGCTAAAAAAGATTTAACGGAAGATAAGCTAGCCAAAGCTAGAGCTGTCCTGATTAATGGCGTTGCTAAAGATCAGATGATTATCTATAAAGCGCCAGAAAGTAAATATACGATAAATGTTTTTACCGACATAGATTGTGGATACTGTCGTAAACTACATTCAGAAATGGATAAATATTTAGCTGAAGGCATTACTATTCAGTATTTATTTTACCCAAGAGCGGGTAAAGATTCTGATGCTTATAAAAAGGCCGTTTCAGTTTGGTGCGCAGATGATAGAAATGCTGCTTTAACTGGGGCTAAATCAGGATCAAATCCGCCAGTAGAAAAAACCTGCAAAAATCCTGTTGATGCTCATATGGCTTTAGGTGAAAAATTAGGTGTGCGTGGTACACCGATGATGATAACGACAAAAGGCACGATTTTCCCTGGCTATATGCCTGCTAAGCAATTAGCAGCGGCATTAGCTCAAGAAAAATAAAAGCGTATAATAACAATAATTTTAATTAAATGAGGAGTCATGATATGACTGATAACTGGATTGCACCTTCTATTCTTTCTGCTGATTTCGCTAAATTAGGTGAAGAAGTTGATAATGTTTTAGCCTCTGGCGCAGACGTTGTTCATTTTGATGTAATGGATAACCACTTCGTACCTAACTTAACTATTGGGCCATTGGTTTGTGACGCGCTTAGAAAGCATGGCGTGACTGCACCTATTGATGTGCATTTAATGATTGAGCCTGTTGACCGTATTATTCCTGACTTCGCAAAAGCCGGTGCAAGTATGATTACTTTTCACCCAGAAGCATCAACGCATATCGACAGGTCATTACAAATGATTCGTGATTTAGGTTGCAAATCTGGCTTAGTATTTAACCCAAGTACACCATTACATTTTCTTGATTATGTGATGGATAAAGTAGACATTATTTTATTAATGTCAGTGAATCCTGGCTTCGGTGGTCAATCTTTTATTCCTGGCACGTTGGATAAATTGCGTGAAGCAAGAAAAAGAATCGATGATAGTGGTTACGATATACGCCTAGAAATTGATGGCGGCGTTAAAGTAGATAATATCCGTGAAATTAAAGCAGCGGGTGCTGATATGTTTGTTGCTGGGTCAGCTATTTTTAGTCAGCCTGACTATAAAAAAGTGATAGATGAAATGCGTGCAGAATTAGCAAAAGCTTAAATTTATTTGCTGATCGAGTTAATGAGTTTAGCTCGATCACAGCATGGCCTTAATCATTTAGGAAGATAAGATATGACACAAGACGAAAGTAAACGTAAAGCAGCTGAAGCTGCCTTACCTTATATTAAAGATGTTGCTATTTTAGGTGTGGGCACCGGTTCAACCGTTAATCATTTTATTGATTGCCTCGCTGATTTTGACTTAACTAAAGATATTAAAGGTGCAGTATCTAGCTCTATTGCGACTACTGAAAGACTGAAAAAAATTGGTATTCCAGTGATGGAGCTTAGTGAGTCTGGCAACTTAGATGTTTATGTCGATGGTGCAGATGAAACTAACGCGTTAAAGCAGTTAATTAAAGGCGGCGGCGGCGCATTAACACGCGAGAAAATCATCGCGGGTGCAAGCAAGAAGTTTGTTTGTATTGTTGATGAAAGCAAAACAGTTAAAGTCTTAGGTGAATTTCCTTTACCTATCGAAGTTATCCCAATGGCACGTAGTTATGTTGCCCGTGAAATTGTTAAATTAGGCGGCCAGCCCATTTGGCGTGAGAATTATAAAACTGATAATGGTTGTGAAATTCTTGATGTACATAATATGGAAATTGCTGAGCCATTAGCATTAGAACGCTTAGTTAATAATATCCCGGGTGTTGTTACGGTTGGTATTTTTGGCTTAAGGCCTGCTGATGTTGTATTAGTTGCCAAAGCCTCTGGTGTAGAAACGCTGTAATATTGCGTTAATGTAGGATGGGCGGAGCGTTTTTTCGAACCCCATCTTAAAACTATTGCCGCTGAATTAAGAGTTAATGGTGTTATTTGTGGGAGGGGCTTTAGCCCCTCCCACAATCTATTATTTTTAAGTCATATTTCTCTTAATATGAGTATGGCAATGTTCCTGCGTAACATCAGTTATAAATAGTCGTTGTACCTGGTTCGTTTAGTTCCTTTCCCGTAGTGCCTCTGTTACCATCTGCAAATCTTGCATAATCCACGTCGGTGTAAAATCAATTTTTTTCAAATCTTCACGTTTTGATGCCCCTGTTAAAACCATTAAACTACGCATCCCTGTGCGTACTGCACCTAAAATATCCGTATCTAAACGATCACCAATAGCAATGGTATTTTCTGGAGTTGAGCCTAATAAAGCGAGTGCTTGTTGATACATAATGGGTTCAGGCTTGCCTATAATAGTCGGTGTGCGCCCTGTCGCTGCATGTAGTGCGGCAAGAATTGCGCCATTACCTTGCACTAAGCCTCGCTCAGTCGGTAGTGTCGTATCTGCATTGGTGGCAATAAATTCTGCGCCTGCTTGTAAGTTCAGCGTTGCAGTAGACAGTTTACCCCAAGTGATCGTTTCATCTTTTCCACAAACTACAATATCCGCGCCTTGATTGGGTGTTTTCGGGCTATTTAATTGGTAAATATTCGTTAAAGTGAAGCCCTGCTCTAATAGTGGCTGGCTCGCCCCTTGTTCACCTAACACGAAAATACGCGTATTCGCTGGGTCTTTATGTTGAGCAAGATACAGCGCGGTAGCCATGCCCGAAGTTAATATTTCTTCCTGTTTCACACTAATGCCCATACGCGCTAATTTTTTAACATATTGCTCGGCAGTATTACTGGCATTATTGGTTGCCAGAATAAAAGGCATATCTTGCTCACGTAATAGCTGAAAGAAATCGCTTAAGCCTGCAATAGCCTGCTCACCGTGCCATAATACGCCATCCATATCGACAATCAGCGCATTAATATTAGTCAAAGGTATGTTCATGAGAGTAAATGTATTGAGTCAAAAAAAGAGTAGTAAGAGTGTTAGCTTATCAGTTAGTTTAGCGCTGATTTTTGTTGTTTTAAGTATAACAGGCTGTAGCGTAAAACAGCCAGGGCAAGTGGCTATTGCCACCGCGCATCCCTTAGCGACTCAAGCGGGCTTTGAGATTTTAAACAAGGGCGGCAATGTTTATGATGCGGCGGTAGCAGTAAGCGCTGCTTTAGCGGTTGTTGAACCTTCAGGCTCTGGCTTGGGTGGCGGTGGCTTCTGGTTGTTACATAGAGAAAGTGATGGCTTGGATATTATGCTGGATGGTCGTGAAAAAGCGCCCTTAGCCGCAGATAAAAATATGTTTCTGGATGCTCAGGGTAACGCGGTTACAGGGCTATCGTTAAATGGTGCTTTGGCTGCTGGTATTCCTGGTATGCCAGCAGGTTTAGTGCATTTATCGAAACACTATGGCAAATTGAGCTTAGCTGAAAGTTTAGGGCCTGCTATTCGTTATGCTGAACAGGGCTTTAATATCGGAGAGCGTCATCAAAAACTGCTAGGTTTTCGTAAAACGATGTTAAATAAAGACGCTGAAACGGCCGGTATTTTTTTGCAACAAGGCGACATTCCAGAGAAAAATAGCCTATTGATACAAACTGATTTGGCCAGCACGTTAAAGAAGTTAGCGAATAAAGGACATGCGGGGTTTTATGCGGGAACGATTGCCGATAAATTAGTGAATGCGGTACAACAAGAGGGCGGTATCTGGTCATTAGAAGATTTGAAAAAGTACCAGCTTATCGAGCGCGAACCCGTTACGGGGAGTTATAAAGATATAAAAATCACCAGTGCGGCTTTGCCCTCATCAGGTGGTATCGTTTTAATTGCTGCTTTGAATATATTGGAAAATATCGATTTGGACTCGGTTGATAGCATTACGCGTAAACACTTGATTATTGAGGCATTACGTCGCGCTTATCATGATCGTGCATTATATTTAGGTGATGCAGATTTTATTGATGTGCCTGTAGAGCGGCTCTTGAATAAAGACTATGCTCAGGGTTTAGCCAGTACACTACGTGCGGATAAGGCTTTGCCTAGTGATTATCTAACAGGGCAAACAGAAGATCAGCCAGGCGGTCGTAATACCACACATTTTTCGATTATTGATGCTGAAGGCAATCGAGTCTCGGCGACTTTAAGTGTTAACTTCCCATTTGGCGCCGGGCTAGTGGCATCAGGGACGGGCGTGTTATTAAATAATGAAATGGATGATTTCGCCAGCGCTAAGAATTCGGCTAATGGTTATGGTTTAGTCGGTGGTGCAGCAAATGCTATTGCCTCAGAGAAGCGCATGTTATCCAGTATGACGCCAACTTTTTTAGAAGATAATAAACGTATAGCGGTTTTAGGTACTCCGGGCGGCAGTCGTATTATTTCTATGGTGTTATTAGCGGCACTAGATTTTGCAGCGGATAATTCGCCTGAATCATGGGTAAATGTTAAACGCTTTCATCATCAATATATTCCTGATCAGATTTTATATGAGAAAAATGGCTTAACTGAAGATGAAGTGCAAGGGTTGCAAGCTCTAGGTCATCAGCTGATGCAGAAATATAACTATGGGAATATGCAAGCCGTGCAACTAGATAAAGTGAGTAAAGAGCTCGCTGCGGCTAGTGATCCTCGCGGCGAGGGCTTTGCCAGCGTGCAAACGCTTGATTAATAAAGCTCAGGTTAATGTTTACACGACGACATCGGTATCTAGTTTTTATCACCGGCACGCGCATTACTTAAGCTTATTAGATGCTAATGAACTAGCCGTTACTGAAAGGTTTAAATTTGCTCAAGTAAGAGATAATTATATTGTTGCCCATGGGTTGTTAAGGGAAGCATTAGCGAACTATATTAATGAGTCCGCAGTACAATTAAAATTTTCGAAAACAGAATTTGGTAAGCCATTTTTAGCGGACTATCCTGAACTAAGTTTTAATCTGTCGCATTCGGGCGATAGTCTGGCGCTAGCCATCGCGCAGCAATGCCAACTAGGTATTGATATTGAATACTATAAGCCACGTGATACTTGGGCTGGGCTGGTCAAAAAATGTTTCTCTATTGAGGAAGCCGACTATTGGCATGGTTTAGATAAGTCGGAGCAGGGTCGTGCTTTTTATCAATTTTGGGTAAGAAAAGAAGCCTTTGTTAAAGCAGATGGCAAAGGCATTACCTTAGGCTTAAATCAATGTGTGATCAACCCCGCTAATTTAAGTGGTTTTTTACGGGTGCCAGAGACCTGTGGTGCGGCGGAGAAGTGGCGTATTGATGCGTTTTCTTTATCAGAAGACGTTATGGGGGCTGTAGTCTGTGATAAGAAAAATACTGTATTACGATTTATAGAATTTAATTAGATAAGGTCGGACTTTAGTCCGCTAATGGACTGTATTGCTCAAAGTCGGCGGGCTAAACCTCGTCCTAAGAAATTAAAGAGTATGCTTAACTTCAATGCCGCTTTTTTCAAAACAATAGTGATTCGTGCGCCCATTGCATCGAAGTTATTTTATGTGCGTTCCTAAATAATATTAAAAACAATAAAATTATCACAATGATTAGACAGGACACCTTGGATTATCAAAAACTATTTTTAGAAGACATACCGTTAATGGATGTCAGAGCGCCTGTTGAGTTTGATAAAGGGGCTTTTCCTCGTAGTCAGAATATTCCGATTTTAGATGACCCACAACGCGAAGCCATCGGCACTTGTTATAAAAACGATGGGCAAGATGCGGCTATTGCTTTAGGTTTGGAGCTAGTCAATCCTGAGCTGCGCGAACAAAGGCTGGAGCAATGGACGCAATTTGTAAGGTCTCATCCAGAAGGATATTTGTACTGTTTTCGTGGTGGCTTGCGTTCACGCACGACTCAGGCGTGGTTAAAAGAGCAGGGCGTTAATTATCCGCTTATTAAGGGTGGCTATAAAGCCATGCGCACGTACTTAATTGAACAATTGGAGTTGAGTGCGCAACAAATTCCTTTTGTTATTTTAAGTGGACTTACTGGGTCAGGCAAAACCCATGTTTTAAAAAAAACCAATTATTATGTTGATTTAGAAGGGCAGGCTAATCATCGAGGCTCTGCATTTGGTAGTAATGTTCGCGATTACCAGCCTACTCAGATTAACTGGGAAAATGAATTATCCATAGCTTGTCTTAAATATCGACATAAGCTTCCCAGTGCGGGGTTGCTATTGGAAGATGAAAGTAAGCGTATAGGACGCTGTATTTTACCGGATAGTTTTCACCATAAAATGACGCAAGCGCCTTATATATTCTTAGAGCGTGATTTTGAACAGCGTGTCTTGATTATCCGGGAAGATTACTTTGCCAGCAATTGGTTGTTATATCAGCAGGAATTTAAAGAGCTTGCTGAGGGGAAATTCAGTGATTTTTTGCTTAATAGTTTAGCGCGGATAAAAAAGCGTTTGGGTGGCGTACTTTATCAAAAAATGCACGCCTTATTTACTTTGGCTTTAGAGCATTTATTTGCAACGGGGCAAAGTGATTTATTTGATGAAAGTATTCGTTTGTTACTGGAAGAGTACTATGACCCGATGTATCAGTATCAGCTAAAAAATAAACAGAGTGAGATGATATTTAGCGGGTCAGAGCCTGAGATTTTATCTTGGGTTGAAGAGCATTTAAAGAATATGAAATCATGAGTACTGCACCTATATTCAAGGATTTAGTTTTAGTCGGTGGCGGACATAGTCACGCGCTAGTTTTACGCCAGTGGGCAATGAATCCTTTGCCTGGCGTACGAATTACTTTAATCAGCCCGCAGACGATGACGCCTTATTCAGGCATGTTGCCAGGATTAATTGCAGGGCATTATAGTTTTGAACAAACGCATATTGATTTGGTGAAATTAGCACTGTGGGCTAATATCCGTTTTATTCAGGATAAAGTAACCGCGATTGATGCTGAAGCGAAAACCTTAACACTAGCGAATCGGCCGGCTATTGAATTCGATGTGGTTTCTATTGATATTGGTTCAACTCCCAATCAACAGATTGAAGGCACGAAAGAATATAGCACTCCAGTAAAACCCATTAGCGACTTTTATACACGCTGGAACCTGATTCAAAAACAGGTGCGACAACATAAAATCAAATCGCTGGCGGTTGTCGGCGGTGGGGCAGGCAGTGTTGAAGTTATCATGGCTTTCGCTTGTAAACTGCAAAAAACGGATGCATCGTTACAGTATCATTTGATAACTGGCGCAGAAGATATTTTACCTGGCTATAACCATCAAGTTATTAGCCAGGTTAAAAAGCAGCTAAAAAAATATAATATTACGCTGCATAGCTCCACGCGAGTGACTAAGCTCAGTAAAGGCATAATTCATTGCCAGCAGGGCGATCCTATTTTATCTGATGAAATTATCTGGTGTACTCAAGCATCAGGTGCTTCTTGGTTAAATAAAGGTCAGCTAGCGTGCGATGATGCTGGTTTTATGAACGTCAGACAGACCTTGCAATCATTGGAGTATGATTATGTTTTTGGTGCAGGTGACATTGTTAATATGGTCGCTAATCCACGACCTAAAGCAGGTGTTTATGCGGTCAGACAAGCGCCTGTATTATTTCATAATCTACAGGCTGTATTGCTGAACCAAAAGCTAATTAATTATAAACCGCAGGATGGTTTTTTAAGTTTGCTGGCATTAGGTGAAAAGAAAGCGACAGGTTCAAAATCCCTATTAAGCTTTTCAGGCGATTGGGTGTGGCGCTGGAAAGATTCGATTGATAGAAAATTTATGGGTAAGTTTCATCAATTACCTCCGTTGGCTATGAATTTCGATGCAACAATTAATCCACAGCTTATTGATGCACAAGAGCAAACAGAACAGCATGACCCCTTAAAGCGTTGTGGTGGCTGTGGGGCAAAAATAGGCGCAAATGTCTTGCAACAAGTGCTTAATGATTTGCTAGGGGAGGGGCATTATCAGCCTCAAGATGCAGTGCAAATTACCAATAATCCTGACATTGTTTATCAAAGTGTCGATGCCCTTAAAACGCCCATTCAAGACCCTTGGTTATTTGGACAAATTGCAGTGAGTCATGCGCTGAGCGATTTGTATGCGATGAATCTTAAACCCGATTCCGCACAAGTATTGATTACCTTGCCATACGCCAGCCAAGAAATACAAAAACGTCAGTTAAAAATGCTTATGCAGGGTATTTTTATGCAATTAGACACGCTGCAATGTCGTTTTTTAGGCGGACATACTTCTGAGGCCAGCGAGCTTTCAGTGGGTTTAGTGGTTAATGGTATTCAGCAGGAAGCCCCTTTATTTCATAAACAAGGCTTAATGCTTGGGGATAAACTGGTGTTATCTAAACCATTAGGAACGGGTGTTATATTGGCAGCGGCCATGGAAGGTCAGTGTGATGGTGAAGTTTTCAATCAAGCGATTGATTCCATGTTACAAGCGAATGATCAAGCAGCTAAATTATTGAGTGGGCTTAATGTACAAGCTTGCACCGATGTCACAGGCTTTGGTTTGCTTGGCCATTTATATGAGCTATGTCAGGCATCAGATTGTGCCGCGACTTTAGATTTAAATGCGATTCCTGTGCTAGCTGGGGGAGAAGCTCTCGCAGTACAGAATATTAAAAGCAGCCTTTATAATCAAAATCGCCAAGCGCTTAACGTGATTGAGTGGGAAGATGCAATGATGCAAAATCCTCGATTTAAGTTGTTGTTTGATCCGCAAACCTCAGGGGGCTTATTAGCTGGAATACCTGCTACATGCTATACAGAGCTAGATGAGAGCTTCCATCAACAGTTTTATACCATCGGCGAAGTGACTGAATTTAATTCGGCTGTGTCGCAAATTAAAATCCAGCGAGCTGCAATTTAGGATAGCTCTCTTGCTGGAGAGGGCTGGGGTGAGGAGAATAAAACCAAAGCTTTATTTATTTTCCCACATCCAACCTTCTTTCACTGGAGAAAGCTTTTAGACTTGTGTTAATACCTATGCCTACAAACAGAAATACTGGCTACGAAGTTAAGGCGGGACACCTTGATGACTCTCGTTCCCACGCTCCGCGTGGGAACGTATATGGGAACGCTCTGCGTTCCGTGACGCAGAGCGTCAGTCTATGCATTACAACGCAGAGCGTTGGAACGAGGTTGTGTGGTTTTTGTCCCGTCTTAAGTGCGTAGCCGAAATACTTTATCCACAAGCCATTATAATTTATAAATATTAAGGTTCACCATGAAATTAAAAATTGCCCTCCTGTCCTTTTGTCTATTTTTCCTAGGTACAGAATCCAGTCTTGCCGATGAAAAGCAAGGACTTATCACTATTAAAGTAGATTTAAAAGCTCCAGAAACGCCGCAATCAGCAAAAATATGGCTACCTTACCCTGTTTCAGGAGAATATCAACTCATTGAAAATATGGCAATTAAAGGGAATTTTATAAACTCTGGCGTTTATAAAGAACCCAAAAGCGGAGCTTTATACTTCTTTGCTGAATGGCCGAAAGAAATACAAGAAAAAAATATGGAGCTAGGCTTTAAAGTCAGCACTCAAGAACGTCAAGCCATCAAATTGATTGATACTGGCGCGCCAGTTCCGGTTGAAATACAAAAATATTTGCAGCCAGATTGGTGGGTGCCAACTGATGGGCAGGTAGCAGAAATTGCCCAAGGTATACAAAAAGGCAAAACCGGCATACTTGAAAAATCTCGTGCTGTTTATGATTGGGTCGTTGAAAATACTTCAAGAGATCCTAATGTAAAAGGCTGTGGCCTTGGTGTTGTTGAAGTGACTTTAAGTAAGCGTAGTGGTAAATGTGCAGATATTAGTTCGGTCTATGTCGCTTTAGCCAGAAATGTAGGCGTGCCCGCAAGAGAGGTGTTTGGTCTTAGATTGGGTAAAAAAGCCGAGCAAGATATTACCGGCTGGTATCACTGCTGGGCAGAATTTTATTTGCCTGGCACAGGATGGGTTGCTGTTGATCCTGCTGATGTCAGAAAGAAAATGCTAGTTGATCAATTAGAGTTAGCGGATATAAAAGAACTTAGAGAATACTTTTTTGGTGGCGTTGATGCTTACAGAATGACGCTTGAAAGTGGTGGTCGAGGTATTACGCTGCAGCCGGCTCAAGAATCTAAACCGGTTAACTATCTAATGTACCCGTATGCAGAAGTTAATGGCAAAGCCTTAGATTATTTTGATCCAGAAAGCTTTCGTTATTCGGTGAGGTTTAAAGAGCTGTAGGGTGAAATAGCGTTAGCGTTTTCCACCAGTGGTAGGGTATGGCTATTTGTATGCCGGAAAACGCCATGCTATTCCAGCCGTACGTATACGGCTTACGAGTGGATATATAAAGTATAGCCAATTAATGCTTACATCAAGCTGGCTTGGCTTCCTGATCCTTCCCATCAAACATACTGCTAGTATCAGCTCAATTTTACGTTAAAATAGCACATAAATTATATAAGTTAGGCAATTGAATGAGCGATACTGTATTTACTGGAAAATTACGCCAATGGAATAAAGATAAAGGCTTCGGTCTTATCGGTCAAGCAAAAGGCAAGCGTGATATTTTTATTCATGGATCAGAATTAAAAGGCTTAAGTCGTAAACCAAAAATCGGTGATACTATTTCTTACCAAGTTATCACATCAAAAGGTGGAAAAACTCAGGCGATAAATGGATATATTAAAGGTGTTAGTGCTCCCCATCAAACAACTAACACACAGAGTCAGAGCGCTCTAAGATTAATTTCATTTATAGTCATATTTGCTGCTATTGTGGTGGTCATTAATATTATTAAATACTTTATATAATATACGACTGTCTTTTCAGCAAGTAGGGTGGAATAGCGTTAGCGTTTTCCACCATAGCTAGGGAATGAGCATAAAATAACCAGCAGCTCATTTGAGGATGTACAGCTTATTTCATGCGTGTTCTTAAGCGGAAATATGCCGGAAAACGCTACGCTATTCCAGCCTACATATACAGTTTTCGATCCAAGGGTAGGCAAAATTTTTCTGCCTACCTTTCCAGATAAAAAACTTAAAACAAGCCCGTAATCACACCCTCATCAGTAATATCAATGCGCTCTGCCGCTGGGACTTTAGGTAAACCCGGCATGGTCATCATATTGCCGGCAATAGCGACGATAAAGCCTGCGCCATTGGCTAAGCGAACTTCAGTAATTTCTACCGTATGACCAGATGGTGCGCCTATCGCGGTTGGGTCGGTAGAAAATGACATTTGTGTTTTCGCCATACAGATTGGGAAGTGACCGTATTCCGCTTGTAGGGCTTTAATCTCTGCTTTGACTTTAGGGCTGGCAGTGATATTTGCGGCACCGTGCAGTTTAGTCGAAATCGTTTCGATTTTATCCCAAAGTGGTAATGATTCATCGTAAACAAAACTACAGCCTGGTTCGCGATTATCAACGATATTAACCACTTCTTGTGCTAAAGCTTCTGCACCTGCTCCACCTTCAGCCCAATGTTTGGAAACGATACATTTTGCACCTAAGGCCTCGCATTTTTTGATAATCAGTGCAATTTCCGCTTCAGTATCAAAAGTGAAGTGGTTAATGCAGACGACACAAGGTAAGCCGTAGTGCTCGGTGATGTTCGTTAAATGACGCTCTAAGTTAGAAAAACCAGACTCTATAGCGGCCAGGTTTTCGTTATTTAGTTCATCTTTTTTCACGCCGCCATGTGATTTTATCGCTCTTGCCGTTGCTACTAAAACAACAGCTGAAGGCTTAAGTCCTGCCATGCGACATTTAATGTCGATAAACTTTTCTGCCCCTAAATCCGCACCAAATCCCGCTTCAGTAATCGCATAATCAGCTAGTTTTAATGCGGTTTTAGTGGCCGTTACGGTATTACAACCGTGTGCGATATTGGCGAAAGGCCCGCCATGTATAATGGCTAGGTTGTTTTCTAGGGTTTGTACTAGGTTGGGTTTGATCGCGTCTTTTAATAAAGCGGCCATTGCACCTTGTGCATTCAAATCACGCGCATAAACTGGTGTGATTTTATCGGCTTTATACGCGATAACGATACGTCCTAGGCGTTCTTTTAGATCGGCACGGTTAGTGGCTAAACATAAAATTGCCATCACTTCCGAAGCTACCACAATATCATAGCCATCTTCACGACAATAGCCGTTTGCAGGGCCGCCTTGACCGACAGTAATTTGACGTAATGCACGGTCATTCATATCGACGACACGTTTCCACTTTATGCGGCGTGAGTCTATACCCAGTTTGTTACCGTGATTAATGTGGTTATCAATCATCGCAGACAATAAATTATGCGCGACACCAATAGCATGAAAATCACCAGTAAAATGCAGGTTAATATCTTCCATCGGGACGACTTGAGAATAACCACCACCCGCTGCACCGCCTTTCATACCAAAGCAAGGGCCGAGCGATGGCTCGCGCAAACACATAATGGTTTTCTTGCCAATGCGATTCATCGCATCACCTAAGCCAACGGTCGTCGTTGTTTTACCTTCGCCTGCTGGGGTAGGGCTAATGGCAGTGACTAAAATCAGTTTGCCGTCTTGTTGATCTTTTAAACTATTGACATATTCCAGTGAGATTTTGGCTTTGTAATGACCGTAAGGATCTAAATGTTCCGCAGGAATATTAAATTTTTCCGCCGCTAAATTAATAATCGGCTGCATTTTGGCTTTTTGGGCAATTTCTATATCAGACATCTTTAATCCTGAAAATGATTTATTTTGTTTTTAAGGAGTGTAATTTTTGAATATTGTAAGTGATTTTATCGCTGTCATTGTATGTGATAACAATGCCGTGCTGAGTTAATTCATGTAACACCGAGGCGGGGTTAATACTTGCATCGCTTTTAAATTTGCTCGTGATGCTATTTAATAGTGTCGTTTTCTTTGCAGGTTTATTTGAATGGCTATTTAAGTGCAAACAATAATCTTGCGAGGCATCACTTATGGGTTGAGCTGTAGGTGTCGGGAATACTTCTGTTTGTTTTTTGATTATTCCTATACGTTTTGCACTGCGTAACTGTGAGGTAAGCAAATCGATAGCAATATCTAAATCTGTATCATTAGAAACAATATCAAAATGGGTTTTCTCAGGTAATTGCGCCATTAATGCTCCTGCCCAAAAGGTAATGCCAAAGTCAGCTGCATTCTTCTTTACAGCAGGCATTTTAATGATTTTTAATGTATTGTCATTAACCGATTTTGTTAGAGGGATAACCCAGTCAATAGGTATTTTTGCTCCGCTTTGAGCATAACAAATAATAACTTGGGAATAGTCGGCTAAATTCTCCAGCAATTTACTTGTTTGGCTAGGACAGTTTTCTAAGTCAATGAGCAATACTTGCATAATTTAATTGGGTTATTTTTTTGTTACTGCTTATTTCCATACGTCATCTTCTTTGCGATCTAACTATGCTTCAGTTATATTGGCGCTATGGCTTTGTCAAACTCGGTCGCTTGCGGCGGAGTTTTTGATAAACTTCTTGTTGTGCTTGCCTGGACAATGTTTACCAGTCTTGTTTTTTATTGATAAAGCCGTGAAACACCTCAGTTTAGTAGGTTGGGTTAGGATTTTCTTGTGTAGCAATAAAAACGTAACCCAACAATAATGCTAGTCGCGATAAACAGGAAAGCGTTTACATAATGCATGTACTTTCTCGCGTACGGCTGTGATGACGGTTTCATCTTCCATATTTTCCATCACATCACACATCCAGCTGGCAATATCGGCGACTTCCGCTTCTTTAAATCCGCGTGATGTGGGTGCAGGTGTTCCTACGCGTATGCCGCTGGTGACAAATGGCGATTCAGGATCATTCGGTACGGCGTTTTTATTCACCGTGATATGCGCTAAACCTAAGGCTGCATCAGCGGCTTTACCAGTAATACCTTTGGGAATTAAAGACACTAGCATTAGATGATTGTCTGTACCACCAGAAATCACATCAAAACCGCGCTCCATAAACACTGCCGCCATTGCGCGTGCGTTATCAATCACTTGTTGTTGATAAACTTTGAATTCAGGCTGTAAGGCTTCTTTGAAAGCAACGGCTTTCGCTGCAATGACGTGCATTAATGGGCCGCCTTGAATGCCTGGGAAAATATTTGAGTTAAATTTTTTCTCAAGTTCAGGGTTGCTCTTACATAAGATCAAACCGCCGCGTGGGCCGCGTAAAGATTTATGTGTGGTGCTGGTAACGACATCAGCAATGGGGACTGGGTTTGGATATAAACCGGCAGCGACTAAGCCAGCAACATGTGCCATATCAACAAATAAATACGCACCGACTTTATCGGCAATCTCTCTAAAGCGTTGCCAGTCCCAAATACGTGAATAAGCAGAAAAGCCAGCGACGAGCACTTTAGGTTTGTGCTCTAAAGCAAGTGCTTCAACTTGATCGTAATCAATTTCACCAGTTTCATAATCTAAACCGTACTGCACTGCATGGTAAATTTTGCCAGAAAAATTAGGTTTTGCGCCGTGGGTTAAATGTCCGCCATCAGCAAGGCTTAAACCTAGAATTGTGTCGCCAGGCTGAATTAATGCCATAAAGACGGCCATATTAGCTTGTGAGCCAGAGTGTGGTTGCACGTTAGCGTAATCTGCGCCAAATAATTCCTTTGCGCGGTCTATCGCTAGTTGTTCTGCTTTATCGACATATTCACAGCCACCGTAATAACGTTTTCCCGGATAACCTTCTGCGTATTTATTGGTTAATAGCGTGCCTTGCGCTTCCATTACGCGAGGGCTGGTGTAGTTTTCTGAGGCAATTAATTCTATATGGTCTTCTTGGCGTTGGCGTTCTTCTTCAATCGCTTGGAAGAGTTCATCGTCAAAACCTGCAATAGTCATTGATTTTTTAAACATGGTGGTTTCCTAAATGAGAAGTGTTATATAAGCTGTGGCTGGATTAGCAGTATTTGCAGGTCAGCAACATTGGTGCCTGTTGCGCCTGTGATCAGCAAACCCTCGGATATTTGTAAAGCGTGATAGGCATCATTATTGGCTAAATATTGTTTAGGCTCAATAGTTGCGTTGCGCATACGTGTTATTGTTTGTGGGTCGACCATTCCACCAGCCGCATCGGTAGGGCCGTCGTGGCCATCGGTGCCGCCACTTAAAAACACCCAATCTGCGTTAAGTTGGTGTTTTTCAGCTGCGATAGCAAAGGCCAGTGCCATTTCTTGGTTGCGCCCGCCTAAGCCATTGCCCGTCAGAGTAACTGTAGTTTCGCCGCCAGCTAAAATGGCGCAAGGTCTATCTATATTTTTGGCGAGTAGTGCTTGTGTGTAGATCACTAAATCTTCGGCGACTTGTTTGGCTTCGCCGCTAAGTTGGTCGCTGTATAAATGCAGATCGTAATCTAAGTTTTGAGCTGTTTGGCTAATGGCTTGTACGCTAATGGCATTACTGCCGCATAGCGTGTGATCTGTGTTATTGAAAATAGCATCGCCTAGTTTAGGTGTTTCGCTGATGATGCCTTGCGCGCCTTTTTCTAAGTGAGCTTGTACGTTTGGCGCTACCTTATGCCAAAGTTGTTTGTCTTTGAATACTTGTATAGCTTCGTTAAATGTCGTGTCGTCAGCAACCGTTGGGCCGCTGGCGATAGCACTTAAGTCATCGCCCAATACGTCAGATAAAATGAGTGCGTGTAAATCAGCGGGTGCGGCCATTTTTGCTAAACCCCCGCCTTTTAGTTGTGATAAATGCTTACGTACACAATTAATTTTATTAATAGCCGCGCCTGAGGCAAGTAGTAAATCAGTAGTCGCTATTTTTTCATCTAGGCTAATGCCGTCAGCAGGGAGGGGAATGAGTGCTGAGCCCCCGCCTGAAACCAATACTAAAACCAGGTCGCCTTGCTGTGCTTGTTGAGCTATTTTTGCGATGCGTTGTGCCGCAGAAAAGCCTGCTTGATCAGGTAAGGGATGGTTTGCGCCGATCACTTCAATATTAGCTAATTCAGTAACATTTTCATAGTTGGTGATGGCTGTAATGGGTTGAGCTAAAAGCTGAGCAGGGATGATTTCTTGCGCTGCTTTTGCCATCGCGCAGGCAGCTTTACCAAAAGCAATAACATGGACTTTTTGCCAGTTACCGCGGCGCTTTGCATTGCTGTTTAAATCTAAAGTGATGTCTAGTCGCTTGCCATCACTCTGTAAACAACGCTTAACTGCTGAATAGGGATCAGCCGCTTGAATGCCCGCTTGAAAAATAGCGATAGCATCTTGGCGTAAGTTATTAGTTGTTTGCGTCATCAATTTTAAATGAATGTTAGGCCATTTCTTTGGCTAATTTAAAAATCAATTCAGCATCTAAAACTTGTTTGTTATCTTCAAAAAGCCGAGCGATACAGGCGCGATGTAATGCGAGCTTGAACGCGCCAAAGCCAATTGCCCCCCAGATGATTTTGCCATGACGGTCGATACCTTTGTCCATCATGTCAGTGCCACCTATGCCGATAGGAGGTGTGGCGTTAGCATCGGCTAGCATTTCTAAATTAGGGTTATTTTGCCAGTGTTCAGGTTTCAATAGCTCAATGCCAGCGGCGCCGGTTGCCAATACGATATTGGCGTTTTTAATGGCATCACCGCGAGCATCGCTATCGTTTGCTTCGGTTGCTGATAAATCGACATTAAAGCGTTCTTTCATAGCAAGGCAGGCTTTTTCTGAATTAGCTAAACTGCGTGACACGATAGTGACGTGCGCGCCTTCCTCGGCAAGCATTACAGCCGCTCTTTGACCAACAGGTCCGGTACCCGCAAGTACGACTGCTTGTTTGCCTGCTAATGGCCCACTGCTGGCTAATTTTGCTACTGCAGCGGCGGCTGTGGTGTTACTGCCATTGCTGTCGAGCATGACCGAGACTTGAAAACCAGGGAAAAAATAAGATTGCACCGCATTAAACAGTGCTTGCCCAGCTGCCATATCGCTACCGCCAACGAAAATGGCGGTATTTTTTTTGTCTTTAGGGGGGCGAGTGAAAATAGTTCCTTCAACCAAAGCGCGAACATTTTCAGGCGTGAGATTGCCATGACCAATAACATGATCAGCTCCGCCATCATAAGCAACAACGGTATCAAAAACAGATGGATGAGTGTCGGTATCAAATTGGAATAACAGTTTTTTCATTAAACTACCTAAAAAATGTCACAATAATGCGTTTAAACGAGTATAAATTCGCGTTATTATAGCGCATAAAATAAGTTCAGCCTGATTTGTCGTACTGTGAGTGCTAAGGAGCGAAAATTCAATAATACCCGAGTCTGACTTGTCTTTTGACTCCACGACCGCGCTAGAAAAAACAGTTGCGTAGCTCGCTATGCGTCCGTTTTCCTAGCACACCTGTGTAGCCAAAATCCTGTGTCATACTTTTGGGTTTTATTAAACCCTCGCTCCTAAGGATTTTGTTTGTTGCTTGGTACTGAGAAGTTGCTTATTGCATTGGGTAATGGGTTTATTGATTTTGGTATAAATTAAGTACGTGTAAGCCGATAGGAAAGTAGATGAAAACACCCATAGTTATAGCCGTTACCGGTGCAGCAGGGCAGATAAGTTATTCTTTATTGTTTCGTATTGTATCTGGTGAATTGTTTGGTTTGGAGCAGCCAGTCATATTGCGTTTGTTGGAGGTGACTCCGGCGCTAGAGAAATTACATGGCGTGGTCATGGAGTTAAATGATTGTGCTTATCCCTTATTGCAAAAAGTTATTCAAACCGATGACCCGAAGATTGCCTTTAAAGATGCTGGTTATGTCTTTTTAGTCGGTGCGAAACCACGTAAAACCGGCATGAAAAGAAAAGACTTGCTCGAAAGTAATGCGGTTATTTTTGCTGAGCAAGGCAAGGCATTAAATGAAGTTGCTAGTAGGCATGTGAAAGTGCTAGTGACGGGTAACCCTGCGAATACCAATACTCTAATTACTCAATCTAATGCGCCTGACTTAAGTCCTAGCTGTTTTTCTGGTATGACTATGCTGGATCACAATAGGGCGATTAGTCAATTGGCAGAAAAGTGTGGCGTGCGCTCTAAAGATATAAAAAATATGATTATTTGGGGTAATCATTCGGAAACCCAATATCCTGATTTACATCATGCAACAGTGAAAGGGCAAGAGGCTTTTTCTTTAGTTGATGATACATGGGTTGTGGAAGACTTTATTCCTACAGTGCAGCACAGGGGAGGTGCAATTATTGAGGCGCGGGGATTATCGAGCGCTGCATCGGCTGCAAATGCAGCTATTGATCAAATGCGAGCTTGGGCTTTGGGCACAGAAGATAATGACTGGGTTAGTATGGCGGTGTTTTCTGATGGTAGTTACGGCATTGACAAGGGCCTGTTTTACTCTTTTCCAGTGCGTGTTTCTGCTGACGGTGAAGCATCTATTGTTAATGATTTGAAAATAGAAGAATTCAGTCTAGAGCGTATGCAAGAAACTGAGCAGGAATTAAAGGAAGAGCGGCTTGCTGTACAGCATTTGTTGTAGAGATGTCTTGTGTTGGTGGATAAAGGCGGTTAAAACCGCCTTTTTAATAATAGGGTGAATTACATTAAGGTTAATAGCTCATCCAAAATCTTGCCATTGCTTACTAGGATTTGTTTAGGGTAAATGCCAGGGTTACCTTTGAAATCGGTCGTAGTTCCACCCGCCTCTTGGACAATTAAAGCGCCAGCAGCAATATCGTATAAATTCAGCTCTTGCTCCCAGAATGCATCCAGTTGCCCATCAGCCACTAAACATAAATCCATCGCGGCAGAACCCAAGCGGCGTTGTCCGGTGGTTTTTTGTGCGATGCGACAAAAGCGTTCTAGGTTATTGTCTTCTAAGTAGGAGCGTAAACAAGCAAAGCCAGTGCCGATCATCGAGTTTCCTAGGTCGGTTTCATTGGAGACTTTGATTTTCTTGCCATTTTTAAATGCCCCTGTGCCTTTTTCAGCGCAGTAATAATCGTTTAAGGCGGGTGCGAAAACAGCACCGACAATCAGCTCTTGGTCAATTTCCAGCGCAACACTGATTGACCAATAGTATTGTCCTTTAGAAAATGAATGAGTGCCGTCGATGGGGTCAACAATCCAGCGTTTACTTTGATTTTCACTTTGTCCACTTTCTTCACCCCAAAAACCATACTCTGGGTAGTGTTTGCCGAGTTCAGCTTGTAGGAATTTTTCTACCGCAACATCAGCAGCAGTAACAAAGTCACGGGGGCTTTTTTGTGAAATTTCTAGGTTTTGTAGATCATTAAAGTGGCTTAAGGCAATGTCACCCGCCTCTCGGATAATAACTTCTAGCGTGTTTAGCGATACTGACATGAATAAAGACTCGTGAAATAAATTAATAGAAGCGATAGTATAACAATAAGTTGAAATAGCCTGCGAACGTATTTTATTCGCGTGTTGTGGCTAAAATCTTGAACGCTAAAATGATTTCATATATAGTTGATCCACAATACTTTCCTGTCGTAATGGATTACCTAAGACAAATAATAATTAATGATGACTTGAATGTTATCTATGAAGAGAGGCTTTTGATGAGTGGATTGAGTGCAGAGAGTTTAGGTCTAAAAAGTATAGCTAAGGTATACCATAACCTAAGTCATGATGAATTATTTGAGCATGAGCTAAATAATAAGGAAGGCAAGGTGGCGAGTAGTGGTGCCATGATGATTGATACGGGAAAATTTACCGGTCGATCGCCGAAGGACAAATACTTTGTAGAGCAATCTCCATCACAAGCTAATTTAGCTTGGGGAAATATTAATAAGCCTGTTTCTGCGGAAATCTTTGATGAATTGTATGCTGATGTCACTGATTACCTTTCAGATAAAGATATTTATGTGACCGATGGCTATGCCGGTGCAAGTGAGGATACGCGTAAATCCGTGCGTTTTATTACTGAGTTTGCTTGGCAATCTCATTTTGTGAAAAATATGTTTATTTGCCCAGATGCGAGTGACTTAGAAAAATTTGCGCCTGACTTTCGTGTTTATAATGCCAGCCATATGAATAATGAAAAATGGGCTAAGCATGGCCTTAACTCTGAAGTCTTTGTTATTTTTAATATAGAAAAGAATGTCGCCATTATTGGTGGTACTTGGTACGGTGGGGAGATGAAGAAAGGCATCTTTACCATGATGAATTACTGGTTGCCATTGGAAGGTATTTTATCGATGCATTGTAGTGCGAATGTGGGTAAAGATGGCGATGTAGCTTTATTCTTTGGGTTGTCAGGCACAGGAAAAACGACACTTTCTACTGATGCTGCGCGTGAATTAATCGGTGATGATGAGCATGGCTGGGATGATGAGGGCGTATTCAATTTTGAGGGTGGTTGTTATGCAAAAACAATCGATCTTTCAGCCGAAAACGAGCCTGAAATTCATGGTGCGATTAAGCACGGTGCATTATTAGAAAATGTTGTTGCTGATGATGATGGTATCGTCGATTTTACTGATAAATCTAAAACAGAAAATACTCGTGTTTCCTATCCGATTGACCATATAGATAATCATAGAGCCAGCTTACAGGCGGGTATGCCGCGTAATATTATCTTTTTAAGTTGTGATGCTTTTGGTGTTTTACCTCCAGTTTCTAAATTAACCAAAGAGCAAGCAATGTATTACTTCTTATCTGGTTATACAGCAAAAGTAGCTGGTACAGAGCGTGGAATTACTGAACCAGTCACTGCTTTTTCTGCCTGTTTTGGTGAGGCATTCTTACCTTTACACCCTACTGTTTACGCTAAGTTGCTAGGTGAGAAAATGGAAAAGCATGGCGTTAATGCTTATTTAGTCAATACCGGATGGGTTGGTGGCGGTTATGGTGTTGGTAAGCGTATGAGTATTAAAGGCACGCGCGCTTGTATTAATGCGATTTTAGATGGCAGTATTAATGATTCTGAATTTGAGACAGTGCCTTTCTTTCAGTTACATACACCTAAAACTTTAACTGGTGTTGAGACAAGTTTATTGAACCCGCGTAATGCTTGGGAAGATAAAGCGAGTTATGATGCAACGGCAGCAAATTTAGCCGGCCTATTTATCAAGAACTTTAAAAAATATACGGATAGTAGTAATGGTTTTGATTTTACTAAAGCAGGGCCGCAGTTATAAATTAAGCTATTTTTGATAGTACAACAAGGAAAGGGAGATCTGACGAAAGTTAGCTCTCCCTTTTTTGTTGCTGCTAATGAATTCAATAGACGAATTCATTAGCAGTTGTTATAGTTTTGAGCATAAGATTTTTTGAGTACTAATATTTTTACATTTAACTTTTGGAGAGAGATTTATGGCGATTAAAATTGCAATTAATGGTTATGGGCGTATCGGTCGTTGTGTCGTACGTGCAATCTATGAAGCTAACCGTAAAGGCGAAGTAGAAGTTGTAGCGATTAATGACTTGGGTGATACCGCAACCAATGCGCATTTAACGCAATATGATTCAGTACATGGGAAATTTCCTTTTGAAGTCACTATGGATGGCGACTACATGATCATTGATGGCGATAGAATTCGCGTACTAGCAGAAAGAGACCCGTCAAAACTACCATGGGCTGAGCTAGGTGTTGATGTGGTTCATGAGTGTACCGGTTTTTTTGCCACTAAAGAAAAAGCTTCAGCACATTTATCTGCCGGCGCTAAAAAAGTAATTATTTCTGCTCCTGGTGGAAGCGATGTTGATGCAACTATTGTTTATGGCGTGAATCATGACATTTTAAAAGCATCGGATACGGTTATTTCTAATGCCTCTTGTACAACTAACTGTCTTGCGCCTTTAGTTAAACCTTTATTGGATGGTATTGGCATTGAAACGGGTCTAATGACCACGATTCATTCATATACTAATGATCAAGTATTAACTGATGTTTATCACAAAGATTTACGTCGTGCACGTTCTGCGACTCAATCAATGATTCCTACTAAAACAGGGGCTGCAGCTGCTATTGGTTTGGTTTTACCTGAGTTAGTTGGTAAGTTTGATGGCTTTGCCATGCGTGTACCGACGATTAATGTGTCGGTAGTTGATTTGACTTTTGTTGCATCACGTCCAACGTCTAAAGAAGAAATTGATGGCTTGTTAAAGGCGGCATCTGAAGGCCCATTAAAAGGTGTCTTAGGGTTTAATGATAAGCCTTTGGTGTCTATGGATTTTAATCATGATCCAGCGTCTTCAACTTATGAATCTAGCTTTACTAAAGTAACCGGTGGTGTTTTGGTTAAAGTATTGTCTTGGTACGATAATGAGTGGGGATTTTCCAACCGTATGTTAGATACGACGGTTGCTTTGATGAATGCTAAATAGTTAGCCGCTTATATTTTTACTTGGAGCGCAGGTATAGTTAGCTATATCTGCGCTTTTGTTTGTGCAGTCACCTGATTATTGGGATTCCTCTATGCGTGTTTTAAAAAGAACTAAAATTGTAGCGACCTTGGGTCCTGCTACAGACGACCTTGAAGTATTGGAGAAATTATTTTGGGCTGGCGTTGATGTCGTGCGTTTGAATTTTTCTCATGGTTCTGCTCAAGATCATATTGATCGCGCCAATAATGTTCGCGCTGTCATTGCTAAGACGGGTTATCGCGTAGGGATTTTGGCTGATTTACAAGGGCCAAAAATTCGTATTGCTCGCTTTGCCAATGATAAAGTTTGGCTAAATGAAGGCCAGAAATTTGCTTTAGATATTAATTTAGGTGAAAACGAAGGTGATCATGGACAAGTCGGCATTACTTATGAACCTTTAGCTAATGAAGTGAGTGAAGGTAGTCGTTTGTTGCTTGATGATGGGCGTATTGTTTTAGATGTGGTCAATGTTGAGCGTGGTCGAGTGAATTGTGTGGTCGCGGTTGGCGGTCAATTATCCAATAATAAAGGTATTAATTTATTAGGCGGCGGCTTATCTGCTGCGGCATTAACAGAAAAAGATATCGAGGATATACAAACGGTTGCGGCTATTAATGCAGATTTCGTAGCGATTTCTTTTCCGCGGTCTGCTGACGATATGCACTATGCGCGTAAGCTTTTAAATGAGGCGGGTTGTTATGCGAGTTTAGTCGCTAAAATTGAGCGTGCAGAAGCAATGGAAGTGATGGATGAAATCATCTTAGCCTCTGATGTTATTATGGTTGCGCGTGGTGATTTGGGTGTGGAGATTGGCGATGCTAATTTACCTGCCGCGCAAAAACAATTAATTAAACGGGCTAGGCAGTTGGATAGAGCGGTTATTACCGCAACGCAGATGATGGAGTCAATGATTGACAATCCGATTCCTACGCGTGCTGAAGTCTTTGATGTTGCTAATGCAGTCGTGGATGGTACTGATGCTATTATGCTATCTGCAGAGACAGCGGTGGGAAAGTATCCAGTAAAAACAGTTGAATCGATGACGCGTATTTGTTTGGAAACAGAAAAGCAACAAAGTGTGCGCAAGTCTAAGCATCGAGTTGATACGCATTTTTCTCGTGTTGATGAAGCGATTGCTATGTCAGCAATGTATATGGCTAACCATAGCGATATTAATGGCCTAATTGCGCTGACACAATCTGGTGCTACACCTTTATGGATGTCACGGATTAGCTCTGGCTTACCGATTTTTGCTTTCAGTAGTCAAGAGGCTACCTTGGGTAAAGTAACTTTATATCGTGGTGTAATACCTGTGCATTTTTCTTTGGAGGCTCAGGATCATGCTGAGGTCAATAGAGAGATTATTGAGGTGCTAAAGAAGCATGGTTATGCGAAAAAAGGCGATACTTTTATTATTACTAAAGGCGATTTGACCGGCCAAGAGGGCGGTACTAATGCTATGAAGATTGTCACTGTAGGTGAAGGGCTGATTCCTGCTTAGGGGGAATAATAAGCCTTGTTGGGGGGGGCGGGTTGGATTTTCATTCTGTGTAATAAAAATCTAACCCGGCCTGCATTATTAAAGTCAGTCTTGAATTTTTACTTTTTCTACACTAAGCCCATTATCAATCTCAGCATAATATTTCTCTCTAAATCCATCTAATACGCTTTCTTGTTCTTGCTCGCTGACGCCGACATTATTTAATGCTAATCGTGCCAGCTTTATACTAATTTCTACATATTCTGAAACGGCGCCATCGGCACCTAAGCTTCGTAATTCACGGCACTGAGTTAGGCTGTGTCCACGTACGAAAATTTTCATATCGGGATAGGCGATACATAATGATGCGACTAGTTTTTCGGTTGCTTCAGGATCATTGACGGTGACAAGGATGACTTGCGCGTGTTCTGCACCGATGGATTTTAAAACTTCGGGGTTACGTACGTCACCATAAAAAACAGGGAAGCCGTTAGCGCGTTCTCTTTTTACGATGGCGGCATCAAAGTCTAAGGCAACATAGGTATAGCCTGAAATAGATAGAATTTCACCGATGCGGTGGCCTACGCGGCCAAATCCAGCAAGCACTATGGGTGTATTGCTTTCGGGGGCTTGTTCGGGTTCTTGTAGTTCTTGCGTATCTTTAGCCTTAATCAAGCGTTGAGCAAGATGTGCAAGTAGTGGTGTGACTAACATACTGAGTAAAACGATAAGCAATAATTGTTGAAACAGAGTGTCACTTAATAGCTTTGATTTGTTGGCTAAAGAAAACAGCACCAAGGCAAATTCGCCACTTTGAGCGAGGGTTAGAGCGACGGCTAAGCTTTTCTTAGAGCTTAGTTTAAATAAGTAAGTAAGCGGAAAAAGTATGGCGGTTTTGACTGCAATCAGTAAGCCAACCATTGCAAAGCAATATCCTGGATTCTCTAGTAATAAGCTAAGGTTGAAGGCCATACCCATAGACATGAAAAATATGCCGAGCAACAGGCCACGAAAAGGCTGAATTTCAGCCATCACTTGGTGTTTATAGGATGAGTCTGAGATCAGTAATCCCGCTAAAAAAGCACCCATTGCCATAGAAAGCCCGATATGCTCAAGAATGACCGCTGCTCCGAGCACGATAAGTAAGGCGGAAGCGGTGAAAACCTCTGGATTCTTGGCTAACGCCACTCGGTGCAAAATGGGGTGGAGAAAATAGCGTCCGATTAATATTACTAAGCTAAGTACGGCGAGAGACTCAATTAAGGCAAGCCCAATATTGACACCAATGCCTTGATCTTGAGAAGCGAGTAAAGGTAATAGGGCTAATAGGGGAACAACAGCTAGATCCTGCATTAATAGCACGGCAAAAGAGGTGCGGCCGTAAGTGGAAGAGAGAGATTTTTGCTCTGTCAGTAACTGTAATACAAAGGCGGTGGAAGAGAGAGCAAGTGCGGGGCCGACTAGAATAGCTGCGCGTAGAGGGATGTCAAAAAAGAGATAGCTAATGCCGCATAAAGCTGCGCCTGTAATGAGTAACTGCAGCGAGCCTAGGCCAAATACTGAACGTCTCATTAGCCAGAGGCGTGCAGGTTTAAGCTCTATACCAATAACAAATAGCAATAATACGACGCCAATTTCTGCAAGGTAGCCTATTTGATTGATATGGCTAATTAAGCCAAACCCAGAAGGACCTACGATTAAGCCAGCAACAAGAAAACCAGGTACAGCGCCTAATCTAATTGCTTGGAAAATAGGCACGGCAAGTACTGCGGCGCAGAGTAAAATGATGATGTCAATTAGATAGGATGGATTCATAAGCTAGGAGCTAAGAAAGTGGATAAACTGTAAGTTGCCAATTTATCATAGACCTAGCAGAGAGCGCAGAGGTTTTATTTTGAAAAAAACTCTACGCTTAGCTGTTCTAGAGTCGGTGTAAAACTTATTTCTGTTCTAGCCCCATAAAACCATGCAGTCCGCGTTTTGATTTAACGGCTAACCATTCTTTCAAGTATTTGATTTCTTTAGTATTTTCTAAGTCGTCAATGCTCTCGTTTTTGCGTAAACGTCTAAAGGCGGTAGAAATCACTTTATAGCGATCGCCGGTAATACCGGAGCGTTTTAAACCTATCGTGTTTAATCGGTAGTGTTTAGCAGGGTAACCGGCAATTAAACAAAATGGAATGACGTCTTTATTAAGGCCGGTAGTACCTTGGACAATTGCATAAGAGCCGATGCGGCAAAATTGGTGAGCAACTACACTGCCGCCCATAAATACGCGATCATCAATTTGAACAAAACCGCCGACAGCAACATTGTTGGCGAAAATAGTGTGATTGCCGATTCGGCAGTCATGCGCGACATGGCTGTTATTCATAAAAAAACAGTTAGAGCCGATTAGCGTCGAGCCATTTTCTTCTGAAGCTCTATGGGCGGTAAAGCCTTCTCTGAAAACATTATCATTACCAATTTCTAACCATGAAACGGTTTCTTCTTTAAATGACGTATCTTGTGGTAAACCGCCTAAAACCGCATGTGGATGCAAGATATTGCCTGAGCCCATTTTGGTGTAAGGCATGGCCACGGCATGCGCGCCAATTTTGCAGTTATCGCCTATCTGTACATGGTTTTCGATCACAGCAAAAGGGCCGACAGTGATGTTTTTTCCTAGTACAGCTTGCTCAGAGATGTAGGCGGTTGGGTGAATGTTTTGGGTCATATAAGCATTTAGCCTCGTGGGTGATATTGGGAATGTAATTCTTTTAAGCGCTCGTTAGCGACATGGGTATAAATTTGCGTAGTGGATAAGTCGCTGTGGCCTAATAATAGTTGCACGACGCGCAAATCAGCGCCATGATTTAATAAATGGGTCGCAAAGGCATGGCGTAGTGTATGCGGTGATAATTCTTTTGTAATACCTGCTTTTTTCGCATAGCGCTTAATAATATGCCAAAAAGCTTGGCGGGTCATACCTGCGCCTCTATTAGTAACAAAAATAGTGTTGCATTGACGCTCAGATAATAACGCTTTACGGCTGTGTTGCATATAATCTTCTAAACAACTTAGGGCTTGCTCGCCAATGGGTACTAAGCGCTCTTTATTGCCTTTGCCTGTTACACGCAGTACGCCTATGCGTAGGTTAATTTGGTCATTACTTAAGTTAACCAGCTCTGATACGCGCAGACCTGTTGCGTAGAGCATTTCTAACATGGCTTTATCTCTAGCGCCTAAAATGGAGCTGGGTTCTGGGGCTTCAAGCAGTAGCTCTATATCGTGCTCAGATAATGTGTCAGGTAAAGGTCGACCAAGCTGTGGTTGATCAATTAATGCAGTAGGATCGGTGACGGCCAGTTTTTCGCGTAATAAATAAGTATAAAACCGGCGTAGGCTGGATAAAATTCGTGCCGATGAACGCGCGCTAATACCTTGTTCATAGCGCTGGCTTAAGAATAAGCGAATATCATTGTTGGATACTTGCTCCATGGGCTTGCTTAGACTTTTGTTGAAAATACGCAAATCACTGGCGTAAGCGCTGAGGGTGTTTTTGCTTAAGCCATTTTCCACCCATAAGGCATCGACAAAGGCATCGATTAATTGTTTAGAGCTCATGAATTTGCGTTTTTTCGTGGCGTAATAAAGCGTGCTTGATACGTAGCATAGGACCGGATGTTTGTCCTGCATAACCACCCATGTTTGTTTTAGCAACAACTCGGTGACAGGGAATGATAATAGGGAAAGGGTTGTTACGGCAAGCATTAGCGAGCGCTCTAGGGCTGGTGTTTAAAGTCTGGGCTAGTTCGCCATAAGTTCTCATTTGGCCTGTGGGAATATTACAAAGCATAGACCATACCTTCTGTTGGAAGGCTGTACCTTGTTCTAATATTGGAATTGTAGAGTCTACTAACGCACTATGCCAATAATGATGAAGGACTTGCTCTATCTGCGCGGGAATGTGGCTAGATGGTTCGCAGCTTGTATCATTGAGCCATTCAAGTTTGGCTACTAAAGAGGCGTGCATCTGGATGCTTAATGAGCCGATAGGCGTGTTGTAATAATAAGTTTCGATTGCAACAAGTCTGTCGGGTGTACGCCAGTTGAGTTGAATAGTGCTCATGTTGAGACTAATCGAGCATAGACTCTAGCTTTTCACAGTATGCCTTGAGTATTTTGATGCGCGCGTAACGCTTGTCATTACCTTCGACTAATACCCAAGGTGCGGCTTGAGTGCTGGTGCGCGCAACCATATCGTTGACCGCGAGTGAGTAGGCGTCCCACTTGTCACGGTTACGATAATCCTCGTCAGTGATTTTATGTTGTTTGTAGCTGATTTGTTCGCGCTCTTTAAAGCGGCGTAACTGTTCGTCTGGATCAATATGTAGCCAAAACTTTAATATCGCAACGCCATGATGTGTTAGTGATTCTTCAAAATTGCGAATTTCGGGGTAAGCACGTGTCCACTCTTCTTCTGTGGCAAAGCCTTCGGCGCGCTCGACTAAAACACGGCCATACCAGCTACGATCATAGATAGTGACGCGACCTGCGCGCGGCATATGTCGCCAGAAGCGCCATAGGTAGTGCTGCATACGCTCTTCATCGGTAGGTGCGGCAACAGAAATAACCTGGTAATTCCTGGCATCAAGAGCGTGGGTGAGTCGGCGTATGGCGCCGCCTTTGCCGCCTGCATCCCAGCCTTCAAAAACTAAAACACTAGAGATTTGTTTCTCGTGCGCTTGGCGTGCCAGTTTATTTAGTTTCCCTTGATAATGATTTAGTTGCTCATTGTAGGCTTTTTTATCTAGAGATAGACTTAGGTCCAGTGAGTCTAAGATGTTCGGTTGATTACCGTGAATTATTTGTGGTGTATACGCTGGTGCAGGAAGGCCTTTTTTGTGCTGGAGTGTTTCAATATGTAAATTGATTTTATCCAGTATATGTTGTCCTACGGTTAAGCTGCTATAGCGTATATCGCTCCCTTCAACAATTAGCCAAGGATTCTTGGCAGTACTGGTTTCCGTTAATACTTTTTCTGCGACACCCACAAAATCGTTATACATTTTTAGGTGTTTTTTATCGCGTTCGGTCACTTGCCATGCTGTCTCAGGGTCTTTTTCTAGCTGTTTTAAACGCTTTTTTTGTTGCTCTTGTTTTAAATGTAACCAGCACTTAATAATTAAAGTGCCATCATCAGCAAGTTCTTGTTCCAACTCGTTGATATGCGTTAAATCAGCTTGTAATTCAGCATTGTTAATTTTTCCGTAAACTCGAGTGGCGATCGGCGCGCTGTACCATGATCCTACGTAAATACCGATAGTGCCTTTGGCTGGCATAGTGCGCCAAAAGCGCCAGAATTTAGGGCGTTCTTTTTCTTCGTCACTAGGGGAGTCATAGGCGTTTGTGCGCATGTAGCGCGGATCTAACCATTCGTTGAGTAAATTAATTACCTCACCTTTACCACCGCCATCTACGCCAGAGATTAAAATGATGACTGAGAAACCTTGGCTACGGAGTTGTTGTTGTAGCATTAACAATTGAGTGCGTAGTTTTGGTGCTTTTTCGAGATAGTCAGTTTTACTGACTTTATGTCCTAATTCGGCAATTTCAAACATAGTGGTAGTTATTATTTTAAGGATTAAGGAGATATATGTAATATAGCTAAGTTGCGATATAAGCTGACTAAGGCTCTTGCCATGTAAATTTTGCTACACATCCATCAGAACCTTTATAATGAACCTTTTTTTGCATAAGCTCAATGGTGATTCTTGGAAAATTTTACTCCTATTTCTGCTTTATTAGGCGGTGCTTTAATCGGCGTTAGTGTTAGTTTGTTGCTTTTATTGAATGGTCGTATGGCCGGTATTAGTGGCATTATGAATGGCGTGTTTAGTGCGCCTAAAAAAGAAGAGATATGGCGAGCATTATTTCTTATCGGTTTAATTATTGGTGCGGCACTGTTTCAGTTTTTAACGCAGGGTAGCTTGAGTGTGCGCGAGGGCTATCCTTTATGGCTGATTATTATCGGTGGTTTTTTGGTCGGCTTTGGTACGCGTCTAGGTAGTGGTTGCACGAGTGGTCACGGCATTTGTGGTATCGCTAATTTTTCTATGCGTTCAATTAGTGCGACATTGACCTTTATGGCAAGCGGCATGTTCACTGTTTTCGTGCTTAAGTACCTTGTGGGGGTGGTTTAATGAAGACGAATCTAGTCGCCTTACTGGCAGGAGTTATTTTTGGTCTAGGTTTGGCTTTATCGCAAATGATTGACCCGAATAAAGTATTAAATTTTTTGGATGTTAGTGGTAACTGGGATCCGAGTTTGGCCTTTGTCATGATGGGGGCGTTAGCGGTCACAATGGTCACTTTTCGATTTATCTTAAAGCGAGAGACTCCTGTTTTTGAATCTGGTTTTCATGTTTCTAAGCAAACTACTATTAATAAACCATTAATAATAGGTGCAGCAGTGTTTGGCATAGGGTGGGGAATGACGGGCTATTGTCCTGGTCCTGCGTTCGCGAGTTTAGGACTGCTTTCAATGGAAGGCGTGTTAATGGTTATTGCTATTTATGCTGGTTTTTTTGCCGAACGCTATTTAGTGAGAAAATAATAAGCACATGGAATTCTTTTCGTTTGAGTTAATCCATATTGCTGCGGGTAGTCTAGTTGGTTTTGTTATAGGCTTAACGGGAGTCGGCGGGGGTTCATTAATGACGCCGATATTAGTGTTAGGTTTTGGCATTGCTCCTGCCATCGCGGTGGGTACTGATTTATTATATGCGGCTTTGACTAAGTGCAGTGGCGTGCTTTTTCACCACAAAAATAACACGGTGGACTGGAAAATTGTTGGCTTGTTGGGCGCGGGTAGTGTACCTAGTGCTTTGATTACGGTGGTTTTGCTTGAGCAAGTTAAGGATACTGGATTTAATTCAGATAGTTTAATGATGGGCACTTTGAGCGTCATGTTGATACTTACCTCGATTATTGTGTTAATCAAAGGCCGGCTGGTTTCCTATGTCAGTCACCATCACGGTGAATCTAATTTCATTAATACACTCAAAGCTTATCGCCCGCATTTGACCGTTTTATCCGGCGTTATTTTAGGTATCCTAGTGACGATCTCTTCAGTGGGGGCGGGTGCTATTGGTTCAGCTATTTTATTTTTACTGTATCCGAATAAAAAGCCCATATCGATTGTCGGTACTGATATTGCTCATGCCGTTCCTTTAACGGCAATTGCGGGTATGGGGCATTTACATTTAGGGACGGTTGATTTTGATTTGTTAATCGGCTTGTTAATGGGGGGGGTACCTGCGGTATATCTAGGGAGCTTTGTCGGTAAGTATATTCCTGATTACTGGTTAAGAGCGGTGATTGCATTATTACTTTTTGCTATGGGCATGAAATTAGCGCTACGAGGAATCAGCTAGTGTTGTCGTGTTTATGATTAGGTTTTTTAAGGCAGGGTCTGAATAATATGCATTCTTGAGAATCTTTCTGATAAAATGCATCGTTAATCCAATTTATGGATGAAATGTTGGGATAGTTTGAAAGTGTGCGCTGTAGCGTACTTAAAAAGGCTATATTTTTAATAAATTTTATAAAAGGTATTTTAGTATGACTTTTGTTGTTACTGAAAATTGCATTAAATGCAAATTTACTGACTGTGTTGACGTTTGTCCTGTCGATTGTTTTCATGAAGGTCCTAACTTTCTAGTTATCGATCCTGATGAGTGTATTGATTGTACTTTGTGTGAGCCTGAGTGCCCCGCAGGTGCTATTTTTGCTGAAGATGAATTGCCTGAAGGACAAGAGCAGTTTATAGAGCTTAATGCAGAATTAGCTCAAGTATGGCCGGTTATTACTGAGGTTAAGCCTGCCGAAGATGATGCGCAAGATTGGGATGGTAAGCCAGGTAAACTAGAGTTACTCGAACGATAAGATTCTTTTAGGTGAGCAAGCTTATCTTGCTCACCTAATATCAGATTTTTACATGGCCAAATATTCATCCTTTAGTTTTACATAATGCGCAGATGAATATTCTAAAAACTCCTTCTCCTCTGTGCTTAACTCGCGCGCCTTTTTTGCCGGTGAGCCGATATATAGATAACCACTTTCTAGTACTTTTCCCGAAGGTACTAATGCCCCAGCTCCAAGCATCACATAATCTTCTAATACCGCATTATCCATAATAATTGCGCCAATTCCGACCAAGCAATAACTTCCTACAGTACAAGCGTGTACTACGGCTCGGTGGCCAATTGTTACTCCTTTACCGATATTTAAAGGCGCTTTTTTAGGTGAGTATTTTCCTGCATGTGAGACGTGTAAAACACTACCATCTTGAATGTTGGTGTTTTCACCTATATTTACGCTAGCAACGTCGCCTCGAATCACGACGGTAGGCCAAACGGACACATTATCTGCTAAAGTGACGTCACCAATAATCACCGCACTATCATCTATATAATTAGCTGCGCCTACGCGGGGCAGAATATTCTTAAAAGCTCTTAGGGGCATAAGATTCTCTATTATGTTGTTCAAAACACATAATCATACTGTCATTTCTAGTATTATTCAGCTATAAATAAGTTTTAAAAAATGCATCTTGAGGAGTATAGGCTATGGCATTATTTGATGGTATTAAACGTCAGTTACGATCAGTTATTCAGTGGGAAGCGCCCGGTGCTGATGTTTTATTTCAGCAATGGCATGGTAATGGCGAGGAACTAAAGAATGCTTCAAAATTAATTGTTGGCCCAGGACAGGGTTGTATTTTTGTTTATGAAGGTCGCGTAAAGGCGGTCATTAATAAGCAATGCCTGATTAATTTAGAAACCGATAATATTCCTTTTTGGACGACGGTGACTAAGTTTATGCAGTTTTTTGAAAGTGAGCATAAAGCGCATATTTATTTTTATAAGCAGACGAAAGTTTTGGATCAGAAATGGGGCACGAATTCACCGATTAAGTACGATGATCCTAAATACAAGTTCCCCGTTGGATTGCGTGCTTACGGCAATTATAGTTATCGAATTTCTGATCCAGAGAACTTTTTTGTCAATGTAGTTGGCAGTGAAAATGATTTTTTTATTGATGACTTTCGTAGGGTTATGTCCAATCGCTTGGTTCACCCTTTAAGTGATTTTTTGGCGGAAAGTCGTTACTCTTACGCTGAAATTGATGCCAAACGTGAAGAAATTGCCGCGGGTATGGATGCTAAATTACAGCAAGAGTTTCACAAGCTGGGTTTTGAAATTACCGACTTTCGAATCGAAGGCACTAATTTTGATGAACAGACTTTAAAGCGCATTAACCGCATTGCTGATTTAAGTGCAGAAGCACAGGCAGCGGCAGCAGTAGGTTTGGATTACGCACATATGCAACAATTAGAAGCAATGCGTGAAGCAGCACGTAATGAAGGTGGTGGTGCTGGCTTAGGGATGGGTTTAGGTGCAGGTATGGGGATGGGGCAGAGCATGGCTAATACCATGAGTGCTGGTTTTGGTGCTCCTGAAACACAGCCTGCTGCAAATGTTGTTTCAGACCCTATGCAAAAATTAGCACAACTTAAAAAGATGTTTCAGGCTGAACTCATTTCTGAGCAAGAATACAGCGCTAAGAAAAAAGAGATTTTGGATAGTATGTGATGGCTAGATGTAAAAGTTGTTCTGCGCCTTTATTGGCAAATACCAACCGCTGTCATTATTGTGGTGTACGTAATGATGTTGATTTGCATGCAAAGCATGATTTTTCGGTGCACAAGCAGGCGTCAGATAGGATCTGCCCGCATTGTGATCAGGCTTTGCAAACTATACAGTTGCAATTGGATGAAGCCTTGTTTATTGAGCGCTGCACCGATTGCTTTGGTTTATTTTTTGATTTAGGAGAGATCGAAACTTTATTGAATCATGCTGTTAATGAAGTGCATGCTATTAATTTAGCGCATTTAGATAATGTTAATATCGATCGTTATCAGAAAAAGCAGCCAGTAAAGTATATTAAGTGTCCTGTGTGTCGAGAGTTTATGCGTAGGACTAATTTTGCGCAGAAAAGTGGTGTGATTGTTGATAGCTGTCGCGCCCATGGCTTATGGTTGGATAGTGGGGAAGTGACCCACCTGATGGAGTGGAAGAAAATGGGTGGGCAGCTATTGCATGAGCGAGAGCAACGCAAAAAACCGCAAGAAAGGCCGCTCGAGTTAAGTCGGGAGAACGACTTATGGCAGTCTTCAATGCCTAAGAAAACGATAGGTTTGGAATCTGATTTACTGGATGTTTTAGCTTATGTGGTTAAGAAAATATTATAGCGAACTTGATTAAGTGAAATGTTCGTTATTATCTACACTCCCGTCTAAGATGGGGGTGTTAGATATTTCAATATGCGCTGCCGCTGAGCTGAGGTGTAATAAATTGTGTAAGCGGCAGGTCTGTGGTTTTAGATCGGCACGGTGTAAAGTAATGAATTCGCCTGACTGAAATCTGTTGTCATTAAAAACGACACTGTCATTTGAGTTAAGTGCTTTTACCTCAGGTAAAAATAAAGCCCAAGTATAAATAGCATCATGATCAGGTAGTGAAATATAGGCAAGTTCAGATTCTAAGGCAAACAACTTAATGCCTAGCTCTATTTCATGTTCAGTGAGTTGCATTATTCTGCGAATAATACCGACTTCAATAGTATCATTATGTTTAATACCTATGATGTCGCCAATTTGTACTTTTGAACTGTTGTTATCAGTGTTAAATATTATTTTATAGCCTTTGATGCTACTGTCAGAAATATTTAAAAATGACTCTTGAGTGCTTCCAATTACCTGCTCGGGAGTGTTATTCCAAATGCTAGTATCGGTGGGTTTATTGCCATCAGCTCCAAATATTTTCTTGGCTTGAACTGTATTGCCCTTTTTAAAGTTAGAATCATTTAGCAGGTTTTTCATGACGTCTAGTGATTCGTAACCTGCACTGACTAGTTCTAAGTCAGGAACAGACCAACCACCTGCGACTCGTGGGTCAAAGTTTTCTGTTTTTTCCTTTTGAGGGTTGATCTGTAGTGAGCTGTTATTGCGTAATGACTGTATGACACTGGCTAAGCCCATAATGCCATATTGTTCTTTTTGTTCAACGATGCGAGTAAACTGCCTTTTTTTCTGTAGGCTTAGTGACCCAGATGCTTGCTGAATGAGCTCTCGGTTAATCAATTTAAGAATGCCGCTGCCTTGGGCTTCGTTGTTAGTATTTTGATTTATGTTAACGGCTGCATCAAAGCCAGAAAAAAAACGAAAAGCACTTTTTTCGGTTTTTTTCAGGCGTGTTAAATTACTCGGAGGAGCATCGGTGTTTAAGTCAAAACCTGAATATTGTGTCGGTTTTTTTTTGTTAAACTTTTTTTCTAGTAGCATCAATGAAGTATGTTTTTCTATACAACTAGAAATACTTAGCATGGCTCGCGGTCGAAATTGGTAGAAATCGCAATGATAAAGCGCAATAAGGTGTTTAAAAGCTTTACTAATCGTATTGCTATGGTGCTCATGGATCTCGATTGTTAAATCGTGTATTTCTAAGTTGTTCGCTAAACCATAGAGTAAGTAACTTTGTTTCCAAAAATTAGCATAAGGCGCTTTATAGGCTGTGGATATATGCAGGTAGGCAGCAATGAGTGATTGTAAACCGTAAAAAAAATTTTGCGCGTTAGCGAGGTTGCTCTTTTTGCTGATGCAACTAGCAAAGCCATTAGCAAGTTCTGCATAAATCCAGACGATATACTCAACATGACTTTTTTCTTCGGGTGTTAGTGGTTGCGCGCTATTTAAAAGGCTGTTTTTTAGAGGCTCTAAAAAAAGCGGCATTGCTTGGTAAATGTCGATTAAAAGCAGGGATTTCTTTTCTGCAGCCAGTGTGTTGTTGGTGTTGATGCTTTGTATGGCGAGTAATACTTGATGTGCTTTTTCACTGGCAAGGCTATTTTCTAAGGAGAGTAGCCAAGCGCCAAAAGCTTTACCGGTTAATTCGAACGGTAGTTGAAAGTTGGTGTGAGCGGGCGCTGATTTAAAATTATAAATATCCATTTTGGCTACCTGCTATTTAGATGTTGTGAGTCTCAGTCTATATGTTTACTGACTTATTATAATTGTATAACAAAGTCGATGCTACAGCTTACTATAAAAAGGGATGATAGTGTTTTAAGCGCTTTTTAAGCTATACTTAACTATATCTACGAATTAGAGTCAAAGAGGAAAAAATGGCCTTAATACCTGACTTTTTCAAGTCAAAGAAAACTAATGTAACTAATGGAACTAAGGTTGATTCAGTGGTTGGTGTAGCTGAATCTATTTCTGTAGACGATTTAAAGAAGTTAATACCTATTAGGCAATTAAAGACCGAATTTTTAGAGGCCTTTATCTTGGAGCATAAAGCCAAAATTTTCTCTAAAGGAGCAACGCTGTTTGCAGCTGGAACGCCAGCAGATAGTGTTTATTTTTTATTGCAGGGCGAGGTTGAGCTAACAGATCAAAATGGTGTGAGTTATATTATTAATAAAGCATCGCCAAAATCTCGTTTCGCGCTTTTTGCAGGGGTTGTGCATACAGCGACGGCAATTGCTAAAACTGATGTTAGTATTTTGGCTGTGTCGCAAAAAATTATGCGGATGTACCAAGTGGATAAGCAGGGGCAGCAGTTAGAATTACCTCCTGAACATGAAAATAATCGTTTATTGCAATTATTTGTGCAAAATTTCTCGAATGATGAAGTGCAAATTCCAGCGATGCCTGATACAGCATTGTACTTGCGTAAGGCGATGCAGCAAGAGATCGGCGTGCATGAAGCGGTTAAAATCATCCAATTAGATCCGGTTGTTTCAGGAAAGTTAATTCAAGTCGCTAATTGTCCCTTGTATATTACCCGGCAGCCTGCTAAATCATGTTTGGAGGCGGTTAATAGAATTGGTTTAATTGGGGCGCGCAGTTTAGTCACGACCTTGTGCTTAAAGCAGATTTTTAATAGTAAAAATCCTGTGTTAAAGAAGTATATGGATGCTTTGTGGAAACGCAGCATTTATATTTCCAGTATTAGCTATGTACTAGCGAAAGAAACCGGTAAAGTTGATCCTGAAGAGGCATTATTAGCTGGTTTAGTCGTCGATATTGGTATTATTCCTTTGTTAAGCTTTACAGATAATTTACCGAGTGATTTTTACACTGAAGCAGAGCTCAAAGAGGCGATGGGTTTTGTTCGTGGTGTGGTTGGCAAGCGGGTATTAGAGCGTTGGGATTTTCCTGAAGAATTGGTTGATATTCCGTTGTATTCTAATGATTGGTATCAGCACCGGTCAGAAGAGTTGTCTGTGCTTGATGTTGTGGTATTGGCGCAATTACATAGCAAAATAGGTCAAAAAGACAATAAAGCCTATCCGGCTATTTCTTCTATTCCAGCAGCGAGTAAACTGAACGATGCGACTTTATCGCCAGAACATTCTTTGGCGATTTTGCATGATGCTAAAGATAAAATCAACAACGCATTAAGGGCTTTTTCTCAGTAAAAATAATAATGAGATATTAAGGAGATGGATTTTTTAAGTTGTGGAGGTAAGGGTGTTTTGGAAAAAATTATTTGTTAAGAATGTCAAGAGTGAACCGTATAAAAATAACAATTCGGTCTCTCAGAGTTCTGAAACAAGAAAAATAGCAGTAAAGAAATTAAATATAGCCCTACCGTTTCTACAAAAATTATATCCGATTCGACTATTATCTGAATCTGAACTACAGCAGATTGAGGTGATAGGTGAGGATTTCGAGCCTGGGCAGGTTATCTATAGAGAGGGTGATCCTTTAGCTTACCTTGCCTATATTATTGATGGCGAGGTGTTGTGTGAGAATGCAATAGGGGCTCATTACGAGGTAGTAGCACATACTTTTAAAGCCTTGTACCCCTTATCAAGTAGCGACTTAAGCCTGTTTACGACTATAGCGAAAACTAAGGTAAAAGTTATTTATTTACCTAAAGACTTATTATTGGGTAGTTCTAGTCGCCAAGTAAAAACTGATATTGGTCAGTTGGCTATGGCTGGGCCTTTACAAAAAATTCCCTTTGGTCAAAAATTATTAAACAGTATACAGGCTGATAATATTGAGGTGCCTGGCTTGCCGGATGTTGCTATTCGATTGCGTATGGCGGTGCAAAAAGATATCGGTATTGCTGAAGCGGTAAAAATTGTTAACCTAGATCCGAGAATTGCAGCAAAAATAATTCAAGTGGCAAATAGCCCTTTATATCGTGGCGTAAATTCTTTTTCAAGTTGTGACGCGGCCTTAAATCGCTTAGGTTTGAATGCCACACGTAATTTAGTCACTAGTTTTAGCATGAAGGCATTATTTACCAGCAAAAATAAACTATTAACTAAAAAAATGCATCAGGCATGGCAGCAAAGCGTAAAAGTGTCTAGTCTATGCCATACATTAGCGTTGCTTACCAAAAAAGCAGACCCAGAAGAAGCTTTATTAGCTGGCCTGACACATAATATTGGGATTTTACCAATTGTTGAGTTGGCTGGTAAGCAAGAAAACCTATCTTTCGAGGATTTAGAGGAGTGTTTACGCATATCTCAAGCTTATATAGGGCAGTTAGTATTGACCCAATGGGTTTTTTCTGAAACTGTAGTAAAAATTCCTTACTTAATTGATAACTGGTTTTATGAAAGTGGTACTGACTTTGGTTTAGTGGATATAGTAATTTTAGCTAAATACCATAGCTTATTAGGTTCGGAATATATGCCTTTTTTACCTGCTTTACATGACTTACCTGCTTTCCAGAAAATGGGGTCTCAAGGACTTACGCCAGGAATGTCATTACAAATACTACATGATGCAAAGCAGCAAGTTGCTGATGCCATGAATCTTTTTAGTGCTTAGATTATGAGTTGGTTTACTAATGTTTTTTTAGGAAAGACGTACGATGAATCTCTAGGCAAGGTAGGTGTTGCCGCTATAGAAAAAAGAGAGCTAATTGAATGCCGGAATTGCACGACACCTATAGCAGAGGACTTAGATAAATTATTGTACGAACAAATACAACATTTAGTGCCATTGCGGAGTTTAGATGAGCAGGAGGTTGCTTTTTTACCGCACAAAATTTTAACTTACGCAGAGCAGTCTATAATTTTTATTCGCCAGCAGCCTGCACAATATGTTTATTATCTTTTGAGTGGTGAGCTTATCTTGCAGCCAGAAGGTGAAAGTAATTATGAAATCGCAGCCAATTCTACGCGCGCTCACTTACCTATTAATAGTGGGAAATCTTTTGGTGCGACAGCAGTAGCTAAAACTGAAGTAAAAATATTGTTGATTGACGCTGATTTAACAAAACTTTGGACAGCAAAAAGCATCGAAGAAGTGTCTTGCGTAGAGTTGATTGATATTGCTCTGCCTGAACAATTAAATAACAGTCGGTTTTTTCATAGCTTCACTGATGCTTATCGAGAAAATAGGTTGACGTTACCCTCTTTGCCGGACGTTGCTTTTAAATTAAAAACAGCTATGGATTATGAGATTGGTACTCAAGAAGCTGTAGAAATTATTCAGATAGATTCGGCAATAGTCGCAAAATTAATTCAAGTTGCTAACAGTTCCTTGTATGCCCCTATAACGCCAATTCTTAATTGTCAGGATGCAGTAACTCGCTTAGGCTTAACAGCGACACGTAATTTAGTGATGGGGCTCAGTTTAAAACAGCTATTTCAGTGTAAAGATAAAAAACTGATGGGCGCAATGCAGAATTTATGGCGGCGGAGCTTATATGTATCTAGCCTAAGTTTTGTGCTCGCGGAAGAGGTAGGAACCATTAACCCTGATGATGCTTTATTAGCGGGTTTAATCAGTGATATAGGCGTAATTCCACTATTACATTTTGCTGGGCAATACCCAGATGAATATCCTGAGATGACGCAATTAGAGGAGGCAATACCTTATTTGCGTGCACCGGTAGGCACGTTGGTGTTACATACTCTAGGTTTTCCTGATGAGTTGGCAGGTATTCCACACCATTCTGAAGACTGGCACTATGAGAGTGGCGCTGATATGAGCTTAATTGATGTTGTTATTTTGGCCAAATTACACAGTTATTTTGGCTCTCAACAAGCAAACCATTTGCCCTATATTAATACTATTCCTGCGTATTCGAAACTTACAAATGGCACGTTAACTCCTGACTTTTCTTTGCATATATTGCAGAGAGCAAATGAACGCGTTAAAGCTGTAATGAGTGTTTTTTCTTAATTTCTTTTGTATATAGCTGTTTCCAATTGATGCGCCTTATGTTTTTGGCGACCTTTCTAACTAATACTGACTTCCATGACCAATCCATTACTTAATAGCACCGAACTCCCCCAATTTTCGCAAATCAAAGCAGAACATATTGAGCCTGCCATCGAGCAATTATTGGCTGAAGCGCAGGCTTTAGTTGAAACGCTACTGTCTGAGAATGAAGTCTATACTTGGGAAAACTTGATCTCTCCTTTAGAAGAGTCTGAGGATTGTATTAATAAAGCTTGGTCGCCAGTGAGTCATATGAACTCAACGGTTAATAGCGATGAATTGCGCGATGCTTATAATGCCTGTTTGCCAAAATTAAGTGCGTACTCAACAGCGATGGGTCAGCATAAAGGTTTATTTAAAGCGTATGAACAAATTGCTGCAAGCGATACTTATGCGACATTGGAATCTGCACAGCAAAAAATAATTCAAAATTCATTGCGTGGCTTTCGTTTGTCAGGTATTGATCTTGATGATGAAAAACAGGCGCGGTATAAAGAAATCAGTTTAGAGCTTTCACAATTATCCAGTAAGTATGAAGAAAATTTACTTGATGCTACTAATGATTGGCAGAAACTCATTAGCAAAAAAGCAGATTTAGCTGGTTTACCTGATTCTGCATTACAGCAAGCTAAGCAAACTGCCGAGCAGGAAGGCAAGAAAGGTTGGATGCTGACTTTACAGTTCCCTTCTTATTTACCGGTCATGACCTATGCAGATGATCGCCAATTACGTGCTGATGTGTATAAAGCTTTTTCTACTCGCGCATCAGATCAGGGAGCGAGCCCTGAGTGGGATAATACTGAAATCATGGAGCAAACCATTGCGCTGCGTCATGAAAAAGCGATGTTATTAGGCTTTCAAAATTATGCTGAATTGTCTTTAGCGACAAAAATGGCGGATTCACCTAAGCAAGTTACCGATTTTTTAGAAGAATTGGCAGAAAAGTCATTACCACAGGCACAAAAAGATTTAACCGAGCTAACGGCTTTTGCTAAAGAGCATTATGGCGTGGCTAAATTGCATGCTTGGGATATTGGCTATTTTTCTGAAAAAATGCGTCAACAGGCTTATGACTTGTCGCAAGAAGAAGTGAAACAGTTTTTCCCTGCACCTAAAGTATTGCACGGCTTATTTGCTGTGGTAGAAAAGCTGTACGGCCTAAAAGTCACTGAAATTACAGAGTTTGATACTTGGCATAAAGATGTACGTTTTTTCCAAATTATGGATAAGAATGGCGAGTTGCGCGGTAAATTTTATATTGATCTATATGCACGAGCGAAAAAGCGTGGCGGCGCATGGATGGATGATTGTGTTGGACGTAAAAAAGTCGACGGCAAAATACAAACCCCTGTTGCGTATTTAGTGTGTAACTTCACACCACCGACCGGAAATGATCCTGCGCTATTAACCCATGATGAAGTGCTGACTTTATTTCATGAGTTTGGTCATGGCTTACAACATATGATGACCCAAGTAGATTATTTGGGTGTGTCGGGTATTAATGGTGTGGAGTGGGATGCGGTTGAATTACCTAGCCAGTTTATGGAAAATTGGTGTTGGGAAAAAGAAGCTTTAGATCTAATTTCAGGGCACTATCAAACTGGCGCACCATTACCTGATAGTTTATTTGAAAAAATGCTCGCTGCGAAAAATTTCCAAGCAGGGATGTTAATGGTCAGGCAGTTGGAATTTAGTTTATTTGATTTCCGTATGCACCAAGATTATGATCCAGCGCAAGGTGCTCGCATTTATGAGGTATTGCATGAAATTCGTGAGCAAGTTTCCGTTATGATTCCGCCTGCCTTTAATCGTTTTGCACACAGTTTTTCGCATATTTTCGCTGGCGGGTATGCGGCCGGTTATTACAGTTATAAATGGGCCGAAGTCTTATCCAGTGATGCCTATTCTTTATTTGAAGAAAACGGTATTTTTGATCAAGAAACTGGCGTCGCTTTTTTAACACATATTCTAGAAACTGGCGGTAGCGCTGATGCCATGGATTTATTTGTTAAATTTCGCGGTCGTGAACCGAGTATTGATGCCTTATTAAGACATAATGGTATCGCCGCATGAAATATAAAGATTTAAGAGACTTTATCGCACAACTGGAAAAAAAGGGTGAATTAAAACGCATCACCCAAGAAATTGATCCGGTTTTAGAAATGACGGAAATTTGCGACCGTACCTTAAAACAAGGCGGGCCGGCCTTATTATTTGAAAATCCGAAAGGGCATAATATTCCTGTGTTGGCGAATTTATTTGGCACGCCAGATCGCGTAGCAATGGGCATGGGGGAATCCTCGGTGACTGCTTTACGCGGCGTAGGTGAACTGTTATCGCAACTAAAAGAGCCTGAGCCACCGAAAGGCATGAAAGATGCGATGGATAAAATTCCCGTGTTTAAAAATGTCTTACATATGGCGCCTAAAGTGGTGAAAAATCCTCCCTGCCAGGAAATTATCAGAAAAGGTGATGAAGTTGATTTGGGACAATATCCAATACAAACCTGCTGGCCAGAAGATGTTGGACCTTTAATTACTTGGCCTTTAGTGATTACTAAAGGGCCGTATAAAGATCGCCAGAATCTAGGTATTTATCGCCTGCAAGTGATTGCAAAAAACAAAGTGATTATGCGCTGGCTAGCGCATCGTGGTGGGGCTTTAGATTTTAAAGAATGGCAGGATGAAAATCCAGGCAAACCTTATCCTGTATCTGTTGCTTTAGGTGCTGACCCTGCAACGATTCTAGCGGCAGTTACGCCAGTACCGGATACTTTGTCAGAATATGCCTTTGCGGGTTTATTGCGTGGCTCTAAAACTGAAGTAGCGAAATCAATAACGAATGATTTACAAGTGCCCGCGAGTGCTGAAATTGTTTTAGAAGGCTTTATTTATCCGGGTGAAATGGCACCAGAAGGGCCGTTTGGTGATCATACTGGCTACTATAATGAGGTGGGTGAATTTCCTGTTTTTACCATCGAGTGTATTACTCAGCGCCAAGCACCGATTTATCACAGCACTTATACTGGCAAGCCACCTGATGAGCCAGCAGTGCTGGGTGTTGCTCTAAATGAAGTCTTTGTACCGATCTTGCAAAAGCAATTTCCCGAAATTACCGACTTTTATTTGCCGCCTGAAGGTTGTTCTTATCGGATGGCCGTGATTAGCATGAAAAAGCAATATGCCGGTCATGCTAAACGAGTGATGCTTGGAACGTGGTCGTATTTACGTCAGTTTATGTATACCAAATTTGTGATTGTGGTCGATGACGATGTTGATGTGCATGACTGGCAAGAAGTGATTTGGGCGATTACCACGCGTATGGATCCTGCGCGGGATCTGACTATTTTGGAAAATACTCCGATTGATTATTTAGACTTTGCTTCTCCAGTTTCGGGTCTAGGCTCTAAAGTCGGTTTTGATGCGACCAATAAATGGCCGGGTGAAACCACGCGGGAGTGGGGGAGGACGATTACTATGACCGATGAAGTGGTACAGAAAGTCGATGAAATGTGGGATAGTTTAGGGATTAGCTAATTTCATTTGTGCTATAGGCATATTGAGATTTTCCACGTTGTTTAGCGATATACATAGCCTGATCTGCATTGGCAAGTAACTTGATCATATCGGTGCCATGTTTTGGAAAGTTAGCTACGCCTATGCTGGCGCTAACGCTTACTTGCTGAATTTCGTTTATCGCGATAGGTAGTGAAATCTCAGTCAATAAACGATCTAGGGTTTGTTGGCAGTTATCTTCAGCATGCAGGTTATTCAGTAATAAGACAAATTCATCGCCACCCACGCGTGCAATGGTATCGTTTTCACGTAATACTGATTTTATACGTTCTGCAATGACGCATAAAACGATATCGCCAGCGGCATGTGTGTAAGTATCATTAACCGGCTTGAATCCATCAAGATCTAAAAAGCAGGTGGCAAAATGCTCGTGATTACGTTTTGCATTAGCGATCGACGAGTAAAACCTATCCGTTAATAATAAGCGATTAGCTAAGCCAGTTAATGGGTCATGGTGAGCGAGTCGCTCTAGTTTTTGTTGGCTTTGAATAAGCTGAGAAATATTAGAAAATATGCCTACGCAGTACTCAATATCGCCTGTTTCATTTTGTACTGAAGATAGGCTAAGCCATTCTGATTGCAGTTCACCATTTTTATTGCGGCTTGTAATTTCTTGGCCCCAGTGCTCTTGTTTATGTGATGAGTCAACTATGCTGTTGGATAGTAACTCGTCATTCAGCCCAGATTTAATAGCGCTAAGTGATTTCCCTATAACTTCAGCTTCGGGATAGCCGGATGTTTTGTAAAAGGCAGGGTTAGCGCTGATGATGATATGGTTTGGGTCAGTAATACAAATAGATTCAAGTGTATTGTCAAATACCGTAGCGGCTAGTTGTAGCTTTTTCTCGAGACCTGTACGTACATGCTTTTCCCGCATTAAAGTGAGAGTGAGCTGAGTCAGGTTGTCATACATATCACGCGTGGTTTCAATCATCGTGCGCAACACATTACTCATTTGGTGTTCAGCTTGTTGCTCGGCTTCTTCTATTGTACTGCCTGACTGCAGTGCTAATACGACCTTAGCCATGCGCATATCGTTTTCGAGTATATGACCGATTAACCAGTGGATTAGAAAGCCAAGTATATCTTCAATATTTTGATTAAGGGGTTTATCGTTCTCGGCTTTTTGTAAGTCCCCAATAGTTTCGATGAATTTTTGGTGCTCATCGACATGATGAGTAAAGCTAGGGTAGTTTGCTAGGTGTTGCTCCCACACGTTTTCTTCTGAATTGAAGTGATAAATAGCGTAATCAGTGAGTTTGGTGAAAATTCTGCTGAGGGTCAGCGAATCAGATTCTATAGCTAAGTGTTGGGCGAGTTCATTGATTAGCTCGACTAATGTTTGATGCTGTTGGTCTATGCTTGAAATTCCTGTTTCAAAGTTAGCATTCCAAGGGAAGAGTTCAAGTGGTTTATGCATATTTGAGCGAATACCCAGATAATAGTTAAATTACCAGAGGAATTATAAACTGAATACAATAAGTTAAGTAAGGAAAATATTAGAATTGTGAGGTGATTAAAATTTTTAGGGCTTAAGTCACTGAGCCTATATATATTTGGTGTTTAGCTGATTGTAAATTTCCAAGTAATTTGGCGAAAAAAATTGGGGAAATAGTATGCTTGGTTAAGTCATCTAAGGCTAGCCATTCAACGCCAATTTGATGCTTGTCGGGCTCTGGTCCAGAGCTTGGGGTATAACCAGCAGGTGCTTTGCATTGAATTAATACTTCCAATTGATGGCGCGTATAAGGTTGAGGTAGTAACTTTGGGATAAAGAAATCTGCAACATGCAGAATATCGAAGGCTTCAACAGCGGTATTAATTTCTTCTTGGCACTCGCGAATGACGGCTTCATGGAGGGTTTCGCCAGATTCTAATGCACCGCCCGGTAAGGTATAGCGAATACCATCAGCTGGGCTGTCTTTTTTGATTAAAAGAATTTTGTTATCTTGAATAATAACTGCGCGTACAGTAATGCGAATACCTGATTGTAGCTGATCCATGAGGTTCCTGAGTAAGGAGTGTAGCTTAGGTTATCTAGCAAGGCGCAGATAACCCAAACTACCTATTGAAATGAGATTAGTCGTGGTTACAGCCTGCGCCATGAATATGGCCGTGTTCCATTTCAGTTTCTGTGGCTGAACGGATCTCAGTAATCTCCACATCAAAAGTCAGTTGCTCACCCGCTAGAGGGTGATTGCCATCAATAGAAACTTGATCGCCTTCTACCGCAGTAATAGTAACAACCGCTGGGCCGTTGCTAGAGTCGGCTTGGAATTGCATGCCTACTTCGATATTATCAATGCCTTGAAACATTTCTCTTGGCACTGTTTGGATATGCTCTTCGTTACGCTCACCGTAAGCATCTTCAGGCTCGATAGTCACAGTTAGTTTATCGCCTACTGATTTATCTGCAAGTGCATTTTCTAAGCCAGGAATGATGTTACCCGCACCGTGTAAATAAGTTAAAGGCTCAGCACCAATAGAGCTATCTAATTGCTCGCCGGCTTTGTTAGTTAAAGTGTAGTGGATAGAAACAACAGGGTTTTCAGTGTTTTTCATAAGTATAGGTATATAAAGGTTGAGTGAAAGGGAAAGTTATAAATTATGAATCATCACTTTGCTTAGCAAGTGCAGTAAGTGATGTAATTAAATCTGTGATGCTCTCTAATGAGTCCGTTCTAGCAGTTGCATGAGCAATTTTGCGTCCTTTTCTAGCGGCTTTATCGTATAAGTGTAGATGCACTTGAGATAAAGACAGTAATTTATCGCTGGCAGGTACGCCGCCGATAAAATTTTGCATCGCGGCATAACCAATCGAGTTAGTTGCACCTAAAGGCCAGTCGATAATAGCTCTTAGATGATTCTCAAATTGGCTGGTTTCAGAGCCTTCGATAGTCCAATGGCCAGAGTTATGCACGCGTGGTGCGAATTCATTAACGATAAGCTGATCGCCAACAGCAAATAACTCTAAGGCAATAATGCCAACATAATCAAGCGCAGTGAGTAGGGTGTTAATATGCAGCTCTGCTTGTGCTTGTAGTGGGTCATTTAGAGTGTTTCTGGCTAAACGTAAAATGCCTTTTTCATGAGTGTTTTCAGATAAAGGATAATAAACGATGTTGCCGGATACGCTGCGACTAGCGATAATAGAGACTTCTCGATCAAAAGGAATAAAGCCTTCAACTACACAAGGTGCATTTTGTACCGCATCCCATGCAGCAGCTAAATCTTGCTCCTTACGTAAAACGACTTGGCCTTTGCCGTCGTAGCCCAAACGGCGAGTTTTCAGAATAGCAGGGTAGCCAATGTTCGGCATTGCTTGCTCTAAATCAGCTAAGCTGGATACTGCAGCAAAAGGTGCTGTAGGAATGCTTAAGTCACGGAAAAACTGTTTTTCTGTAATGCGGTCTTGGCCTATTGCTAAGGCTTTTTCTGGTGGATAAACGGGCGTACTTTCGGCTAGAAAGTGAATGATTTCTACCGGAACATTTTCAAACTCATAAGTGATAATGTCGGCTTCTGCCGCAAACTGCGTTAATAATGCTTTATCGGTATAGTTACCAATAAGATGTTTACCTAGGTCAGCCGCGCAAGATTCAGGTGTTGGATCTAAAAAGATAAATTTAAGCCCCAAGGGCTTGCCGGCAAGTGCTAGCATGCGCGCTAATTGTCCAGCACCTAAAATACCAATAACCATTAAGCGAGCTCCCGAGGGTCTGAATTAGCTAGAACAGCATCTGTTTGTGCTTGGCGAAAAGCATTTAACGGAGCTTTATATTCGTTATGTTTGTTGGCGATAATAGCCGCCGCTAATAGTGCTGCATTGGCAGCGCCTGCTTTGCCAATTGCTAATGTACCGACTGGAATTCCTGCTGGCATTTGTGCGATAGATAGTAAAGAGTCCATGCCATTTAACGCTTTTGATTGCACTGGAACGCCTAGTATAGGAACTATGGTTTTTGCGGCTACCATGCCGGGTAAATGAGCTGCACCACCTGCGCCAGCAATAATGACCTCCAACCCTCTACCTTCTGCAGTTTCAGCATAAGAAAAAAGTTTATCTGGCGTACGATGAGCGGAAACTACTTCAACTTCAAAAGGAATGCCGAGTTGTTCTAATTTTTCAGCTGCAAAACTCATCGTTTCCCAGTCTGAGGTTGAACCCATGATAATACCCACTAATGCGGTCATTAACTGCTCCTGCAAAGATAACACGCTGACGGCATAGCGAAAAAGTCGCTTATTTCGTTAGCAAAAAACGATTGATTATACCTATGTTTAATGCATATTTAAAATATTCACGCTGCTAACTTTTGGTGTAGCGAGGGCGAAATAAATATGCACTGTGATGAACACTTAAAATAGAAGGGAGTGTGATCTATGAGATGCGTAGGCAACTTCCATCTAAGGCATTATAAATAGCGGTGGGTTGTGCGTGTTTAGGCGTTGCGCCAGGGAGTATGAATATACTTTCGGCATTTAAGTTTTGGAGCACGGCTAAGGCTGAGCGAGCGGGAGCTTGCTTGCTAATATTTGCGCTAGTGGAAACAATTGCGCCGCCATAGGCGGAGCACAATTGCTGCACCAATGGGTGAGCGCTGACGCGTACTGCCAAGGAGTCATGCTCACCTTTTAAATAGGTAGGTACCCAGGCTTGCGCGGGAATAACCCAAGTGACAGGTCCCGGCCAGCTAGGCATGACTTGAATAAGCATACTGGCGGTGGGTTTTAGGAAGGGCTGTAATTGCGCAAAGTCAGAGGCAACCAAAATTAGCCCTTTGTGAATTGGACGTTGCTTAATATTCAGCAAATGCATTACTGCATTTTCATTTAATGGATCGCAGCCTAAGCCATAAACGGCTTCGGTGGGATAGGCGATAATTTCGCCTTGTTTTAAGGCATGAACCGCCATGCGAATTTTGAAGCTTGAATAATGGCTCATAAACTTTTGCGTGATCGGTAGAGGAAATAGCAGCCGATTAAGATAAAAGGAATGCTCAGTAGTTGCCCCGTGTCTAGCCAGAAATTATTGCTGTCGCTGTTAAGATTGATTTTAAAAAACTCCAGAATAAAGCGCGCGCTAAAAATAAGAATTAGAAACCAAGAAAATAAGCGGCCATTCAAATCAAATGATTTGCTGCGCTTATAACAATAGAAAAGAAAGAAAGAAATGCCGGCATAACTAATCGCTTCATAGAGTTGTACTGGGTGTCTTGGAATTTCGTCAATACGCGAGAAAATAACAGCCCAAGGCATGTCGCTTGCCGTGCCTGCAATTTCTGAATTTAAAAAATTACCAACACGAATCAAGCTGCCGCTAAAAGAGGCAGCAATGGCCGCTCTATCTAAAATCCACAAGTAATTAAAGCTGGCCTTGCGCTGGTAAATATACAGGGCAACTAAAACGCCGAGTACTCCGCCATGACTAGCGAGCCCTCCCTCCCAAATGGCAACAATTTTGCCTGGATTGTCTAAATAATAAGCTGGATTGTAAAAAATAACATGGCCTAACCTAGCGCCAAGCACTGTGCCGCCGATGCAATACCAAAGCAGGCGGTCGACATCTTCGGTGCTACCGAGTTCACGCCAGTAAATCCAGTGCATCAGTAAATAGTTACTAAGTAGTGCTAAGGCAAACATCAGGCCGTACCAATGAATGCGAATAGACTGAAAGCTAGCTAAAACAGGATCAAAATTCCAGATAAAGTGGTCCATTTTGGTATATCGAAGGTTGGGTTAATTTGCATTTAAGTGAAAAAGAAAAAACGACGGGATGTGTTTTTCTCTGCGTCCTCTGTGCTCTCTGTGGTTAAAGTCTTGTCTTTATTTTATTCTACGGCAAAATCAACAATCGCTTTTAACATGATATTCATTTTAGCCGAAAAGCGGTTGAGCTCGGGGTCATCGGTATCAGTCGGCATTAAATGCGTGCGAACTATAGTTTTATCTTGAAATTGGTAAGTTACTATATTACACGGCATGTATCGTACCGCGTGAGGCGACATGAGTAATAATGTTTTTGCATGGGTGAGATTGCAAAATTGTAAGGTATCGTATTCAGGGAAATCTTTTGTACCGCGGTCACGAATGACTTTACCCACGCGACTGTGTCCGGTAATTCTGAAATTATGTTCGGAAATAGCAATTTCTAGTTCAGCTAGTACGTCAGCATAAGGCTTGCCTGTTTCTGCTTGATAGGAAGGTACAAATTCTCCTGTTGGTATCTGTGCGCAACTGCTAAGGATCAGCAGGCTGGCAAGCAGAAGAAAGATCTGTGCTTGGGGTATTAATAATTTCATAAGCCATTTTAACAGTTGTCAATCGGCAAACAAAAGTAGTGGATGTAATTCTATTGAGGCTTGCTGTACTGTGTTAAAATTTGCCTAATTTTCTAATAGAATTACGGGCTGCGTACTTAACACTAAATAGTAATAATATAGTAGGGCGGACTTTTAGTCCGCTTTTTAGCAATGATGGGCTAAAGTCCGCCCTACTTTTTTAATTAAGTTGATAGCCGCAAACTAACAGAGTGAACTTATATGCCTGATTCAAAACCATTAAGCCTGCCCCTTGGTGAAGGTATTATTATTGATTACCATCAACTTGAGCAGGTTCTGCCACAGCTTACGGATTTGGTGGCGACCCAAGGGAATGTTTTTAAAGCTAAGTTTCCTGATCAGAATAGTTGGGTTTATAACGTTTGTGATCCGGATATGGCTAAACATATCTTGGTCACAAATTATAAAAATTACAAAAAAGGCGTAGGCATTAAGCAAATTAATGTCTTATTGGGGCGCGGTATTATTGTCAGTGAAGGCGATCTCTGGAAGCGCCAGCGTAAAATGATGCAGCCACTCTTCAGTAATAAGTTACTGACGCAGCAATTGCCCTTAATGACGCATTGTGCGGATAAGTTAATAGCTAGCTGGGATGATGATATTAAGGCGGGCAAGCCGATAAATTTGACTGAGTCTATGAGTCAAACTGCGTTAGATTTTATTTTACATGCCTTGTTTAGTGAAGATTTAGACCGAATTATTGCTGAAACCGGAGAGAATCCGTTTCTTATGGTGACGGATGATTCTGCGCGAGACTTATTATTTGCACGGCGCTTTCGTCAGTTGACGCATTTGGTTAGCGATATGATGCAACGCCGCCGCGCAGAAAATCGTCAGCCCTTTGATTTGTTAACCATGGTTATGAACGCAACGGAGAAACGTAGCGGTGATGCCATGCCAGAGAAACTGCAAATTGATGAAATTCTAACTATGATTATTGCGGGGCATGAAACTACCGCGAGTGTTCTAAATTGGACTTGGTATTTACTCGCGCAACACGCCGATATTGAGCAGCAAGTTTTAGCGGAAAGTCTGCAACATATGCCGTTAGATTCTGAACCAAGCATGGCAGATATTGGGCAACTAAAATTTACTGAGCAAGTATTGGATGAGTCTATGCGATTATATCCGCCTGTTTGGGTGCTGACTCGACAAGCTTTGGCTGATGATCATTATAATGGCATTGATATTCCGGCTGGGACGGATATTTTAATTCCGCCTTATTTGATGCATCGAAATACTGCTTATTGGCCTGATCCTGAAGTTTTTGATCCGGAACGTTTTAGCCCAGAAAATAAAGCCAATCATCATATCGGCGCGTATTTGCCTTTTGCCATTGGCCCTAGACGCTGTATAGGCGATAGTATGGCTATTCAAGAAATGGCGGTGCATATCAGCCGTATTATTCAAAAAATACATTTTGAACTGGTTCCAGGGCAGACGGTTGAACTGGAACCCTTGGTCAACTTAAGGCCGAAACAAGACATCTTTTTACATGCAACTTACAGATAAACACGACATGAGCGAAACATTTTCTCCACTTACGCTAACCGAAGCCCTACAGCATGCCGCTCAGGGGGATAAGAGTATTACCTATATAAAAGGTAAGAATGATGAAGTGAGGGTTAGTTATGCGCAGTTATACCAACGTGCCTTGTGTTTGTTATATCAATTACAACAAGCGGGCATGCAGCAAGGGGATGAATTGATCTTGCTGGCGGATAATAATGAGCAGTTTGTCGATGTTTTCTGGGCTGCTTTATTGGGCGGAATTATTGCCGTGCCTTTGAGTGCTATCAGTCAGAATGCCGCGTATAAACGTGTTTTATCGGTAACGCAGAAATTACATAAGCCGTTTATTTGGGCTTCAGAGAGTTCATTACAAAATTTATTGCAATATGCTGATGAGCATCAGTTAGCTGAAATGAAGTCTTTTCTAGAAAAGAAAACGTTGATTTCTGAGCAAATTCAAGTGGATCAAAATCAAGCTGCACCTGCTGATATTCTCCCGCAAGACACTGCTTTTATTCAGTTCTCATCAGGCTCAACGGGCGAGCCAAAAGGTGTGGTGTTAAGTCATCATAATTTAATGACTAATATCCGATCCATTTTAATCGGTAGTGCTGCTACTCAGGATGATGTCAGCCTAAGCTGGATGCCATTGACGCATGATATGGGTATTATTGGTTTTCATTTATCGCCTTTAGTATTGAATACCGATGTTTATTTGATGTCACCCGAGCTGTTTGTGCGCCGACCTAATTTATGGCTGGATAAAATCAGTGAGAAACGGGCAACAGTTTCCGCGTCGCCTAATTTTGGTTATCAACACATATTAAAATATTTTAAAGCAGAAAAGCAGGCGCATTTGGATTTGTCGTCATTACGCTTGATTTTTAATGGCGCCGAGCAAATATCCGCGACTTTATGTGCAGAATTTAACCAAACTTTAAAACCTTTTGGTTTCCGCGATACTGTTATTTTTCCTGTTTATGGCTTGGCTGAAGCTTCTTTAGCTGCTGCATTTACTGAACCTACGGCAAAAGTGCAATCTATTTTTGTTGATCGTCAACAGCTACAATTGGGCGATAAAATTGCTTTAGTGACTGTGGATGATGTCGATAGTTTGGAGCTGGTTTTGCTAGGAACAGCAGTGCCAGAGACGCAGTTGATGGTTGCGGATGAGTCTGGAAAAGTATTTCAGGAACAAACTTTAGGCCATGTTTTTATTCGTGGTGAGAACGTTACCAAAGGCTATTATGATGATGCACAGTTAAATGCGGATACGATTAATGCTGAAGGCTGGTTAGATACTGGAGATATAGGCTTTACCTATCAAAAACAGCTGGTATTAACGGGGCGTTTTAAAGACTTAATTATTGTTAATGGACAGAATTATCATGCTCATGATTTAGAACAATTATGCGAGGCCTTGCCTGAGGTCAGTCAGCAAAAAGCAGCTGCCTGTACGATTCCAGGCAATAATGGTGAAGCTTTGGCGATTTTTGTTACTTATAAAGGCGAACTTAGTGAATTTATTCCCATTGCTAATGCCATACGTGGCGCGTTAGCTAAAGATGCGGGTATCGAAGTAGCGGAAGTGATTCCTGTATCAGCTTATCCAAAAACCACTAGTGGCAAGGTGCAGCGTTTTATTCTTTCCAATCATTATATAGCAGGGAAATATACGGATACGTTGGCGAAAATTAAGCAATTATCCAGTTCAGAGCTTGTAAGCGAAGGGAGTACGGAGGGTTCTATAGAGCAGCAATTAATGCAGATTTGTAAGGAAGTGATACCCGAGCGTACCATTGCACCAGAAGATGATTTGTTTGAAATTGGTATTAGTTCACTTTCTTTGACACAAATTCATGAGCGCCTAGATCAGCTTTTTCCTGATCAGGTTGATTTAACGGATTTGTTCGATTATCCAAGTATTGCCCAGTTAGCAGCATTTCTGGAGCAAAACTCTCAGAAAGAGGAGTAGGGTTTTGAAATATTGGCTAAATACGGTACTTAAGCAAAAACTCGCACCTGCGATTTTGACTGGTTATATTAGGTGGTTACATAAGACTTGTAAAATCAATATAACAGGCGCAGAGCATTTGCAAGTGTTTACAGCAGAGCAGCAACCGATGCTGCCTTGTTACTGGCATCAGCAAATGACATTCTCGATCGATTTTCTGCTTAGCTTGAGTGAGCAAGGCGTCAAAACCAGTGTTTTGGTTAGTCCTTCTAAAGATGGTGATATAGGCGATGCAGTTTTAACTAATTTGGGCGTGGGCGTTATTCGTGGCTCGGAACATCGTACCGGGGCGCTTGCAATGCGTGATATTTATCAGGCAATCAGCAAAGATAAATGCAGTGTCGGCACGGCAGTAGATGGGCCTTTAGGGCCAGCTAGGGAAGCTAAAGTTGGCGTGGTAACGCTAGCGCAACTGAGTGGTGCACCGCTTATTCCGATAGCGAATGCCTGCAGCCGAAAAATTCATTTAAAAAGCTGGGATAGTTTCTTTTTGCCCTTACCTTATAGTAGGGTGGAGATAGTGGTAGGAGAGCCGACTGTAGTAACAAAACGCGTTTCTCCCGAGCAGATTTCTGCGTGCCAGCAGCAGCTAACAGATGAACTTAATGGCTTGAGCGAGCAGGCTGAGAGATTGGTATCGAGTTTTAGTGTTTATGAGTAATGCGGGAGTTGCAAAGTGTGGGCAGCTTCTGTTTTTTTGAGAGTATACTTTATTTGCTATACTTGGTGTCGTAATTTTTAGATCAATATAAACATAACAAGGAATATATAATGAAAAAATCAGCTTTAGGCCTGCTAGCAAGTTCACTTTTCTTAATGTCTTTTTCTTTCGCTGCAGAAGCGGAAGAATGTGATTTAAAATATACCATGAAAGGCTGGTCAGCTTTTTATAAAACCTATAAAGGCTCAGGTGTTGTGACTTGTCCTAGCGGCAAAAAAGCCAATGTGGATTTGAGCTTAAAAGGAGGTGGTTTTACGTTTGGCGCTTCAGAAATTACTGATGGTAAAGGTAAAATTCGTGGAGTACAAAGTATTGATGATATTTATGGAGGAGCTTTTGCATTAGGCGGGCATGCTGGATTTACTAAGTCAGTTGAAGGTCGTTGGATACCAAGAGGGTCACGAACTGTAACATTATCAGGGAAAGGCACAGGCTATGATCTAGGCTGGTCTATGGGTAGCTTTAAAATTAGCAAACCTTAAAAAACACGTAGGGCGGACTTTAGTCTGCTAATGACTGCCCTACAGTTTTTAAAGCACTGGAATTTAGAAAAATGGATGTTGTCGTTATCGGTAGTGGCATAGGTGGTTTAACGGCTGCTGCTTTATTGGCAAAAGCAGGGCGACAAGTTTTAGTGTTAGAGCAGCATGATCGTGCAGGTGGTTACGCGCATGGTTTTAAACGTAAGAAATATACATTTGATGCCGGTGTTCATCTAACTAGCGGCTGTGGAATGGAGGGCTTTGATGGCGGACAAATTATCCGTAAAGTACTGCAAGCCGTCGATAGCTATGAGCAGCTTGAGTTTATTGAGGTCAACCCCTTTGCTTTTGTTTCACTACCCGAATTATCGGTCGAGTTACCTTCTACTATAGATGCGCTTGTTAAGCAGCTCGGAGATCTGTTTCCACATGAGAGACAAGGCTTGCGTGACTTATTAACGCTGTGTTTGCAATTAGCCGAGCAAGTCGCTAAAGCCGATGATGTTATGGCGTCATCCGATCTAAATCAGCTCAATTCTGAATTAAATCTTTTGCTTAAATATCGTCGGTGTACCTTGGCGGATGTCTGGCAGGATTATATCCACGATCCACAATTGCAGAGTATTTTTGCCGCATTATGGCCGTATTTAGGTTTGCCTCCTGAGAAAGTGTCCTTTGTTTACTGGGCAAGTATGTTGATAGGCTATATTGAAGACGGTGCTTATTATTGTAAAGGTGGATTTCAAGGCTTATCTGATGCTTTAGTGTCTGGATTAAAGAAAGCAGGGGGTGATATTCGTTTTAAATGTCATGTAGAACGCATTGCAGTGAACGATAATCAAGTTCAAGGTGTATCTTTAATTTCTGGTGAATTTATCGAAGCGAAAGTCGTTATTTCTAATGCGGATATACGTTTAACTGTGCAAAAATTGATTGGAGAAAGCTATTTTCCTAAACGTTATTTAACGCGTTTAAAGCGAATGCAGGAATCTTTGTCTATTTTTGTGGTTTATATCGCGACTGATTTAGATATGATTAAAGCAGGTTCGCATCATGAAGCCTTTTATTATGATGAGCTAAATCACGAAGTTAATTATAATAATTCCTTGCAAGGGGGTTTATCTTGGTTGAGTATTACTATCCCTACATTAGTTGATGCGAGTTTAGCGCCGAAAGGTGAACACTTGGTAATGTTAACCACTTTGGCAAACTTTGATCAAGCGGAACATTGGGTGCAAGAAAAAACGATATATGCTGAAAAAATGCTCGAATTTGCTGATAAAAAAATTCCAGGTTTAAAAGAACATACGCTATTTATAGATTCAGGTTCGCCTAAAACTATGCAACGCTATACCTTAAATCATAAAGGAGCAGCGTATGGTTGGGATGTTACGCCAGAACAAGTGGGTGCAAATCGAATAGCGAATAAAGCGCCGATTGAAGGGCTGTACTTTGCTGGGCATTGGACGACGCCTGGTGGCGGTGTGTATGGTGTCAGCTACTCTGGTATGCAAACTGCACAAAAAGTTTTAGGTTTGAACCAGCAAAAAGAACTGTGGGATTTGTGTGCTCAATAGCCAAGTAGGGTGGACTTCAGTCCGCTAACGTACTATTTTTGTTAAATAATCGTACTCAGGTACTTTGAAGTAGGAAAGTTTTAATGCACCAACAGTATGATGTGCTCATTATGGGGGGCGGCCTGTCTGGACTAACCTTAGCCATACAGCTTAAACAGAAAGTTACCAATCTGCGTATTCTAATCGCTGAGAAAGCAGCGCATCCCACACCCGAAGCAGCACATAAAGTGGGTGAGTCTTCCGTCGAAATTGCCAGTCACTATTTTGAAAATATCTTAGGCTTAAAGCCGCAGCTAGATAATGAGTTGCCTAAATTAGGCCTGCGTTTTTTTTATACTCAGGGCGATAATTTAGATATAAGCCAACGTATAGAGCTAGGGCCAAATGATTTTCCAGCGGCTAAAAGCTATCAATTAGACCGAGGACGATTTGAAAATGCTTTAGCTGAACGATGTTTGCAGTTAGGTATAGATTTTCAAGATAACTGTAAAATTAAAGATATTGCTCTTGGTAAAAATCAACATCAAGTCACTCTAGTGCATAATGGTGAAGAAAGCGCGGTGCAAGCCCACTGGTTAGTTGATTCAACTGGTCGCATGAGCTTATTGAAGCGAAAACTAAAACTAGCAAAACCTGCCTATCATGATATTAACGCCTCTTGGTTTCGTATTAATCATGAAATTAATATTGATAACTGGAGCCAGAAACCCGAATGGCAAGACCGCGTTAAAGCGCCACGGCGACTCAGTACCAATCATTTATTAGGTAAGGGCTATTGGGTTTGGTTGATTCCCTTGTCATCAGGCGCAACCAGTATCGGTATTGTTGCCGATGCCAAACTTCATCCATATGCAGAAATTAACACCTTTGAACGTGCAAAAGTGTGGCTGAAAAAGTACGAACCTCAATGCGCTCAGGTTATTGACCAGCACTTAGATAAGTTTCAGGACTTTCTAACGCTGAAACATTATTCGCATAATTGCAAGAAAATGTACTCGGCTGACGGTTGGGCTATTACTGGTGATGCGGGTGTTTTTCTTGACCCTTTTTATTCGCCCGGTAGCGATTTTATTGCTCTTAATAATGGCTTTATTAGCGACTTGATTGTTAAGCAATATGCCGGTGAGGATATTGCCGCCAGAACAGAGCAATATGAAAAGCTGTTTCGTACTTTATTTTTAGCATTTTTCCCTGTTTATGAGGATCAGTATCCCATTATGGCGAATGCTAAAGTGATGAGTATAAAAATTATCTGGGATTACACGCTCTATTGGAGTGGCGCGGCTTTATTGTATTTTAGAGATAAATTCTGTGATCTAGCGTTTATGGGAGTCGCTGCAACGTCTTTACAACAAATCTATCAGATTAATTTGCAAATGCAGGGTTTTTTCCGGCAGTGGGCAGAAACAGATTTATCAAGCGCAGAGAAAAGTGATATTTTTATTAACTACAGCAAGATTGAATTCCTGCAGCAATTAAATAAAGATTTGCTGGTAGAGCAGAGTGATATCGAATTGCAGCAGCAGCTGGCACAGAATATTGCCTTGATTAGAGAGTTGGCTGGTGAGGTGGTTGCAGAAGCATGTGTAGGTTTCCCAGAACTAGAGGCTTATGCGCCTGAAGTTCCGGAGAGTCGACTAAGGTATTTAAAGGATGTTTTTGAGTTATTGCGTTAGAGTTATAGCTTACCTTTATGTCTAATAATTGCTTATTAAGCCATCGCACCATTGATATTAATGATTTGCCCTGAGATATAGCTAGCATTATCAGAACATAGAAAAGCAGCGAGAGCGGCGACTTCTTCGGGTTTGCCCGCGCGCTTCATAGGTACTATGTTTTTAATAGCCTGAGCATCAAAACTGTTTTCCGTCATGCTGCCTTGAATAATGCCGGGAGCGATGGCATTCACGGTAATTTTTCGCGAGGCGAGTTCTTGGGCGAGTGATTTTGTTGCACCATTTAAAGCGGCTTTTGCGGCGGAATAATTACATTGCCCGCGATTGCCCATCACACCAGCAACCGATGACATATTGATAATACGTCCCCAGCGGCTTTGGATCATCGGCATTAATAACGGTTGAGTGACATTGTAAAAACCATGCAACGAGACATCAATCACATCAGTCCAATTTTTTTTATTCATACCCACTAATGGCGCATCGCGATGGATGCCGGCATTATTGATAATGATTTGAATCAATCCAGATTCAGAGAGTTGCTTGACGGCCGCTTCGCTGGCTTCTGCATCGCATACATCAAAAGCGATTGCTTCCGCTGATCCGCCTTGTTGTTTGATGTTGTCGACTATCTGCTGTGCTTTGTCAAAATTATGATTGCTATGCACAATCACATGGATATTATCTTGCGCGAGGCGCGTACAAATAGCAGAGCCGATATCGCCGCTGCCACCAGTAATGAGTGCTTTTTTCATGGTTGGGTATGAATAACGGTTGCTCGGGCATCAAGCAGTAAGAAATTATGACTGTCGGTAATGCGAAACGCATAGACAGCCCCATTTTCGATTTTTAGTTCTGCGTTAGCCTCTATATGCAGTGGGCTAGTAATCGTATCTAAGTTATCAATATGAAAATGTGCCCCCCGCACCGCGGCTAAAAATCCGGGTGAAGATTTTCCTGATAATAAACCTCCGTGTATTGCCATAGACTGTGCGCCATATTCAATAAGATGCATCGCAGACAGACTATTATTTAAGCGTAATGGATTGTCGCTGGCTAAATGTGATTGAGTTGAGCAGTTAATTTGTTTATCAGTCCATGAGTCCACTTGGTCAATTAACATCATTGATCCTGCGTGGGGGATTAGATGTGCAAACTGTGTTTGGTTAATGGGCTTATGTTCGTTTTTCAGCTTTTGCATAGACTAAACCTCGTTCTCGTTTTGACGATTGATTTTATAAGTCATCAAGATTTACTTCTATTGCGTCCTTTTTTTCATGAGCTCGTTCCCTGATAATTTGTGCCAACTCAAAATCTTCTAGTTTATCCATTAGCCACTCATAAGTTTCTGCGGGTATAAGATAAGCAGCTGGAATATTGTGATTAAGAATTGCGATAGAAGAGCCTTCAGCTGCATTTATTAAAGCCGTTGGGTTCTTTTTTAATTCTGAAATACTTGCAGAACAGTTGGATAAAATTTGTCTCATATTTGTTACCTTAAAAAGGCTGATAATTAGTTCAAGGATGTGCAGAGGAACGACGCGCATCGATCGCGAATGATGCGCTTTCTTACGTCGGAATATCCTATGACTCTATATCAACATGTTTAACAACGGACTCCATGAAATGAGTCTCAGAAATGATATTAAGTCCCGTTCTTTTAGTGTCTCTAAGTTCAATAGCCCGCTCAATTTTTCGCCCATGTGTTGAATGCATCCACGCCTTACTGCCAATATCTCCTATTACTAAGAAGTTGGTATCCATGCGTACAGTTTTTAATGAAACCTCTCCGCCTAAAGATTCGATAACCTTAGTAATAAACTTACGTGTTCCCATTTCTAAGTTACCTGTAATAACAAAAACGGCATTCTCAAAATAAACTTCTGGGGCAGGCTTACACAAAGGCAATTGGCTGCTTGGATTATTACCTGAGATCATCACCTTAGGATTGCCTGTTAAATCAATAAGATCAGATAATAGTTCACCTTCATCATCAGTGCTTAAAGCATCCGTCGCTAGCATAATAATTAATTTTTTATACAAATTTGATGCTGGCCATTTCTCAGCTACTGGTTTATTTGATTCAAGCCAAATGAGTAAGTTTTTAGCTTCATCATAAGTAACTATGCCGTCAAAAATCAGTCCTTTGCAAATGCCTATAAATTCATCCATTCCACGATCTAGTAAGCGCTCTTTGTCGTAAAAATTATTATTGCTATCTTCCATGTTAAGTGTTCTTTGTGAGGCCTAAAGTAAGTATTTTTAAAAAATCCATTTGGGTAGCTTGCTGAATATTGCCAAGCACACCAAATTTAACTTCATCAAAAAGCTCGTAATTTACGAGACCTTCGTTCATATAATTATTGTCTTTATCCCAAGACATCGCTAATGATGACTGAACCTGTAGGCTGGGGAATCCTTTGTTAGATATAAAGACATCACCTTCCTTAAAATGAATTTGATATCCTTGCGTCCAAACGCGATAAGGTTTTTTAAGCTTCATCCGCTCGTCAAAACTGAGATCTAATGCAGCACGAAAAGCATAAGGTACGCAGTAAGCCCAGCCATCGTTATTTAAGCTACCTTCACATGTTACGACATCCCAACTAATGTGCGGAACAATTAATGTAAGGCTTCGTGCAAATGTTATGTTTTCAGTTTGTTCTGATACTTTCGGCTTCCATAGGCTTTTTAAATGGACTTCTATTTGTTCAGGGGTCATTACTTCATATCTCCATTTAAAAGTGGGGTATCGGCAAGAAATTTATTACATACGTGTTAACTTTTTCTCAAGTTTAGCAGAAAAATCACTCACCACTCTGCCAATAATCATAGAAATTAAACCAGTTATATGGGGTTTCTAGCATTTGTTTTTCGAGTATATTGACGTATTTTTGCGTATAGGCTTGTATATCTTGTTGCCTAGTTTTACGGTTCAAGATAACTTCTTCAGCGAGTAATTCAAAATTAATTTTATAGCGATTACCACCTAAATAAACACCAAAAAACACAATAAGCGGCACTTTTAAGGCAGAGGCCATAAGAATTGGGGCGGTAGACATTTTAACGGGTTCGCCTAGCAATGTGCAGGTAACGGTTTTGTCTTTGCCTTCGCCTAGGATTCTATCGCCTAATAAACCGACGGTTGTGCCGCTATCTATGGCTTCTTTTACTTTTAATAGGCCGCTAGGTGAGCCATCTAGGGTAATTAGTGTATTAGCCACATCAGCGTTAAGCGCATTAAGTACTTGTACCATCATCGGAGCTTGATGCTCGTACATCAAAATTTTAATGGGTAAGGGGTAGTTACTGACGGCATAACTACGTAAGACTTCAAAACTACCGATATGACTGCCGAGCAGCAGACAACCGATACCATCTTTGCTGTAACTTAGCGGGACGTTTTCCGCGGGGAATGTAATATCTAGTTTGTTAAATTGTCCTGTTAGCAAATAAACACGATCGAGAATAGTAGAGGCAAACGCATGTATATGTTTGGCACTATCTAGCCATGTGGCTTTACGCTTTAATACGCGAGCCAAATACTGCTGGGAGGCTTGGCGCTGTGGTTTAGCAAATAATAAATAATAGCCAGTGATTGGGTAAAGAAAGGTGCGCGCAACGGGGCGGCCTAGATGTAAAGCAACCCAACGTATCGCTTTTAAGGCGAGCGGTGTGCTGCGTTCTTTATTGTCTTGCCAGTGCTTAGTCATGAGATTGCTCCTTTTTGGCGGCAATAATAAAGGTGCCTGTGACTAGCGTTTCTGACTCACGCATGCAGGTGAACTTGATGTTGTGTGCTGATGATTGAGTGAGGGACACGCTAAAGTCTTGATCAGGAAGTAAAGGATGTAAAAATTTGGCTTGGGTTAATGTGCAGATTTGATCATTGGGAAAAGCTGCTAAGAGTTGTTGTTGTACATAATTTAACAATACCACGCCAGGTACAATCGGGTTGCTGGGGAAATGACCGGCAAAACAAGGATGTGCAGCGGGTATGCGATAGTGTTGTTTAATGGCTAGCATTTTTTGTGTACGTATCAAGTGCTCGAGTTCTGTTTTTAGTAGTTTACCCATATTATTGCGGGGTAAGGTAAAAACTGTATAGATGGCGCGCGGTAAAAAGACTTCGTCTATTGCTAGGCGCAAATGGCTAATAATCGTCTTTTTGGGTAGCTTACTAACGACTAAAGCGGAAAGCCGTTCATTTTTGCTGAAAAAGAATACGCCATCTTCAATACCACTAATGTTTGTGAGCTGTTGGTTTAAATCATGTAATGAAGCTCTTTTGCCAGCGATTTTAATTAAATCTGCGGACCGACCGAGTAAGCTAAAGTTGCCTTTATCGTCTATTTCAAATGTATCGTCCAACGCGCGCGGCTTAATAATATGCCCGCCTTGCAAAACAAATTGATTCTCGTTTTGTGTCAGCTGGATAGATGCATAAGGTTGCCATTTTTGTGACTTACTCGCTTGGCGCGAGGCAAAAGATAGCGTTTCTGTGCTACCAAATAATTCAAATAGAGGTGTCTGTAGGTTTTGTTCTATTTGTTGTGCAAGCAAGTTATCCATAGGAGCTGTTGAAGAGAGAATGAACTTTATAGTGCTCCACTGGCCTTGTGTTTGGCTGCAGATTTTTAAATGTCTCGGGGTAGAAACGAGAATTTTTTCTGCTGGCAGGTCTGCGAGTGTAGTGCGTATATCTTCAGGGTAAAATGGCCGACTATTATGCAATTTCATTCGAGAAAATAACACCCAGAAAAATGAGGTTTCCAAACCATACATATGTTGCATGGGAACGGTAGATAGTAGGGTTATTGCTTGGTTTTGTAGCTCAAATCTCTGCAATGCCAGTTCGGCTGACTTTTGGAATTCGCGCCATGTTTTTATAATCGCTTTGGGTTTACCTGTACTGCCTGAGGTAAAAGAAATAGATAAGGGGCGATCAATATCAATTAGCGGGCAAGGCTGGGTGCTTTTATCTAATAAGTCATAGTTGATATGAAAATCTGAACTGAGCGTATCATCGCTTAGCGTGTAACTATTAGGATAACTTGCTGTTAAATCGGCTAAGGTTTTAGCGCTTTGGTTGGAGGGTAGTAGTGATGTTTGTTGGCGTAGGCAGGCCGCTAGGTAGGCGACTATAAAAAGATAACGATCTTGGCAAAGATTGATGGCATAGCTTTTGGCGGGTAATTTTTCACTTAAAGCGATTGCATGAGCTAATAAGTCAGCGCGACAGATAACAGTATCTTTTGAGTAAACACAAAAATCGCTATTTAAGGTGTTTTGGAGTGTGTCGCATAGCGAAATGTACTCTGGAATTCTACTGGTCAAAGTTATGCTGAGTGGTATCAATAGGTGGAAGGACAGTAGCTATTTTAGCCGCTCGCTGCGGCCTTATTCAAGTGATGTAGCTTCTTTTTTATAGAGAGGCAGTCTATAATTTGCTGCTGCTTGTTTATAGTGCCCCCTGCCAATGTTGATTTCATGGAAAAACATTGTTTTTCTAACACTATATTAGTGTGTTATCGGTTGATTATATGCCAGGACGCTGTTTTTTCATTACCCCTATTCTGACCATTGATTGTACTTAAATAAATAGAATCTGAGATTTTAAATAAATGATAGGAACTGATTTTATATGTCTGCTAAAAAAAATATTGCCATCTTAGGCGCTGGGCCTGCTTCAAGTACATTAGCGATTCGCTTATGTAAAGAAGGCTGTAATGTTGTTGTTTTTGCAACGCCAGAACATGCTCCGATTTTGGTGGGAGAGTCTTTAGTGCCAATGATTGTTCCTATGCTGAAAGAACTAGGAGTCGAGCAGGAAGTCGCCGCGTACAGTGTGTATAAGCCTGGGGCCTGTTTTACTTATAATGCGGATGAAGTCTTTGAGTTTCGGTTTGACGAGACGCCAAGCGACTTGCCTTCTTATGCTTACAATGTGCCTAGGGATAAGTTTAATGCAACTTTGCTAGAGGCAGCATTACTCGCGGGAGCAAAACTGGTTAATCGAAAAGTGCTGCTAAGTCAGGTGGGTGATTCAGAGCACATTAAATTAGATGATGAAGCACTGCAAGAGGCGGCTGGATATTGGGATAACAGCGAGCCTGATTTAGTTGTTGATGCGGCGGGTCGAGTCAATTTAGTGGGACGTTTACTGAATATTCCCATGCAACAAGGGCCAAGGCAAGATGTTGCTTTATTTGCGCATGTAGATCAAACTGAGTTATTTGATTCAGGTTATGTGCATAATGACCGAATGGATCAAGGTTGGTGCTGGCGTATTCCGTTACCTAGTAAAGTGTCGTTAGGCTTTGTCGTGCCGGAAAGTTATGCGTTAAAACATGGGAATACGCCTGAAGAGCAGTATGACAATTTATTAAAGAGTGATAGTGTTTTACGGAAGTTAGCACCAAATGCACAGCGCGTGACGCCGACACTTCGATTTAATAATTATCAGTCTATTTCCGAACGTTTATGTGGCGATAATTGGGTGATGTTAGGCGACTCAGGTGGCTTCGTAGACCCTGTTTTTTCTAGCGGTATGCTGATTGCTATGGATAGCGCGAATAAGCTTGCCGATACGATTCTTCAGGATAAGCCTTTATCTGAATATGAGGCCGCTATTAAGCAGCATTTAAATGCTTGGTTTGAAATCGTCGATTATTACTACAGTGGGCGCTTAATGAGTAGCATTAAAGTGGGTATGACGATGCCTGATAATTTTATTAACCGCTTTATTTATCGTTGGGTGAGCGGTCATATTAGCCGGATTTTTAGTGGTGCGGCTGCAAGTACTCCCTTTAGTCTGAAGTTGCTACGGTTTTTAGTGAAATATGGCTTAAAAGACAGAAACCCAGATGTTTATAAAATTAATTAACGAGCAGTTTTAATCATATTTTAAAGGTTTGAAAAATGAGTGTAGTAAAGTTGAGTGCTGAAGAGATTGCGAGTCAGTTATGTGTTTTTTTACGCGATAATGTATTAGCACCACAGATAGAAGTGACTTCTGACACTGCATTATCAGAGATCGGTGTGGACTCTTTTTCCTTGATGGAATTAGTGTTGTTTATTGAGCGACAGTTTGCTTTAGAGTTACCCGCTGAAGCGTTAACGCCTGAAAATATTGCTAGTGTTGGTACCTTAAGTGCATATTGTGTCGCGCAATTAAATAGCGCTGCTGTATGAAACAAGATGGCTCATTTCCGAGTAGCATAACACTGAATGGCGCAGATTTTTTTTTGTTGCAATTCGATCGTATTATGTGGAAATTAAGTGGCCAGAGGAACGTTTGTACCTTTGCTGTCACTTTACAAGAGCGCTTGGAATATGAGGATTTAGAAAAACACTTATCTGCTAATTCAGCTTATCAATGGATATGTCGTTTACGGCTACAACAAGGCTTGCCATTTACTTTAGCTAAATGGGTCTTTAAAGCGAGCCAAGCATTGCCTGAAATAGAGCAGTATCAGCTTGATGAACAAGGCGATTTGCCGGAGAGTTTATTAAAAAGGCCTTTTAATATTGAACAGCAATCTGCCTTTAAAGTGAGCTTAGTGCAGGTTTCTGGCGCTGGCTCACAGTTGATCTTTAGCTGGCATCACGCATTAATGGATGCTCATGGCGGAGAAACCTTTATCCGTCATTTAGGTAGCCCAGAGGCTATGCAAGATGTCGAGTGGCTAGCTAACGAACCAGATAGTTTATTGCCCTTGCGAGAGCGTGCCGATATTGCTCTGAAGATGAAAGAGTTTTTGTGTGATGTGTCAAGGTTGCCGTTTATTTCCTTCACTAATAAAAACAAGACAAAGCAAGCGGTGCATTATCGCGTTCTGTCATTTACGCAAGCGCAGAGCGAGCTTATTACTGAGAGGGCACGAAAGCAAGGCGCAGGCTTTTTAGTGAGTGCCTTTTATTTGGCTGCCACGGCTTGTGCTGTTGCTAATATGCAAAGCAAAAAGTCGCCTTTAGAAGGCGATATGTTAATTCCTATTCCTTTAGATCGCCGTAAGCGGGGAGTGCATAGTCCCATTCTTGGGAATCAAGTGACCTTCCTTTTTTACCGTATCCCTCAAACGGCTTTAGCTAATGTAAAAACTTGTGTAGCTGAATTAATTGCACAAATGAAATCCCTGATGCGCTCTGAAAATCCTAGCCACTATCTGGTTATGATGGATTTTTTACGGCGCGTGCCTGGCTGGTTGTATCGTATGCAGTTAACCTCTCCGACTAAAGGGCAAATGGCGAGTTTTTATTATTCAGATACAGGCGATTCGTTAGATTTGTATGACCAGTTATTTGGTTGTGCAGTTACCGGTGCTCTACATTATCCGCCTAATATGTACCCGCCAGGCGTGACCTTTGTGTTTAGTCGTTTTCATGGTGCTTTACAGTTAACTATGGGTTATATGGATTCTGCACTTGACCAGGATGAGGTTGAGCAGCTATTGGCTCAGCTACAGCTTGGTTTATTAGGCGAAACAAACGAATAGCTTATATGAAATGTGATGTTGCAGTCATAGGTGCAGGCGCTGCCGGTATTGCCTCCGCTATTGCCGCAGCTGAATCAGGGGCTAGCGTTATCTTAGTTGAGCGCTATGGTTTTGTCGGTGGTTTAGCAACTTCTGCTATGGTCGGTACGATTTGTGGGCTTTTTTATCGTAACCCATCTATCCCACGATATGCTGTGCGTGGCTTTGCGCGAGAATTTTCCGAGCGCGTGCAAGAGAAAAGTCATACGATGCCTGCTGTGTTTTCGAAAGGACTGCATTTTTTACCTTATCAGCCTAGCGTTTTTCACCAGCAAGCGATACTGCAATTGCAGCAGGCTGGTGTGTCTGTCATGTTGCACAGCCATGTCTCAGCGGTAGATGTTTGCTCTGAGAAAATTGTCACATTGCATATCGAAACCACAGGCAGCATGGTTTGTTTGACCGCTGATGCTATTGTTGACTGTAGTGGTAATGCACACATATCAATGCTGGCTAATATCGGGCGAATAGAGCAAGGGCATTATCAATCAGGGGCGTTTGTATTTCAGGCCAGTGGATTACCTCTAATGGAACCAAGGGTACTTGCATTAAATATGCTTCGATGGATTAAGCGTGGCATACAGCGGGGAGATTTAGAGTCTCACTGTGAGCGCTTATCCATTATTCCAGGGACGGTTAAAAATGGCGTGGGTTTATTAAAATTAGGCATGCCAGAGCTGTTTGATGGAACGGTTGCGTGTTTAACTCAATATGAGATAGATGCTCGCTCGCGTAGTGTCGAGATCATCGATTACTTACGAGCTAATGAGCAGGAATTAAAAGGCTTAATGATTAGTGCCATGGCAACTGAAGTCGGAGTGCGTACTATGTCACGTTCACAAGGTATTCAAACGTTAGAGGAAACCGATATATTAGACTGTGTCAAACCGAGTGATGGCGTGGCTATTGGTGCTTGGCCGGTTGAGTTATGGGGAGCAGAAAAGAAACCTGAGATGACATACTTTGCAATGAATGATTGTTATTGGATTCCTGCGGGAGCACTGGTTTCTAGGTATATAGATAATTTATTTTTTGCGGGTCGGGCAATTTCAGCAACAGAGCGGGCTATTGCATCAGCGCGGGTGATTGGCACTTGTTTTAGTACTGGTTATGCGGCCGGTATGTTAGCTGCGGAATATGCGAGTAACGGTGCTTGGCAGAAGGCAATAGCAAAGATTCAAGTGAAACAGGTTTTTAACGAAGAGAGCTAATGGATTCAACATATAAATTACTAGAATTTGCTGCAAAGTCGTGGCCGGATAAGCCGGCTATTATAGAAAATGGTGGCTCGATAAGTTATCGCGAGTTATATGCACAAACGGAATTGCTTAAAGCAGAATTATTGCAGTTAGGCTTAACTAAGGGGCAGGGCTTAGGCGTCATGGGGGGCAATGGAAGCGTTTTTGTTACTATGATGTTGGCGGGAATGGCTTGTGGTGCCGTTGTTTTACCTATTTCACATCAGTTGAAAGCAGCAGAAATCGGCTGTCTTATTAGAGATACAAAGCTACATGCAGTGCTCGATGACTTGTCAGGGGTTCAGCCTGTTGATGCTGACCTAACAACGATTCCTTGTGCGCAACAAGTTTTACGTTTTGCTTGGCTTGAGCAAGCCACGAATGAACCGGTGACGCCCTTAAGTGATGCGGCCTTTATTCGTTACACATCAGGGACAACGGGGAGCAGTAAAGGTGTTGTTTTATCTCATCAGAGTATTTTGCAGCGTGTAGAGGTGGCTACTAAAGCATTAAGTTTAACGCCTGATGATGCTGTTTTGTGGGTGCTACCGATGGCTTTTCATTTTTTAGTTACAGTGCTGGTTTATATACGCTCTGGTGCTCGCATGATCGTTTGTAAAGATTTACTTGCACAGACGATTATTCACGATGCTAACCAGCACCAAGCAACCTTCTTATATGCTTCACCGATGCATTTTCGTTTATTAGCCGCAGATGCATCGGGTGAGCTGATGCCGACATTGAAGAGTGCAATATCGACTTCCGCAGGGTTACCCCTTAATATTGCCGAAGCTTTTGCTAAGCGGTTTAATCTGGCGGTAACTCAAGCTTATGGCATTATTGAAATAGGACTGCCTTTATTAGATGGTTTATCTGGAAAGGCAAAGAATCCAGAAAGTGTCGGCTTTCCCGCAGTTGGGTTTTCTGTTGAATTATTGAGTGATGATAATAAGCCCGTTGCAGAAGGCGAAGTCGGACGTTTGGCTATTCGTGGGCCAGGTATGTTTGATGCTTACCTTAAGCCTTGGAAAACGGTAGATCAAGTGATGGTTGATGGTTGGTTTATGACCGGGGATCTTGCGCAGCGAGATATTGATGGCAGGGTTGTCATTTGTGGGCGCGAAAAATCAATGATAAATGTGTCTGGTAACAAAGCTTTTCCTGAGGAAATTGAGGCGGTATTAGATCGCCACAGTGCAATTGAAGGTTCTCGTGTATATGGTCAGGTGCATCCGTTGATGGGCGAGATTGTTTGTGCTGAGGTGGTTTTGGTCAAGAATGCAGCATTAGATGTAGAGGATGTCTTGCGCTTTTGTCGTGTGCAACTTTCTACTTATAAAGTTCCTCAGAGATTAAAGCAGGTTGAGAATATTACACAAACTCAAAGCGGTAAGCTTAAGCGGGTTTAGTCGGTATGAGTATTAAGTTACTGTGTCGTGCGCTCTATTCAAATAATAGAGAGGGAATAAAAAAATACAGTGTAAGTATATTGTTAGCTCTAAGTGTTTGGTTTGTCTGGGGGCTTTATACTTATCCTGATGGCTGCTCCGTTCTCTATAAGTATTGGCAGGTTTCTGTCACCATGGTCTTCGGTTCTATTATTGCCGGAGCTACTAGCGAGGGAGGCGGGGCTATCGCTTTTCCGGTATTTACTAAAGTGTTACAAATTCCCGCTAGCGATGCGAAAGTGTTTTCTTTGGCTATTCAAAGTGTTGGTATGGTCGCGGCTTCCATTGCTATTTTCATGATGCGCATTAAAGTGTTGTGGCGCGTTATTGCTTGGGTTAGTTTGGGGGGCGTATTTGGCATGCTGATCGGGTCTCTCTTTTTAGTACCTGTATTAGCTCCCGCTATCATTAGAATGCTATTTACCGTGTTAGCTGTTAGCTTGGCTCTGACGCTGATTTTTCTGAGCGCGGGGTTTCGGCTGAGTCATACGGTGATGCCAGAAATAAGAGTAAAGGAAATCGGCATTTTATTAGTAGTGGGTGTGCTGGGTGGAGTTGTTTCTAGTTTAGTTGGTAGCGGTATTGATATGATTTGTTTCTCAGTACTAGTTTTGTTCTTTCGTGTTTGTGAAAGTATAGCCACTCCTACGTCGGTAATTTTAATGGCGGTTAATTCGTTGATAGGTGTTTTATTGCATCTTTTTGTCTTGGGTGGAATTAATGAGCAAGTGCAGGCCTATTGGCTGGCTGCTGTTCCTGTGGTCGTCATTGGTGCGCCATTAGGTGCGTATTTTTGTAGTCGTATGCATCATTTGCATATCCGTTATTTATTAATTGCGTTGATCTTTATTGAGCTGCTCAGCTCTTTATGGATACTAGATTTTGATGTTACATTGATTACTTTTAGCGTTAGCATGTTAATGCTGTTTTTGAGCTTAATGGTCTGGATGAGTAAAGTGAAAACTTATGTCTCTTAAATTGATTGGGAATGTTTGTGATTAAATATTACTGGGAATGGTTTTTATTATTGATGGGCCTTGTTTATTGGGCTATTACAGCGCCAGCAATTTCAATTACAGGGACTATTTTGAGTGCTATATTGCCGCAAAAAATGGCGCTTAGTTGTGGGCGCTTTCTTTTGCAAAAAGATTTTCAGTTTTTTGTTTTTTTATTAAAAATAACAGGATTACTAATTTTAGATGATAAAGAGTTAAAGTCTTTGACAGGGCATAAAGAAGCTATCATTATCGCGCCCAATCATACGGCCTTATGGGATATTGTTTTTATTGCCGCACAAGTTCCTGAGGCTGTGTGTGTGATGAAAGGGGCTATTTTAAGTAACCCGTTATTGGGTGGCGGTGCTCGGCTTGCGGGCTATATTCCTATAAACTCCATTAGCCAAATGTTAAAGTTAGCTGTGCAGCGCTTAAAACAGAACGAAACCTTATTAATGTTTCCAGAAGGTACGCGTACAAAAACAGATGCTCAATGGCTGAACCCTTTAAAAGGCGGCGTTGCCTTATTGGCTAAACGAACTAAAGCGCCGGTAGTCCCCGTTTTTATTCGTAGTAATACACGTTTTTACGAGAAAGGTTGGCCGTTATATAAAAAGCCTGAGTTCCCTTTAAAAATAAGCTTTAGTGTTGGTGAACCAGTTTTAAAATATGACGATGAGTCGGTACAAGAATTTAGTCAGCGCCTAGAGAAAATTTATTTGGATGAGTTAGCAAAGCCACACCCCTTACGTAGAGTGCAAAATACAGAGTCATGAATATTCAGTGTGAATTATCAAACAGCCATTTACTGCTCGTACCCAGTTACAATACAGGGGCGTTGTTAAAAATAACAATAGAAGAAGCCTTGCAGCAGTGGCTGCCTATCTGGGTTATTATTGATGGCAGTGATGATGGTAGCGAAGCTTTGTTAGCGCCATTGCAAGCGCAATATCCTGATACTTTGCTCGTAATAAAATTGCCACAAAATAGAGGTAAAGGTGCGGCGGTACTGGAAGGGGTTACTCAAGCCCAAGCTAAGGGATTTACCCATGTATTAACGATGGATGCCGATCACCAACACCCTGCGGATTATATTAAGCAATTTATGCAGATGTCTATCGACAACCCTGAAGCGATGATTTTAGGTGAGCCGGTATTTGATGCTTCTGCGCCGATGATACGCGTCAAAGGGCGACGTATTTCTAATTGGTGGGCAAATTTAGAAACCTTAGGCTGGGGCATTCATGATTCCTTATTTGGTATGCGTGTTTATCCTATTCAAGATTTAATTGCCGTAATGCATTCTACGAGCTGGGCAAGACGTTTCGATTTTGAACCTGAAATAGCTGTACGCATGGCATGGAGTGCAGTTCCTGTATTAAATATTCCTACCCCTGTGCGCTATATTGCTAAAGAAGAAGGTGGGGTTAGTCAGTTTAAATATGGTCGAGATAATATTTTGTTGATCGGTATGCATATTCGATTATTTGCTGGTTTTGTACTGCGCTTACCTAAGTTGTTATTAAGACGATAGGGCGGACTTCAGTCCGCTAATATAAACAAGCATTGAACCGGCGGACTGAAGTCCGCCCTACGGTGATGTATTTGCCAAAACAAATTACTCAATAACCGTGAACCATAAGCGAAATCAGTTAAAATAATCGTTTTGATTTAGTTTCAGTAAGGAAAAACATGTCTCAAGAATTGATCGCGGAATTAAAAACGTTATTTATTGAAGGTTTGCATTTAGAAGATGTCAGTGCAGAAGAAATTGCTGCTGATGACCCTTTATTTGGTGAGGGCTTAGGGCTAGATTCAATTGACGCTTTGGAAATTGCAGTCTTATTGGATCGCAAGTATGGCGTTAAAATTACTTCCGAAGATGATCGCAATCAAGCTATTTTTGCTTCATTAAATTCATTAGCTGAATTTGTTGCGGAAAATAGAAGCAAATAATTGGGCTATGAAAGTCGTATTACGTAGCATTATTACCAGCTTACTGTTTTTACTGTATCCGTACCTAGTTTATAGAGGGGTGCAAGAAGGTGTAGTTTGGTTTGCGCCGGCTATTATTGCCAGTCTTTACTTACTTCAGGCAATAAAAGCGAAAACTGCGCAAGTACGATTTAATAACTTAGATATTGTTTTTTTGTTGCTCTTGGGCAGTATTTTTTATCAAGACTTAGTGGCTAAGTTAATTCCTATTTTTATACAGCTGAGTTTGATGAATTTTTTTGGTAAAACTTTGCGTAAAGGCAAAGGGCCATCCTTGGTTGAGCGCTTTGCTAGTCTCGATTTTCCTGAAATCCCGTTCGTGATTAGCCGTTATTGTCGTCATTTAACGATGATGTGGACGGGTTTTTTTGCTTTTAATGTGGCTGCTTGCATTGTTCTCGCCTTATTTGCTCCGGTATCATGGTGGGCGCTTTATACTGGGGTCATGATATTTCTACTATCAGGCGTGCTAATGGTTGGTGAATATATCTGGCGGCATTTTTACTTTCGTACCATTAAAATGGAATTGCCTGATAAACCCATTCCTGGTGTTAAGGACTCAATGAGAAGTATGATTATTAATGGTCGAAGTATTTGGCTGGATGTACGAGCGAGTTAAAAACTGATGATAAAGAAGATTGCTGTCGTATTTTTATTAAGTTTGCCAGCCATGGGCTTTGCTCAAGAGTCGATAGAAAGTGTTATGGCACGTATGAAGCCCGATATTGCGGTGAAAATTGCTTATCAAGAAACGCGTTATATGGGGTTGTTTGATGATGAATGGCATGGCAGTGGTTATTTATACGCTGAGATTCCTGATGTTATGCTTAAGCAGCAATTACAGCCGGAAGTTGAAATGATGGCCGCGCAAGGCAGTCAGCTTACTTATTCAAAACCCGCTACGCAAACCTTTCATCAACTACAAATAGATGAAAGCAATCCGATGATGGCGAGTTTAGCCGCCTTTAAAGGCATGATGACTGGAAACCTAGTTTATTTGCGCCAGCTTTATGATTTAAAATTTGCTAGCTCAGAATTGTCATGGACGCTAGAAATGCTTGCTAAAGATCATGAGCCTGAGGAAGAGCCGATCAAAATTATTATGCAGGGCTTGAGTGAACAGGCAGCCAATAAAATGTCCGTTATCCTGCCTGATGGTGATCGCAGTTCCTATGAATTAAGTCAACCGCAACAAGGTTTGCTTATTAAAACTAAGCTAGTAGTTTTATTACAGTCACTTAAAGGCCAATAGATATGCGTCCTTCTTTGGCTTCGTTGTTCTTTTTTCTATGCTTACCGCTGTTAATTGCTATCGCCGTTTTTACTACGCATTTTCAAACGAATATAGCCGCCTTTGTTATCGCTGGCGATAATGCCGAAGAAATACTATTAGCTAGCGAAATACAGTCTGGCACTTTATCGCGGCGCTATATTTTGTCGGTTGATGCAGGAGAAGGTAAGCAGGTATCTGCGGTTTTTATACAGAGATGGCTAAGCCAGCTAAAATCTATCTCAGGAGTGGTTGATGTCTGGGCAACTGATGAAAAAAGAGGCGCTTTAAGCGCATTAGCTAGTTTATATGCTCAACATGGTGCGCAATTATATAGTCGTACGCCAGAGCAGGCACTCCCAGAAATATTGACTGAATCCGCTTTAATCGAGCGTGCCGCGGGTTTGAGACAAGCTTTGCTTTCGCCGCAAGCTCAGATGATTAAAAAGATAGTAGTGCAAGACCCCTTGCTACTGTCTTTAAATGGTTTTAAATCGATTGCTAATCAGTTTAAAACTCAAAATAACACCACACCACAGTACGCCAATTTCATTTTAGAAACCAAAATGTCAGGCATGGACGTGCCTGAGCAAATACAGATTCAAGAGCAAATTAATACGACTTTTACCGCTCAAAAAGAATTAAGTCAGCAAAGCTATCAATTAGATATGACCGGCATTCCCTTGTTTGCAGCTGCCACGCAATCAATGATGGAAACGGATATTAAATTTGTTAGTATTATCTCGGCGGTCGCGCTCACTTTATTATTCTTGTTTATTTTTCGCTCATTTCGAGTGATGTTCTGGGTTTTCTCCTTGCTGATGACCGTTATGGCGGTGGCTGTTATCATCACTAATTTTATCTTTGGCTCAGTGCATGGTATGACCATTGCCATTGGATCAACCTTGATTGGCGTGTGTATTGATTACCCGATTCATGTCTTGGTGCACGCGCAAGGAATGGAGCTAGAGCAACGATTAACACGCATCAAAAAGATTTTTCCTAGTTTGTTGATGGGCGCATTAACCACTTTAATTGGTTATGTCGCGCTAGGCTTATCGGGCTACCCTGGATTTCAACAAGTGGCGGTTTATACTGGCACAGGTATTATCGTTTCGCTGTTATTAACGCGTTATTTATTTCCAAAATTAATGACGGCAGGTGCTAAGGTCGTCGCGCCATTTCGCTTTATTGCTTTTTGGCCTGTGTTTTGCCAACGTTACCGATGGGGCTTGATCAGTGCTGTGTTAGTACTATCGGTGGCGGGTATCGTACAACTAGATCGTTTGCAATGGATGCAAGATTTACAGCAATTAACCCCCGAGCTGGATTATCTGAAAGTACAAGATAAAAAAATCCGCGAGCGCCTCGTTAGTATGGAGCCAGGGCGCTTTGTATTGGTTAGCGGTGATTCTCTTGAAGCAACCTTGCAGCGTGCCGAGCAAGTGTATTTACGTTTAGATAAAGTAAAACAAGAGGGTGGCTTAGAGGATTATTTTGGGTTGTACCCTTGGGTGTTATCGCAACAACAGCAATTAAAAAATCAGCGAACTCTATTGTCTGCTTTAACACAGAAACAGCGTGACTTTTGGCGCAATGCCTTACAAAAGCAAGGATTATCGGTGCAACGCTTAGGTGAGTTGGACTATACACAGAGCGAAATTTTGACGGTGCAGCAAGTTTTACAGTCGCCTGTGGCTAAGCTGTTGAGTAACCAGTTGGTGTTATCTGACCAGCAGAATTTATTGATTATCTGGCTGACGGCACATCAGCCAGAGGCTTTACAGGCTGCCTTAGTTGACATGCCGCATGTGCACTACTTTAGTCAACGCGATATGCTCAACCGTATGGCGGTGGATTATCAGCAAAGAGCACAAGTCACTTTATTAGCAGGTTTGGCTTTAATCGCCTTTTTGTTATGGCTGCGCTATAAAAGTGTTTTACTGACGCTACAAACTTTATCGCCCGCTTTCCTGGCCGCCTTATTAATTTTGGCATTATGGGCTTGGACGGGGGAAGCGATTAGCTTTTTACATTTAGTCGGTTTTTTATTAGCGGTCGCCATCTGCGTTGATTATGGTATTTTTTATCAGGAAAATCGCAGCGGGCATTTAGTTTTAACCTATCAAGCAATGGCAGCATCGATGTTGACCAGCGCTTTAGTGTTTGGCTGTTTAATCTTTGCGCAAACATCAATGTTACAGACTTTGGCTAAAGTCGTGAGCTGTGGTGTGGTCTTGGGGTTTTTATTGTGTCCGGTATTGATTAGGCCTAAAAGTGATTAGCCGCGTAGATTGGGTTGGTATTTTTTCAACCCGACATTTATTGCGCAATGCGTTGGGTTACGAAAAGATGTAGCCCAACCTTGTATATTAAATGCATCTCTAAAAACACAGAATTATTTAACCCACTTGTTTATAGTAGATAACTGATTTTCTGGGGAAGCCGTCCCAACCTTAAGCCTTGAGCTTGTGTGTAGATTGGC